>Ga0302325_10012854_pt1 | contig 17937 bp, 19 predicted proteins | sample Palsa_T0_2_FD_201948 | JGI IMG/M metagenome (GOLD analysis project Ga0302325, IMG submission 201948) | Peat permafrost microbial communities from Stordalen Mire near Abisko, Sweden - Palsa_T0_2 | ecosystem: Environmental > Terrestrial > Soil > Palsa > Peat permafrost | place: Sweden: Abisko...
TTCGAGGGCAGCTTCGAGCTTGTCGCGCTCGGCCCCTTTGACGTGCAATTCGCGGACGAGGTGCTTCAAGTTCGCCTTGCCGTGCGGCAGTTGGGAAATGTGCTGCAACAGGGCGCCGTCTTTCATGCTTCAATGATAGAAAGATGACGAAAACGCTGCTCGGTTTTTTTGTCGCCGCGACGATGGCGATTGGCGCGGATAGCGCCCCTGCTCCCCTGCCCCGGCCTGCCGGCGAGTTTTCCATTCACACGGAGAACGGCAAACAGGTTCTGCTGAGCACGTACAAGGGGAAAGTTGTGCTGCTGACGTTCTTCTTTACGACTTGTCCGCACTGCCAGCATATGGCTGGGTTGCTGCAGACGGTTCAGAAAGAGTACGGGCCTAAGGGCGTGCAGGTGCTTTCCGGATGCTTCGACGAGAATGCGGAAGCCCAGGTGGGTCAGTTCAATCAGTTGTATGTGAAAAATGCGTTTCCGGTTGGTTGGGATCCGCGCGCCGCGGTGTTCGAGTTTTTGCACGTGCCTTTGATGCAGCAGGTGTTTGTGCCCATCCTGACGTTCATCGATCGGAAGGGCATGATTCAGCAGCAGTATATCGGCGATGAGAACTATCTTAGCGACCCCGAGAAGAATGTCCGCGCAAGCCTGGACCAGATGCTGAAGCCGGGCGCGCCGCTGGTTTCTCGAACTAAATCCGGCAAGTGATCTTCGATTCCGCGCCGCGTGTTGAGGAGGTGCGTGAGTTGTTTGAGGAATATTCGCGGCAGATCGGGGTGGACCTGTGCGTGCAGAACTTCGCGGCAGAACTGGCGGGGTTGCCGGGGAACTATGAGGTAATCCTGGTGGCCCGTGATGGGGATGCGCTGGCGGGTTGCGCCGGCCTGCGCGATTATCCTTATCCGGCTCCGGGCAAGACGGCGGAATTGAAGCGACTCTACGTGCGCGAGGCTTTCCGGGGGACGGGTCTAGGGCGCCGATTGGCTCAGGCGATGATTGGGGAAGCGGCAGGGCGTGGTTATCAGTGGCTCAGGCTCGATACGTTGGCTACCATGACTGCGGCGATTCCGATGTATCGGTCGATGGGGTTTCGCGAGTTCACGCCAGACCGGGTGAGCGATTTCCCTGGGCAGTTGTTCTTCGAACTACGCGTGGGCTAAGTGAGAAGCTTTTCGAGCGGCTCCCAATAGTGGGATTGCCAGCCGGAGGCTAACCCTGCTGCGAGCCCGGTTGGGAAGCCGGTGTGGTCGAAGATGATTTTGGTGCCTGAGCTTTGCGCGGTCAGCTCGAATCTGGCGACCGAATACATTCCGGGTTTCCAATCCACTACTCGCCATGCCTGTACAATTCGTTGGTCTGGCACAAGTTCGATCTGGCGGCCGATGATGTGTTTTCCGAAGATGGAGAATGCTCCGCCGACGCTGCGGTCGATTTCGACGGGGCTATTGCCTAGGTGCATTGCCTGGAGGGCACCGCTGAGTTCTACAATCTTGTCGAACTGTTTGTGGTCAAGAAGCGCTTCGTAGATACGGTGGGGGGCGGCTTTGAAGACCGGTTCCTGGTGAATGGATTCAGCAGTGTGGGAGATTCCGGGGTCCTCCGCGGGCCAAAGGTCTGCCGGGACTGCCAATGCGGCGGCGGTTCCTATTATCAACTGCCGACGATCGAAGACCATGCGATAAAAGGGTAACACATCGCGGCTGATCTCCTGTGTTATGCTAGTGATAGTCCCCATCGTGAACCAATCCCCACAATCTCAACCTACTTTGGGTTTTTCGAAGGAGTAATCCGCTCAAATGGCTTCCAACACATACAGCCAAGGCGCTCAAGTTGAGCACCAGAAATTCGGTCTCGGTACAGTGCTTTCGCACACCGAAGAGCGCATCGTGATCAAATTCGACGATCACGGTGAGAAGAAGTTCGTATCGCAAATGGTCCTGACGTCGCTGAAGAAGAGCGACCGTCAACCTCCCGTCGAAAAACGGGCGTCACGCGCCAGAAAGCCTAAGGCCGTGGCCGCTCCGGCACCGGTGCAGTAGCAGCTCCCAGGTATCGTTACTTTGAACGCCAGACAGAAACGTTTATTCGAAGAATCCCTCAAGAAGAATCCGGGTATGAAAATGCCCACCGCGACTCCGCGGTCCACGGAGTTAACCGACGACGATATGGCGCTCATTAAACAGGGCGTCGGCGATAAGACCAGCCGGCCGCCTTCCATGAGTGCAACTTCTCAGCCGAACGGCAATGAGCCGGCAGCCGATCAGTTCGGCTCGATTGTCACTTACTTTGAAGAGAAGGGTTTTGGCTTCCTGCGTCCGGAAGCCGGCGGACGGGATATTTTCTTCCACATTTCACGTCTGGTGGAAGCGCAAGCCGCGGATCTGACTCCTGGCCGGCGGGTCATCTTTGAACTGGGGATGGATCGGACCGGGAAAATGGCTGCAAGCATGGTTAAGCTGGCGCCGCCCGCTGAGCCACCCGCGGATAAGGCAGGCGATAAAGCTACTGCTCCTGCCCCCAAGCCTTCTTAGTCCTTTTCTATTGGAGCGAAACCACTCGACCCGCAGCAGCCCCGTTTTGACCCTTGGAACAAGGGCGGGTGCCGGCCGAAAGCCTTTAGGAGTCACCCTCCGGTTTCCCGGCTAGGGACTAGCGCACCAGCTTTCTGAACTGGCCCCCTTCATTTGTGAGCATAGATCAAAAATGAAAGGCCACTACAGATGTCGCGGAAACGCTCCTCTGCTATCTTAGCGGGTTCCGGCGCCTTGCATGAGCCAGACTTTTCTTAGCGATTCCGAGCAAAGGGTTTTGCGCAGGGCCGTCTCGATTCTCGAGCGCGAGAGCTTTGTCGCAAAGCTGACCGAACTTACCGGCGAGCCTGTGACGCGCATCATGAAGATGCTGCCGAAGGTGGCTAGCAATGGGATTCACCGTGCCGTGCAGACAGCGTTGAACCAGGCGCTTGGGGTTGCGTTAAACGGCCTCGACCGGGAACACGCGTTCGAAGTCGCGCCATGGGCGTTTCAGGCGATTTCCGGGATCACCGGGGGCGCGGGAGGATTTTTCGGAATGCCGGGGCTGCTGGTGGAGCTACCGGTTACGACTATCCTCATACTGCGGTCGGTGGCGACGATTGCGCGCAGGCGCGGGGAGGATCTGTCGGATCCGGCGGTCCGGCTCGCCTGTCTCGAAGTTTTGGCGCTGGGGCCGAAAGGGCGGCGGGGACTGGTCGCAGAAACCAGTTACTATGCCGCTCGCACGTTCCTGGCGAAGACGGTGAGTGAGGCAGCGGCCAATTTTCTGGAGAGAGGCGTCACAAACACCGCGGCCCCTGCGATTGTGGATCTGGTTTCGTCTGTGGGCGCGCGCTTCGGAACCGCGGTTTCGGAGAAGACAGCCGCGGGCGCAATACCTGTGATCGGAGCGATTGGCGGGGCGGCGATCAATCTGGCGTTTATGAATCATTTTCAGAAACTGGCCTGGGCGCATTTCTCCGTTCGGTGGCTGGAACGCAAGCATGGGGCCGATCCGATTCGCCAGCATTATGAACGGATGCTCCGCCGCAAGTAGGATGTAACACCAACGTGCTAATCTCATAGGCACCTGCTTGGCAGGGATCTTGGAGGATTTACAATGTCAACACGCAAGCGCATGCCCGTCGAAAATCACCATGCAGCGGATCATGAAGTGGAGGCCGAACCGATACCCGAACAGCTCGATGAAGTTTCGAACAGCGATGCAGTGGGCAAGATCGCGACCATTGCCGTCATCGGCGTGGGCGCGGCGCTGATCTCCGCGGAATTGATTCCCGGCATGTTGATCGGTCTTGCGGCAGCGTTTATCCCGGGCCTGGGACCGAAGATGCGCCCGTTGATCAAATCGACGATTCGCGCCGGTTATTCGGCCGTGCAGAAGACCAAGGAAATGGTGGCGGAAGCCGGCGAACAGATGAAGGACGTAATGCACGAAGCCCGCACCGAACATGCCTCGGAAGATGCCGCAAAGGCCGAAGCAACACACGTATAACAGGCGGCACATGCGGCACCAAGCGCACATCGCCCACCATGCCAAAGGAAGGCTGCGAATCCGCGTTCCTTCGGCGAAGGGAAACCCCGCGGCTCTCGAAGCTATCAAAAAGACCTTGAAGCCGCTTGCAGGCGTGCATGAGGTGACGGTGAATGAGGCGCTGGGGACCATTACGATCAATTACGACCCGAAGCGCCACGCCGATTTCCACAAGCACCTGACCGGCGAAGGTGAACATAAACAGGCTATTTTACTGTCCGACCCGCCGAAGCTGTCCGAGGTGGACGAAACGATCGAAATGCTGGAAAAGGAGGCCAACTACCTGGCATCCCATTCCCATTCCGCTAAGCTGTTAATCGACTTTGTGCGTAGCTGCGACCTGCAACTCAAACGCGCCACCGATAATCAACTCGATCTGAAAGTACTGGCGCCGTTGGGACTGGCTGTGTACGTGTTCGTCGAGATGGGCGTAGAAGCAGCTACCCCCGTCTGGCTTACGTTGGGACTTTTCTCATTCAATCACTTCATCGATTTACATAGTCATCACGATACGGCTCACACGAACTCACCGCCGCCGCGCCGCAGGGTGAGATCCAATTAACTCGATACTCCCCCTCTAAATGATCGTTGAGATCCGGCACTTCTTACCGGGGCGCATCCGCCTATACATCCCGGAACTGTTTCGGGCGGACCCCGATCCTGAGCGCACGCTCATACTGCTCACGCCGGGCGATACCATCCGGACGATTCGGGCGAACCCCGCCTGTGCTTCGCTAGTCATCGAATACGACCGCAAACGGCCGAATGTGATCTCAGACCTGCTGGCCTTATTGAGGCGCCAAACGGCGAAACGGCTTCTGGAGTTACCGGCTGTGCCTCAGTTGATTGGAGACGGAACTCCTGGGAACAATCCTCCGCCGGCGAATTTGGCTCCGAAACAATGGCCGCTGATTTGGCCCACCGTGTCGCTGGCGCTCACCTTTATGGGCGGGCCGACCATTGGCTCGATGAATGTCCCGCTCATGCTTTGGAACGCGATTCCGATTATCCGGCGCGCGTGGCGAGTGCTGAGCCAGGAGCACCGGCTCAACGTCGATTTTCTGGATGTGGTTGCGATTACGGTATCGATCCTGCAATGGAATTTGGTCACCGCCGGCATTGTGATCTGGCTGATTCGCTTGGGCGATTGGATTCGGGATTTGACCGCCGCGCGATCCCGCAAGGCATTCGATCAACTGCTGGAGTTCCAGACCAAGATGGCTTGGCTGGTCCGTGAGGGCGCCGTGATTGCGGTTCCAGCGCAGTCGCTGCTGACGGGCGACGTGGTGGCTGTACATTCGGGCGAACTGGTCCCGGTGGATGGCGAAGTGCTTTCGGGGCGGGCTTCGGTGGATCAGAAGACAATAACGGGCGAATCCCTGCCGGTGCTGAAGGTGGAAGGGGATGTGGTTTATGCCGCGACTGCGCTACGCGAGGGATATATCACGATTCGAGCCACACGTGTAGGATCGGAAACGACGGCAGCGCAGATTGTCCATCTGGTGGAATCCGCGCCCATCGGCGAAACGCGGATGCAGAACCATGCGGAACGCTTTGCGGACCGGCTGGTGGTGCCAACGTTGGCGTTGGCCACCGGTATGGGCGTGGTATTCGGGGACATCAATCGATTCACGTCGATCGTGATTGTCGACTACGGAACCGGTATACGCGTGGCGGCGCCGACTTCCGTGCTGGCTTCGATGACGCATGCCGCGCGGCAGGGCATCCTCATCAAGAGCGGCGCGCATCTGGAAAAGCTGGCGGAAGCGGACACGATGGTCTTCGATAAGACCGGCACACTTACCTCCGGCGTTCCCCATATTCACGACCTGGTCTGTTATAACGCGCGGCATTTTTCCGGACGCAAGCTGCTGGGCCTTGCCGCGTCGGCCGAAAGCCGCCTCCAACATCCGGTTGCGGAAGCGATCCGGACCCGCACACGCCACGATGAGATCGAAGTGCCCGATTGCCAGGAAGTGCAATACCGGGTGGGTTATGGCGTGGAAGCGCGGATTGACCGGCATTACCTGCACCTCGGAAGCGAGCGCTTTCTGCGCGAAAACGGCATTGCCACGGTCAAGGCGGTCAAGGATCAATACGACCTGAATGAGGCGGGGTGCTCCTCCCTTTTCATGGCCGTGGATGGCAAGCTGGCGGCGTTGATTCCCTACGCCGATCAGATCCGTCCCGAGAGCCATGAAGTAATTCGCGAGCTGAACGACCGCGGGATCAAGAATACGATCATGCTCACGGGCGACAATGCGACGGTCGCGAGAGCAGTGGCCGGGAAGTTGGGGCTAAGCCGCATTGAGGCGGAAATGTTGCCCGGGCAGAAGGCGGATTTCGTTCAGGAATTGAAGCGGCAAGGACATATTGTCGCGATGGTGGGAGACGGCATCAACGATTCGCCCGCGCTTTCCTATGCGGATATTGGGATCGCGATGAAACATGGCGCTGAGGTGGCGCATGAATCCGCGAACATCGTACTGCTTGAGGATAGTTTGTGGAAGCTGGTTCAGGCGGTGGACATCTCGCGGCAGGGCGTCGCGCTGATCAAACAGAACTATTGGATTGTGGCGACGATGAATACGGTGGCTCTGGCGCTGGCTCTGCCGGGCGGCTTGATCAGTCCGCAATTGACGGCGCTGATCAGCAACGGATCGGCGATTGTGGCTAGCCTCAACGCGGTGCGTCCCACATTGCGGTACTGATGGACGTCTCGTTTCAGGACAGCCGCCGGCGTGAGGCGCTGCGACATCTGTTCCGTCCGGATCCGGATGCGGCGCACGCGGCGCTCGATGAATACATTGAGGAGCATCCGCGAGATGCGTTGGCTCACAGTTTGAATGCGGCGGTTACGTTTTACCATCACATCTCAAGCCGTATGCCGGAAGGTCCGCGGGCAGCGCTGGCCAATGTGTTGCTTGGTAAGGGTATCGTGTTTCCGGCTGAACTGAAGAACGAACTGGAGGCGGACCTGGGCCGCGCGAGGGGTTATGCGAAAGGCCAGTGTGCGGGAGACCTGCTGGCGCTGGCTATTGTCGAGGGGATCAAGCGGGATTATCTGGCGATGGTCAGCCAGAAATGGCTCGCCAGCTTTGAGTGCGCGCGCCTTGCCAGTTCACACGCGCGCCATCTTCTCAAAATCGATCCGACGGCGCACGATGCTTACTTCGTTCTGGCGATGACGGAGTATATGGTGCACCGGATCCCGGCGTTCTTGCGGCCATTCGCGGCGATCGAAGGAATTCGGGGCGATCGAAAGACTGCCATTCGACACTGCCGGACGGTGCTCGCTTCCGGGTACTATTTTCAAGAGTTCGCGAGGCGCCTCCTCGCGGACCTTTACCAGGACGAGGGTGACCGGGTTAATGCGATGCATGAACTGAAGATTTTGGCGGCCGAATACCCGGGCAACGTGGGGATCGTTAAAGATTTGAAAAAGCTTGCGAAAGGGGCTTGAAGCGGCCTCCAGTCTTGGTGACTTTCGAAACAATTCGCTATACTCTGGTTTCCAAGGAGAAAAACTTTCATGTCCACGACCACGATCCAGATCGTGTCAGGGGTACTGGCAATCATATTAGTGGTGATCATCGTGCTGCGGCGGAAGAACAAGAAGAAGAAGGTCGAAGAAGACGATTTCTGATTCCAAAAACGGGGTTTCCATGGCTAACGCACCTGCGTTATCCGAGGTCCATTCCAGCGTAGAAACGGTTCACGCTTCTTCCTGGAGACGCTGGTTCGCCTTCGCGGGACCGGCCTATTTGGTCAGCGTTGGCTACATGGATCCGGGCAACTGGGCGACGGATCTACAAGGCGGCGCACAATTCGGCTATAGGCTGCTTTGGGTGCTGGTGCTTTCAAACGCAATGGCAGTGCTCTTGCAGACTCTCAGCGCACGGTTGGGCATCGTTTCCGGGCGCGATCTGGCACAGGCATGCCGTGAGTCTTACCCGCGGGCAGTCACTATCACCCTTTGGATCCTGGGCGAAATCGCGGTAGCGGCATGTGACCTTGCGGAGGTGCTTGGCGCGGCCATCGCGCTCAATCTTCTCTTCCATTTGCCGATGATCATCGGTGTTGTGGTGACCGCCGCCGATACGCTCGTCCTACTGGCGCTGCAGCGTTTCGGAATCAGGAAAATCGAAGCATTCGTCTTGTCCCTGGTGGTGATGATCGGACTTTGTTTCGTCATCGAGATCGTTCTGGCAAGGCCTGAATTTGCGCCGATGCTGAGGGGGTTGGTCCCGCGACTCGATTCGAAGAGCCTTTATATTTCGATCGGAATCATCGGCGCGACGGTGATGCCGCACAATTTGTATCTACATTCCGCCCTGGTTCAAACGCGGCGAATTGCCGATACGGTGGAAGCCCGTGAAATTGCTTGCCGTTATAACTTGTGGGATTCCGTTGTGGCCCTCTGTGCGGCGATGCTGGTCAACATGGCGATCCTGATCATGGCCGCCGCGACCTTTTTCACGCACGGCCAGGCGGTCGAAGAGATCCAGCAGGCATACCATTTGTTGACGCCGATGCTGGGAGCCGCGGCGGCCGGGGTGTTTGCGTTCGCGCTGTTGTGCTCCGGGCAATCGTCGACTCTTACGGGAACTATGGCGGGGCAAATCATCATGGAGGGCTTCCTAAACCTGCGGATACGGCCCTGGATTCGGCGGTTTGTGACGCGCATAGTGGCGATCGTGCCGGCGGTTCTGACCATTCACTATGCGGGATCTATCGGTGTTTCCCAGTTGATCGTGCTCAGCCAGGTAGTGTTGAGCATGCAACTGCCTTTCGCCGTGATTCCGCTGATTCACTTTACGAACGACCGCAACCGGATGGGGATTTTCTCGAACCAGGGCTGGGTGCGGGTGCTCGCTTGGGTGTGTGCGGCGTTAATCACCGGGCTAAATGGCTGGCTGTTCTTCCAATCGGTGGCGGAGTGGGCGCAAAACCGGCCGTGGGTGTGGCTGGTGGCCCTTGCGGCAGGCGGTGCGCTGGCGTGGCTGCTGTTGTGGATTACCTTCCAGCCCAGTATCTATCAGTGGCGCAAGCGATTTATTTCCAGTGAGTTAGCTGCGACGGAGGCGACCGAGGGCCCGTTCCCTGCCCCCACCTATTCGCGAATTTTGGTGCCGCTGGACCACTCCAATCTGGACCGCGTTGCGCTAGCGCACGCGGCGGCGCTGGCACATGCGCATCATGCGCGGCTGTTCCTGCTGCACGTGGAGGAGGACGTTACGAGCCAGGTGTATGGGGCCATGGCTTCGACGGCAGAGGTTGAATTGGGGAGGGACTATCTGGCGCGGCTGGTGAAGTCGCTCGACGGGTCGCAACTTGAAGTGGAGATGGAGATTCGGTACTCGTCGGAGGCCAAGCGCGAAATTGTGGATTATGCCCGGCTCATTCATCCCGACCTGATCGTAATGGGCGCGCATGGCCATCGCCGATTGAAGGATCTGATTTTCGGAAATACGATCGACCCGGTGAGGCATGCGCTGCGCGTGCCGATCCTGGTGGTGCGGGACGACGCCCGGGCGTAGTACCTGTATGCGTCGGGTATAGTCCCGATCTGTCACACTTTTGTGTCGCGTGAACACAGGCGGGCTTATAATTGTTCTAGTAACTCCCATGTTATCTGTAGTTCGTCGTGGTTGTTTACGTGTCCTAGTAAACGCCATGCGGCGCATTGCGTCTTTCATCCCGGTGCTGGTTCTTGCCTCACTCGCTCAGGCTGTGACGCTACAGATCCTCACGATGGATCAGATGACGCAGCAATCCACCTCGATCGTCTACGCCAAGGTGCTCGATTCCTACGGCACGTTTCACGGCTCGATGATCTATACGCACTACCATGTGCAGGTGATGGATACCTGGAAGGGTACCCAGAAAGTGACTGAAATCATGCTTCCTGGGGGCGTAGCCAATGGCTACCGGCAGACTTTCGCCGGCGTTCCTGCATTGGCTCAGGGAGACAGCTATGTGATGTTCCTGTGGGCCGGTCCGGTCGGCGCGCCCCAATTGGTGGGCCTGACGCAGGGTCTGCTGAGTGTGGGCTCGGATGGGACGGGCGCGATGATTGCTTCCCGGCCGACGACCACTGAGCAACTGCTCGACGCCAACGGAAAAGCCGTGCAGGATCAACCGGTTAGAGTACAGATGAGCCAGTTGAAACGCACCGTCACCCTGACGCTGGCTGCTGGAAAGGGTACGAAGTAGGGTGAGGCCCATCGGCAAGATCGGCGTCGCTTTGGCTGGGCTCGCCTTCGCTATTTCTCCTGTTTCCGCCTATTACCATTACGTCCACTACAACGCCGCGGGCCAGGCGATTCTTGAGCGGTTCGATCTTTCGACCCTGCCCAATCAGACGGTCAGCTATTTCGTGACCAATTCAGGTCCGACGGTCTACCCGCAAAACGACAGTTTTTCGAGTGTTCTGAGCCAGGTAAATCAGGCGATTTCGACTTGGAATTCGGTGGGCACGTCCAGCATTCGCCTCGCGTTCGGCGGGTTGTTCAATCCGAATGCTCCGCTTCCCGCAACTCCGGGCGGCCAGGTTGAATTCGTTCAGTTGCCTCCCGGCTACTACGGGATGGGCGGTCCGATGACCTCGACCTCGATTGCTCCCACCGCGACGTTCGTGCCGATCCTGCGTTCGATGGTGTATCTAACGACTGACCTGACGCAGAAGCCCGGTCCCAGCTACACTTCTACCTTTTTCCTCACGACGGTTCACGAAATCGGCCACTCTCTCGGCCTGCAGCACACGTACACTTCGAGCGCGATGTCAACAGCGGTGACACGCGCCACTTCGCTCACGAAACCGATCGACGCGGACGACATCGCCGGGCTTTCCGTGCTCTATCCAGCCAATGGATTTGCGGCCGCGACGGGAACTTTGACGGGACGCGTGACGGCTAATGGATCGGGTGTGCACATGGCGTCGGTTGTAGCGATTCGTGACGGCTATGGCGCCGTCAGCACTCTGACGAATCCCGATGGAACCTTTGAAATCGATGGCGTGCCTCCGGGGACGTATTTCTTTTACGCTCATCCGCTGCCGACAGGCATTACGTCGAGTTGTCTGGACATTTGCGCCCCTCTCGACAGCAGCGGGAACCCGGTTTCTCCGAGCGGTCCGTTCAATACTGTGTTTCTTGGCGCCGGATCGAGCGTCCTGCCGCAGACCGGAACCTATATTGGGCCGGGCCAAACCATCGGTGGACTGAATTTCGCGGTTCAACCGCGAAACAACGTTCCGATTTACGACGTTTCGATTTTTACTTATTACGGATCGAATCCCGTTAGCCCCGGGTTCTTGAATATGGGCGGAGCGCTGGGCTACGGAGCGATCCTGGCTGGCGGCACTGGCCTTACATCTGGCACCAAGATTGCGACCGGTCTTGCGGCGCAAGTGATGGGCGGCGCGGCTTCCATTTACGCCGTCGTTCCGTACACGGATCCGAATGGTTATACGTACCTGAATATCGGCGTCGATTTTTCGTTGGGCGCGTCGGCGGGGCAGCGGCATCTCATCTTCACTCAAAACGGCTACACCTATGTTCTGCCCTCGGCCCTGAACCTGGTTAAGGCGGGAGCACCTTCCATATCGTCGATTGCGTTGAATCCGGATGGCTCCGTATCGATTTCAGGCACAAACTTTGCTTCCGACAGCCTGATTTACTTCGACGGCCTGCCGGCGGCCATCCGCAGCCTCAACGCGTCGACCGGGCAGGCAGTCGTCATTCCGCCGCCGGGCGCGAGTGGCCAGCAATCCACGGTCATAGTTTACAATCAGGACGGCCAAAATTCGCTCTTCATTCAGGCGAATTCGCCGGTCACCTATCCGTATCCCGCGTCACCGGCACCTTCCTTTAGCATCAGCCCCGCCACTCTCCCGGCCGGGTCGGAAGCGTTGGTTACGATCACCGGTACAAATACATCCTTCATTGCCGGCCAGACGGTCGTAGGTTTTGGATCGAGCGACGTCTACGTCCGCAACATCATCGTCCAGAGCTCCACACAGACGATTCTGGCTGATGTCTCGATACCGGCGAGCGCGGTGAACACGTCGCTTGAAGCCTCGGTGATCGCGGGTTTTCAGATTGCGGTGCAGCCTAACGCGTTTCAGATCACCCCACCTACGCCTTCGACGCCCGACGTAATACCTGCTCTGCAAAATGTCACAGCAGGACAAACTGGCGCCTATCCGGGAGCCCTGGTTAGCTTCACAGGTTCCAACCTGCAAGTGGGAAACACTGTTCCTTCAGTGACTATCAATGGAACTCCGGTAACAATTCTTGCCGCCACCGCGAATAGCGTAACTCTTCAACTGCCGGCGAATCTTTCAACGGGCGCCGCCATTTTGAATGTCAACAACGGAGTGGCAACCAGCTTCCCGGTGGCGGTCAATATTACGCCTCTCCCCGCCACTATCACGACGATTCAATCGGCCAGCGGCGGGACTTTTAGCAGCTCGAGTCCTGCGTCGGGCGGCAACGAGGTTGACGTCTTTTTGAGTGGATTCGCCGATCCTTCAACAGTCATCCTGCCATCGCAGGTGAGCATCAATGTCGGCGGCATCAACCAGCCTGCCATCGCGGTGGGTGCGGTTGGCAATGGACTCTTCGAAGTGCGATTCGTTCTTTCGAACCTGATCGCCACTAACCCACAAGCGCCGATTACGGTTTATCTCAATGGGAATAGCAGCTATACCGGTGCGCTAGCCGTCGCGAATAATTAACTGACGCGCAGGTTCAATTCCGCATCCGTACGGCGAAGATAGTTCGCTTCCATTTGCGCAGGTTTAGACCACTGCTTCCTGCGGGCTACCTTCGCGATAGCGCCTGCGAGAGGACCGTCGTAGCTCATCCATTCGATCTCCCCCGCAGGCAGCGCAGCGCGGAACTCGTCCGGTGTACACACTCTTTCGGGGACAATGAGAGCGCCTTCCGGGCCGTACACGGCCGCGTAGATGTCGCCGCGGCGTGCGTCGATCGTGACGGCACGCAGTGGACCCATTCCAAATTCAGCCAGCGCTTCCAGATTCGATACGCCGCAGACCGACTTCCCTAGCGCTTCGGCCAGGCCCATGGCGCAAGTGATTCCCATGCGCACTCCGGTGAAGGTTCCGGGTCCTACAGCAGCGGCAAAGCAATCGATTTGGTCGAGACTGACACCGATGGCTCCGAGTAACTTGCCGATTTCCGCGAACAGGACGCCGCTGAACCCAAGAGGAGCATGCATGGAGATCTCGGCGCCTTCGAGAGATAGACTGCCCCACTCTCGCGTGGTGTCGATCGCCAGAATCACACCCGGAGAGATCAGGGCCGCAATACTCCGGTGCGCTTCCAATCCGCAATGCGCGTCATGTGGTGCGCGAAGTAAAGGATGTTGAAGAAGAAGACCATGACGCCGCTTAAACGCAGATTGATCGGCTCGGTGGTGTTGTAGTAGCGCTCCATCGAAGCCTTCATCCCGAAGAACGCCTTCAGGTTGAAGATCAAGCCCCCGAGGCAGAGAGCCATAAAGATCAGAAAGCCGGTAATCAGCGAGCCGATAAGGGCTACGGAAGGGTGGTCCAGCTGGTCCAACTGGCCGGCGATTCCACCCCCGACCGCCAAAATCACGATCGCCACGGTCCCGATCAGCGGCATGCAAACGCCGATCGCAAGATCCCGGACCGCTTTGCTGGCGGGATCGATGGAGCGGATCCAATTGGCCTGAACGAAGCCCCAGACTGTAATGAAGAGGCCGCTGGTAAAGGCCGCGATCAAAATAATTAAGCCCCAATGCAGCGATGGTGGGATATTGCCGCCAGGACCCATTTGCCCCATGACAGGCGTTGGGGCGGAATAAGCCTGCGGCGCGGAATAGGGTGGCGGGGCACCCGTTGGAGCCGAATAAGCCGGGGGAGGGGCGGAGTACGCTGGCGGAGGCGCACTGGCGCCGCCGGCAAGACCAAGAATCTGGCTCAGCGGAGCCCAATTTGGCATCTCATCCGACCGTGCCATATCGGTGGCCAGCATAGAACCTTCAGTCAGATACTTCCGAATCGTCTCTTCGGAATAGGGCCCGTAAGTCTGTCCGTTGCGCGCTACGTAGTAATTCATGAAGCCCCCTGCCTCCCGGTCTATTGCTGTTGCTGCTGTTGTTGTTGCGGTGGTTCCAGACGGTCCAGTTCCACCGGCGGCCCCGCGGCCGTCTCCTGTAGATGCTCGCACCCCTCGTCATCGAGCGCCGGCCTCACGCGCACATCCACGGAGAGCCGCTGCCCAGCATGTCCTTTATACACCCCGCGGACCGGCGCCACATCGCCATAATCGCGCCCATAGGCGAGACGAATGTGCTGGATGCCGACGGGTTTATCGAGCGTGGGGTCCAGCGGGACCCAACCCAGACCTGAAATATAGGCCTCAGCCCACGCGTGCGACGCTTGCCCGCCAATTACTTCTTCCACGCTCGCGCCAGGTTCGGCCGTGCGGCGGGGAACCAGATAACCCGAAACATAGCGGGCCGGAATGCCTCGGGTGCGCAGCATCGCGATCAGCAGATGCGCAAAATCCTGGCACACGCCCGCACCGGCCATTAAAGCATCGACGATCGTGGATTTCACCTGCGTCGCGCCCTTCTCGTAGCGGAAGCGCGTATGGACCTGATGCGAGGCTGTCTCGGCGAATCCGAGCGCGGTGCCGTTGGAGGCATCCTCGGCTTCCTGGATGAGAGGCGTTAACTCCGGCACGTGCGGCGTGTAATCGGTAGGCACAACGAGGTCGTAGAAATCGTCAGCAATCTCTTCGCGCCGTTCGTCCAATTCCTTTAAGGAGATTCCCTGCGCGTGAGGATGTTGCGGCGCCTGAACCAGGACCACGGATTCGGTCTCAATCCTCAGCATCCTGTGGTCCGGCAACACGTTGAACTGATGCACCCAATTGCCGAAGAAATCCAGATGCGACGATGGTTGCGACATCGGAATCGTGGAAATGCGGAACGAAAGGCAACTCTGCTGCTCATCCTGCATGGGCCGCAAACGCACTTCGTTGTAACTCTCCGAGACGGGGCCGTCGTACTGAAACTCGGTAATGTGAAGAAGCCGGTAGCGGTTCATGGCGTCAATAGTAGAAGTAGGTCCGAGCGATCTGGTAGCCGATTTCGCGGCAGGTTTTCTGTAGGTCGGTCAGGAAATTATGTAGCCCACGCTCGAAGATCTCTTCGATGCGGTCATACATGAGGCTCTGGTGCAGCTTGCCGATCAGCCGCTCGGCTTCATTGATGTAGTAGCCCGGAGCGCTACCTGTAATCGCGCGCAAGGATGTCTGAATCGTGGCTACATTGAAACGGATCGAGCGCGGGTGCTGCGGATGCAAAATCAGGAGTTCGGCAACACGTTCCGGGTCGATGTGCGAATGATATTGGCGCCGGTAGATCTCATACGCCGCCACCGATTTGAGCACCGCCATCCACTGATGGTTATCGGGCTTCTCATCCGGCATCAGCGATTCAACCAGATTGTGATATTCCACGTCGACAATGCGCGCCGTCATCTCGGCGCGTTCGAGAGCGCGGCCGAGCTGTAGAAACTGCCAGCCTTCATCATGCGGCAGAGTATCGTCGCTGACTCCATGGAAACGATGGCTGCCGAACTTGATGGTGCTGCAGAAGCGATGCGGACCGACGGCGATTTCCTCTTCCGCGCGGAAGCGGCTGACCATGTGATAGAGGCTGTTGATGTCCTGCCACATTTCGCGGGAGATGCGGTCGCGGATGGTGCGGGCATTCTCACGGGCGCGATAGATGCATTGCGCAATGCTGTTCGGGTTCTCTTCGTGGAAGCCAAGAAATTGAAAAACCGTTTCCGTGGTGGCCAGCGTAAAGAGTTGGAAGAAGCGCTCCTGCTCGCCGGAGATGTTCACCAGCGGCTCCCAGCGGAGGCGGTAAGTCTGCTGCGATTGCTCCAGCAGCATGTGATAATTCACGTCCAGAATGCGCGCAGTGTCCTCGGCGCGCTCCATATACCGAGCCATCCAGAACAACGACTCGGCAATGCGCGATAGCATCCGTTCGGGTACCGGCATCGGTCTAAGTTTCCCCTCGCAGTACCCAGGTATCTTTACTTCCACCGCCCTGCGAACTGTTCACCACGAGCGATCCCGGTTCCAGCGCCACGCGCGTCAAACCGCCCGGAACGATGATTACTTTCTCGCCATTGAACAGGCAGTAGGGCCGCAGGTCGACATGCCGCCCGGCCATCTTGCCGGTGCGCGGATCGTACGCCGGACAACGCGAAAGGCCGATGACCGGTTGCGCGATATAATTACGCGGATCTTCGATCAGCTTGGCGCGGAAGTCTTCTATCTTTTCCTTCGTCGCGGCGGGGCCGATGAGCATGCCGTAGCCGCCCGATTCGCCGACGGCTTTCACAACAAGCTTGTCGAGATTCTCAAGCACATACTTCAACTGATCTTCCTTCGAGCAAAGGTACGTATCCACGTTGCGCAGAATTGGATCTTGGCCCAAGTAATATTTGATGAACGTGGGCACATAGGCGTAGATGGCTTTGTCGTCCGCCACGCCGTTGCCGATCGCGTTGGCCAGCGCCACATTACCTGCGCGGAAGGCGCCCATCAGGCCGGAAACGCCGAGAAGCGAATCGCGCCGGAATGAGAGCGGATCGATAAACTCATCGTCGATCCGTCGATAAATGACGTCGACGCGCGTCAGGCCGCGGATCGTCTTCATATAGACGATCTCGTTATCGACCACCAGATCACGGCCTTCGACCAGTTCGATGCCCATCTGCTGCGCCAGAAAGCTGTGTTCGAAATAGGCGCTGTTGTAAATACCGGGGGTCAGCAGCACCACTACGGGATTGCTGGTGCCGCGTGGAGCGAGCGATCGCAGGATATTGATCAGCTCCATCGGGTAATGGTCGATCGGCATCACCTCGCAGGTTTCGAACACCTTGGCGAATGTGCGCGTCATCACCAGCCGATTCTCCAGCACGTAGGAAATGCCGCTGGGCGTGCGGCAGTTATCTTCGAGGACCAGAAATTCATCGGTCTTCGAATCGCGGACGAGGTCGATACCCGAGATATGCGTGTAGATGTTGCGCGCCACCTTCACGCCGATCATCTCGCGCTGGAAGTGCTTGCAGGAAAGCACCAAAGAACGCGGAATCTGTTTGTCCTTGAGGATGCGCTGCGCTCCGTAAACGTCTTCAAGGAAGAGGTTCAACGCGAGCACGCGCTGCGAAAGACCAGCCTCCAGTTTGTCCCATTGGGACCGCGGAAGCACACGTGGAATCAGGTCGAAAGGGAACAGGCGCTCAGTTCCGCGCCCGTCGCTATAGACCGTAAAGGTTATTCCTTGCAGCAGGAATGCGAGGTCAGCCAACTGGCGCCGGTCTTCAAACTCCACCGGGGCCAATTTACCGACACCGTCCATCACCTTCCGGTAGTGCGGGCGCGCCACCCCCGGGGCTTCGAACATCTCGTCGTAATATTCGCCGAGATCGTACCCTTGCAGCAAGTTTTCCTGGCTTGAGGACAGCTGTTTTTGGGTTTGCAGATTGCCAGTATAGCAACTGCAATGTAACTAATAGTTGGCGCGATACCACTCCAGCGTGAGGCGCATGCCTTCTTCGAAGCTGAATTGAGGCGCATGTCCGAGTTCTGCGGCGGCGGATGTGGTGTCGGCCTGTGAATCGTGTACGTCACCGGCGCGAGGAGGTCCGTATCGTGCGGGAAGCCTCTTGCCCTCGATCTTCTGGACGAGGTCCCACGCCTGATTCAGTGTGATGCGCCCACCGTTTCCGCCATTGAAGAACTTACCGGAGACGCCTTGCGCGTAGGCAGCCTTCAGGTTCAGGGCGACGATATCG
>Ga0302325_10012856_pt1 | contig 17936 bp, 18 predicted proteins | sample Palsa_T0_2_FD_201948 | JGI IMG/M metagenome (GOLD analysis project Ga0302325, IMG submission 201948) | Peat permafrost microbial communities from Stordalen Mire near Abisko, Sweden - Palsa_T0_2 | ecosystem: Environmental > Terrestrial > Soil > Palsa > Peat permafrost | place: Sweden: Abisko...
ACCGGCGGACTGCCCATCGTGATCCGCTCGGCCAGCAGCTCAAGAACGGGCGAGCCGCGCAGCTCGGCCTCGAAGAGCACGTCGAGGGCCCGTTTGCGCGCCTTGCTACGCGCCGGCATGGCCGAGTCAACGGGCCGCGGGGCTCACCCAAAGGGCCGCGGGGCTCACCCAAAGGGCCGCGGGGCTCACCCAAAGGGCCGCGGGGCTCACGAACACCTTCATCAGGCGCGGCCGAGGTACTGGCCGGTCCTCGTGTCGACCTTGATCTTCTCCCCGGTCGAGATGAACAGCGGCACCTGGACGGTGGCGCCGGTCTCGAGCGTGGCCGGCTTGGTGCCGCCGGTCGAGCGGTCGCCCTGGATGCCAGGGTCGGTCTGGCTGATGGTGAGCTCCACCGCGGCGGGCAGGTCCACGTACAGCGGTGTACCGTCGTTGAACGCCACGGTGACTGTCTGCTCCTCGAGCAGGTAGTTCGAGGCGTCCCCCACGACCTCAGCCGGAATGCGCGGCTGCTCGTAGTCCTGGGTGTCCATGAAGACGAAGTCGCCGCCCTCACGGTAGAGGTACTGCATTTCCCGCCGATCGACGTTGGCCACATCCACCTTGACGCCGGCGTTAAAGGTCCGGTCGACGACCTTGCCCGACATGACGTTCTTCAGCTTGGTGCGCACAAAGGCGGGTCCCTTGCCGGGCTTGACGTGCTGGAACTCGACAACAGTCCACAGGTTGCCGTCAAGGTTCAGCGTGATGCCGTTCTTCAGGTCGTTCGTGGTGGCCACGTTTGCGTCTCCAAGTACAAGTTAAAGGACGAGAAGTTCTCTCGTAGTAGTCGTGAGGAGGCCCGCCCCGTAGATCCCGCCGACCCCCACGACAAGAACGTCCTCGATCCGGACACCGCCCCTGCCGGGCAGGTAAACACCAGGCTCGATGGTGACGGGGACCCGGCTGGCAAGCTTACCCGTTCTGGAGTACCCGATCGTCGGGGCCTCGTGCACCTCGAGGCCGATGCCGTGGCCCAGGCCGTGGCCGAAGTGGTCGCCGTGACCGGCGTCGCGGATCAGGTCGCGCGCCGCGGCGTCCACGTCCCCGACGTCGGCGCCCGGCCGGGCGGCGTCAAGGCCGGATCGCTGCGCGGCCGCGACCAGTTCGTAGATCTCCCGCTGCCACCCGGCGGGCTCGCCGAGCGCGACCGTTCTGGTCATGTCCGCGTGGTACCCGCCGTACCGGGCACCGAAGTCCATCGTGATCAGGTCACCGCGGCGCATCGGCCGGTCGGTAGGAACGTGATGCGGGATGGCGCCGTTCGGCCCGCTGGCCACGATGGTCTCGAACGCCGGCCCTGCCGCGCCCAGCTCGGTCATCCGCCGGTCCAGCGCCGCAGCCAGCTGACGTTCGGTCAGGCCCGGCCTGATCAGGGCGAACACGTCGGCGATGGCCTGGGCGCTGATCCGGCACGCGGTCGCGAGCAGCTCGAGCTCGGCCGGGTCCTTGACCGTCCGAAGCTCTTCAATCTTTCTCCCGAACGGAACCGTCTTCACGCCGTCCGCCTTAGCGATGAGCTCAGCGTGGCGTTCGACCGTCATCTCATGCGCCTCGAAAGCCAGGGTGTGCAGGTCCCGGCGGGTCATCTCCGCGACCAGGCGAGGCTCGATGAAGCGCTCGACGATCAACTCAAGATCGGGGCAGTCCCGCCTGGCGGCCAGCGCGTACCTGGAATCGGTGGCCAGCACCCCGGCGCCGTTGGCCGGCAGCAGTAGCGCCGCGTTGGAGCTGGCCAGGCCGGTGAGGTAGCGGACGTTCGGCCCGGAGGTGATGAGCGCCGCATCCGCGCCGACGCCGGCGATCTTCTCCTGGGCGCGGGCCCGGCGGGCCGCCTGAATCTCTGCCATCGACCTGGTCCTAATCCGCGAGGGCGCGAACCCGCTCGATGAGGCCGACCCTGCCCTCGTGAGTGGGCGCGAGCGGCGTGACGTTGAGGGTGGTCACGCCGGCGTCGCGGTAGGCCGCCAGGCGCTCCCGTACGTAGGATTCGGGGCCGATCAGCGAGGTCCGCTCCACCAGCCCGGCGGGTACCAGCGCCTCGGCCTCTTGCTTGCGGCCCTCCAGGTACGCGTCCTGGATCGCCTTGGCTTCGGCCTCGTACCCGAACCGGCGGGCCAGGTCATTGTAAAAATTGCGGCCCCTGGCTCCCATCCCGCCGATGTACAGGGCCAGCACGGGCCGGCTGCGGTCACGCAGGTGAGTAACGTCCTCGCCGATCGCCAGCGGCGCGGCGGCGATCACGTCGAGCGGGCCGAGCGAGGGGTCGCGCTTGGCCTCGCCCTCGGCCACCGCGTCACCCCACACCTCCGCCGACTTTTCCGGCAGGTAGAAGATGGGCTGCCAGCCCTCGGCCAGCTCGGCGGCGAGCGCCACGTTCTTGGGACCGATGGCGGCCAGGGCGATCGGGATACGCTCACGGACCGGGTGGTTGATCAGCTTGAGCGGTTTGCCGAGCCCGGTGCCCCCGGGCAGCGGCAGCTGGTAATACCGGCCGTCGTACACCAGCCGCTCGCGGCGCCAGACCATCCGGCAGATCTCGATGATCTCGCGGGACCGGCCGACGGGCGCGTCGTACGGCACGCCATGCCAGCCCTCGATCACCTGCGGGCCCGACGCGCCCAGACCCAGCGTGAACCGTCCGCCGGAGACGAAGTCGAGCCCCGCCGCGGTCATCGCCGTCAGCGCAGGCGTGCGGGAGTAAAGCTGGAAGATGCCCGAAGCGATCTGCAGCCGCTCGGTCTTCGCGGCAATGTAGCCGAGCTGGCTCACGGCGTCGTAGCTGTACGCCTCGGGCACGAACACGATGTCGAGCCCGGCCCGCTCGTAGTCGGCCAGCTCCACGACGGTCTCGGCGAAACCGCCCGCGTAGCTCAGGTGCATTCCTATCCGCATCTGATCAGCCTTTCCGGCCCGGGCCTGAACCTGACCGTTCGGCCACTAAAAGGAGCGTAGCGGTTATGGCGGTCAGGCTACCTGCGGGCACCTGCGCGGAGTCAGCGAGGGCATTCAGCTTGCTTGCAGGTTCGCTGCAACGCGCTCTGATCGGTGCAGGTCATCCTGGTCAGCATGAGCCCAGCGGCGCCCCGGGGAGCCAGGCATGACGCATAACGCAGGCGGCCAAGCGCAGGCAAGCTCGCTGCTGCTGGCCAAGGGGGGCCCGCGGGCCGGCGCGTCGCGTGAGCGCCGTGTCGACGTCGTCGTCCCGGTGTACAACGAAGAGAAAATCCTGGCGCGCAGCGTCCGCCAGCTGCACTCTTATTTGACGGACAATCTTCCCTTTCGTTTCGTTATCACGATCGCCGAGAACGCCAGCACCGACGGCACCTTCGCGATAGCGCAGCAGCTATGCGCGGAGCTGGCCGGGGTCAGGGCGGTGCATCTGGACCGCAAGGGCCGAGGGCTCGCGCTCCGCCACGTCTGGGGCAGCAGCGATGCCGACATCGTGGCCTACATGGACGCCGACCTGTCCACCGGCCTGGACGCGTTCCTCCCGCTGATCGCCCCGCTGCTGTCCGGTCACAGCGACCTGGCGACCGGCAACCGCCTGGCGCACGGCGCCGCGGTGGTGCGCAGCGGAAAACGTGAGATCATTTCGCGCGCTTATAACCTGCTGCTGCGTACCGTTCTTTCGGCCCGGTTCGCCGATGCGCAGTGCGGGTTCAAGGCCGGGCGCACCGAGGTCATCAAAGCGCTGCTCCCTGACGTCAGGGACAACGCCTGGTTTTTCGACACCGAGCTGCTGATCTTGGCCCAGCGCAGGGGACTGCGCATCTATCAAGTTCCCGTGGCGTGGACCGAGGACCCCGACAGTAAAGTGGACATCGCCAGCACGGCACTGGCCGACCTGCGGGGCGTAGCGCGACTCCGCTTCGCCCGCCCGGACTCCCGCGGGCTCGGCCAGCCTGACCCGGGCACAGGCACCCAGTGCCGTTCGGCGTCAAAAGAACTAAACGCACCGGAGCCGCCCCGATGACGACCCAGCTGACCACGACCGGCCCCGCCGCCGAGCCGGAGCGGCCGGCCCGTGGCCGGCTCAAGAGGCTGGCGCTCGGCCGTCCGTCCGATCCGCGCTGGGCGCGCCCCGCGCTGTGGGCCGTGCTGATCCTGGCCGCGATTCTGTACTCGTGGGACCTGTCCCGCAACGGCGACGCGAACGCGTTCTACGCGGCCGCGGTCCTGTCCGGGACGGAGAGCTGGAAGGCGTTCTTCTACGGATCGCTGGACTCGGCCTCGTTCATCACGGTCGACAAGCCGCCGTTCGCGTTCTGGGTCATGGGGATCTCCGCCCGGATCTTCGGATTCAACAGCTGGAGCCTGCTGCTCCCCCAGGCGGCGGAGGGCGTCGCCGCGGTCGCCGTGGTCTACGCGGCGGTACGGCGCAGCGTCGGCGGCCTGACCGGCGAGCGCGGGGCGTACGTGGCCGCGCTGATCGCCGCGCTGGCCCTCACCCTGACCCCGATGGTGGTGGCGATCGACCGGGACGACAATCCCGACACGATGCTGACCCTGCTGCTGGCGCTCGGGGCCTGGGCGCTGCTCGAGTCGCTGCGGGCCGGCCGGGACGTGCCGGGCGGGCCCGAGCGCCGGGGTCATCCGCTGCTGTGGCTGATACTGAGCGCGGTCGCGTTCGGGCTCGCGTTCAACACGAAGATGCTCGAAGGGTTCATCGCGCTGCCCGCGCTGCCGATCGTGTACCTGATCGCGTCCGACACCCGGCTGCGCACCCGGCTCGGGCGGCTGTCGATCGCGGGCGGCGTGCTGGCGGTGATCACGCTGTCCTGGATGACCATCGTCGACCTCATCCCCAAGACGAGCCGTCCTTACGTCGGCAGCAGCGCCAACGACACCGTCTGGAATCTCGCCGTCGGCTACAACGGCTTCGGCCGGATCAGCGGCGGTGGCGCGGGGGGCTTCGGCCGGGGCGTGCCGCGGACCGGCGGTTCCGGGCCGGTCACCGGCGGGGCCTTCAGCGAGGTTGCGCACCGGGCCGCCGGGGCCGGAGGGGCTGGCGGTTTCGGCGGGCAGGCGGGAATCGGGCGGATGTTCGGCTCCACGCTGGGCGGCCAGATCTCCTGGCTCATCCCGTTCGCCGTCATCGCGCTGATCGCCACCCTCATCCTGATCGGGCGGCGGCCGAGAACCGATCTCGCGCGGGCCAGCGTACTGGTGTGGGCCGGCTGGTTTGCGTGCGAGTTCGTCGTGCTCAGCTTCCAGCAGGGCACTCAGCACCCCTACTACACCAGCGCCATGGCGCCTCCGATCGCCGCTCTGACCGGTATCGGCGCGGTCGCGCTCTACCAGGCGTACCGGCGTTCCGGCTGGTGGAGCCTGGTGCTGCCGGCGGCGATCGCCGTCACCGGCGGGTGGGCCTTCGTGCTGCTGCGCCGGACCCCGAGCTGGAACCCGTGGCTGGCCTGGACGGTCGCCGGAGCCACGATCGTCGCGGTGCTCGCCCTGGTGCTGGGCTGGCGGCGGAGCCGGCGTTCCGGCCAGACGCAGGACGGCGCGGCGACGGCGGGCAGGCCGAGTCGTTTCCTGCAGGCGGGCAGGCCTGGGCGCCTGTTCGCGGTGGCCGGGGTGGTCGGCCTGATCGCGGTACTGGCGGGACCGGCCGCTTACTCGGCGACACCCCTCTCGCAGGCCATCGCGGGCAGCAACCCCACGGCCGGCCCGACCGCAGGCGGCGGTCTTGGCAGCTTCGGCGGCTTCGGCGCGGGCGGGGCTGGCCTGGCGGGACTCGGCGGCACGGACGCCGCCCGCGGCGGCGTCGGCACGGGCGGATACGGGGCCGGGCGGACCGGGACCGATGGACGAGCCAGTGCCGACGGGCGGCCAGGGGCCGACGGACGGGCTGGAACCGGGCAGGTCGGCGGCGCGGGCGGTTTCGGCGGGCTCGGCGGGCTCGGCGGGACGGCCAACAAGCAGATGATCGCGTACCTGGAGGCTCACCGCGACGGCGCGACCTGGCTGGTGGCGGTGCAGGGCTCGTCGTCGGCCGCGTCGATCATCCTGGCGACCGACGGCATACCGGTGATGGCCATGGGCGGGTTCCGTGGCACCGACGCGGCGCCGACCCTGGCCCAGTTCGAGCAGTACGTCAAGCAGGGCAAGGTGCACTATGTGCTGGCCGGCCGCCGGGGCGGCCTGGGCGGGGGCGGTTTCGGCGGCGGAAGCGGCGGCACGGTGGCGTCGGTCACGTCGTGGGTGCAGCAGAACTGCACCGCGGTCCCTGCGTCCGCCTATGACGGCGCGGCCAGCGGTGGGGCGGCGACCTCAGGAGGGGCCGGCGCGGCCCAGGCGCTGTATCGCTGCGGCTAGGCTTCGGTTTCCATACTCCCGCTATTGCCGACAATTCGTGCCTACGCTATGAAAGCATCATTATTCGCTTTACACCGCAGCACTTACGTTTCGAACGGCCGCATGGTACCATTCTGGCGAGTTCCTGACGCGCCGGACTACGCCATTCAGAAGTCATTTATTGCCTCATTTTCAGCAGCCTGTGACTTTGCTTAATGGCCTGACTTACGCGTCGCGGACCTGTTATGTACGAATTTGCCGCATACGGGGGTATGCCTACATACGGGGGTATGGCTAATGCATCAGCTCATGCGAGTTACGGCGAGGACGGCGATGGTCGGAGCCGTGATAGCCCTCGGCAGCGCGGCCGCCGCCCAGGGGGCGATGGCCGGGCCGACGACCAGCGGCATCGTGGTCGTGCCGTGCAACACAAAGGCGCTGACATCGGCCCTCTCCAGCGCGAGCAACGGCGAGAAGCTCCAACTGGCCTTCGGCTGCACCTATCTGCTGTCCGCGCCGCTGCCCCCCATCGACACCAACCTCACCATCGTGGGCTTCGGCGCCACTCTCGAGCGCCAGACTCGCGGCACCCCGGCCTTCACGATCCTCACCGTAGACGGAGGAGACGTCACCTTCGTCGAGGTGAACTTCCGCAATGGCCTCGGCCGCTATGAGGGCTGCGGGGAGATCGGCGGCGACTGCGCGGAAGCCGACGACAAGTATTCGGCCGGCGCGATCGCCAACGAAGGCGGGAACATCACCATGCTCGGCGGCACCTTCACCGGCAATCGCTCGGAGGACTACGGCGGAGCGATCGCCAACGATGACGGGACCCTGACGATGACCAGCACCTACTTCATAGACGATCGCGCCAACCGTGAAGGTGGCGCGATCTACAACGACGACACGATGACACTGCGCAGCTCCCACTTCCTTCATAACAGCGCAGAATACGGCGGCGCGATTTACAACAAAGGCATCGCCACGGTTATCGGCACTAGCTTCACCCAAGACGATTCCTTCGATGGCGGAGCCCTCTACAACGAGAACCAGGCGACACTGAGTTCGGTCACCGTTCAGGATAACGACGCGAGCTACGGTGGAGGAATCTTCAACGAGTACCTGCTGACCGTGAATTCCGGCAATATCGTCAGCAACGACGCCGACTCCGCAGGCGGCGGTATCTACAACAACGGAGACGTGGCGCTGAGCCTGACCAAGGTTTCCGGCAACGTACCCGACAACTGCGCGCCTGCCGCGATCGCGGGCTGTTCCGGTTGACCGCCGCGCGGTTCCAGTCGTAGCATCCGGCCATATTGCCGACAATTCGCGCATTCACGGCGAAATCATAATTATCGGCTTCACGCCGCTGCACTTACGTTCTGAACGGCCGCATGATACCGTTCTGGCGAGTTCTTGGCGCGCCGACCACGCCATCCAGAAGCCATTGTTGCGGCATTTCAAGCAACCTGCGACTTCGTTTTAAATGGCCTGGATCGTGCGCCGCGGAGCCGCTTATGTATGAGTTTGTCGCATACGGGGGTATGCCTACATACGGGGGTACGGCTACATGCATCACAAACTAGTACACGCTTCGGCCAGGACGGCGGTGATCGGTGCCGCGATAGTCCTCGGCAGCACGGCCGCCGCCCAGGGGGCGATGGCCGGGCCGACGCCAAGCGCCATCGTGTCCGTGGCGTGCAACACACCAGCGCTGATGTCGGCCATCAGCGATGCCAGCAGCGGCCAGAAGCTGCAGTTGGCGTTCGGCTGCACTTACGTGCTGACCGCGCCGCTGCCAGAAATCAAGACCAACCTCACCATCGTGGGCTTCGGCGCCAGCCTGGAGCGCAGCGACGCTAATGACACCCCGGACTTCACGATCCTCACGGTGGGCTCGGGAGACCTCAACCTCATCGAGGTGAACTTCTACAATGGCGGCGAGGGTTTCGACAGCGACGACGATGGCTACGATAGTGCCGGCGCGATCGTGAACGACGGAGGGAATGTCAGCGTGCTCGGCGGTACCTTCGAGGGCAACGCTTCGGATGAGTATGGTGGCGCGATCTACAACGAGTCCGGGACCCTGGCACTGAACAGCACCTACTTCGGGTACAACGGCGCACAGCTCGGTGGCGCGATCTACAGCGAAGACACCATGACAATGCGCAGCTCCCACTTCTTCGATAACGAGGCCCAGTGGGGTGGCGCGATTTACAACTCAGACACCGCCACGGTTATCGGCACTACTTTCACCCAGGACGGCGCTGAATTCGGCGGGGCTCTCTACAGTGACGACCAGGCCACACTGAGTTCCGTCACCATTCAGGATAACCACGCCGATCTGGGTGGAGGAATCTACAACGACGACGACCTGACCGTGGCTTCCAGCAATATCAAGGGCAACTTCGCCGATGATGATGGGGGCGGCGGTATTTTCAACGACGACGAAACCGTGACGCTGACCCGGACCAATGTTACCGGCAACGAACCCGAAAACTGCGAGCCGCTCAACACGATCCCGGGCTGCTCCGACTGACCGCGCGGTTCCGGCCGCAGCAATCCGGCAGCGTGAGGTGGCCGTCGGCCACGGCACGCTGCCGGATCGCGGCTAGGTCGCTGCCGCTGGTCAGCGCGTGCTTGACGGCCTCGGCGGGACGGCAGAGGCCCGCGTGAGCTGGGCGAGGACATCCTGGCTGACGGCCTCGGGACGGCGGCCGTCGGTAGCCACCGTCAGCGTGGCCACGGCGTCGTAGACCGACAGCCTGTGCCGGTAGAGGTCGTCGAGGCCGGGCCGGGCGAGCATCGGCCGGTGCTCGTCGCCCGCCACTCGCCGCTTCGCCTCCTCGTAACTCACCTGGAGGTAGACGACCTGGGCGGACTTGAGCTGCGTGACGGTATCCGGATGTCCCGCCGCGCCACCGCCGAGGGCGAGCACGGCCTCAGGTCCGTCGACGAGCTCGCAGATGACGCGGCTCTCCAGCTCGCGGAACGCGGGCTCGCCGTGATCGGCGAAGAACTGCCTGATCGAGCCTCCGGTCCGCTGCTCGATGACATGGTCGCTGTCGACGAACGGCAGCCCGAGGCGCTCGGCGAGCAGGTGCCCCACGGTCGTTTTACCCGCCCCCATGAAGCCGACGAGAACGATCACGGGGCGGTGTCTCCTGGCTCGGGTTCCAGCTCGGGTCCGGGAAAGCGCGCAGGCTCGGCTTCAGCCGCCAGCTCGGCGATCGCTTGCAGCGCCAGCTGGTAGGACACCAGGCCGAACCCGGCTACCGTGCCGTTCGCCACCCCGGCTACCACCGAGGTGTGGCGGAACTCCTCACGGGCCGCCGGGTTGGAAAGGTGGACCTCCACCAGCGGAGCGGTCCGCATGGCCAGGGCGTCCCGCAGCGCGTAGGAGTAGTGCGTGAACGCCGCGGGGTTGAGCACCACCGGCATCCGGGCGTCGGCGGCTTCGTGCACCCAGCTGATCATCTCGCGCTCGTCGTCGGTCTGCCGGACGTCCACGCTCAGGCCGAGCTTGCGGCCGGTCGAACGGCACACTTCGGCCAGGTCCTCGAACGACGCCGAGCCGTAGACTTCGGGCTCCCTGATGCCGAGCCTGCCGAGGTTCGGACCGTTGAGCACGAGCACCTGCGTTATCACTTGGACACCTCCTGGTACGCCTGCCACAGGAGTTCCTCGGGCGGGTTATCGAGAATCGAGGGGCGGGCCAGGCCGTCGAGCACGACCAGCCGCAGCCGGGCGCCACGTGACTTCTTGTCCATGCCCATGGCTTCCCGCAACGCCGGCCACGCTCCGGCCGGGTACGCGGTCGGCAGGCCGACGCTGGCCAGCACCGAACGGTGCCGCGCGCACGTCTCGTCGTCCAGCCGGCCGGCCAGCCGGCCCAGTTCCGCGACGTACACCATGCCGATCGCGACCGCGTCCCCGTGCCGGAACCGATACCCCTCGACCCGCTCGATCGCGTGGCCGAGGGTGTGGCCGTAGTTCAGGACCTCCCGTGGGCCCGCCTCGGTCAGGTCCCTGGACACCACGTCGGCCTTGACGGCGATCGCGCGTTCGAGCAGCTCACGGGCGTGGGTGCCGTGCGGGACGGTGGCGCCGTCGGGGTCGGCCCGGACCAGGTCCAAGATGACCGGGTCGGCGATAAACCCGGCCTTGATGACCTCGGCCAGGCCGCTCACGTAGTCGGGCCGGGGCACCGTCTCTAGCGTGACCAGGTCGGCGAGCACTCCGGCGGGCGAATGGAACGCGCCGACCAGGTTCTTGCCCTCGGGGATGTCGATGGCGGTCTTCCCGCCGACCGCGGCGTCGGCCATGGCCAGCAGCGTCGTCGGGACCAGGACCACGGGAACCCCGCGCAGCCAGCTAGCGGCCACGAACCCGGCCAGGTCGGTGGTCGCTCCCCCGCCGATGCCGACGATGCAATCCGACCGGGTCACGCCGGCCTGAGCGAGCCGGGACCACAGCCGGGCGGCGACATCTGCGGTCTTGGCCGCCTCGCCGTCGGGCACCGGTTCGACCTGGACGCGGAAACCCGCCGCGGTCAGCGCCCCGCACGCGGGCCTGGCGATTTCGCCGAGGCTCTCGGCGTGGATGACCACGACGGTCCGGGCGTCCTTGGGCACCAGGCCGGGCAGTTCGCTGAGCACGCCGACGCCGACCACCACCTGGTAGGGCGGGCCGCCGTCCGAGGGCGTGACCTCAATCCTGGTCGCGGTCACTGCGGATCTCCACTCGGTGGCCTGCGGGTGATGTCCTCGGCTAGGTGGGCCGCGATCTCGTCCGCGACTTCCTCGGGCTCCAGGTCGTCGGTTTCTACCGTGACCGCGGCGAGGCGCTGGTACAGCCCGGCGCGCTCGTCCAGCATGGCGCGCAGGCGGCCGCGCGGGTTCCCCGGGACCACGACGCGGGGACGGTCCAGCCCGATCCGTCGCTCCACCGTTCCGAAGCTAGCCGACAGGTACACGACGGGCAGGCCGGCGAGTAGGTCTCGCACGCTGTCGTCGAGCACCGCGCCGCTGCCGAGCGCGAGGACCCCGCCGCGGGTGCGAAGCGCGCTGCTCTGGGCGAGCGCGCTCGCCGCCGCAGCGCGCTCGAGCTCGCGGAACGACTCCTCGCCGTCCTCGATGAAGATGTCGCTGACCGGCTTGCCCGCGACGGTCCCGACGTCCGCGTCGGTGTCACGAAACTCCACCCCGAGACGGGCCGCGACCAGCGGTCCCACGACCGACTTGCCTGCCCCGGGCGGGCCGATCAGCACCACCAGGTGTCCGGCCCTGGTCAAGAGATCACCAGGTGCTTCAGGTAGCTCTCGACGTTGCGGCGCATCTCCTCCACCGAGTCGCCGCCGAACTTCTCGATCGCGGCCTCCGCCAGGACCAAGGCCACCATCGCCTCGGCCACGACACCGGCCGCCGGCACGGCGGTCGCGTCGCTGCGCTGGTTGATCGCCTTGGCCGGCTGGCCGGTACTGGTGTCGATGGTGTCCAGCGCCCGCGGCACCGTCGAGATGGGCTTCATCGCGGCGCGCAACCGGATGACCTCGCCCGTGCTCATCCCGCCTTCGATACCGCCCGCGCGGTTGGTACGGCGCGCGACCCCGTCGCCGGTGGCCTCGATCTCGTCGTGCGCGACCGACCCGCGCCGGCCCGCGGTCGTGAAGCCGTCCCCGACCTCGACCCCCTTGATGGCCTGAATGGACATCAGTGCGCCGGCCAGCCGGCCGTCCAGCCGCCGGTCCCAGTGGGTAAAGCTGCCGAGGCCTGGCGGCAGGCCGAAGACCAGCACCTCCACCACGCCGCCCAGGGTGTCGCCGTCCTTACGCACCGCGTCGATCTCGGCCACCATCGCGGCACTGGTCGCGGCGTCGAAGCACCGCACCGGGTCAGCGTCCACGGCGGCGCCGTCATCCGGGCCCGGCATCACCTCGTCCGGAATCCGGACCTGGCCGAGCGCTACCACATGAGACACGATCGTGATGTCGAGCACCTGGCTGAGCAGCCGCCGCGCCACTTCGCCGAGGGCCACGCGCGCGGCCGTCTCGCGCGCGCTGGCCCGCTCGAGGACGGGACGGGCGTCATCAAAACCGTACTTCTGCATCCCCGTCAGATCCGCGTGCCCCGGCCGCGGCCGGGTCAGCGGGGCGTTCCTGGCCTGGCCCTCCAGCTCGCCGGGGGCCACCGGATCGGCCGACATCACCGTCTCCCACTTGGGCCATTCGGTGTTGGCGACCCTGATCGCGAGCGGACCGCCGAGGGTGCGGCCATGCCGGACGCCACCGGTGAGTTCCACCTCGTCCTGCTCGAACGTCATCCGCGCGCCGCGACCGTAACCGGCCCGTCTTCTGGCCAGCGCCGCGGCGATGTCCTCGGTGCTGACCCGCACCCCGGCGGGCACGCCCTCGCAGATCGCGACCAGCGCACGGCCGTGCGATTCACCTGCGGTCAGCCAGCGGAACATGGTCTTGATCCTATGGGGTCCGCGAGGGCTCAGGCGGCGGCGACGCTGAACTCGATGCCACGGCGCAGCCGCCCGGCCAGGCGGGCCGCGATGCTGCTCGCGGCCCGGTCCACTACCGGTTCCCAGTCCCGGACGGCCAGGGACAGCCTGATCGCCAGATCGGTCCCGTCCGTGCTGCTTGCGGCCAGGCTGAACCCGGAGATCGCCGGTTCGGCCGCCACCGCGGCCTCGACCGCCACGCGCACGTCGGGATCCTCATGCGGGGGCGGCACGGGCTGGCCGGCCGCGAGCGCCCCAAGTCGCGCGCCTTCGACGGCGAGCGGCACGGGCCCGGCCACGTCGATGACGACCGCACATCCGTCCGCGACGGCCGCGCGCCACACCCGGCCCGCCTCCGCCGGCACCGGGCGCGCGTTGCTCCGCCACCGGGCCAGCGTGTCCAGGCAGGTGAAGGCGAGCACCGCTGGCCTTCCGTCCTGACCGATCAGCGTGGGCAGGACCATCTCGCTGTTCTTGTCCCCCTGCGGGGACGCCGAGCCATCGGACAGGACCGCCACCACCGGGACGAGCAGCCGCGCGGCCGACAGCGCGACCAGAGCCGCCTGCTCGCTGCCCTCCCCCGCGAGGTACGCGGCGAGGGCCTGCGCCACGCGCGGATCTGCCGCGCCGTTATCATCGCGGAACTGCTGCCCGCCAGGGTTCAGGTGCCCAGACACGCCAATGACCCTACGCCACCCAGCACCCTTTCCGGGCACGGTCCGATGATAATTGCGACTCTAGGTACTCATGATGTTACTTGAAGTAATGAATTCTCCGAATGCTCAGCTTTACGGCTAACGGCTCTCATTAACCAGCGACAATCAGTCGTGTGGGGATGACGCGAACGGAAGGGAACCTGGTTGACCCAGCCCGAGCGACTGCCCGCGATCGCGCCGGGCACACCGATGTGGAAGGCCGTCCCGCCACGTCTGGTCGGCCCCTACCTGACTGGGCAGCGCTCCGTCTTGGCCGGTTACGTGTACCGCGCCACCGACGTCCGGTTCCACAACCCGGCCGAGGCCTACCACGCGCTGAGCCTGGGCTGGGAGGACTCAGAGTTCACGCCGACCATGAGCGAGCTCTACCTGCTCTGCTGGCTCGCCCGGCCGGTCGACGGCTATACCGAAGCCGCCGGCCACGGCGTGCCCGAGTTCTACCTGGAGCCCATCCCGATTCCGGTCGGAGCCGGGATGTGCCGGCTGGGCGCCGAGGGAGACCGGCTCGTGGCCCGGTTTGACGGCCTGGCCTGGCAGCAGACGGAGCCGTAGGTCATGCGATACCGGCTGATGGCCACCTATCTTGGCGTCCCCTACCACGCTGGCCTGGGTCCGGCCGGCACCGATGTGACGCTCTTCTCCCCGGGGCCGCCGCCAGAGGATCTCGGCTTCGCGGCCGCGGCCGGGCACTGGCGCAAGCAGGTCAGCGTCGCCGATCTGTCAGCACTCTGGCAGTCCCGGCTGGTCGGTGAGTACCGGGGTGAGCCCTGCCTCGTACTTGACGACCTCGGCGAACGTCTGCACATCGTCTACCTGGGCCGGGACGCGATGCGGGCCAGGCAACTCGGTTACTGGGAGATCGACCGCGAAGTCTTCGAGGTCGTGGTGGCCCGGGACGAGGTCACCGACCTGGCCGAGGAACGGGTCGAATTCCCGCTGGCCTCAGCCACGTTCCCGCCGTCAAGCCCGGGCACCGGGTCTCTGCCGCCAGCCGGGGATCCCGCGTCCGGAACCGGCCCCCAGCCGGGTACCGGGCCGCTGCCCCGCGTGTTCTCCTCGGCCGCCGCGTTCCCGCCACCCGGACCGCCGCCGGGTCCTGAGCCAGAACCCGATACCTTGATCCACGGGCGCCTGGACGCCCGAGGACGCCTCGTCAACCGGGCTCATGCCGAGCCAGCGGGTCCGCGGCCCCCGCTGGAACCCGCCGCATCCCAGGCCCCGGTGGGAGCTGCCGGGTCGCAGGCCCCCGCGGGACCCGCTGGATCGCAGGCACCTGCGGGACCCGCTGGATACCCCGGCCCTGATCGCGGACCTCGCACCACGGACAGGGCGGCCGCCTGGCACGGCTCGCCCGCGTCCGAACCGTGGCCCGCGCCGGAACCTCGCCCGGAACCTCGCCCCGAGCCGCATCCGGGTCCCCAGCCGCATCCCGGGCCGGAGAATGCGCCACCGCCGGGACGGCGCACCGCGCGCCGGGACCGGGTCTCGCCCCAGTCGGTATTTGCCGAACTGCTCAGCCTGGCCGGCATTCCGCAGACCGCATACGCGGTCGACGAGGAAGTCCCTGGCGCCATGTGCCTGGTCAAAGTGGATGGGGGCGTCGAGGTGTTCAGCTGCACCCAGGACGCCCGGCTCGAGGTGCATTTTTTCGAGGACGAAGAAGCGGCCTACTTCTACCTGTTCGGCGTCCTGGCCGCCGAGGCCATCCACAGCAGGCGACTGGGGCCCACCAGGTCAAACGAGGCCGTCAACGGATCCCGGAAGGCCGGGGACGGTGCGGCGGCCGCGGCCGCCAGGGAAGACGTTTCGAAGTACTTACGAAGCGGAAACTTACCCAAATCGCCGTCTCGCCCGGCTAGGGTTTATTAAGCCGGCGGGGCTGACGGTCCCCCGCTCCCCAAGCAGCCCCGTCGGCCTCCCTAATCACAGATTTGCGAATGCGATTCGGCCTGCCGCAAAAGAATCTCCCTTCGCCCTACTATCCAATCGTCGTCGGTTTTCACCTCCGGCCCAATACTTTCGTCACGTTGAGGCAGGCCGCTGGTACCCGGGTATCGGTGAGCTCGTATCCGGTCGCGGCGGGCAAGTCGGTGTAGGCAAAGCCGCGTGATCAAAGTCGCCGTAGGCAAGGTTGCGGTAGGCAAATACTGTGGTCTACGTGAGTGGTCCACCTGGCCCGCCGCCTGCGGGCGATACGCCCACGGCGACCGCCGGGGTGGCCAGCCTGGCGGTCCGCGATCTGGTGCGCGGCGCGCGCCGGCCCGGCAGAGTCCTGGCGGCCCTGCCACACGCCCTTTACCTGGAATTCGCCGATACCGTGCCCGAGCCGCGCGTGATCGCCATTTCACCGCCGGACGCGATCAGGTTGCCGAACGCGATTATCACCGGCCCCTGGGAGGTCCCTCCGGCGGTCGATGCTGAGCAGTGCTGGGCGGGCGGGGACCGGGTGATGGCCTGCGGGCTCGACATCCGGATCGTCCGCTGGTGGGACCCGTCCCCCGTGTTCGGGCCGCTGTCCCGGGCCAGGCTCGATTATGGCTACGGCGTCCTGGCCAGGCTGTGCGCGGCCGCCGAGCAGGCGCCGGGCCTGGCGGGCCAGGACGGCCCGGCTCAGCTGGCGGCCTGCTGTGCCAGCGGTGACCTGGCGGGCGCCGTCGAGGCGACCGAACGCCTGGTAGGCCTGGGGCCAGGGCTGATCCCGAGCGGCGACAGCATGGTCAGCGGCGTGCTGCTCGCGCTCAGGCTTCTGGGCGGGGCCATCTCGGGCGGGACGCGGGCGGTATGGCTCGCGAACTGGCTCAGCGCGTCCGCGACCTGCTACGCGGGACAGCGGACGACGGCACTGGGGGCGTCGCTGCTGCACTGCGCCGCCAACGGCCAGGCCGCGGCCGAGGTGTCCGCCGTGCTGCTGGGGATGGCGGGCCAGGAGCCGCTCGAGCCCCCGGCCGCCAGGCTGCTCGCGGCGGTTCCGGGAGCCGATCTCGCCTGGGGCCTGGTGGCCGGCTGCCGCGCGGCCCTGCTGCTGTCCGTATCCTTAGGCCGTGATCATTCCGCTTACCGGGCTGCAGTATGAGATCGAAGCCGGCCCCTACCACGCCACGGTGACCGAGCTGGGCGCGGGGCTGCGCGAGCTGTCCTTCCACGGTCAGCCGCTGATCGCAGGCTACGAACCCGACGAACTGCCGCCCGCGGGCGCGGGCCAGCTGCTCGCACCGTGGCCGAACCGGATCGACGGCGGACGCTACGTCTTCGGCGGCACCCAGCATGACCTGGCCCTCACCGAACCCGCCCACGGGAACGCGATCCACGGCCTGACCCGCTGGGCCGCGTGGACCGCCGACCGGCACGAGGCTGGTGCCGTGCTGCTGCGTAGCGCGGCGCACGGCCAGCAGGGTTATCCGTTCTGCCTGGAGATCGAGGCCGAGTACCTGCTCGATCCAGGCACCGGGCTGCACGTCGCCATCACCGCACGCAACCGCGGCAGCCAGGCGGCACCGTACGGCACCGGCTCACATCCGTACCTGACCGTCGGCGCGCCCTCGGCCGACGGCTGCGAGCTGTCGCTGCCCGCCGGATCCTGGCTGCCCTTGAACGACCGCGGCATCCCGTCCGGCCCGCCGGAGGCCGTCGAGGGCACCCCGTATGACTTCCGCCAGCCGCGCACCATCGGCAGCACCCAGCTTGATCACTCACTGACCGGTCTGAGCCGCGACGACGAGGGCCGGGCCTGGGCGCACCTCGCCGCCGACGGCGGTGCCGGGGCCCGGGTCGACGTGTGGGCCGGTCCGGGCTACCAATGGCTGCAGGTGTTCACCGGCGACCCGCTCGGGCCGGACCGCCGCCGCAAGGCGGTAGCCATTGAGCCCATGACCTGCCCGCCGAACGCCTTCGTGACCGGCGACGACCTGCTGGTCCTCAAGCCGGGTGACACCGTCACGCACACCTGGGGTATCCAGGCGCACAGAGATTAAATGCCAATTCCCGAACGATCCGTGGCCACCGCCCCCGATATCGCTTACCGCGGATCCCTACTCCCGCGCTAGCGGCGTTCTTGCGCCACGGTAACGTGCGGCGACCCGGTCCAGATCCGCGGCGGTGTCGATGTCGTCGGGGCTGCCGGTGTCCCCGCATTCGACGAGCGTGACGAGCTCGGGTCGCGCGCGCAGGAACGCCCTGGCTCCCTGGTCGCCGGTGGCCGCGGCGATGACCTCCGGCCAGTGCTCGCGGGCGAGCAGGACGGGATTACGGGGCTTGCCGTCGTAGCAGGCGACGGCCACCCCGGCTCCGCCGCGGTAGGCAGCGATCAGCCGCGCGACCGCGTCCGTCCCGATCAGGGGCTGGTCCGCCAGCGCGACCACCACCGCGCCCACGTCC
>Ga0302325_10012861_pt1 | contig 17930 bp, 10 predicted proteins | sample Palsa_T0_2_FD_201948 | JGI IMG/M metagenome (GOLD analysis project Ga0302325, IMG submission 201948) | Peat permafrost microbial communities from Stordalen Mire near Abisko, Sweden - Palsa_T0_2 | ecosystem: Environmental > Terrestrial > Soil > Palsa > Peat permafrost | place: Sweden: Abisko...
GAAATCGGACTCGGTGAGAGTTGCGACAGCGCAACAGCCGGCAAGCGAGGTCGGCAGCACCGCCTGGATTCTGCAGGTGATGGCTGCGCTCGGCGGCGCGGTCGCGGCCGGTTCCGTGGCCTGGTTTCTGATCGGCGCGGCGCCGCAACGGACTTACGGATGAGCGGGGAGTCATTCCGGGGCCAAGCGCGCAGCGCGACGCCCCGGAATGGCGGCTCTAACCCTTCGCCTTGAGCGAGCTGAACAGCTCGTACGCTTCTTTGGGCTTTAAGTTCTTGTGCACGATGGCGTTGACGGCGGCGATCATCGCCTTCGGCGCATCCGACTGAAATATATTGCGTCCCATGTCGACACCGGCCGCGCCCTGCTGCACGGCATTGTAGGCCATCGTCAGCGCGTCGAGCTCGGCGAGTTTTTTTCCACCGGCCATCACGATCGGCACCGGACACGAGGCGGTAACGGTCTCGAATCCATCCTCGACGTAATAGGTCTTGACGTATTGCGCGCCGAGCTCGGCGATGATGCGGCAGGCAAGCCGGAAATATTTCGCATCGCGCACCATATTCTTGCCGACGGCGGTGATCCCCATGACGGGAATGCCGGTGCGCAGCCCGGCATCGACCAGCCTTGTCATGTTGTGGACGGAGCGCGTCTCGAATTCGCCGCCGATGAAAACCTGGATGCCGACGCCGGCGGCGTTGAGCCGCACAGCATCGTCCATGTCCATCGCGATCTGCTCGTCGGATAATTCCTCGCGTAGGATGCTCGGACCGCCGCTCGCACGCAGCACCATCGGCTTCGTCGAATCCGCCGGAATGACCGAACGCAAAATGCCGCGCGTGCAGAACAGCGCATCACAGGACGGCAACAGCGGGACGATCGAAAGGTCGATGCGTTCGAGCCCGGTGGTCGGGCCCTGAAAGTAGCCGTGGTCGATTGCCAGCATCACGGTGCGCCCGGTTGCCGGGGCGAAGACGCGGGCGAGGCGATTCTTCATCCCCCAGTCGAGTTGGTGCGAACCCTTGAGGTAGAAGCCCGGCGTCTGCTGCGGCCGATCCGCCGAGTAACGTTCCCCTTCCCTGTCGACTTCCGGCATGACGCTCCTCGTTTGCGGCCGCTCTTCGATCGCGTGGCGTAATCGGGAACGTATGCGTCATCGCATCCAAGCCAGCAAGGCGTCCTTCCCTAGGCGGCGCCTGCGAAAACCCGAAGGGAACCCTTGGCATTGTTCCTGTTTTGTTCTATCATCATTTCCCCTCGGATAGAGGCCGACCATGACCCAGCCCAGCCCTCTCACCCTCATGCGGAACCGTACCTCCATCGCGCAGGAATTGCGTCGTTTACTGCCCAGGATGGAAGGGTTTCGGACCGCAAAATCCCTCGCTTTCGGCCTGTCCGCCATCGATCGTTACCTGCCGCAGGGCGGCCTAGCTTGCGGCGCGCTGCATGAGGTCATGCCCGACGACCGTGCGACCCCTTCTGCCCTCGGCTTCATCCCGGCGCTCCTTACCCACCTGCCACGGACTTACCCTCTCCTCTTGGTCATCCCGGCCTATGGGCTCCGTCACTACGGCCGCCCGTACGGCCATGGCCTCCGCGCACTCGGCCTCGATCCGCGCCGTCTGATCATGGTCGAGACGGCCCATCGAAGAGAAAGCCTCTGGGCCATGGAGGAGGCGCTGCGTTCGGGCGCGCCTGCCGCCGTCGCCGGCGCGATCGACAAGCTCGATCTGAAAACCAGTCAAAGATTGCAGCTTGCCGCCACCGATGCGGGCCTGCCGCTCTTCCTGCTGCGGCCGGCGGAAATCCTGGAATCGAGCGCCGCCGCTACGCGCTGGCGTGTCGGCACGGCTCCCGCCATACGCGACCGCTTCGGCCTGATCGTGCGCTCGCGGTGGCAACTGATGCTTGAACGCTGCCGCAACGGACGAACGGGCGAATGGATGGTGGAGTACGATCATGTCGCGCATCGTTTCAGTCTGGCTGCCGCGCTGGCCGATCCTGCGTTTCCTCGCGGCACAGGCGAAAAACCGCTCAAGCAAGCCTGTTGATCCTGACGAGCCGTTCGTGCTCGTCATTACCGCCGCCGGAGGGCCGCGCATCTCGGCTTTGAACAGGGCGGCACAGGCCGCGGGACTCATGCCCGGTGAGCCGTTAGCCGATGCGCGGGCGAAAGCGAGCCACGTACAGGTGCGCCCTGTCGATGCCGCCGCCGATGACGCCGCGCTGCACCGCCTGGCGCTGTGGGCGACGCGTTATACGCCGACCGCCTCCCCTTGGAGCGAGGAGAACGGCGCCGACGGTTTTTTTCTCGACATCGAAGGCGCCGCGCATCTCTTCGGCGGCGAGGAAAAGTTGCTCGCCGATCTTTCCTGGCGGCTCGAAAAAAACTTTGGCCTGCCGGCGCGGCTTGCCGTTGCGGACACGCCCGGCGCCGCCTGGGCGCTGTCGCGCTTTCACGCCGCGCCCTCCCCTGTCCTGCCCTCGGGGCAGCAAACCGCGGCGATGGCGCCGCTGCCCGTCGAAGCGTTGCGGCTTTCGCCGACAACTTGCACGACGCTGCACCGGCTCGGCTTGAAATCAATCGGTGCGCTGCTCGACAAACCGCGCGCACCGTTTGCCGCGCGTTTTCCGGCCGAACTGCTCTGGCGTGTCGATCAGGCGCTCGGCCGCACCGACGAGCCGCTTGTCCCTGTCGTCACGCCGCCGGTCTATCACACGCTGCGTTATCTGATCGAACCGATCATCACGCAGGAGGCCGTCGTCGCACTGGCAAAGCGCCTTATGAATGCTCTTGTGCACGTGTTGACACGCGACGATGTGGGCGCGCGCGCTCTGCGGCTGTCACTCTATCGCGTCGATGGCACGGTCGAGACGGTCGATATCGCGCTGGTCTTGCCGACGCGCGATGTTGCCCACGTGGCGCGAATGATCGATCTGAAGCTCGAGGCGCTGGCGGCGACGCAGGATGCCGGCTTCGGCTTCGAGGCGGTTGGGCTTGCCGTCACCCGCGCCGAAACCATCGTCGCACGGCAAAACGAGTTGCTCGTCGACGATGCCAGTGATGCCGGCCGAGCCGAGCGTTGCGCGGTCCTGATCGATACGCTGCGCCAGCGTCTCGGACCACACAGCGTGCGGCGGTTCGAACCGGTTGCCAGTCATCTTCCCGAGCGCGCCGAAGTGCGGCTGCCGGTCACCGGTGAAGCTCCTGCCTCATGGCCGGGGCCGGGGCCGGAGCAGAAAGCGCGCCCCCTTCTCCTCTTACCTCGTGCCGAGCCGACCGAGGTCATGGCGCTCATCCCCGACGGACCGCCGCGGCGTTTCCGCTGGCGCGGTGTGACCTATGAGGTCGCGTGTTCCGAAGGCCCGGAACGCATCGCCAGCGAATGGTGGCACCGGCACGACGGACATCGCTCACCGGAGCCGACGCGCGATTATTACCTCGTCGAAGACGCCGCCGGCCACCGCTTTTGGCTCTACCGCGAAGGCCTCTACGAGCGTGAGACGGCATCGGCACGCTGGTTCGTGCACGGCCTGTTTGCGTGAGTTTTTGTGGGAGAAAACAGATGAGCGCTTATGCCGAACTGGCTGTAGCCACAAATTTTTCATTCCTGCGCGGCGCCTCGCATCCACAGGAGATGGTCGAGACCGCCGATGAGCTTGGCTGTTTCGCCGTCGGTATCGCCGACCGCAACTCTTTTGCCGGCGTGGTGCGCGCCTATGACGAAGCTCAAAACCGGAAAATAAAACTCCTCGTCGGCGTGCGCCTGGTGACAATCGACGGTTTCGAAGCGCTCGCTTATCCGATCGACCGTACCGCCTATGGCAGGCTCTGCCGTCTCATCACCGCAGGCAATCTCAAGGCCAAAAAAGGCGAATGCCATCTAACCTTCGAGGAGATTCTCGCCACCGGTGAAGGCCAGATGCTCATCGCGATACCACCGCCCCTTCCTTACTCTTCCCCGCCAGCTGGGGAGGGTAAGGAAGGGGGCGCTTTCACCGAACGCCTCTCGGTCTTGGCCCGCGCGGCCCCCGGCCGCACGTTTCTTGCCGGTATCCATTATCATCGCGGCGACGAGCCACGCCGGCTCGGCTTATTGGCTGAACTTGGTGAGCGTCTGAATGCGCCGCTGGTTGCTGTTAATGAAGTTTTTTATCACGTAGCGGAGCGTCGGCCGCTCGCTGATGTGCTCACCTGCGTTCGCGAGAAATGCACTATTCGCGAAGCGGGTCTGCGGCTCACGGTCAATGCCGAACGGCATCTTAAAACCCCGGCGGAAATGGCGCGGCTGTTCGCCCGTTTTCCCGACGCCATTGCTCGCACAATCGACATCACCAAAGCTTGCCGTTTCTCGCTCGACCAAATCAAATACGAATATCCCGATGAGCCGGTGCCACCGGGCAAGACTGCCCAGCAACATCTCGAAGATCTGACCTGGGCTGGTGCCGCAAAACGTTATCCCAGGGATCGATTCCCGGACGGCGTTCCGGTGCATGTCAGGCAGCGCTTAAATGGAGAGTTGGCGCTCATCGCCAAGCTCGAATACGCCCGCTATTTTCTCACTGTCCACGACGTTGTCGCTTACGCGCGTGAAACGAAAAAGATTCTCTGCCAAGGACGCGGTTCGGCGGCCAACAGTGCCGTCTGCTTTTGCCTTGGCATAACTGAGGTCAATCCGAACGAAAGCAAACTGCTTTTCGCCCGTTTCATTTCTGCGAATCGCAACGAGCCGCCCGATATCGATGTGGATTTCGAGCACGAGCGGCGCGAGGAAGTGATCCAATATATTTACGAACGTTATGGCCGCCATCGCGCGGCAATCTGTTCGACCGTCGTGCACTATCGCTCCCGCCGCGCCATCCGCGAAGTCGGCAAGGTGATGGGATTGACGGAAGACATCACGGCGGCGCTGGCAAAAACGGTGTGGGGTTATGGCGATGGCCTGCCGAACGAGCACATCCGCCAGGCCGGCCTCGATCCCTTCAATCCGGCGATCCGGCAAGCCGTTGAACTCGCCGACGAACTGATCGGCTTTCCGCGCCATCTCTCGCAACACGTCGGCGGTTTCGTTCTCACCCGAGGACCGCTCGACGAAATGGTGCCCATCGCCAACGCCGCGATGGAGGACCGCACTTTCATCGAGTGGGACAAAGACGACATCGACACACTCAAATTGATGAAGGTCGACGTGCTCGCGCTCGGCATGCTGAGCTGTCTGCGTCGCGGGCTTGATCTCCTGAAAGCGCATTACGGCATGGATTTATCGCTGGCGACCATTCCGCAGGACGGAACGGAGGATGCCGGGAAAGTCTACGAGATGCTGTCACGCGCCGACAGCGTCGGCGTGTTCCAGGTCGAGAGCCGCGCGCAAATGTCGATGCTGCCGCGATTAAAGCCGCAATGTTTCTACGATCTCGTCATCGAGGTCGCGATCGTGCGGCCGGGCCCGATCCAGGGCGACATGGTGCATCCCTATCTGCGCCGGCGCGACGGCATCGATAAGGAGCATTACCCCTCCCCCGATCCGGCGCACGGGCTAGCCGACGAATTGAAGAACGTTCTCAAAAGAACGCTCGGCGTGCCGCTGTTCCAGGAACAGGCGATGCAGATCGCTATCACCGCGGCAAAGTTCACGCCAGACGAGGCGGACGGACTCCGTCGTGCCATGGCCACCTTCCGTCATAACGGCAATGTCCATCTGTTCCGCGACAAGTTCATCAACGGCATGACCGCCCGCGGCTATGACAAGGGCTTTGCCAAAAACTGTTTTGGCCAGATCGAAGGTTTCGGCGAATACGGTTTTCCCGAAAGCCATGCGGGGAGCTTTGCGCTTTTGGTCTACGCCTCAGCCTGGATCAAGTGCCGCTACCCCGACGTATTCTGCGCCGCCATCCTCAACAGCCAGCCGATGGGTTTTTATCAACCGGCGCAACTGGTGCGTGATGCGCGCCAGCACGACGTCGACATCCGCGCAGCGGACGTCAACTTCAGCGATTGGGATTGCACGCTGGAGCCCGCTGCCGGAGGCAAGCATGCGGTGCGGCTCGGCTTCCGTCTTATCCACGGGCTCAATGAAGAGGAACTGAAGAAACTCCTCGCCGCACGCGGCAACGGTTTTTCCTCTATCGAGCGTCTTGCTGCGACTGCCGGTGTTTCGCGCTTCACCATCGAACGGCTGGCCGAGGCGGACGCGTTCCGCTCGCTCGACCTCGATCGGCGCGCGGCATTGTGGGCGGCGCGGCGGCTCGATGCGATCGGCGCCCGGCCGCCGCGCCGGCCGGATTCCGCCAAGGCCGGGGACGTGCTGCCCCTGCTGACGCCGCATCTGAGCGACGAGCTTTTCCCCGAACCCGCCGTCGCGCTCCCTGACATGCCACTCAGCGAGCACGTCGTGGAGGATTACGTTGCAACCGGCTTGTCGCTGAAGGAACATCCCGTGCGGTTCTTCCGCGACCGCCTCTCGGCGCTCGGCGCCATGCGCAACGCTCAGCTTCGCGACGTCCCCCTCCCTACCCTCCCCCGCAAGCGGGGAAGAGATAGGGAGGGGGACACGTTTGTCACCGTCGCCGGCCTCGTGCTGGTGCGGCAACGGCCGGGAACGGCGAAAGGCGTAATCTTTATGACCTTGGAGGACGAGACCGACATTGCCAACATCATCGTCTGGCCAAACGCTTTCGAGAAAAACCGCCGCACGGTCATGACGGCGCGCTTTCTTGCCGTGCGCGGCCGCCTGCAACGCGCCGGCCTCGTCATCCACGTCGTCGCGGAAAGCTTTGTCGATCTTTCCGCCGAACTGCCAATGTTACGTGACGACCGGCTGCGCGATGGAGGAGAGCTGTTTTCACCGAAATTTTCCGGTGGGTCGCATCCGGTGGATACGCAGCTTTTGCCCAAAAGCCGCGATTTTCACTAGGCCACGCCATCATGAAACAGCTCACCCAGCTGCGTTCGTTTTATGCCACTCCTGCTTCCAAAGTCGCCATTTTGCAGACACGCCAAGGCCGCGGAGCTGGTGACGCAGCTCGACACAGCCAAGGCCGACGCGAAGACCAAGCTCGATGCGGCCAAGGCGGCACAGGACGCTGCCAAGGCGGCCGAGGCCAAGAAGACTGACACCGCCAAGGCGGCCCACGACGCAAGGCTCGCGCTCGAGCCGGTCTCGATCTTCATCAGCCGCGCGACGCAGCGGCTCTATGTGCGGCGCGGCTTTGGGGCAAACGTCGAGGTCCCGGTCACGATCCGCAATTCCGACAAGCCGATCGGCACGCATGTGTTCACGGCGGTGGCGCGCACCGACGACGGGGGCCTGCGCTGGACCGCGGTCACGATCGATAGCGGGGACGACGCCAAGGACGCGCTCGACCGCGTCACCATCCCGCAGGATGTGCTTGATCGCGTCGCGCCGACAGCTTTGCCGCGATCCTCGATTGTCATCTCGGACGAGCCGCTGAACCGCGAGACCAACTATCGTACGGAGTTCGTCGTAGTGCTGAACAACCAGCCACAGGGCGGTCTCGCGATGCGCAAGCGCCCGGACGATGACCGCGTTGCGGACAGTAACGGCTGGGACGGCGGCTTCTTCGGCCTCTTTCACTCTGGCAACTCGGACTCCCGATACGCCTCTTCGCGCCAGCGCGGCGGCCAGGGCTATTATCAGCGGCAATGGTGAGGACGGGGCGCCTCGCGGGCAGGCTGCATGGTGCGTGGAGAAATGCGGCGGCAATGCTGGGCTTTAAGAGCACACATCCGCTTCTGGTCATTAGCCGGCATCCCGCGCTGTCCGCATCGTCTTTGGTTTATCCCCGAAAGCGGACGTCGGCTCCAGATATTTTGAGTCCGCGCGCTAACGGTAGGTGCCTCACTCGGCAACCTTGCCCACGCTCTTTTCGAGCACGCGCGCGAGCCGCTCGGAAAACAATCGCGCATCGGCCGGGCGGTCGCCTTCGAGCACGCGCGCTTCGTCGAGCAACAGATGCGCCGCATCCTCCTTCAGCGTCTGCTGATCTTCGCCGAGCGCCGCGAGCGCAACGACGAGCTGGTGGCGCGGATTGACTTCGAGGATCGGCTTCGAGGCGGTATTCAGGCGCCCCGCGCCCGCCAGCAGCTTTTCGAGCGCCCGGTCGGGCCCGCCGGCCGCGGCGACCAGGCAGACCGCACTGTCTGTGAGCCGGTCCGATGCCCGCACTTCGGCAACAGCGTCGCCGAGCGTGCCCTTCATGAACACCAGAAAATCCTTGACCGAGTCCTGGAGCTGCGGCGCCGCCTCTTGTGCATCGAGCAACGGAATGAGCGCCAGATCGGCCGCGCCCTGTGTCACCGATTTGAACGGCTTTCCGTCGAAGCCAAGTCCCGACATGACCCAGAACGTATCGACCGGATCGGAAAGCAGCAGCACCTCGATACCGCGGGCACGGAATCCTTCGAGATGCGGCGAAGTCTTCAGACGCTCGACATCGTCGCCCGCCAGATAATAGATCGCTGTCTGATTGGTCGTGAGCGCGGCGACGTAGTCTTTGAGGCTCCTCCACGTATCGGCCGGTCCGGTGGTCTTGAACCGCGCGAGCGCAAGCAGCGCATCGCGGCGCTCGAAGTCCTCATAAACGCCCTCCTTTAGCACGACGCCGAACAGGTCCCAGATTTTTGTGTAGCTTTCGGGCTCCCTGTCCGCGAGCCGTTCCAATTCGGAGAGCACGCGGCTCGTGGCGCCTTTCCGGATGGCAGCGAGCAGCGGGCTTTCCTGAATCTTTTCGCGCGAGACGTTGAGCGGCAGATCGGCGCTGTCGACCAGGCCGCGGACAAACCGCAGATAGCGCGGCAGGATGTCCGCGTCGTCGGTAATAAAGACCCGCTTGACGTAAAGCTTGATGCGCCCCTTGCGGTCGGGATCGAATAGATCGAACGGACGAGAACCGGGAACGAAAAACAGCGAGGTGTAATCGTGCCGCCCCTCGGCGTGGAAGTGGATGGTGAGCGCCGGTTCGTCGAACTGCCCGGCAATGGTGCGATAAAAATCGGCGTAATCGGCCGGCGTGATCGCCGACTTCGGCTTGGCCCACAACGCCGCCCCGTCGGTGATCTCGGCCGGTTCGGCGCCCGCCTTTTCGACAAGTGCGATCGGCACCGGCACGTGACCGGATTGCGCTCTGACCAGCCGCTCGATGGTGGCACGGTCGGTGTAGGACTTGGCGTCTACCAGTAAATGCAGCACGACGCGGGTACCCCGGCGCGGCGCCTCCGCGGGGTCGGCGGGCGACACGGCGAACGAGCCCTTGCCGTCGGAGGACCAGAGGCAGGCCGTCTCCGCGCCTGCGCGGCGGGAAAGAACCTCGACCCGTTCAGCCACCATGAACGCCGAATAGAAGCCGACGCCGAACCGGCCGATCAGCGCAGTCTCCTCCTCGTTCTTCGCCGCCTCGATGCGATCGAGAAACGCTTTGGTGCCCGAGCGGGCGATGGTGCCGAGCGCCTCCACCATCTCGTCACGGCTCATACCGATGCCGTTATCTTCCACCGTCAATTGCCGCTTGTCGGCATCCACCATCAGCCTGATCCGCGGTTTTGGATCGTCGCCCAGCAGCGCCGGCTCCGCGATGGCTTCGTAGCGCAGCCGTTCGCAGGCGTCGGCGGCGTTCGAGATCAACTCGCGGAGAAAAACGGATTTTTCGGAATAAACCGAATGCACCATCAGCTGCAACAGCTTGGCGACATCTGCTTCGAACGGTCGGCTTTCCGATCGGGTCTCCTCGGCGATGGTCATGCGGCGTCCCCGGCAAAATCATTAGGTCCGAATTCTTGGCGCCGAAATGGCGAGGGGACGCCATCAGGTCAAGACCTCCCGGCTTCCGCCTTCGCCGGCGCGCGGCGCTTTTTGGAATCGCTAAGGTGCTGAGAGCACATCCGGGGTTTGGATGTGCTCGGGCCGCACGCCCACGGCCAACAGACGGCCGGGTATGCGTTGAAGCAGCGGTATCATATCGAACAATTTGAACAGGAACGGCGGCTTCGGCTTTTGCGTGCTGGCGAGCGCCCGGCGGATGATGTGGTTTTGCATCGTGAGCTGGATGGCCTGCGTGAATCGGACCGGGAACGTGCGCCGCGATTGGATCGCACGCAGGTCTTCGTCGCTCATGGTGCCTGCCCCGAGCGGCGCGGCGAGACGGTTGGCGGCTGCGACCGCGTCCTGGACGGCGAGGTTGATGCCGACGCCTCCGATCGGCGACATCGCATGCGCCGCGTCGCCGATGCACAACAGCCCGGACCGCCACCATTGTCGCAGCCGGTCGACGGCAACGGTCAAAAGCTTGATGTCGTCCCAGCTTCGCAATTGGCCGACGCAGTCGGCGAGGTAGGGCGACATCGTCACCACCTGTTTACGGAATGCGTCGAGGCCCTCGGCTTGCACGCGATCGATTCCGCCTTTTGGAATGACAAAGGCGCACTGCCAATAATCGCCACGGTTCAGCATGATCATCATCACACCGGCCTCGATGTGGCCGAACGTTTCAGTTTCGTCGGCTTCCTTGCGCGGCAGCCGAAACCACAACACGTCCATCGGCGCGCCGTAATCGTCGCTCTTCAGACCGGCCACATCGCGCACCGTCGAATGACGTCCGTCGGCACCGACCACAAGATCGGCGCGGATCGTGAGTCCGCCGGCCGGCGTCGTGGCGCGGAGCCCGACGACACGCCCGCCCTCCTCGACCAGGCCAGTCGCGTCCGCCTGCATGCGCAAATCGAAGCCCTTGTAGCGCTTGCCGTGCGCGGCGAGAAAATTGAGAAAATCCCACTGCGGCATCAGCGCGATGTATTTGCAGTGGGTCGGCAGATGCGTCAGGTCGATCACGCGCACCCGGTGGTCGCCAACCTGCGCGACGAGCCGATCGAGCTTCTGATGCGGCAGCTTGAGAAATTCGTCGAGCAACCCAAGCTCGTACATCAGTTCAAGCGTGGAAGGATGAATCGTGTCGCCGCGGAAGTCGCGGAAGAAATCGGCATGCTTCTCCAGCACCACGACATCGACACCGGCGCGCGCGAGAAGAAAGCCGAGCATCATCCCGGCCGGCCCGCCGCCGGCGATGCAGCATTTGGTGGTGACCGTCGAATTCGGCATCTCGGTTCCGGCCGCGGGGCCCGCGGTCGCCGTTGGCGAGACCGCGGGAGATGTTTAGGCCGGCTGCGGCGTCTGCGGCGACACGCCGAGCTTCTTCTGCAGGCTCGAAGAGGATGTGGTGTATTGGAACACCAGGCGCTTCTCCGGATAAACGTAATGGTACGCCTTTTGTGCCATCAGGGCGCCTTCGTGGAAGCCGGAGAGGATGAGCTTGAGCTTGCCGGGGTACCAGTTGATGTCGCCGATGGCGAAAATGCCGGGCTGGCTGGTCTCGAAACTCGCCGTTTCCACCGGGATATACTCGTTATTCTTGAGCTCAAAGCCCCAATTGGCGACCGGCCCAAGTTTCATGGTAAGTCCGAAGAAAGGCAGCAGCGCGTCGCAGGCGATTTCGTAGACCGAACCCTCATTGGTCTTGACCGTGGCCTTGTGGAGCTGACCTTGCTCGCCTTGCAGCGACGTCACCTGGCCAAGCACGAAATCGATTTTGCCTTCGCCGACCAACGCCATCATTTTGTTGACGCTGTCCGGCGCGGCGCGGAATTCGCTGCGCCGATGCAGCAGCGTGAGATGGCGCGCGATAGGCGCGAGGTTGAGCGTCCAGTCCAGCGCGCTGTCGCCACCCCCGACGATGAGAACGCGCTTGTCGCGAAACGCCTCCATCTTGCGCACCGCGTAGAACAGCGACTTGCCCTCGTAGGGTTCTACGCCCGGGATCGGAGGACGCTTGGGCTGGAAGGAGCCGCCACCGGCGGCGATAACCACGACCTTGCTTTCAAACACCTTGCCCTGATCGGTCGTCACCCGGAACAACGGATCGCCGATCTTTTCGACCTTTTCCACCATCTCGCTGAGATGAAATTGCGGGTTGAATGGTTTGATCTGCTCCAAGAGGCCATTGACGAGACCTTGGGCGCTGGTGAAGGGAATGCCGGGAATGTCGTAGATCGGCTTCTCCGGATAAAGCTCCGCACACTGCCCGCCGATCTTGTCGAGAATGTCGATGAGATGGCATTTCATGTCGAGCAGACCCAGCTCGAACACCGCAAACAGGCCGATCGGGCCTGCGCCGATAATGACAACGTCGGTCTTGATAGGTTCGTCCATGTCGTATCCGTACTCGTCTCTTAATGGATGGCGTCTGATGAGGTGGCGAGTGTCTAGCGTGCTGGCTGCGGGAGGGGAAGAGGAGGCAAGGCGTCAGGCGCAAGCGCCGCGCGCCGGATTTATTCCAGCTACGCTTTAGATTTGTGCCAGCTACGCCTGCCGCTCCGGCGTTCGCACGGTCAGGCCGTCAAGTTCTTCGCTGACTTTGATCTGGCATGACAGCCGCGAGTTCGGCTGCACGCCATAGGCGAAGTCGAGCATGTCCTCTTCCATCGGCGCCGGTTCGCCAACCTTTTCCCGCCAGCCCTCGTCGATATAGACGTGGCAGGTCGAGCAGGCGCAGGCGCCCCCGCATTCCGCCTCTATCCCCGGCACACCATGCTTGATCGCCGTCTCCATGACGGTCGATCCGGCCTCGCCTTCGACCGTACGGGGCGTGCCTTCGGCGTCGATAAAAGTGATTTTGACCATGTGGAATAGAGCCGGACCTGTCGGCCGGCGAGGGAACGGCAACATAACGTGCCGGCCGGCGGCTCGTCTTCTATCGGCTCACACCGCGCTGCGCCAGTGCGACGACTTATTAAAGGCTTCAGTGCTCGCACGCTCGGTCGCCGAAAGTGTCGGGCGAAGGCTCTTCCGGGCACTCGGCCAAGCGCGCTCCGATCGCCGCGCACGCCTCGACGCTCGCAGCTTCGAGCTCCGCGATCGCCTCACCAATAGCGTCATGGCCGCGTTTATCGGCGGTAGCTTGCTCCAGCCGTTCGGCAGCCTCTGCCACGCGCCACGCGCCGATACCGCGGGCGGAGCCTTTGAGCGTGTGGGCCGCGGCGCCGATACGCGCCGGGCCCGCGCCGGCCATACGCTCCAGCGTCAGGGCGGTCTGGCGCGCGAAGATCTGCAAAACCTCGCGTTCGAGGCCACGATCACCCAGCGTCATACGGCCGAGGTGATCCTCGTCAATGATCATGGGCTTTGTTTCGCCCGCAGGCACGGTCAACACGGTTGATAGGGCCACAGCGTCCTCCCCGACATTTTCACCTTCTACGTGAACGTCAGCATGCGCGCGGAGTGGCGAAAACCGGGTAAATCCGGCATCGGGCGGAAGATTTTATCGCCTTCTTTCGACTTGATCGGTAAGCGACTTCTTACGCAAAATTCCGCAATCCCGAGTTTTTGGCCGAACCCGCTCAAAATCCGGGCTCCGGGCGCGACCCGTCTCGGCCCCAGACCGGCCGCATTGTTGGCGACAGAATGGCGGTTCGGGGCCTCGCGATTGGAAAATTGAAGTCATGGTGACCAATCCGTTTAAGCCGTTAACGATGATTAAAAGGAGGTTACCACTCCGGTTTTCTTCGATCCGACAGACCGATAGGATGGGGGACGGCAGTATGTTGTGAGGGCGGGGGAGCCCTTGTGCCGATGTGGATTTGAACGATCACGCGCTCGTGGCGCGACCCGGGTTCGCTCGGGCCGCCCTAGTCCGGCGTAACACGCGAGGCGACCACCGAAATGGCCAACAACCCGAAGAAAATCGTTGACCCGACCGAAGCCGCGCTTTCGGCGATACAGGAAGCGCTCAAAATCCGGGATGACGACGACCAGACGGATTTTCGGTCCGAAAGCGTTCCCAAGCCGACCGACGAAGCCGCCGATGAACGCTGGCGCGACGCGCCGATAGCGCCGGACCATTCGGCATTCGATTCCGGCGAGATTGGCGCTCCGAGCAGCGACGCCCGCGCCTTTCCTGCCGCCAATGACGACCAGCAATCCATTGGGCAGGTCTTGCACGCGCTGCAGAACCGTCCCGCGCGCACCTCGTACTTCTTCGCCGCGATATTTTCCGGCGTTTGGATCGTCGGTTGCCTCGGCCTCTCGTGGGCCTATTTGGGCGACGTCAACGCCGCCCTTGGACCCGGCCACTCTCCGATCGCCATCCTGATGGGGCTCGGCGCCGCAGCGCTGCTGCCGATCATCTTCTTTTTCGGCGTGGCGCATATGGCCTGGCGCGCACAGGAACTGCGGCTCGTCGCTCAATCGATGGCCAAAGTCGCCATGCGGCTCGCCCAACCGGAGGACGTGGCGCGCGATTCCATGGTCAACGTCGGACAGGCGATCCGCCGGGAAGTCGCCGCCATGGGCGACGGCGTCGAGCGGGCGCTGGCGCGCGCCAGCGAACTCGAGACGCTGGTCCGCAACGAGGTTGCGGCGCTTGAACGCACCTATAGCGACAACGAAGTGCGCATCCGCGGGCTGCTTCAGGAGCTTTCCAATCAGCGCGACACGCTGGTCGGACAAGCCGAGCAGGTTCGCTCCGCGATCAACAACGTCCACATCGATCTGACACAGGATCTTTCGACGATCAGCGATCTCGTGGGTCAGCAGGTCAACGAAGCGGCCGAGCGCATTACCCATTCGCTGGCCGAGAAGGGCGAGCACATCACGCTGACGCTGGGACAGATCGGCGACACCATGATCCAGCAGTTGAGCATGCGTGGCGAGGATCTGATCGTACGGCTGGAAACCGCCAGCGAAGAAACCTCGCGCGCGCTCGCCGTCGCAAGCGACCAGCTCACCGCCAGCCTGAACTTCAAGACCGACCACATCGGCGAGGAATTTTCCGAGATCGCGCGCGGTCTCGAAGACATGATGACGTCCCGGCTGGACGGAGTCACAGACGGCTTCTCGGAGAAGTCGCTGGCGATCGTCGACATGATGGTCGGACGTTCGCAGGAGCTCACCGAAGCGATCGTCAACACATCGAGTCAGCTTGCCGAAACGATCACAACGCAAGCCGACGAAGTCAACTCGACGCTCAAGGCGTCGGGCGAGTCAATCATCCTCGACCTCAACTTGCGGGGCGGCGACGTCGCCAAAAAGATCGAAGCGGCCGGGACCCGCATCGCCGAAACCCTCATCGCGCGGAGCGGCGAGCTAACCGATACAGTGCGCGAGACCGCCGAACAGGTCGCCGAGACCCTCACCTCACGGACCGGCGCCGTGACCGACTCGCTGCGCGAAAGCGCCGACCAGGTCGCCGGCGTCGTCGCCGCGCAGGGCGAAGAGGTCAAGCAGATGCTCGCGACACGACTGAGTGCGTTCGAAGAAATGTTCAACCAATCCGGCTCCGAGCTCGGTGAAAAGATTTCGCGCGATTCTTCGTCGCTCGGCAACCTCATCACCCGGCATCTCGCCGAATTCGACCGCACCGTGAAGACATACGGTTCCGAACTTGTCGAGCGGCTCGGCGCACGCACGCAGGACGTCTCTGAATCGATGCGCAGCTATGTCGACAGCTTCGACACCCGCGTCACCTCCAAAGCAACCGAAGTCGCCACCGGACTGGATCAGCGCCTGGTGAACTTCCAGGAAGCGCTCGACAGCCGCGCGCAGACCCTCACCGACGCGCTCGCTGCCCGCGTCATGGACATCGCCAAGACGCTCAGCGAGGGCGGCAGAGATGTCGTCACTGCGGTCGATAAGCGGATTGCCGACGTCACCGCGGTCATCGATGCGCGCGGGACGAAGCTCGCCGACACCATCAGCCAGCGCGCTGCCGAGGTCGCGACGGTCATCGACACCCGCGGCGCCAAGCTCACCGAAACCATCGGCCAACGCGCGCTCGAGGTCGCAACGATTATCGACCTACGCGGCGCCAAGCTCACCGAGACCATCGGCCAGCAAGCCGCCGAGGTCGCAACAATTATCGACACGCGTGGCGCCAACCTTACTGAAACGATCGGAGCGCGCGCCGCCGATATCGACAAGACTCTGGGTACGCAAGCGCTGCGGGTCGCCAACACCCTCGACAGCCGAATCGGGCGGCTGGAGGAACTGCTCGTTGGGCGGGCCGAGGCGGTTACCCAGCAGATGGAGGTGCGCAGCCGCGCCGCGGCGGATTTGCTCAATGCCCGGCTCGAGGAGCTTTCTGAATCGATCAAGACCAATTCCGGAAATGCCGAGCAGTCGCTTGGCCAGCTCGCCACCCGGACGGTCGAAGCGCTCGGCAAGACCACCGCGGCGAGCGCCGCGGCGACCGAGGCTTTGGGCCGCAGCGCCGCCGAAGCGACCGTGTCCCTCAACCGCAGCGCCGGCGCGTTAAGCAACACCATCGCCAGCAGCGCCGCGGAGGCGACCGTATCGCTCAACCGCAGCGCGGGCTCGCTCAGCAACACCATCGCCCAGAGCGCGACCGCCGCCAATGATGCGATCGGCAAGACAACGTCGAATGCCGCCGACCTGATCGCGCGAAGCGCCGCCGCCGCTCACGAGGTGATCGGCAAGACAACCACAACCGCCGCCGCGCTTCTCGCCCGCAACGCCGCCGACGCCGACGAGGCCATCGGAAAGACAACCGCGGCCGCCACAGGACTCCTCGCGCAAAGCACCGCCGCCACGACCGAAGCCATCGGGCGTAGCGCAAACGAGGCCGAACGAAAGCTCTCCGCCGCGAGTGCCGAAGTTACGCGCAATGTCACCGGCCGGGCCGACGAGATCACCGCCGCGGTGTCGCAACGTGTCGGCGAGATGACGCAACTTCTCGACGAGAAGTCGAACGTGCTGCTGGTGGCGCTTTCCGGCAAGGGCCAGGAACTCGCCGGCGAGGTGAGCCGCATCACTGACCAGGCTGTGAAATCAATCGAGGCCAAGAGCTTCGTCTTTACGCAGACCATGATGGACAACAGCGAGGAAATTGCCCGGCTCATCAACGATGCGAGCCAGACCGCCAGCGTGGCAATGACGCGAACGCTGGGGCAATTGCAGGAGGGCGCGCTCAGCGTCAGCGAGTCTGCGAAAACGACTATCACCCGCACGCTTGAAGACCTCCACAGCGCCACGAGGTCCGCGGTCGAAGAATCAAAACAAACTGCTTCGGCCACCGTTGCCGACATGCTGGAAACTCACGGCATGCTGCGGTCCGACACCACCGCGCTGTTCGAGCGGCTGCGCGAAGCCAACATCCTGCTACAGGAGGTACTCAGCGGCGCTCATGAAAACATGAGTGCGCTGGAGCGCACCATGGTGACCCGCGTTTCCGAATTTGTCTCCGCCATGAACGATCTCACGATCAAGAGCGATACTAGCGCCGGCGTGGTGGAACAGCACGTCGGCACGTTCAATGCCGTGACCGCCAAAGCGCTGCGCGAACTCGGCGAGCTGTCGTCGCGGTTCAGCGTGCAGGGGCGTTCGCTCGCCGAAGCGGTGGAGCTTCTGGAAAAGAGCAATCGTCGCACCGACGAGTCGGTTTCTAACAAGCGCGCGAACATCGAAGCGCTGGTCACGACCCTGGACTCGCGCACCGACGATTTCGCGCTGCGGCTGCAACGCTTTGCCGGCTTGTTGGACGAATCGCTCGACGCCGCGACGACCCGGGCGAGAGAGATCGCCGGCATCATCGCCGAGACGAGCAACGACAGCGTGCAAACCATCGAGCAGCAATTCGAGCTCGTGCGCACGACGTCCGAGGAAGAGCGCAAGCGCACCAGCGAAACCATGAACTCGGTGTACGGCGAAGCGACCGCCCAGGCGCATACGATGTTCAATCAGTCCGCCGAGCGTTTCACCGATATCATGCAGGGCATGAAGCAGATGGCGGCGGAAATGCAGCAAGAGCTGGAAACGACGCGGGCCGAGTTGCGCCGCGGCATTTTCGAGCTACCGCAGGAGACCGCCGACAGCGCGGCGCAAATGCGGCGCGTCATCGTCGACCAGATT
>Ga0302325_10012862_pt1 | contig 17930 bp, 17 predicted proteins | sample Palsa_T0_2_FD_201948 | JGI IMG/M metagenome (GOLD analysis project Ga0302325, IMG submission 201948) | Peat permafrost microbial communities from Stordalen Mire near Abisko, Sweden - Palsa_T0_2 | ecosystem: Environmental > Terrestrial > Soil > Palsa > Peat permafrost | place: Sweden: Abisko...
TGCAGGCTCGTCTGTCACCTTGCCCAAGGCTCCCTTTACTGATGAAGAGTTGAATCGCATCTTCGCTGCCTGCGATGCCATTGGCCAACCTGTTCCCCAAGGCCCGGGTTACCGCACATGGACAGGCGAGGACGCCAAGGACTTTATCTTCCTCTCCATCTACACGGGTCTTCGCATATCCGACGTTGCCACTTTCGACGTCGCCAAGCGGCTGCACGGAAATGATGTGTTTCTTCGGATGCACAAAACAAGGCAACCCCTGACCACTTGGATTCCAGACTGGCTTGTTCACCGGCTAAAGGCACGCCAAGAGAAGCACGGCGCACTCATCTTCCGTTGTGGCGTCAGTTTCACCATGAAACAACTGACAGACATTTGGCGGAACAGAAGGCTTGCAAAGGTTTTCGAACTTGCCGGTCCGTTTGAAGAGAAGCCGACACCCCATCGCTTCCGCCATACCTTCGTGCGCATCCTTCTTGAGAAGGGAGTCCCCGTCGCTGATGTCGCTGAGTTGATCGGCGATACCGAGGACGTGTTACGTCGCCACTATTCCCGATGGATAAAAACTCGTCAGGACAGGCTCACAAAGATTCTGCAGAGTGCGTTTGAGGACAAGCCAAAACCGAAGCTCGTGGCAATGCCCGGCGGGCGCGGTTAGGCGACGTTCAGTAGACGCGTGTGGATGCGCTGCGCCGCGGATTCGGGAATGCTGTAGACGGTGTGAGCTTTCTTCTTTCCCATTCTGATTTTGATGACGCCTGGATCGTCTTTGACCAGCTTGCGCACCGTCTCGCGCCCAAGGCTCCAGAGTTTAGCCAGTTCGCCGACTCGGTAGTGCTTTTCGAAGGTGGTGCCTTCAGACTGCATTGAAAAAAGGTGCCTCTAATATGTAAGGGAATGGCAGAGGCACTTCGGGACATTTTTTTCGTTCATGATGAGCCATTGATGGAACGAGTCGTCGGCACCGGCTCGTGTATGAACTTCGCCCGTAAGGTGTTGAAAGTAGTCGCATTTCATGAGTGCGGTCGTCGCCAGCTACCCCACGCCATCCAGCGTCACAAAAAACTTTATTAAATCTTGTCCCGGAGTGCCTCTGCCATTCCCTTTCAATTAGAGGGGTTTTTTTCGTTTTGCACAATTCGCAGGAGGTTGAATATGAGCAGCACAAGTAATCAGTTGGAATCACAGGCAGGCATGGTCGGTCCGCTGACCAAGCGCGTGATTCTTTCGATGGGCGGAAAAGGCGGAGTCGGCAAGACGAGTGTGATGGTCGGGCTGGCGGAGTGGTTCCAGGAAAATTCGATTCCGGCCAAGCTACTCGATCTGGATACGGAAAACAAGTCACGGGGATCGCTAACCCACTTCTTCGGCGGCCAGGTGCCGAAGGTCAATATCCACACCGCAGCCGGCCTGGACGCGTTCGTCGATGAACTGGCCGATGGTCCGCCCGTGATCCTGGCCGACATGGGCGCGGGCGCCGGGCAGGTGACTTACGACTGGTTCGACAAGATGCACTCGAACGTCGCCGAGGCCGGAATCGCATTCACTTCGGTTGGCGTGATCACATCCGACCCTGCCAGCGTCGAGAGCGTTCTCGCCTGGGCATCCCGGCTACGCGATCGAACTGCATACCTGATCGTCGAGAACTCCATCGCAGAGCACACCGACTTTCGGTATTGGCGGGAGACGCAACAAGCGCTTTTGTTTCGACAAAAGTACTCGCCAGCCGTGGTGCGGATGGATTTCCGACTGCCAGTGCTTGAAAACGCCACAAGAAATCACGGTGTTACGCTCGGCGCAGTCGCCGCCAGGCTAACCGCCGCCCCCGAGTTGCAGAAGTCCTCACTTGTAATGCGCGCGCAGAGCTATCGCAGACGCATGTTCGACGAATTCGACACCGTGAAGGAGCTGCTTTTGCCATGAGCGACCAGGATGAACTCTTCGAATCCGATCTGATTGATCGCATCGCGAATGCACTGCCGGCCGAGCTACGGGCCGATTATTATCGTGAGATTCGCCATTGCCAGTCCCTGCCGCAAAATGACGAAATGCTGCGCATCCTGAGAGTGATGCAATTCCTGGTTGCGCTCATCGTAAACGTTCCGGAGCGTATGGCGGCGGAGCGACAGCAACTTGCAGAGATGATCGCCGGCGCGCTCGCTGCGCTTCAGCAGTTGCGGCAATCGACTGCGGCACATCAGGCACAGCTCGATCAGCGATTGGCACAACTGCCTAAGGCAATCGCGGAGGGAATCAAGCCGGAAGCTGTCGCTGCGACGATCAACGAAAACCTGCGACGGCAGTTCGTGAAGTCAACGATTCCCGAAACCGCCGACGCGCTGGCGGTCGCCGCCGCGCAGATAAAGAAGGCCGCGGCTGAATTCGCACGTGAAGCGAATTTACTCACAAACTCCTACCACGCTGCCGCAGTAGACGCGCGCAAAGCAATCGCAAGTCTGGAATCGACGTGCTCCGATGCGATTCGCACCACCCAGAACGCGGCCCAAGAGCTGGTGCGTGTCTTCCGCGAGGAATATCGATTGTCTTTGTATGCGTTTACGGCGCTGGGGCTGTTCGTCGGTATAGGGATCGGCATATGGTACGAGCACTGGCTCAATATGACGGCGCACCCGTAGGCTTGATCCGATGCTGACGATCCGCGCCATGTCGGATGGCAAAGGGTATTCGTCCCGGCACTTGGAGCACAGCGACTATTACGCCGAGGGCGAGCGGGTAACGGGCGTTTGGCAGGGGCATGGAGCGGAGTTGTTGGGGCTCAAGGGAGCGGTGAAGACAGATGACTTCGAGGCTCTGCGTCAGGGCTTAGATCCACGAACGAAGGAGTTCTTGAGAGTCCGCCATAGCGCGGACCGCACTGCGATTGACGGTACGAAGCTCGCTCAAGACGAAGCCTCTACGATTTCACGATCTCTGCCCCAAAGTCGGTTTCAGTGCTCGCTAGTCTAGCGGGCGACGATCGGTTGATCGAAGCACATCGCACCGCCGTCGCGGAAGCCCTGGAGGAAGCCGAGACTTACGCAGCCAGCCGGGTAAGGCAAGCTGGCGCCAATGAGAACCGGCCGACCGCAAACCTGGCGCTGGCCGTCTACCACCACGACACCAGCCGCGAGCTTGATCCGCAACTGCACACACATGCGGTCGCCGCCAATCTCACGTTCGACGGCACGGAAGGCCGGTGGAAGGCGCTGCAAGCGTCGGAGATTTACGAACGCCGGGCCTATCTTTCGGAGGTCTACCGCAATGCGCTTGCTCGCCAAGTTCGCGCCCTCGGCTACGAGATCGAGAATCAGCGCGACACGAAGGGACGAGATGCAGGGTTCGAGATCCGGGGCGTCCCGCAAGAGCTGCTCGCAAAGTTCAGCCAGCGCAGCCGTCAACGCGATGAGGCAATCGCTGCTTTTGTAGAGCAACATTTACGGGAGCCGACCGACAACGAGATCGCCGTGTTGGTTCGAGAATCTAGGGCTGACAAGCTCACTGAGATTTCGACGCGGGAACTGCGCCAGAAACAGCTGGCTCGGCTGGCTCCGAACGAAGAGAGGGCGCTTGTCCGGACGCGAAGCGACAGGCGGGGGATGGCGCCGTCTGTGGATTCGGGCGCACCTTCCTTGGAATATGCCAAGGATCACATCTTCGAGCGCGTATCGGTCGCTCGTGACCATGAGCTGCTTACGGAGGCTTTGCGACATGGTCGGGGACGAATCCGGCTACGCGAGTTGAAGAGTGAAATGGGCGTGCAAGAGTCGGCCGGCAGCATATTGCGCTCAGGGCGCGAGATTGCAACGGCGGGCAGTCTGGAACGAGAACAAGACATGATAGCTGCCGTGAACCGCGGACTGGGCGGATTCGATCCGCTCGGAGGGGCTGATCCGTTTGTCGCCTCGGATCGTTTGCGACCTGAACAGAAACACGCGGTCGAGTTCGTTCTCCGATCGCGCGACCGGGCGGTAAGCTTCAGCGGGGCTGCCGGTACCGGCAAGACGGCAACGCTGCAGGAATTAAGGCGAGTGTTGATGGACGCCGGTCGTGTGGTGCTTGCCGTCGCTCCCACGATGAGTGCCGTGGAGGAGTTGCAGAAGGTCGGTTTTGTTGACGCCGTCACTATCGAACGGCTCCTGCAAGATCCACGCATGCGATATGGCATCCGAGGCAGCGTAATCATCCTCGACGAGGCTGGTATGGTCTCGGCACGGCAGATGACAGACCTCCTCCGACTGGCAGACGAATGTTCTCTGCGGGTCGTCTTCAGCGGTGACACCAAGCAGATCCGAAGCGTGGAAGCAGGCGATGCTCTGCGGATACTGGAAGAGGAATCACGTCTCAAGACAGTTACTCTGTCGCAGGTACAGCGGCAAAGCAGGAAGGAGTATCGCGCTGCGATGGAGGAACTTCGCCGAAACCCGGAGCGCGGATTCGCCAAGCTGGACGCGATGGGCGCCGTTCATGAAGTCACGTTCTCTGATCGAGCCGCGGCTATCGCCGACGCATATGCCGCTGCCGTAAAGCAAACGCTGGTCGTCTGCGCCACTCACGACGAGATCGACCGAGTGACTGAGGCGATACGCGAACGCAGGAAAGTCCGCGGGCAACTCGGCAAAGGCGCGGCGCTTCGCCGGCACGTCTCGCTGAACTGGACAAAGGCACAGAAAGCCGACTTGGAGATTTATCGACCAGGACAGCTGCTCGGCTTTCACCGGGCCGTCAAATCCATTGCAAAGCACGAAACCGTGGAGGTGTTGGGAGTAGCGCCAAACGGTATCGTGGTTCGTTTTGCGGACGGAAAGGAATTGATCATCTCTAAGAGGCACGCAGGGAGTTTCGATGTTCTGGAAGCGAAGCCCATCGAGGTTTCGCCCGGAGACCAGCTTTTGCTGACCGCCAACCGCCGTGACGCCGGACTGCGGGTTACAAACGGCGAATTAGTGACTGTCTCCACCGTTGATCCCGCCGGTCGAATTCAACTCGAAGATGGCCGTACTCTGCCTCCCAATTACAAGAACTTCACTCACGGCTACGCTGTGACCGCGCATCGCAGCCAGGGTAAGACGGTTGACTCTGTGGTTCTATCGGGCGACGGCATGCAAAAGGAGTTGTTCTATGTTGCTGCCTCGCGTGGCCGCCACAGCGTAACGGTGATCACGAGCGACAAGGAGCGCCTTCGGCAGACCGTGGGCCAGTCCATGGCACGAAAGTCGGCCATCGAGCTCGTGCATGGCAAGAGGGCGTACGCGCATCGAGGTATGGCGATGGCGCGAGACATGGTTCGTAGAGCGGCCCAGTATGTCCAACAAGCTGTCATCAAGCCACGAAAGGAGCGCGCTCGCGAACATGGTCTCAGCCGGTAGGGCACCTTGGGTGATCGGCACATCCGATCCACCAGCAGCGCTGGAGATCATGCTGCCCAAGCAGACCGTGATCCTGTCGTGGAATCAGTTTGTCTACGCGGAAGGAGACAGCGAACAGCTTCGAATCGCCTTCGCCAGCCACGATGTAGTCATCAAGGGTGCTGGTCTCGATCCGCTCCTGCCGGCGATCGCCAGCCATCGAGTCAAGTCGCTTCGTGAGAGCGTCCGTCCCGAGAGTTTTTCCGGCGATGCGGTGCGGTTCATCCGTGAAATCGTCGTCCGAAGGATCGAAGGCGAGTTATGAAGCCAACGCGCACCAGCCGTGCTACGAAATGGCAATTTAGAGTGGCAGCTGTTTTCGCTCTCCTTCGAGAGCGTTATTTGAAATTAGACACCATCCCTAAGCCTGGCGGCTTAGGTTCAGGCGAAACGCGTAGCGGCTTGTCTGTCCGGTCGTTGTCCGGCTTTTGTCCGGAAATTGTCCGGGTTCTGTCCGGTGCATGTTGATGTAGCTTTGGGGGCCTGTGAAAGACAAATTTCACAACATTCTGAGCACGGTGACCCAAAAGTCGGGGCGCTCCCGTTTGGAGCCGTACGGCGACTTGATAGACGAGTTGCGTGGCCGCGGGCTGACGTATCGGGATATCGCAGACATCCTCACTGATGAATTGCGGCTTCACGTTCCGAAAAGCACCGTCAACGATTTCGTGCGAGAGCGAGCCCGAAAGCGGAGGAATGCCGCCCGCCAAATCTCGCGCCGCATAGGAATACCAACGCCCATTGTGCCCAAAACAGCGACCTTGCATGCCGAGTACGGCCAGAGCGACGACGAAGTCCGGCAGAGAATTGCAGCACTGAAGGCTCGTAAGCCAGCCACAACTCCATCTGACAATGGCTTCTTCTTCGACCCATCTGAACCGCTGCGGCTCATAGATCCGGGAAAACAGAAACCAGATGAGTAGATCACCATGGCAAAGCTGCTATCTGCTCCCGGACCGCTTCAGAGGCGGCGCCGGGCTTAGCTGCTTCGGATGCACTCCCGGATCAGGCTGGCGAACAGGGACGATTCACCGCTCAGGTGGCTCATCCGCGAAGCCTCGGTCATTTTTTCGACAGTCGTCGATCTCCAGTCAATGTAGTGGCCAGCCTTCAGCCCGAGTTCACGAATAAACTCGCGTTGCGTCCTGCCATTGCCTTCGCGAAACGGATGGGCGGCATTCAACTCGCCGATGAAGTAGGCGGCGCGGTCGACGAAATTCTCGGCGTCAAGTCCAACGAGATGCTTCTCGGTCGCGAGCTGTGCCAGAATCTGCTGCAACGCGGGTTCGAGAAAAGCAGCCAACCCGAAGAGATGGCCTCCCTTGGAGATGTTCACGGTCCGAAACTCTCCCGCCCATCCGTACACATCTCGGAAAATGTGCCGATGGATCGCTTTCAGGTGCGCGACATCGAATCCGCCCACAACAGGCTTGTCGATCAGCTCAGCAATGCGCCGATGGGTTTGGCGTGCTTCAAAGCGGGCGAGAAGTTCCGGGTCAGTGAGACCGCGCAGGTTCTTGAGGACGCTTGTGCCGGGATAGAGATACGGGTCCGAATTCTCGGTCGTTGAGCCCATCGATCGCGCTCCCCACTTCAGCTAGCGTCATCTGTCCATGGATGTATCGCTGGTACAAAGCTTTCACTTGCTCGTCGAGCTCAAAACCTTCGAGGCGCACGGAAGCCAATGCCTCTTCATAGACGCGTACACGCCGAGCGCGCTCTGCGACCGTAATTGGGTGCGTTGCAACCGCCATTGATTCTATTTTACTTCGAAACGCAATCCACCGGAATTCAAAACCGTACCGGCCCCCCCTGTGTAAGCGCTGCAAACACTCCAATTCCATAGTGTCTGCCGATCCCTGCCAGGACCGGCCCAAGAATGCCCTCCAGAAATTGGACCTCGACATGAAGGCGAGGATATCCATTCAAATGCGCCGGTACCGGCATGTTCGCCGAGTGCTTTGATCCGGGCCAGAAAGGTCCGGACTGAAAAGCCAATCTATCAATTTGTTCTTCTCGGAAACCGGCCATAACCAAGGCACGCAACAAAAGCCGTTCCGTCTTTGATACCGAAATCACGCCGCGGGAGCTTGTGTTATATCCGTGCAGAACCACGGGCGTTACCGACCGCCACACGCGGCAAGGGCTTTTTGGAAGATATTGCCGGAATGTCCAGTCGCCCCCCTCCGGCGGAGCGAGACAGCATCGCTGCGCCCCGTCGGCTCCCGTCAGGACAGCGCCCGTCAGTTTCCTTGCGATCATTTCCGAGACGTCACCCGGCATCCCCGCAGGCTCGACGATCATAGCGCGGCGGATCGCTCCATCGGCATAATGCCCGTAAATCGTTGGCAGTGGGACATAGGAGATGTGCTGAGATTTGTCCTTATCAGCGGAATCGATATGTCCCTGTACGTATCCGCTGACAATCTCTTCGTTGTATTCATTTCGCAGCTCTTCTGCGGCTCGGTGCCGTAACCAGGCGGCCACCTTACGGCAATCCTCCCACGGAACTGCCAACACTCTCGATGGGTCATCCCACCTCATCAATCGGAAGCAGACCACGGGACGGTACTCTTGTCCGGTGCGCCGGTATGGTTGGCTGGCCAACGCGGACGCACGCGTGAAGCTATCGATGCTCCGTCCCGCACTGCGAATTTGAAACCGTTCATACGCCGCCTTGAGATCGTCATACGTGCCGGGCATTGGTGTCATCCAACGTTCACCGGACATGGCAGGCTCATAAACGCTGCCGATGGGTCGTTCGGGGACCACATCCGCATACGCCATATCCACACCCCATCCAAGCGTATGGAGAAGGTGTGCGGCGGTCTGCAGGGCACCGATTGGGGGTGCGGGTTTGTCGGCCGTCACCGCCCAGATGTATTGGACATGTGGTCCCTCTTCCGGGAGCAGGCGAGGCGTCACCTGCTTCATCGTCTTCAGAACTGCTACATCCTTATGCCGTCCCTGTTTCCACTCCCACGCGACCACGTCCATATCGTTATTCGGAACGGCAATGCGATACGCACCTAACTGTTCAACGCGACAAGCACGAATTATCGGAGCAGGCTGCTCCTCCAGCCATCGAAGTGCCGGGGCGATGGATGCCTCAAACTCCCGATAACCACACGTCATCACTGCTGCAACCAGAGCCTGGAAAAGACGCGCCGGAGAAGGGGGCCATTCCTCGCCGTGATAGCGACCCGTGAGGAAGGTCACCGAAATACACACCCCTCCGCCTGAACCGATGGCGTGGCTCATATCATTTCGCCTTCTTGGATTTGTCGTCCTTTTTCTTCTCGGACGCCTTTTTGACCGCGCCGTTGTCAAAGACGGCTGTCCATGGTTCACCCACTCCGAAATCCGTTGCTGCTGCCTTAGCGAATGCCAGTGCGGAATCGTCGGTGACAGCGAGCGGAGTCCGAACGCCGGTACGCTCCACCACCTGCGCATCGGCGGCCTTCCCATCACCCGGCACGAGCAGACAACCCTGACGAAGGAATTTTTCCGACTTGGCCAAGAGGGCAACCAGCGCCAGACCCAGCACATAGCGCTGCAATTTTCGTGACGCATTCGAATCGGGGCCGGTCAGCGCACGAAGGGCAACCAAATTGAGAACCGCCTCCCGGCGGATACCGCCCTGGGCAATCACGCCACCGTCAGTTCGCCCTGCGGGTGCGTCATCGAGCCCGACGGCGGAGAGAAACTCCTGGCTCGCAAGCTCTTGGATATCTTCCTTCTCGGTCGCCGCAAAAAATTGCGCGGACCGCGTCAGCTTCTCGACCTTGTAAGCGCGGATTGTCGAACCCACCAGACGCGGCAGCTTTACTTGGGTGTCGCGCGAATCCCACACACCGAACACAAGCGACGTGGGCGCGAGTTTCGCCAGTTCCGTCGCGTCGCGCTTATCACGCACCGCAAGGAACGCGTTCTTCAACACGGTCCACTTGTCCGAAAAGCGGATCACAGCATCCGCAGCGCGATGGCCCACGTCCAGCAGGTCTATTTGGCGCTCCCCAATCTGGACCGTGACCTTTGGCACAAGTTGCGAGTAAGGCTCCTGCTTGAATATCGGCTCAATCCGATTTGCCTGTGCACCCACGGTGTCCACCAACGCCACTTTTCCCAGGCTTGTCTCGTCGATCAAATAGCCCGGCGAATCCTTGCTGCCCTCGGGAGGCGCAAAAGTCGGAGGAAAGAAGACGGAGTCGCGACCGGTGACGGGCTCGAGTTCCTCGCGAATGATAACAGCCACCGGGCCACTCGCCTCCAGCCACGGATCGAACTGTTCGATGCTCATTGATTCGTGCCCTCCTTTTCGGCACGTCTGGCGAAAGAAAAGTACTTGTAGCTTTGCCCTCGTTTACAAATCTCGAAAACTAGGTTTATACATTGCAGGCCATCCCACGGCGCGATGAAAGCCAGCCGTGCAATACTCGCCGGGAGTGGTTCTTTCCACAAAGAGTAGAGCACCTTGGAGCGGTTCCGCGAATCGGGCCGGAAGTATTGGAGGCCTAGCGCCGCCAACACTTCGACTGCGGGAAAGACCGTAGATGGCACCTTATGTTCGTTCGGGGAAAAACCGAGATCGAGCGTATTCCATGCGGATCGAGGGTCTACTCCAAACAACGAATTGGTTGGAGCCGGCCGCTCGAATAAATCCTCGCACGTGGATTCGACATCGAGCTTCGGGAGCAGCTCTTCGAGCAGGCCCTGCGTCGTCACCTGCCCGGCCCAGCACTTGATGTTCGTTGTGTCTTGCAGGAATTCGTTCAACCACCAGTCGAGATCCAGTCTCGACTCGCCGAATGCAATCACCGCCGGTCTAATGGATGGTGGCTCGACGTCTTCATTTGGAAATGTCGCCGTTGCGTGGCGAAGCTGCTGGAGGACTCGGCCTAGCTTCTGTGAACCCGATGCCGTGTGGATACAAAAGTGAGCTATCCGCGGTCTTTGCGGGTCAAGCGCAAAGCAACTAAGCAATCCTGGCTCTTCGATGCTCAACAATTCGAACAGTCCGCAGCACGCGAAAAATTGTCCAGGATTGAGCGGATCGAGCCGCACCCGCAGGTTGGCGTCAGTCACTCGCCGGCTCTCCTTCCGATGCCGATACAATTCCATCCGCGCACTTAAATACCGCCTCAAGATACGCAAGCCCCCACGGTCCATACTGCTTCTGCAACCGCGCATAACGGCGTGCGATTTCGACGGTCTCTTCTGCGCACGTCCTCAGATTCTGACGATCATACTGGCGCGTTTCAAAAAACGGTCTCGCCGCTGCGTGGTGACTCGCGACCAGATGGAGCAGAAGGTCGTCCACCGGTTTGCCGCAAGAGGAAAGGGCATCGAGAAGCGATCCCAATTCGTGTCGATACCCGTTAATCAGGCGCAGATTGACCGGTTGTTTTGTCTTAGCAAGGGGATGGTCCATCGAACCTCCCATTGCACCCTGCCAGACTTGCCGATGCTTGCCTTCGTCGTGAATGCGCCCCGCTTTTTCGTAAATCCCTTCGAGGCCGCCCAGGTGGAGGTTTGAGGCCAACTCTTTCGCGGTTGAAGCAACCGCTTCCTGATGTTCCGAAAGGTCAACATTCTCGGGCCTGCCTTTCTTCTTCGAACGGGCCTCAAAGTAGACGAGAGCCGTGTCTTCTTTTTCAGGATGTCTGATGACGAGGGCGGGCTTGTATTTATCGGAAGCAAAATCTTCTAAGTTGGGTCGGCTTGTAGAAAGCGGTGGCGACGGCATTGGGGCACTGGCCTTTTCCCTCGTCTTTAACCGTTCGACGTCCCCCTCGCGGAATAGAAATCGAGTTCGCTCGTAGTCACCACCGGATTCAATGACCGGATCGGCCACATCCAGCGGTTCGGTCTCCTCGTCGCGGGCGGCTGAGTGGAACATCCCGGCCGGTACCGAGCCGAGATCGTCGGGCAACAGCAACATCTTATAACCGAGGTACGACTGATTTCTCTGGTCTTTCTCGACCTGCTTGACCAAGTACGCCAGATCGCGGACTGTGGGTGTGCCGTCGGATTCCACTACGATCATTTTTTTCCTTGAGGCTTCGGCCTCGCCGAGGAGTTCTTGAATAGCCGCCAGTTTCTTGCCGACTCGGGATGCCGGTTCGCTCAGCTTCTCTCTCGCCCGTATCGGATAATATTCAAGCACGCGCCGAATCTGTTCCGGGTCAACGTCCCAGTCCGTTAAGATTTTGACATCCGATCTCCAAACCACTTCGGTGTCGGGCGCTTCGGATTCCTGTTTCCCATGAAGCCAAGAAGCAACAGGGGGAACAACTCGATCCGGGTAAGTCGTCTGTGCCCAAAGATCGATATGACGATTTTCAAGGCGCGCCATCGCCGGCCGGTCGGCACATGCCTCACTCGGGGGGCGATGGTCCCAAATGTTCGCGCACGAGATGTCTCCTCCCAAGCTGCGGAGGTAGACGAGCGTTTCTCGTAACCCCTTCTCGCTCTCTTTGTCGCTTGGGCTCTTAAACACCACATAGGCTTCGCCGACTTTCGAGTCGCCAAAGCGATTCAGACGCCCGAATCGTTGGAGAAGATGATCCGCCTCCGCAAGACCGGTTATCATGCGCTCGCAGGTGAAGTTGATGCCGACTTCGCCGGCCGAAGTGCAGACGAGCCAGACTGATTCCGCGCCGCGTTTCTCGCTTAAGAACGGTTCGAAGGACTTATCCTTGAGCAGACGATCCCGTTCGAAACCACGCATAGTCCCCGTGAGGAGAGCACATGGGTGCTTCTCCTTTTCAAGCCGTTGCGCCACTTTCAAAGCCTTCTCAGGCTGCTCAATGAAAATCGCTGTCCGCGGCGCTGGCGAATCCGTGGCCAGTTTCCAGACCGCGGCATCGATTTCATTCGCATTTGCGACTTCACTAAGACAAAGCGATTTCGGCGCATGAAAAATAGACGAGAATGGCGAACCTTCCATCGCATCTTCTGCAAGATCGTGTTCAAAGCGTTGAAGGCCGTCAGCCGAACCAGGTGTGGCTGACAGCAACAGAATCCGGAATGATTTTCCTGCGATCTGGGCCGCAGGCGCCTGATCGCGGACGCCCATGAGAAGCCGGGCCAAGGCAGGACTCAAGTGTGCCTCATCATTGACGATCAAGGTGTCTACGCCGAGCAAGCCAGCATGCATTGGCCGGTAGTAGCGACCTGCCCGGTATCCGCGAAACAAGAGACGGCTGCCGATCATATCCACGGTGCCTACCACCACAGCGGGCGTGGAGGGATTTCGACCCCAGTCTCCGTTGTCGGCGAGCTGGCCTCGGAGAGTGCTGGCTGCTAGCGGCATACCGGTGTAGGAAACGGAGGCAAGCAGATCACGAAGCTCGGATTGTGAGGCATGGATTTGTTTAAGCAGATCTTCCACCTCCGCTGTCACCTGGTCAACCACTACACGACGATTGACAATCCATGCCAGCCTACGCGGAACGCTGTAAGTCTTGGTTCGAATGCTCCAGGCCAGCGCCAGCAGCCAGACATAAAGCACCGAGGTCTTTCCTGCGCCTGTTGGAAGATCGACAAGTTCCGGCCATGGCTCGGTCGACGGCGCGCTGAACCGGAGAAATAGCTTTGTCTGCCAGGGATATGGCTGCTGCTTCTTCTTGAGATGACGGAAATTATCGATGAAAAATGATTCGGACTCTGCCGCCATAAACCTCTCCTTTAGGAGGTCGGTCAGTCAATTATGTGCCATTCTCTAGCAAAAAGCGCGCGACTCCCGTTTATCCAACATTTTTAGGTAGATCAGCGAAAACGCCCGGACAACCGCGAATCTCGCGGCGGGTTCACCCAAACGGAAGTCGGTTCTAAATTGCGATGTAATCGCCGGTGATCTCGGCGATGACCACTCGCGTGTGACCCGGGGGCAACACGGAGCGAATGCGGGTCTGAAGACAATCGAAGCTGTCAGACCATGGGAGAATCCACGCGCAGTCGTGTACAGTAAGTGCTCCAATGGGCGCCAGTGAAGCACCGATGTTCGCGGTGTGGACCGCTTCTGTTGATACCAAATAGACTTTATCCAGAGACTTCTCCTCTCGTGAGCTGAGCTGTTGAAAGGGAAGCCGATTAAGTCGTACAATTGAATCTGGAAACGGTTGACCTAATCGGCCGCAGGCCAGGCAACGAGTGATGATCGTCGCCTGGCCGTTCCTATTTTTGCTCTCAATCTCTAGCCCATACTACTCGGATCTCTGTCGGCAATCAAGCAGTATTTTTCTGGTGAGCTAACCTCTTTGCTTGAGAACTTACAGAACAGAAGATTGGGACCCTCCTAACAGTCGCTCTGAAAGACGAACAGGGCCAAACGAAGCCCTGCCTGATGTCGTACTGAACATCTTCAATGAGGCAGAGCGAAGCCCAGGGTCCCATTGCTCCAAGCGTACCTCACTGCGGGGACCTTCGGAATCTCCTGCGCTTTTGTGCCGCTAGCCGTCCGCCGGCGCAATGACCTGGAACACAATCGCCCCTTTTATCTGGAACATATTTCCGCTAAAGTGATTCAGATGCGACAGTCCTATCTAGTTTGTTATGACATCACCGACGACAAGCGGCTGCGCAGAGTCTTCAAGGCCATGCGCGGGTACGGCGATCATCTGCAGTACTCCATATTCGAATGCCAGTTCACCGCGCGCGACCTGGTTCGGTGTCGCACCGAACTTGCTCGCATCATCAACCACGACGAGGATCAGGTTCTGTTCGTCCATCTCGGACCCGCTGAAGGGCGCGGTGATCGAGTCATAACAGCGCTCGGTCTGCCGTATACAACCGTTGACGCGCCGTGTTTTATCGTGTGAGGAACACTTCGTATGAGCGCGTTGCCCCTCCCCAACCCCGAACCGAATCGAACCCGAATTGCGCAGCGGGCCCCTTCGCCAGATTACCTGCCGGCGCGCATGGTCAACGAATTCGTGTATTGTCCTCGCCTCTTCTTTTACGAGTGGGTCGAAAGCGCGTTTAGGGACAGCGCCGACACGCTTGAAGGATCGGCGCAGCACAAACGCGTCGACGCGCGGCCCTCCGAGTTGCCGGAGGCGGGCGCGAGCGACGAGAAGATCCACGCACGCTCCGTCACACTTTCTAGCGAACGGTTGAAAGTGATCGCAAAGCTCGATCTGGTGGAGGCGGAAGGGACCGCCGCAACTCCGGTCGACTACAAACATGGCGCCCCGCGCGAGGGAAAAGACGGCATCGAGATGTGGCCGGCCGACCGCGTCCAGATCGCGCTTCAGGCCATCGTGCTTCGCGACAACGGGTACGAATGCACGGAGGCTGTCGTCTTCTACCAGAAAACCCGGCAGCGGGTGCGAGTACCAGTAGACTCCGCTTTGATCGCCGAAGCGGAGGAAGCCGTTGCGCGTGCCTGGGACCTTGCCACGTACGGTGATATTCCGCCACCGCTGGTCGATTCGCCCAAGTGCCCCGGTTGCTCTCTGAACACGATCTGTCTACCCGACGAGACGAATCGGCTCATCCGAATTGATCTGAGCGGCGCCGTGCAGTTGGGACTATTCGATGATTTCTTAGACGCGCCGCGACGGAAACCACCCGCCAGCGAAGGAATTCAGACTCAAATCCGGCAACTAATGACACCGCGCGACGATCTAAAGCCTCTGTATGTGAACTCGCAAGGATTCAGAGTGGGCAAGTCGGGCGAAGTGTTGCAAGTGAAAGACAAGGAGAAGACCGTCCAGGAAGTGCGGATTTGCGAGGTCTGCCAGGTGAATTTACTTGGCAATATTCAGATTTCCACACAAGCGGTGCAATCGCTGTGTGAAGCGGGCGTGCCCGTCACGTATTTCTCGATGGGTGGGTACTTTTATGGAATCACTACTGGCCTGAATACGAAGAATGTCGCGCTTCGGAGGTCGCAGTTCCGCTTGGCGGATTCGGAGTGGTTTCCGCTATCGCTCGCGCGGGCGCTGGTGGCCGGCAAGATCCGCAATCAGCGCACGATGCTGCAACGGAACCACGTCGAGCCGAAGAAACCGTCTCTGATCGGGATGAAAGCGCTAGCGGAGCGTGCCGAGCAGGCGGAGAATCTGGAGTCGCTACTGGGCATCGAAGGCTCGGCCGCACGGCTCTATTTCGAGGAATTTGCTGGGATGATCAAACCCGGCGATGAGCCCGAAGCGTCGACAAACGGATTCTCGTTCGATTTCGAGGGTCGCAAGCGGCGTCCGCCTCGAGATCCCGTGAATGCGTTACTATCGCTCGCCTACAGCATGCTGGCCAAGGACTTGACGATTGCCTGTTATGCCGTGGGATTCGACCCGTATATGGGCTTCTATCACCAGTTGCGGCACGGGCGTCCGGCGCTGGCGCTGGATCTCATGGAGCCGTTCAGACCCTTGATCGCAGATTCGGCGGTGTTGAGCGCGGTGAACACGAGGATGGTCACGGAGCGGGATTTTGTCCGTGTAGGCGCGTCGGTGGCACTGACGCCCGCGGGAAGGAAAGGGTTCTTTCGCGCCTATGAGCTCAGGATGGATTCGCTGGTGACGCATCCGCTGTTTGAGTACCGGGTTAGTTACCGGCGGCTGCTGGAGATTCAGGTCCGGTTGTTGGCGCGGGTGCTCGAAGGTGAGATTTCCGCGTATCCTGTTTTTGTGACGCGATAGGCGCCGCGAGTGGCGAGGCGGCGCGAAAAGTCCGGGGACCGCTCGCGCGGTGTAAGTTATTGGATAATTGGAAGGTTGAAGATTGAATAAGTTGATTGATGATCGATTTCGCACCGTGGCGCTTGGCCACTCGCGATTCGATGTGCAGATCATTGAAAACAGAATAGATTATGCGCTGAACTGCAACCCCCATTTCCGCGACTGATCAGTCGCGGCCCCATTGAAGCCTGGCCGCGCACCATGAATTCGCTCTGGTAGTTCTCATTTCCGCGACTGATCAGTCGCGGCCCCATTGAAGCATTTGTTCCCTTATCCCCGATCCGGCTTGGCTGCCCTATTTCCGCGACTGATCAGTCGCGGCCCCATTGAAGCTGCCAACAGTGGCGAGGAGAGCCTCCGTGGTACTCGGAATTTCCGCGACTGATCAGTCGCGGCCCGATTGAAGCTGGTCCGCGTCCATCCGCTCAAACTTCGCGGTTTCTATTTCCGCGATCTTGGCATTCAATGCGGCAAAGTGTCATCAATCAAGACACATTCGCTATTCGCGAATGTAGAATGGAACTATGGCGTTGAAGCCGCAGGACGTTTACGTGGTGCTCAAACTTGTTGCGGACGGGTCGCGTCGCGCGCCGTACTCGTGCCTTGCCCTTGAGTTGGTAATGAGTCCATCTGAGGTTCACGCGAGCGTGAAACGCGCGCGTGCGAGCGGTTTGCTTCACGGGCCTGATTTGCAAAATCGTCCAAACATAGCGGCACTGGAAGAGTTTCTAACGCATGGGTTGAAGTACGTGTTTCCGGCGGAACGAGGGGAGCTTACGCGGGGAGTTGCGACTTCGTATGGGGCATCCCCTTTGCGCGCGCTGATCGCTCCGACGGGCGACCCAATTCCGGTCTGGCCGTATGCGGAAGGCAAGCAACGCGGTATCTCGCTTGCACCCTTGTACAAGACGGCCCCGATGGCGGCGCTACGTGATCAGTCCTTCTATGAGCTTTTAGTGCTCACCGACGCATTGCGTGACGGACGTGTTCGAGAGCGCAAGATCGCCGAGACCGAGTTACACCGGCGACTGCGAGCGGTCCATGCCGAATCCAAATCTTGAACACCTTATCGGGGCCGCCGCGTTACTGCGTCCAATGCTGGGAGAACTCGTGTTTGTGGGAGGAGCCGTCACCAACCTGCTCGTTACGGACGAGGGAGCGGGCCTACCACGCACGACGCTCGATGTAGACGCGATAGCTGAAATCGGCTCCTACGCCGAATACATTGCCTTTGGCGAACGCCTTCGCGCGCTCGGATTCTCCGAAGACATCAGTGAAGGCGCACCCCTTTGCCGGTGGATTCATTCGGGAACGATCCTGGACGTCATGCCCCTGGATGAGAGGATTCTGGGATTCTCTAATCGCTGGTATCGCGTCGCGATGGATACCGCAACTATGCACCAGTTGTTTCGGAACTTGGAGATCCGGGTTGTGACCGCGCCGTACTTCCTTGCCACGAAAATTGAAGCGTTCAAAGGTCGCGGCCGCGGCGAGTTCCTAGCGAGCCACGATCTGGAAGATTTGATCTTCGTCATGGACGGTCGCTCCATCATTGTTGATGAAGTACAAACAGAGACACCCTTGCTTCGCGAGTACCTCCGCGAAGAAATCACCGGATTGTTGGCGACACCCGGATTCATCGACGCCCTACCTGGCTACTTGCTGCCCGATGCTGCGAGTCAGGCAAGGATCGGGACAGTCTTGCGACGATTGAAAGCAGTCGCTTCTCCCTGATGCCCGCTCGGAAAGCAATCTACCAAAACTCGGCAGGTGAATCGGTCCGCGATTTTCCCTCGTAGCCAGCGGTTTTTCTCGAATTGAGTCTGGCGTGAAGTGCTGG
>Ga0302325_10012863_pt1 | contig 17928 bp, 19 predicted proteins | sample Palsa_T0_2_FD_201948 | JGI IMG/M metagenome (GOLD analysis project Ga0302325, IMG submission 201948) | Peat permafrost microbial communities from Stordalen Mire near Abisko, Sweden - Palsa_T0_2 | ecosystem: Environmental > Terrestrial > Soil > Palsa > Peat permafrost | place: Sweden: Abisko...
TGGCCTCCTGGACCACAGCGTGCGCGGCCTTGCCCACGGCGGGCCCGTCCTCCTCGGGGATGTAGTCCATCGCGTGGGCATCGAACGAGATCAGGTACTGCGTCATCCCATGGCTCCCTTGTCCCGGGCGGCCCCATCCGGCAGCCTCTTACGTAACTCGTCTACGAACGACGCGTTCCCGATCGGCACTCTGCCGAGAAGCTCTAGGGGAACTCTGCCGCGCCGCCACCCGCGAGCGTCGTGTGACCCGGGGCCCCGCGCGGAGATCATCTCCGTGGCCACAAGCTACGAGAATCCAACCGCACTCATCTGCCGCGCTGGGCGCGTTCGCAGGCTTCCGCCAGGCTGGATGCAGGCGGAGTGTCAGGGCATGATGAACTTCGCCGAACTCCCGTCCGATCATCTGGTGCCGTTCAAAGGTCAGCTACGGCTGGCAGTGGCACGTTGGCGGCAGGAATCGGCGGGTGCCTCCTTCGCTACCTCTGCCCGAACTACTGGCCCTCGGCGTGCCATGGTGCTTCGGGATCACCGAGCGTGTCGAGCATCACGCTGCACCACGTCGGGCGCTGCCCACCGATCTGTCCACCTGCGACAGGGTTGGGGTACCGCTGCATGCTGTCCCTGGTGCGCGCGGAGGTGGCGCTCGAATTCGGCCACGGCGGCTATGACGCGGGACATCCGCGTGGCTGCCGGCGGGTGCCCCTGGGGGTGCGCATCGCCGATTCGCTGGTGTCCGATATCAGACATGGATTCATGGCCAATCCCTCGGTGTCCGTGTCGGCACCCGGCCAGGGTGAACGGCTCGTTCGTGTGACGGTGAGTGCGGGATACTAGAGGCTGTGGCCGACGACATCGATAAGCCTGCGATGCCAATGCCCGCCTCGGTTTCCCCGGGGACTCACCGGTCGTCCGTGGCGCAGAGATTGCTGATCGGTGTTTTTCTGGCGATCGTGGCGTTGTCTGGCCTCGGCGTCCTGGCTTTCATCGTGTTCCTCGCCGTCCGGCAGGACTGGCTTATCTTCAGCCTGCTCGCGGTCACTTTCGTCACCGTGGCGGTGATCGCGGTCTACCTGAGGTGGTTCCGGCCAGATGGCCTCGGCGACGATCTGCCCGCCGATCCCGATCGCCTCCCCGAGTCCGTGCGCCACTCCTGGTGGTTCCGGGCGGTGGAAGGCATTTTCCTGATGTGGGCGCTGGCGCTGACTGCCGTGACTATCTCGTTCTTCCTGCGGACTTTCTGGGGCAGCGCCCGGCCGTTCCTGGTCGGAGCCGTCCTCTGCTGGGTCATACTGATCGGCCTGATCAAGGGGTGGATGCCGTCTAAGTTCGCCCCATAACCAGCTTCGCCGTGCCCGAATGGCGGCGAGCCGGGGATCAGCGAAGCCAGGCAGGGTCGTGAATTCTGCCAGGTGCAGCGGAACCGGACTGCCCGTCGTGGCGTCGGCAAGGCCGAGCGGAACAAGCCGGCAGGCCATCCCCCTCCGGCTCGACCACGATATGGGTGATCGCCCGTGCGACCGGGTCTACGACCGCGAAGGATTATGAGATTCCCGCTTGTCGGCCCGCTGCTGGATGCCACCAAGGCTCGTGGCTTCGCCCCGGCTGTGGCCGTGCTGGATCGTGGCTACGACGCAGAGACCGTGTACGAGACGGTTGAGGGTTGAAGGTCGATGCGAAACTTCGGACTCAGATAAGACGCTAACTGTTTTAAACGATCATTGGCGCTGTCCGCTCATGCCGCCGGCAGGGCGAGCGGGTCGTTGTCAGAGGCTCTCGGCATACTGGCGACGACACGTTGCCACCACCCGGGGAGAGACCGATGGCCGTCAGCTTCCAGCTGGTGATCGACTGCGCTGACCCGGAGCCGCTCGCGCGCTTCTGGGCCGCCGCACTGGGATACGGCCTTGAACCGCCTCCCGATGGCTTCGCCAGCTGGGATGCGTACTGGCGAGACGTCGGAGTGCCCGAGGATGAGCTGGGCACTGGCGCGGACTGCATCGTCGATCCCGGCGGGCGGGGGCCGCGGATCTGGTTCCAGGTCGTACCCGAGCGCAAAACGGTCAAGAACCGGCTGCACCTCGACATCGGTGTCAGTGGCGGCCGCGCGGTTCCGATCGGGACGCGCCGGCAGCGCGTCGACGCGGAGGCGGGCCGTCTGGCCGGTCTCGGTGCCGTGCTCGTCGGTGTCCTGAGCACCGAAGGCCTCGACCACTACGCCGTCGCGATGAAAGATCCTGAGGGCAACGAGTTCGACATCAACTGACGGCCGCCGCTGCCCCGGCCGCTCGTTCATCTGTCCGCGATCTCGCCTGGCGTTCCCCCGGAACGTCCGCTCGTGCCGCTGACGGCGCGTCGGGTCAGGTCTGATGAGGTCGCCTGCCGGCCGCCGCCCGAGTCGGCGCACGTCGGCCGCGACGGACGGTCAGTTCAAGCAGATCGCTCACCGAACCGATCCGAGGTTTGGACCTCAGGCTATGTCGATCGACATCATCACGGTGAGTGAGAGGGGATGATCGGGGAGAACGCTCACCGAGCCGCCGTTCGGCGCGGACGGTCTTGCTGCCTCGGGATCGCCTAGGTACGTCCGAACAGGACGATATGCGCGTGCGGTCCCGCCTCTGCGTGCCCAGGCCTGGGGAACCTGCGCCAGTGGTATGGTGACTGGTATGGCGACACGGAAGGTCACCGTCACGCTCGACGAGGTCCAGCTCGACCAGATCCGGGCCCTGGTACAGGCCCGGACCGCGTCAAGCGTGTCCGGGTTTGTGCAGCACGCGGTCGCCGTGGCCCTAGATGACGTCGCGGGATGGGGCGCGATGCTCGCTGACGCGCTGCGGCAGACCGGCGGCCCGCTGTCCGACGACGAGCGCGCCTGGGCCGACGATGTGCTCGGCACCAGTACCCGCCCAGCTGCCTGATGCCCGGCGTGACCATGGACGCGGGTGGCCTGATAGCCCTGGACCGAGACGACCGGCGCATGGTGGTGCTTCTGGCCCGCGCCAGGGAAACAGGTGCCCGCGTTACGGTGCCGGCGTCGGTCCTGGCTCAGGCCATCCGCAGGCCGGACAGGCAGGCCCGGCTCTCGCGGCTCATCCGCCAGCCCACGACCGACGTCATCGATCTGGGCCGGGTGGATGCGACCAGCGTCGGCAGGCTGCTGGCCGCCAGCGGAACGTCTGACATCGCCGATGCTCACGTGGTGATCTGCGCGCGCCGCGCTGACCAGCCCGTCGTCACGTCGGATCCCGGTGACCTGCGACAGCTTGACCCCACTCTCCAGCTGATCCCGCTATAACCGCCCCGGTGCCGAGCGTCCGCCGACCGCCAGAAGCCCCGCCGTCACGACGGCTCGCTATGCGCGACGCCGCGCGAACAGGCTGATCTGTGCGGTGACCACCCGCCTCGCGGCGACGGCCGTTAACCGCGCTAGATCGGCGCTCGGGCGCTGTGGACCGACTTCGGCGGCGGACCAGGGCTGTGACCTAGCGTGACTGCCATGGTCGGCTTAACGTGGGGTTCTCATCGTCTTGCCGGGGCCTCGGCTGGCCCAGTTCTGGGGTCTCAGCCTGAGTCTCCGGAGGTGCCTGATGGCCACCGCAATCTCAGCTGCTGCCCTCGTCCCGGTGACCCCGGTGTTCAGCAACACCGAGCGGCTGGCGTTAGCCGGGTTCCTGGCCGGGTACAGCGGCCTGACCCGGCAGGCTTACGAGCTGGACCTGCGCCAGTACGCCAGCTGGTGCTCCCAGCACCAGGTCCGCCTGTTCGCCGCCCGCCGCGACATCGAGTGCTTCGCCCGCGACCTGGAAGCCCGCGGCCGGGCCCGGGCCACCATCACCCGCCGGCTATGCACGGTGGCAGGGTTCTACCGGTACGCGGTCGAGGAGGAACTGCTCGATCATTCACCCGCTACGCATGTGCGCCGGCCGCGGCTGGACTATGAGCCCCATGCCGCCGGGCTGGACCGCAACGAGCTCGGCTCGCTGCTCGTCGTCGTCGGACTGGGACCGCCGGGCGAGCATGCGCTGATCTCGCTGCTGGCCCTCAACGGGCTGCGTGTATCGGAAGCTACCGGCGCGGATATCGAGAATCTGGGGATCGAACGCGGGCACCGAACCCTAGTGATCACGCGGAAGGGCGGCAAGATCGTCACTATCCCGCTCGCCCCGCGCACCGCTCGGGCGATTGACCTGGCCGTCGGCGAACGAGCCGAAGGGCCGATCTTTCCTGACCGCTGGAGGCCGTCGGCTGGATCGGCACGGCGCAGCCCGGATTGTGCGTCGCACAGCACGCCGGGCCGGGATCGCCAAGACCATCGGGCCGCACACATTGCGGCATGCGTTCACCACCGCGGCGCTGGACGCCGGGGTGCCGCTGCGGGATGTGCAGGAAGCCGCCTCGCACGCTGATCCGCGCACAACCATGAGGTATGACCGGACCCGCGCCTCCCTCGACCGGCATGCGACCTACATCGTCGCCGCCTATGTCGCTGGAGCAGCCCGGTAGCGTCCCGGGTTAGCCGCTCGTCATCCGCCTGGCCGATGCACGTCCAGGCGGATGACCGGCACTCGCCATCACCGACGGTCACGCCACCAGCCGCCCGCGAGCCGCCGTTCTGGACGGCCGTCGGGTTCACCAGCGCTTTGTGGTCTGATCGCGCAGATCAGGTCGGTCTGCCGCGCAACGATGTCCTGTCCTGATTTGTGACAGCGTTGGCGGTCCGGAATGCAGGCGAGTCGCTGACCTGTGGTTTTGCGGTTGTTGCTGAGCGAATTGCGCACCAATCGAGGCCGTAGCGTGGGGCAGTGTCCCCGTATCAGCGGACGGTGAAGACGACGCCGGGTGCGACGGCGGCGCAGATCGTGCACTGGACAGGAGCGCCCCCGTCCTGGCCGGGGCTCCGGCCTCCGGCACCTGACCAGGAATATCCGCGCCTCCGCCGGTTCCGGAAGCTGATCGCCGGCTACGGGCCCTACGGTGGCAGCCATGACCGATACCGGGTTCTCCGCGGGTGAGAACATGAGCGGCCGGCTGACTGCGGCACAATTCTCAGCCTTCCCCGGCGTCACGGACTGGCGGGTGCTGTGGGGCGGCGGGTATGCGGCGGCCCGCTTCCTGACCGGATCTTTCGCCGCCGGGCTGGCCCTGGTCGCCGCCATCGGCGAGCTGGCGGCCGCTTCGGGCCACGACCCGGACGTCGACGTGCGGCCCGGGAGCGTGACCGTCCGGCTGTGCACGGCCGGGATCCGGGGCCTCACCAGCCGGGACGCCGGCCTGGCCAGGGAAATCTCGGCCGCCGCGGCCCGGCTGCAGGCGCCGCCCGGCCCGGCGGCCGTGCAGCACGTGCAGGTCGCGATCGACGCCCTGGACATCGCCAGGGTCCGGCCGTTCTGGCACGCGGTGCTCGGTTACCACGTGGCCGGCGAAGAGGTCCTGCTGGACGCGCACCGCCAGGGGCCGACGTTCTGGTTCCAGCACATGCAGTCGCCCAGGACCGGGCGCAACCGCTTCCACATCGACATCTACCTGCCGCACGACCAGGTACAGGCCCGGATGGACGCCGCGCTCGCGGCCGGCGGCCGGATCGTCAGCGACGCCCACGCGCCCGGCTGGTGGACTCTCGCCGATCCCGAGGGCAACGAAGCTGACCTGGCGGTCTGGGGATAAGCGACCGCAAGCACCGGCTGTGAAACGCACCGGGCCCGCTCGCCGGGGCCGGACGGTGGCCTTCAGCGACCTTTCAGGCGCGCACAACGCGTCACAAGCCGGGTTCTATATCCGCCGATCTGGCGCGAACCTCGGCTGATCAGCGCTACGGATCGTGCCGTCTTCCTCGCTGGAGCGGGCCCGGTCGGCGAGCCGGCACACGCCGTTTACAGTGGGCGTATGCCTTCTCCACGGCGGGCGGTAGTTTTTGTTTCCGGGCACGAACGGCATCGGCGCCCGCAGGGAGCCCAGTCGTGCGGCGTGGACCCCGAACGTTATGACCGGACCCGGCCCCCCTATCCCGGCGCCCTGGTGGAGCGGATCATCGCCACCAGCCCCGGAACAGACTTCCTCGACGTCGGCACTGGTACCGGCATCGCAGCCCGGCAGTTTCAGGCGGCCGGCTGCACAGTACTCGGGGTTGAGCCTGACGCACGGCTGGCGAGCTTCGCGCGGCGGACCGGGGTCAAGGTCGAGGTGGCGCCGTTCGAAGCCTGGGACCCGGCTGGCCGGGAGTTCGACGCAGTCGTCGCCGGGCATGCCTGGCACTTCGTGGACCCGGTCGCGGGGGCGGCCCGGGCGGCCCGGGTGCTGCGGCCCGGCGGCCGGCTGGCCGCGTTCTGGCACTTGGGCCAGCCTCCGCGCGAAGTAGCAGAAGCCTTCGCCGCCGCCTGGCAGCGGGTGGTGCCCGGCTCGCCAGTCAACTTCCGGGCCCGGCCGGGGCAAGCCGACAGGAACGCCGCTGCCTTCACCGCCAAGAGCGCCGGCGGGATCCGGGAGGCAGGCGGGTTCAGCCACCCGGAGCAGTGGCGATACGACTGGGAGCGGACCTGCACCCGCGACGAGTGGCTAGAGGAGCTGCCCGCCTCTGGTGCCCTCACCCCGCTCCCGCCGGACAAGCTCGCGGAGGTGCTGGCGGGTACCGGGGCCGCCATCGACGCGCTGGGGGGCAGTGTCACCATGACCTACGCGACGGTGGCCGTTACTGCGGTGCGAATCGGCGCCGCCTGGCGCGGGCGTCGCCGCGGACAAGGGTGAGCGACACGCTGATCGCTACCACGAAGACCCTGGAGCCGGGACGCCGCGACGGGGACGGGCTGCGCTGGCCGGCCCCCGGGTAAAGGGACGCCTGTTACCTGGGGCCCACCCCGTGACCGCAGTCGGCCGGAGATCGTGCCATAACGCTCCATCGGTCCGGTGCGACGCGGAAGATGCCGCCGAGCTAGTCGAGGCGAACACAGTGCCGCAGGCGATCACGTTTCATGAGCAAGGCTACGGCCAGAACACCCGCCGCAGTTTTCCCTGCCATCACTATTCTCACGCTACGCATCAGGCTAAAGAGGAGCACTAAGCCCATCAAGAAGGTGACAGGTATATGAATGCGATTCTGGATTTCTCATTTTAATACCCTTTCACGTTTGGTTTTAATACGACGACGAGGGTTTATGCTTGTCCGGGAACCGCAAGCCGAAGCGACAATCCTAACAAGATCTGCTAGACACTTTTTTCGGCACCCACACGCTCTCTACACAGTGCCTGGCGGCTGTTTGGGCAAGACGAAATGCTTGATGAGCGGCCTGCCGTCAGAACCGGGTATCGCTGACGCCTTAACGATGCCAACGGGGCGACCATTCGATTCCTGCACGAGAGCAAGTTCCACGTTCCCATTGCGGCTCTCGTAGGTCACCCAGTCGACCAGTCCGTCCGGAATGCGGCCGGTCTTGGGCCTGACACCTGACGGAATCAGGGTCAGGACGCATACTGCCCGGGCGACATCCAAATCCGCACCGGCATTGGCGCCGGTAAGAAAATGCACAAACTGCGAGAGCGCCTGCCAGGCCCATGGCTTGAATACGACAAACTTCTTGCCATGGTCGACAAACGCGATCAGCTTGTCGGTCGGCGGGTGGCCATCCGGCCGCTGGGACACTCGCATGAAAACTACCGGCGGGATCGGATGCGCGTAGCCCAGGCCACCTGGGATGTACCTGTACTCGCCGCTATACGCCGCAGTTGTGACGACTTCCGGCCGGGCACCAGAACTGCCTGGGTCGAAGCTCGCAGCTGCGGCGATGGCACCGAATTCAAGTACGTTCTCGCCGACGACCTCAACTTCGGGCTCCCATTCGGCCCAGCCACCCGTCAGGCCGCCGTTAAGGATTTTACCGACCGGAAGTGCGCCAATACTCGCCGCCATTCTGGTGAGCCAGTCTCTTGCGAGCACGTCAAATGTGCTTGGATGGGAATTAAGAATCCCGCATGAGGATAGAATCGGAGCCGCGGAAAGCAGCAGTGCAGAGCCACCGCACGCCTTTAGCATATGGCGCCTGCTGAACTCATTTCCCTTATCCCTAACTAACTGCGGATCCGCCATTTCTTACTCCTTCACCCCTGGACACGACCTACGCGAACGAAGCGTTAAGCCTGACGGTACAAAGGGTGCCGTGAGGCAGCCAGAGGGAACTGCATACGGAAACATATGCGGAATCTGGGGTGTCAGGAGTCTCAGTCTTCGGTTCCGATGCCGGACAGAGCCTGTCGTACGCGCTCGGCGTCGGCGTCCAGGTGCATCGACTCGTAGAGGTCGAGGGCCTGCTGGTAGGAGGCCCTGGCCTGGGGCACGTCGCCGGTGAACGTGTGCGCACGGGCGATCCCGGCGAGTGCGTCGGCTTCGTCTTTGCGCGACCCGATCTGCCGGGCGGTCTTCAGCCCTTGCTCGTACCGGGCAAGGGCCTCGTCAGCCGCGCCTTTGGCCATGGCCAGGGCGGCGTAATGGTTCAGGGCCTCGGCTTCGCCGCCAGAGTCGCCGACTTCCCTGAAGAGCTCAAGAGCCTGGGACACGGACCGCTCAGCCGCCTCCGGATCACCGTTGAGTTGCTGGACGTCTCCGAGGTACGTCAATACCCCTGCCACCCCCCGCCGGTACCCTGCCGCCGCGTAGAGGCACCGGGCTTCCTCAAGGGCTGCTGCAGCCTCTTCGAGCAGGCCCGCGTCCTTGCAGACGCCGCCAAGGAACATCAGCATGTTCGCCTGGCCGATGGGATCGCCGCGTTCCCGGTAGATCTCGAGCGCGCCGTCGAGGGACTTCCTGGCTTCCTCGGTTGCGCCGGTTGTCCACTGGACGCTCCCCAGGTAGCCGAGGGTGAAAGCTTTGCCGTAACGAATACCCAGACCGCGGAAGAGGCCGAGCGCCTGGCGGAGATTTTCTAGCGCAGCCTCGAATTCTCCGGTCTGGCGTTGGAGGCCGCCGAGTTCAGCCAGAGCGCCGGCCTCACCGTGCCGGTCACCGAGTTCCCGGTACAGCGCAAGTGCCTCAGAAAGATCCCTGCCGCCGTCCTCCGCCATGTCACTGAGGCGTTTTGCCACGCCCAGCTCCAGCAGGGCGGCAGCCAGCCCGCGGCGATTCCCGAGCCTGCGGTACAGGCCGGACGCCTGGCTGAGCGCTGCTTTGTCGGCCCGCAACTCGCCGAGTTGCCGATGCAGGACCCCGGCGTGCACAAGCGCCGCGGCCTGCCCCTCACTGTCACCAGTCTCCCGGGCCATTGCCCCGGCGAGGCGATGCAGGAGGATGCCTTGCGGCCACGGGCCATACACCCGGAGGTACTGCGCCAGCGCCATCGACAAGGAGATCGTGAAGTCCGCCCGGCCGCTACTGGCCGCGTGGCGGGCCGCGGCGTTCAGGTTAGCGAGTTCCGTGCTGACCCAGGCGCGAGCCTGCCCGGCGGTGCCGGGCAGTGGCGCTGAAGCCGGCGCGCTGACCGGCCGGACCTGGCCGGGCCCGGGACTGCGCCGCTCAAAATGAACATCAGCGGCCTGGGCCGCATGCAGGTAGAAGTCCAGCAGCCGCCCGGACACCGCAGTGCCCTCCCGCGCCGCGAGGCTTCGCGCGTATGCGCGCACCAGGTCGTGGAGGCGATAGCGGCCTCGCGCGTGCTGGGTCAGCAGGTTGTGGTCGACGAGGGATTCCAGCAGCGGCCACGCGTCACCGCCAGCCAGGCTCGCGGCCGCGCGGGCGTCGAAGTCCAGGCCCGGGATCAGCCCAAGCCGCCGGAACATGCGCTGTTCCGCGTCCGGCAGCCTCCCGTAGGACAACTCGAAGGCCGCCCTGACGCTCAGGTCCTCGGACCGCAGGTGCGCGAGCCGCTCACGCCCGTCACTCAGCAGCTCACGCGCATCACTAGCGGTGAGCAGCGGACGGTACCGCATCCACGCAGCAATGATCCGGACCGCTAACGGCAGGCCACCGCACAACCCGGCGATCCGGACCAGATCCGGGTCGTCCGCGGGGAAGCGCTCCGGCCCGGCCGTAGTGCGGAAAAGAGCGACCGCCTCGTCGTCGGGCAAGATCCCCAGGCCGAGCGGCTCCGCGTCATCGAGGCCACGCAGATTCTGGCGGCTGGTGACGATGACGGCGCATCCGGGATCGCCGGGGAGCAACGGCCGGACTTGCGCCGAGCTCGCGGCGTTATCTAACAAGATCAGGGTCCTGGTCCCGGCCAGGAGGCTCCGGTAGACAGCCGCCCGCTCATCTAACTTGCGAGGGATGACCTCGTTCGGCATGCCCAGGCAATTGTGCAGCACCGACCGCAGCGCCTCGTCCGGCTTCAACGGCCGCAGCCCCCGCGTGTGCCCCTGCAAGTCGATATAGAACTGCCCACCGGGAAAACTGCCAGCAGCCTGATGGGCTGCCTGCACTGCCAGTGCTGTCTTCCCGACCCCCGGCATCCCCTGAATGGCGCGAATCCCTGTCCCGCCGGCATCCGAGAGCACGCCGGCCAGCTCGGCCAGTTCCCCCTCCCGGCCGGTAAACGAGCGAATCGGGTACGGCAGCGCCCTGGTGGCCATGCCCTGGGCCACTGTCAGCCCTGAGATCGGCGAGGCTGCCACGTCCGCCCCCGATCGCACATCCCGCTGCGAATCTGGTGCCGGCCGGGCCTTGCGGGCGGGCACGCCGCGCCGGCCCGCCTCCTCGAAGCTGGCCAGCTCGTCACCGGAAAGGCCCAGCGCGTCCGCGAGCTTCCGCACGGTGGCGCGGTGCGGGCGAACGGTTATGCCCAGTTCCAGTTCGCTGATCGTGGTGACACTCACGCCAGAAATACCGGCAAGCACCTCTCGCGTAAGCCCCTGCCTCTCCCTTACCTCCCGCAACAGCCACCCCAGGCTTCCCGGAGCCGGTGCCGGCATCGCCCGCTCACCTCCCCCTCCCGGAATCCGGGCACCAAGGTGCACTAGACCGTGTTGCTGTTCTCTATGATTCCAGACCTCCATCACACACGCTCGGGTGCTCGCGCGAGGGGTACGGAATCGCCTTGGCAGGACCCCCGCCAGTTGATCCACCTGGGTTGTCACAATTCGGGGATCCTTGCACCGGGCGTGGGCGGAGTGCGGTGTGGCTGTCCCGCAGCCAGCTGCCGCGTTAGCTGTGAATGAAGTGTTCAGCCGGGCCCGGCTGCTCCGCCTGCTCCAGGCTACCGATGTGCTGGCCTGGGGACTCAGCGACATCTGGGACGGCCAGGCTTCCTTCCCGGGGGCCGCAGACGTCGTCGGCCGCATCCTCGCTGACGAGCTCGTCGCGGGCCGGCCCACCGAATCTCACCCGGTAACGCTGATGAACATGTACAAGTCGAAGGGAAAGGACTTCGACGCTGTCATCATCGTCGAGGGGCGGCACGACGCCAGGCTCCTTGACCCGGCTGGGATGCCGCCCGCATCACGCAGCGGCGCCGTGTCCTGCGCGTAGCGATCACCCGGGCCCGGGACATGGTCGTCTTCATGCGTACCTGGGACGCCGCCCCGCTAACGCCGTAGCTTCGCCTGGAATCGGTGCCTGGAATTTCAGGGCGCCCCTCACGCCGCACCCGGAGGGCATAGTGACGAGCTGAGCCGCGCTGGGTACCAGGTCAGTCTTGTCGCCGGGCGAGGTCCGGGCTGTCGTCGGCTGGTGAACGGGAGAGGGGCAGTGTGCTCGGGAGCACCCAAGGTGGGCGCGGACCCGGGGTGGCTACCGCTGTGCGGGCGGTGCTGAGACGCTCAGCCATCGGTCGAGCTCGTCGAGGATGTTCTCCGCCACCGGACGCAGCTCGTCGGCGATCTCGGCCTGGCTCTGGCCATCTCGGGTGCGATGGCCGGCATCGCTGATGATGATCTGGAACACCGCCGCGAGCGCGATCCCCTGGAGCCGGGCGACCTCCGGCGCGACGGCGGTGGTATCGCTGATAGCGGAGGCGAGGGCAGCCGCCTGCCGACCGGTCAGCTCCAGCACCAGCCGGTGAACCGTCGGGCTGATCGCCGCCAGGTAGCCGAGCTCGCCGCGCCAGATCTCCGCCGGGATACTGCGGATTCCGGTGACGGCTTCGAGGACGAAGCCGCGGATCGCAGCGGCCGGGGTGACGCCGGGCGGGCGGGAACGGATCAGGTCGCACAGCCGGTCCTGAACCTGCTCCTCGCGGTCGGTGACCAGCCGTTCCTTGGTCGGGAAGTAGTTGTAGACCGTCTGCTCGGCGACCTCGGCCTCGCGCGCCACATCACTGACCGCGACACGTTCATAGCCGCGCTCGGCGAACAATCGGGCCGCGGTCTCAGCGATAAGCCGACGTGTCCGCGCTTTCTTAAGGTCGCGCAATCCGGTGGTGGCCATCCCACAGTCTACCCGATTTACCCCAAGATTTTACTCTGCACGAGAAATATATCTCACTACATCTATCTCCCCCGGTAACCGTGCCATGCTGCCCATGGCAGGGAACTTGCGCTCTGCAACACCCCTCGAGGTACGGGCCGCGCACGGATCGGCTCCGATGACGGCCCAGCGCGAACCCGGCCGCGCTATTGCGATCGCAGGCGCTCCTTGTGTCGCCCTGCCGGCTCCGGCGCGCCGAGCCCCGGCAAGAGCGCTATGCTTAGGGTTAACACTAAAATTAGAGTCAATACCAACCGGGCGCATGGGCCGCGGCTAACGACCACAGCGGCCGTGACCTGACGAAACACCGACAGAACAGGAGCTCTCATGGCTGCCACCACCGACACCAGCCGCACGGCACACCTCCTCGCGCTCATGAAGAAGGGCGACGACGCCTTCAACGACCGCGACTTCGCGGTCCTGAACGCGATCCACCACCCCGACATGGTCGCGTACGTCACCGGCAACGCAGACCTGATCTACGGATCGGCAGCCCACGCCGCGATGGTGCAGCAGATGTTCCGCACCTTCCCCGACGTCCACGTCCACAACGATCCCTACCCGGTCCAGTTCGGAAGCGGCGACTGGATCACCGTAGTTACCCGCACCACCGGAACCTTCACCGGGGAAATGGTGCTGCCCGACGGCACACTGGTCCCCCCGACAGGAAAAGCGTTCGACCTCGACTTCGGCCAGGCCAGCAAATGGCAGGGCGACCAGCTCATCGCTATCTCCGCCTTCTGGGACTCCGCGCTGCAGGCGAGGCAGATCGGACTCGGCTAAGCCCGAAGGGGTCAACCGGCCCGCGGAGATCCGGCTCGCGAGCCGGCCGGGCGGTGACCGGCAACGCGGGCGCGCTCCACAGCAGGACGCCCGCTGCTGTCGGGGCCGGCTGGTGCCCGCGCCGCCCCAGGTCGAAAGCGACCGCGCAAAGCCTGGTTGGTGACCCGCTGGCTCGGACGCGCCGTCAGCGATCACCGTTCGACCAGCCTTCGGGCTGCCCTTGTCTCAGCAGAAGGAGACCGCAGATGATCCTCATTACGACAGCCGGCAAGGTGGGCGCGGAGGCGGCGAGGCTACTGGCCCAGCGAGGTGAGCCGGTGCGGGTCCTGGTCCGCGACCCGGAGAAGGCCACCGCACTCGCGCAGGCAGGAGCAGACCTCGCCGTCGGCGATCTGGACGTTCCGGCGACTATCGACACGGCGATGCGCGGCATCTCGGCCGTCGTGCTGGTTAGCCCGGCCATTCCCGCTCAGGAGCTGAACGTCGTCGCCAGCGCCGCGGGAGCGGGCGTCGGGCACGTCGTGAAGATCACCAGCAAGGCCTCGGCGGACTCGCCCATCGCGCGGCGCCGCGATCAGACCGAAATCGAGAACGGGCTGATCGCCTCCGGGCTCGGCTACACGCTGCTGCGGAACAACGCCTACATGCAGAACTTCCTCATGCTGGCGCCCGCGATCGCCCAGACGAGCAGCTTCGGCTCCTCCTCGGGCGACGGCCGCGTCGGCATGGTCGACACCCGCGACGTCGCCGCGGTCGCCGCCCAGATCGCTGCGTCACCCGCCGCCCACCGGGGAAAGACCTACTGGCCCACCGGGCCCGAGAGCCTTTCCTACCCAGACGCCGCCGCGGTGCTGTCCAAGGTGCTCGGCCGGCCGGTCACCTTCCACCCCCTTACCTTCGATGAGCAAAAGCAGGCAATGACCGACGTCGGCGTCCCCGGGCACATCGCCGAGATGAACGCCCAGGCCGTCACCCTGTTCGCCCAAGGCGACTCCGACTGGGTCACCGACGACGTGCCCTCAATCCTCGGACGGCCGGCGCGCACCTTCGAGCAATTCGCCACCGACCATGCAGCGGCCTTCTCGTGAAGCTCAGGCAGGCGCGAGGGCAGGGGAGAACAGCAGCGGCCGGTCATGGCGCGATGGATTGTGCTTCCCAGCTTGCGATGAGCGGGAGCATGCGGGCCGTGTGCGAGTCCGGCTCGACGGTGTAAATGACCAGCCGCTGGCCGGGCTGGTCGACGGAGCCGACGATTTCGGTATTGAAGGACAGCTGGCCCGGTTGCGGGTGGTCGATCCGTTTCGCGACCGAAGCGTAGTCGCGGACGGTGTGGTCGTCCCACTAGCGTGCCACGTCCGGGTCGGCGGCGCGCAGCTCCCCGACGATCGCAGTCAGCCGCCGGTCGAAGGGGCGCCGCGCTGCTTCGCGGCGCGGAGTGACTAAAGCAGAAACGGGCCGGGAGCAAGCCGCACCCTGCGTCCGCCCGTGGCGACATAGTCAAGCGCCCCAGTAAACCGATGGGTGCGTCCCGGCGCGGGATACTAGGCCGCGCATGCCCGCCCGAGATCGGTGGAGCGGTCCCGCAGACCGCTCTCATACTCATCCTGACCAGTCGCTACAGTTTCGGACTACTGAACCTCGCCACGTATTCGCCAGAAGACAGCAACGCCACAGAAAATGCCATTCTGCGTGCCTGCGACGAACCAGACTGGAGGGATCGTTCCAGTACAGATCGGCTGATATTTCGTGGTTCTTGCGTGAGCGTTGATTAGGTTGCGTTTCGCCGGTCGGGCGGGACCATCGCGTGCAGCGCGGTGGGTTTACTGGCGGGTGAACACGGCGTGGACGGTGATGGTGTTGTTGAGCGATGCCATGCGCATCGGGCTGTAGGTCAGGCCGAAGTCGGCCCGGTTGACCGGGACCTCGGCGTCCAGCTGGACCTCGCCTGCGGCGGCGGAGGCCTTCGCGTCGAAGGTGAGCGGGCGGGTGCGGCCGCGGACGGTCAGGCTGCCGGTCACCCGGACGCCCCCGCTGGCGGGCTGCATGCTGTCGACGGTGCAGGTGATGGCGGGGTGGCTGGCGATGTCGAGGAGCTTGGCCGACCGCAGGTCCTTGTCGCGCATCTTGTTCTTCGTGTCGATCGACCCGGCGGCGACGGTGAGGGTGCCGGTGACCTGGCCGGCTGCGGTCACCGTGCCGTTGCCGGTGACCTGGCGGAAGATGCCGTGGACCGGGCGGAGGCCCCAGGTGTGCCTGCTCTCCAGCCGGACCTCGGACCTGGCCGGGTCCAGGATCCAGGACCCGGTGAGCGTGCCGTCCCCGGCCTGCGCCTGCAGCGCCGGGGTGGCCGGCTGTCCCTGCGGTGTCATGCCAGCCCCTCCCCAAATTTTCGTTCCTGAATCAGAATAGTTCTGGTAGCGAAAGCATATATGCTTTGGGGTGCAGGCGGTCAAGGCGGGACGGCGCACCACGGAAGCAGGGCCATGGCGGACCAGGCGGGCAGCTCCGAGCACTCCGCGCTGTGCCTGCGCCTGATGCAGCTGTTTCCCCGCGTGACCAGGGGAATGCGGCGCTGGCAGGATCGCGCCGCGCCCGCGCCCGTGCCCGCTGCGCTGAGCCCGCGGCACGTCGCCGCGCTCGAGCAGATCCGCGGCGGCCCGCTGTCCGTCGGGGAACTGGCCACCCGGCTGGGCCTGACCCTGCCCACGGTCAGCGGCGTGCTCGCCGACCTGGACCGCGCAGGCCTGGTCGAGCGGCGCCCTGACCCGGCCGACCGGCGGCGCACCATCGTCCAGATCATCCCCGGCCAGGCAACCCTGATCGGCCACTGGCTCGACGGCGCCGCCCAGCCGCTGGCCCGCGTCCTGGACAAGCTCACCCCCGGCGAGCAAGAAGCCTTCCTCAAGGCCATGGACCTCCTCGAAACCGAGCTGCGCCGGCCGGACACCGGCACCTGAACCGCCCGCCGGCCGGCCGTCCCGGCGAGGTGAGACAGCAACGCGCGGAACGCGAACCCGCGGGGCCCGGCCCGGATGCCCGCGCCCCGCTCTCACCGCGCAGACCGGGCGGCTCCGCGCTGGCCGCAGGCCGGACCGGCGCCGGGCCCGATGCCGCGCACCGGCGGCGATGTGCGCCGTTGACCGCCCCCCAGGGCCAACACGCTTTAAGTACCGAGCTCGCGTCGACAGCGCCAGGACCCCCGACACGAGGAGCGGCACGATGCGATCGGTAGTGATGGTCTCGAGCCCGAGCGGGTCGCGCCCATCCTTCACTTCGAAGTCGTCCTGGTCGACCCATTGGGGCCAGCCAGGCGGCGGCGCCGCCAGAACTTCTGCCGGCATGAGGCACTCCCCGTTGGTGTGGGCCAGGCGGCAATCGCCGCTGGCGGCCCGACCGGAATAGTCGCCGGAAACGGTCACCTTTGCATCAGGCACAACCGTCCCGCGCCGATCGGGCAGAAGCAAGACCATCGGCCTGGGTCCGTGACCTCCACGCCGTGCAGCTCGCAATGTGTGGCGGTGCCCTGGCCTGGTTATGCGATCTTGAGTTGCTCGTCGCCGAAGTCGGCGATGAGCTTGAGGGTGCCGCCGAGCGCGGTGATGAAGCGGTTCAGGACGTCCTGGGTCGAGACGTCGCCGTTTTCGATCTGGGAGACCCGGGCGACTGAGACGCCCATCCGGGTGGCTACCTGCTGCTGGGTCATCCCGCGGCGCTTGCGCATCTCGGCCAGCCGCCAGCCGCGGGCGTCGTCCAGCATCGCGGCGACCGCCGCGTCGAACGCCTGCTGGCCGCCGGCGGTTTGCACCGCGCGCTCCAGCTGGCCAGAATCCCGCCAGCGCGACACATCGCTCATCGGCCTGCCTCCTTCTCCCGCTCGGCGAGGTAGTCGCCGTACAGCTGCTCAGCCTGCGGGATCGCCGTGCGGTACCACCGTGACCACTGGCCGGACTTGTCACCGGCGGCGAGCAGCACGGCGGACCGCCACGGGTCGAAGACCAGCAGAAACCGGACCTCGCTGCGCCTGGCCTGCGGCGGCCGCCATTCCTTCCTGTTCGCTATCCGCGACGCGGTCACCGTGTCGGCCAGCGGGCGCCCCTCGGCCGGGCCGTTGCGCTCCAGGACCAGGATCGCTGACTGGCCAGCCGGTGGCTGACGGGATCGGCGTCATACAGATCATCGAGAAAGCCCTCGACCTGCGTGGTCATCAGGATCTCCCGCTCCACGCGGCATCCTCCCCGCCTCGCAGCATGTTAATAATATTCTTAACTCTGAGTACGGTGCCGTCAACTAGCCACTGCCTGGTCAGGAAGCCGGGGGCTCCGGTGATCCGCACCACAGCGGGTCTGCTGGGCTCTGGCGGCATCGCACATGAAGCGAGTAGCGGTCCGGTGCGGCGCGGCAACGCCGCATCGCGGCAACATGCCCAAGTTTAGCGATCCCTGCGAAGCCGGAACCGGCCTCTTCGCTCGCCATCAGCGGCATGAGCGGAAAGGGTGCTCAGTGGTCGTCGCGGGCAAAGTAGGGGCGTCCAGGCCAGTAGGGCCATTCTTCGAACCAGCTGCAGCGTCCGTCGTCACGCAGCCGGATTACCCACAGGTCGCGGTACTCCTGGCGGACTGGATCCCCGTAGCGGACCTCGGCCCGCACGACCGCGGTGGGGCCGTCGACAGCGAGAATGCCGGTGGCGAGGGTGAATACCTCGCCCGGGCCGTCCCTGTCCTCGTCCCACATCCGCCTGATCGCGTCCAGGCCCACGACAGGTTCCT
>Ga0302325_10012867_pt1 | contig 17927 bp, 15 predicted proteins | sample Palsa_T0_2_FD_201948 | JGI IMG/M metagenome (GOLD analysis project Ga0302325, IMG submission 201948) | Peat permafrost microbial communities from Stordalen Mire near Abisko, Sweden - Palsa_T0_2 | ecosystem: Environmental > Terrestrial > Soil > Palsa > Peat permafrost | place: Sweden: Abisko...
CTCTGGCACGCGGCGGCCGACTGTGACCGCGGCGGTCACGGGTGGCCGCACGCTGGTCGACAAAATTTGGGACCAGCACGTCGTGGCGGAGCTGGGCGACGGGCTGGACGTGCTCCACGTCGACCGCCACCTGGTGCACGACGTGACCTCCCCTAAGGCGTTCACGACGCTGGCGGAGCGCTCGGTCGAGGTCCTCTCGCCCGAGCTCACCTTCGGTTCGCCGGAGCACAGTGTCACCATCCTGGCCGGGCGCACCGAGGAGAGCAACGACTTGAGCCGCACTTTCGTCCCGCTCATGCGGCGCAACTTCGCCGCGCACGGGCTGAGACTGTTCGCCATCGACTCGCCGGACCACGGGATCGTCCATGTCATCGGGCCCGAGCTGGGGCTCACCCTGCCCGGAGCGACGGTCGTGTGCGGCGACAGCCACACCTGTACCAATGGTGGGTTGGGCGCGCTCGGGTTCGGCGTCGGCACCAGCGAGCTGACCCTCGTGCTGGCTACCCAGACCCTGGTGCAGCGCCGGTCGAAGATGATGAGGATCACCTTCGCCGGCGCGTTGGCTCCCGGCGTGGAGCCGAAGGACCTCATGCTGGACGCCATCGCCCGCCTGGGCGCCGACGCCGGCGCCGGATACGCCGTCGAGTTCGCCGGTCCCGCCATCGTCGGGCTCGGCGTCGAGCAGCGCATGACCGTCTGCAACCTGGCGGTGGAGTTGGGTGCCAAGATCGGTCTGGTCGCTCCCGACGACATCACGTTCGACTACGTGGCCACTCGAAGGTTTGCCCCGACGGGCGCCAAGCTCGAAGCGGCCATCGAGCAGTGGCGGGACCTCGCCTCCGACCCCGGTGCGGTCTTCGATCGGGAGGTCGAGCTCGACGCGGCGGATGTGGCGCCGCAGATCACCTGGGGGACCAGCCCGGCCCACAGCATGGCCGTCGACGCCCGGATCCCCGACCCCTCCGGCGCGCCGGACGAGAACATGGCGCGCCAGTGGGAGCAGGCGCTCGCCTACATGGACCTCCAGCCCGGCCAAGCTCTCGAGGGCCTTCCGATCGAGTGGGTCTTCATCGGCTCGTGCACAAACGGTCGGCTCTCGGACCTCGAAGCCGCCGCCGCGGTGGCCGTTGGCCGCAGAGTGTCCCGCCATGTGCGGGCCCTGGTCGTTCCCGGCTCTCGCGCCGTGAAGCGGGCGGCCGAGGGAATGGGCCTCGATCGGGTCTTCACCGACGCCGGCTTCGAGTGGGGCGAACCAGGGTGCGGGCTGTGCCCCGGTCTCGGCGGCGTCACGTTGGAACCGGGCGTCCGGTGCGTCTCCACCTCGAACCGCAACTTCGTGGGCCGCCAGGGCATCGGGGTGCGGACCCACCTGGCCGGGGCGGCCACCGCGGCCCGGTCGGCCATTGAGGGCGCCATCGCCGACGTGCGGGCGAGCTGAGGGTGGATGCCTTCACCGTCGTCCGGGGACCAGCGGCACCACTTCTGCTGCCCGACGTCAACACCGATGTGATCTCACCGGCCCACTCGGGAAAGGGCAGCATGGCCCTGAGCGCCTTCGCGCCGATGCGCTATCTGCCCGATGGCAACGACGACCCGTCCTTCGTGCTCAACCAGGAGCCCTTTCGGGGGGCGCCCATCCTCCTCGCCGCGCAGAACTTCGGGTGCGGTAGTTCACGGGAGAGCGCCGTCTGGTCGCTACGGGCCATCGGGATCAGGTGTGTCATCGCAACCAGCTTCGGCGACATCTTCTTCGGCAACTGTTTCCAGAATGGTGTGTTGCCGATCGTCCTCGACGAAGCCGTCCTCGAGTCCCTCGCCGAAGAGGCGGCTGGGGGAGCGGCGCTCGAGGTCGATCTCCTGGCGTCCGTTGTCCGCACTCCCAGGGGCAGGTCCCTCCCGTTCGACGTCAATCCCCTCCGCCGGCGTCAGCTGCTGGAGGGTCTCGACGACCTCGACGCCGGGTTGCTGCGCCGGGACGAGGTCAGGGCATTCCAGCAGGCGGACCGGGCCAGGCGTCCCTGGATCTACGAGGTGACCGATGCGGGGGCGTGACCCACGCCCCCGCCCCGGTACGCGGCCTTAGCTCTTCGCCTTCTTCTTTCGCTTCGCCGTGTTTTTCTTGACCGCCTTGGTCAGCTTCTCCACCTGCGCGGTCAGCTCGGCCAACTGGGCCACGACATCGGCGAGACCGTCTTTCTCTGTGTCACGGGCTTTCTCTGTGTCACGGACTTTCTGTGTGTCACCGACTGGTTCGGCCGCTGGCCGTTGACCGGAACCCTCCGCGAGCGCGGCCTTGTGTGCATCGATCGCGTCGGCCAGGAGTTGGAGGCCGAGCAGTGCGCCGGCCACCAACCGCTGGTCGGTCGGATAGCCGAGGTCGCTTGCCGGAGGCTCGGCAAGCAGCTGGTCGATTCTCTGTCGAACGGTCATGGTCAGGTCAAGGTCCCGCAGTGCCGGACCGCCTGGGCGAAGGCGCGGGAACGGGCTTGATAGTCGGCGAACCTGCCGAAGCTGGGCGCCGCCGGAGAGAGGAGGACCACGCCCCCTTCGCGGGCCCAGGCGCACGCCACGGCGACGGCCTCGTCCAGCCCGTCGGCGTCCACGACGTCGACCCGGTCGCCCGCAACGTCGCGCACGGCACTTCCGATGCGCGGCCCGTTGTCGGGCATGGTGACCACGAGGGTCGGCATCGTGCGCTCGGCAATCGTCCGGCCCAGGGCCGAGTAGTCGAGGCCGCGGTCGTGTCCCCCGACGAGCAGAGCCACCGGACGGTCCGCGTAGGCCTCGAGCGCGGCCTGGGCCGGCAGGACGTTGGTCGACAGGCTGTCGTCGACGAACTCCACCGGGCCGATGTGCCCGAGAGAACGGCAGCGGCTGGGCAGACCGGCGAATCCTTGAGCCGCCGCACGGAGCCGGGCTTCGTCGCCGGCTTCGGCGATGCCCATGGCCAGCAGCACGGCGCGGGCGATGGCGGCGTTACGGACGTTGTGCACTCCGGGTAGCCCGAGCGCGTCGATCCAGGGGCCCGCGAATTCAGGATCGTCGGCCTCGACCCACTCGATGTGTGGCCCCAACGAGGCAGCGTGTTCTCGCAGGATGGCGTTGCTCCCGTCGGCGATCGCCACCTCGACACCGGGCTTGGTGCACAGCGACAGCTTGTCGGCGTAGTAGCGCTCGACCGAGCCGTGCCAGTCGAGGTGATCGGGGGAGAGCGATGTCACGGCGACGACGGGGGGGCCTTTCGTCAGATCGGGAATCTGATAGCTCGATGTCTCGATGACCCAGAAGTCGGGCGCCTGCCCCGGGGAGGGCTCCCATGGCGGTCGCCCGATGTTGCCTCCCACTGCGGCGTGGTAGCCGAGGTTGGTCAGGAGATGCCCAGCGATGGCCGATGTGGTGCTCTTCCCCTTGCTACCGGTAATACACACCACGTGCTCGAGTGGGACGTCCTCCAACCAGAGCCCGAGCCCACTGCGCACCGCGATGCCGCCGCGCTCGAGCTCTCCCACCTCGGGACGGTAGCGGCTGATGCCCGGGCTCTTGATCACCACGTCGCAGGTGAGGAGGGCTTCCAACCCTCCCGCACCGGTGGCCAGCACCTGCGTGTCGCGGGACCCGCGCCCGAATGACGAGGTCGGAACGTCATCGACCAGCACGGGCTCGATACCCATCGACTGCAGGCGGCGCAGGCTGGCCGCCCCCTCGACGCCCAGCCCCCAGATGCCGACGGCGGCGCTAGTGAGTGTGGACCAGGAGATCAGAGGGCGCATAGCGCTCCGGTATGTGGTGCGGCCCGAGAGGAGGGAGAAACTCGATCACGTCGGAATACCGGAGTCCCGCTTCGTTGTGCATGTGCTCGGCTAACCCATCGAGCACCGGGGAGTCCTGGCGATCGGGGCGGAGCGCAGCGTGGAAGAGCGCGGCGCGACACTCTTCCACGTCGCCCACGCACTCGAAGGGTTTGGCATCGGGGTCGAGGCCCAACAGGTCGAAGAAGCGGTCTTCCAGGTCGGCATCGTCCAGCGGCTCATGCCCGTCGAAGACCCGGCGCAATTCGGCCGCGGCCATGAAAGGGGCGAGGATGAGGTCGATGAAGCAGCATTTGTCGCAGGTGCCGCACCAGCGGGTGAGCCGCGCCGTGCGGTCCTGGTGGAAGGCGCGGTTACAGCTGCGGAAGACACCGTGGTACTGGGTGAGCGCGGAGAACTGCATGGCCACCCAGAGCTCGCTGCGGCTGCGCAGGTAGGAGAACACCGACACGTGGGGCCCGAGGGTATTCGCCACCAGGCGGGCGAAGCCCTCCTCGAACTCGATGCCCTTGGACCACTGATGGTTCACCGGCTGTCCTTCGAAGAACAAGGTGGGAATCGAAGCCGACCATTCGTTCGACAGCACCACGGCGTCGCGGTGGTCCAGGACTGCGGCCACTAGCGCGGCCGCGGTGATGATCGCCGTTACCGGCACGTGGCCGTTCAGAAAGCCCAATTCGTCCGAGCGCCGGACGAGGGGATCGATCTCGCGGGTGATCCGGGTGATCGGGAGCCCGGTGACGGCGGCAGCGCCTTCGATGGCGTCGAACCGTTCGCCCGGAGGATGAACCACACAGAGCGCGGCATCGGACACGTGCTGGGTGAGCCAGGCCACCGTCACGATGGAGTCGAGGCCGCCGCCGAACGGGATCAGCGGACGCAGCGGCTCCGGGAGGTAGTCGACCGGCGGGGCCGGCGCGGCGTCCGGTCCGATCACCGCGAGTCCCTGCAGGTCGATGCCGTTGCGATAGGCGAATTCACCGAGACCGTTCACGTAATAGGTGGAGAGGAAGGCGCGCTCCTCGGCCGTGGTGAGCGTGGTGCCCAGGTCGACCACCTCGGCCGCGGTGGTCTTGTAGTAACTGACGGCGGCGAGGAGGAAGAGGATGCGCACGGCGGCCTCGACGGCCGGGGATTCCCAGTCGCCCTCCGTTCCGAAGACGTAGCGTTCGGTAAAGGTGTGGCCTCCGGTCGAGTACGTGCAACGCACCTCTCCCCGGGATGGGTCGATGGTGTAGCCGTCATAGCGGAAACGTTCGGCTCTCTTCGAGGGAGGTGGCATCAGGCCTACATATGTTACGGGCCGGGGGCCCTTCAACGGTCTCGATGCAGCGTTTCCCCTAGGGCCGACACCTTTTCGTCCCGGATTGGCTAGGGCCGCCCGTCGCTGTCGGTGAGCCGGGCCAGGAGGGCGAACCTCCCGCACGGGCGCGCCGCCCGGTCGCTGAAGTAGTCGTCGTCCGCCGTGGTGACGCCGCAGTCGAGGATGTGCCCATGAGTGACCCCGGCCAGCACCAGCTGCTGACGGTTGGCCGCCATCAGGTCGACCTTCCAGTGGTCCGGGCCATCGGAGCGTGCCACTTCCGGAGGAAGGGGATGGGGGGCCACCGCCGCCGCCAGCGCCCGGTACACCTCCGCATCGACCTGGTAGTGCGCCGGGTGGGCGCCGGGACCGATGAAGGCGATGACGTGCTCGGGCCGGGCGCCCAGCGAGCGCATCACCCCGAGAGCGCTGGCGCTCGCCTGCGCCGCCGTGCCGCGCCAGCCGGCGTGGACCACGGCCAGCACGCGGGCTTCGGGATCGAGCAGGGCGATGGGGACGCAATCGGCGACAAGGATGGCCAGCGTCGCATGGAGGTCGGTCGTGACGAGAATGTCGGCCGAGGAGATGGCATCTTCCATCGCCCGGGTGCCCCGGCCCCGTTCGGGGGTGCCCACGACGGCCGACCCGGCCCCGTGAACCTGTTCGGCGAAGATCAGGTCGTCGAGCTCGACGCCGAAGGCGCGGGCGGCCCGCTCCCGGTTGGCGATCACCTTTTCGGGGTCGTCGCCGACGTGCAACGCCAGGTTCAGCGATCCGTGGGCCCCTTCGGACACCCCGCCGTAGCGGGTGGTGACGGCCACGGCCGCGCCGAGCGCCACCGATTCGGGCCAGTCCAAAAATCGCACGGTGGCGTCCGCCTCCACCGCGGTGTCCGTCTCCACGGGGCTTACGCTACTCAGCCGGCGGCCAGCCGCAATTTGGAGGCGGCGGCGCAGGTCAGGGAGCCGCGTCGCGGCAGGTGGCACACGTTCCGAAGATCTCGACGGTGTGGGTGACATCGCTGTAGCCGAGGGCATGGGCGGTCGACTCGGCCCACTGCTCGAGGTCCGGGAGCTCCACTTCGGAGCCCCGGCCGCACTGGCGGCAGACCACGTGGTGGTGGTGGTGGTTGCTGTGGCACCGGCGGTAGACGAGCTCTCCCTCGGCGGTCTGAAGGGAATCGAGCTGACCGTCGTCGGTCAGCAGGGCCAAGTGCCGGTAGACCGTGGTCAGTCCCACCGTCTCCCCGGTGGCCCGCAGCTCGGCATAGATGTCCTGGGCGCTGCGGAAGCTGTCCGATCGGCCCACGATGCCGAGGACCGCCTGGCCCTGACGGGTGATGCGCGAGGCGCGGACGGGGGAGTCAGTCATGGTGCAACTCTGCCAAATCGGGGCCCTCGGCCAAATCGGGACCCGCCGGGCTGATCCCGGCGGCGGCCAGGGTCCTCTGGCGGCGCCGGGTCACCAGGGTGGGGCCGACGAGGCGGGCCACCAGGTAGAAGAAGAAACTGAGGGCGACGATGAGCACGCTCGGTTTGACCGAGGGGAACTGGAAGCTGAGGAGCAGCCCCCCCTCGGCGGAGACCACCGCGAACACGACGGACAGCAGGGCCACCGCAATCGGGCTGGCCGAGAGGCGTTGGGCCGCGGCCGCCGGGGTGATGGCCAGGCTCAGCACGAGCAGCGTCCCCACCAGCTGGGCCGCCTCGGTGACCGTGACGGCCAGCACGAAGAGGAAGATGAGCCCGAGCAACCCGCTGCGGACCCCGCGGGCCTGGGCCACGTCGGGATCGACCGAGGCGAACAGGAGCGGGCGCCAGAGCACCCCCATGATCACCGCGACCGCCAGGGCGATGCCGGCCAGCAGGATGATCTGCCCCGTGCTCACCCCGAAGATGTTGCCGAACAGGATGTTCAGGGCCTCACTGGCATACCCGTGGTAATAGCCGAGCAAGAAGACGCCAAGACCGAGGCCGGCGGCCAGGATGACCCCGATGGACGAGTCCCGTTCGGATGGCCGGCGGCCCATGATCCCGATCAATCCGGCCACGATCAGCGCCCCCACCAGCGCCCCCACCAGCGGGTTGCTTGCCACCAGCAGCCCAGCCACGGCGCCGGTGAAGGCGAGTTCGCTGGTGCCGTGCACGGCGAAGGCCATGGAGCGGCTGATGACGAAAGGCCCGATGAGCCCGCAGATGACCGCCACCAGGAACCCCGCCTCGAGGGCGTGCTGGGCGAACCCGAACTGGAGGAAGTAGCCGATCCCCATCAGCGGGGGAGCCGGGGGACTGGATGGTGGTGGGCGTGGCTCCCGGGCTCGGTGGAGGGATCGTGTTCGGCGCTGAGGACGATGAAGCGGTCCCGTACCTTGAGCACGTCGACCGGGATGCCGTAGAGCGCGGTCAGCCGTTCGCTGGTCAGGATCTCGCCCGGGGTGCCGATGGCCCAGCGACCCCGCACGAGATACAAGATGCGATCGACGTAGGGCAGCACGGGATTCACCTCGTGGGTGACGAAGACCACCGGCGTACCGGCGCTTCGGCGACGCTGGTCGATGAGCTCGGTGACGGCCCGCTGGCTGGCCAGGTCGAGGGCCAGCAGAGGCTCGTCGCACAGGAGGACGCGGGGATCCCCGAGCAGGGCCTGGGCGATGCGCAACCGTTGCTGCTCGCCGCCCGAGAGCAGGCCGACCGGGGCGTCGGCGTAGGCCGAGGCGCCGACGGCGTCCATCACTGCGTCGAGTCGTTGCTTTTGGGCCCGCGACCGCAACGGCATGCCCCAGCGATGCCCGTCGAGGCCGAAGCGGACCAGATCCCGGGCCCGGATCGGCAGATTCTGGTCGAACGCCCGCTGCTGGGGGATATAGCCCACCTCGTCGTTGCCGCGGTGCGGTGCGGCGCCGTTGACCAGGACCGTGCCCGCCGACACCGGGACGAGACCGAGCAACACCTTCAACAGAGTGGTCTTGCCCACCCCGTTCGGCCCCAGCACGGCCAGGAACTCACCCGAGCCGAGCGAGAAGGTGAGCTCGGACCACAACGTGCGCGTCCCCATCTGCACGGCGGCGTCTCGTAGCTGGACCATCGCCGGCGCCGGGGTACTCATCGGTTTGCCGTGCTCACGAGGCGGCTGCCGTGGCGTGCTGCAGCGCGTCGAACAGCGCGGTCAGCTGTGAGAGCTGCCACTGCTGATAGCTGCGGTCGGCGGCGGGCATGGTCTCCGAGACGCCGATGACGGCGATGCCGTCCTTCTCTGCGAGCCCGCGGATCTGCGTGGTCACCGGCGTCACCGTTTGGACGTTATAGAGCAGAACATCAACTCGGTGCTTAGTCAGCAGCTGTTCCATGGCCACCGTATCGGCCGGGCCCGGATCCTCTCCGTCCTCGATCGCCCGTGCGAACCCGGGAGGCGTCTTGACCGCCAGGTCGGCCACGGCGAGGGCGTAGCCCGGCACCCGCTCGGTGTAGGCGACCGGTGCGTGGGCGAACTTGGTCCTGATGGCGGCCAGCTCGGTATTCAGTGGAGCCAACGAGGCGTCAAAGCGCTCCAGATTGCGGCCGAAGGTGGCCGAGTCATGCGGATCGGCCTTGGTCAGGGCGGCCGAGATGGCGGCGGCCACTTTCGGCACCTCGGGGATGTCGTACCAGAGGTGGGGGTTGGGGTCGCTCCCGGTGATGTGGAGGACGTGGGCGGCATTGACGACGGTCGGGTGGCCGCTGTCCGCACCGAGGAGGGAGGACATCCAGCCGTCGTACCCGGCGCCGTTCTCGATGATCACGCGGGCCTCCGCCAGCTTCGCGGCGTCAGTGGCGTCGGTCTCGAAGAGATGGGGATCTGCATTGGGATTGGTGATCAGCGACGTCACCGAGACGGCGTTGCCCCCCAGCTGCCTGGCGATGTCACCCCAGAAATTCTCGGCCGCCACGACGTCGACGACGCCGTGTGGCGTGGAGGCACCGGCCGGGAGGGGTATGAGTGCGCCCAGCATGACGACGGTGCTCAGCGCGACGATCGTGCCCAGGCCCGCCAAAAAGGCGACCGCGGCGCGTCGCCCCCGCTCCCTTGTCGCCGCTCGCTCCGTGCTCATAACCGGAACAGTAACCGAAATCATTTCGGATAAGCAACCAAGAGGGTGGCGGGGGGCGTCCGGTAAGGTCCCCCGAGCATGACGTGGCAACCCAGCAAGGACTTTTGGCGCCACCGCAAGGTCGCGGTGACCGGGGGTACCGGATTTCTGGGCTCTCATGTCGTTTCCCAGCTGCGCGACCTCGAGGCGGACGTGACGGTGGTGGTGCGGGACGACATCGCGATCGGGCCGGTGCACGAGCACTGGTGGTCTGCGGTGACCCGGGTCCGGGGGGACATCTGCGACCAGCACCTGATGGAGCGCGTGCTCGGGGAGTCCGAGGCGCAGACCGTGTTCCACCTGGCCGCCCAGACCCAAGTGGGGGTGGCCAACCTCAACCCGATCTCGTCACTGGAGTCCAACGTCCGCGGTACGTGGACGGTGCTCGAAGCGATCCGCCGCTCCCCGTCGGTCCAGCAGGCCGTGGTGGCCAGCAGCGACAAGGCGTACGGCACCCAACCCGAGCTTCCCTACACCGAGACGATGCCGCTGTCGGCCGTGCATCCCTACGACGTCTCCAAGGCGGCGGGGGACATGATCGCGACCAGCTACGCCCGGACCTACGGCGTGAACGTCGCCATCACGCGGTGCGGCAACCTGTTCGGGCCCGGGGACACCAACTGGGAACGGCTCTTCCCGGGCGTCATCAGGCAACTGCTGGAGGGCCAGCGCCCGGTCATCCGCTCGGACGGCACGCTCACCCGCGACTACCTCTACGTCGAGGACGCCGCCAGCTGCTACCTCCTTTTGGCCGAAACCCTGGCCGCCCGGCCCGACCTGGCCGGCGAGGCGTTCAACTTCGCCTCCGGACGTCCCCTGAGCGTGCTCGAGGTGGTGGCGCTCATGCAGGCCGCCGCCGGCACGTCGCTGGAGCCCGACGTCAGGGCGACGGCGTCAGGCGAGATCTTCCATCAGTACCTCTCGGCCGAGAAGGCGCGTGCGGTACTCGGATGGGAGCCGGCCCACAGCTTCGAAGAAGGGCTCGACCGCACGGTGGCCTGGTACCGCCGCCACGCTGGGGAGATGACATGACGCGCCTATCGATCCCGACCATCATTCTCTGCGGCGGCCGCGGCACCCGGATCAGCGAGTACAACTCGACCATCCCCAAGCCGATGGTGCCGATCGGGAACCGCCCCATTCTTTGGCACATCATGAAGATCTACGCCTCCTACGGCCACAAGGACTTCGTCCTCGCGCTCGGATGGCTGGGTGAGGAGATACGCCGCTTCTTCTTGCAGTACGAGGCACTCACACGGGATTTCACCATCCAGTACGGCGCCCAAGGGGGGATCGAGTATCTGGGCGGCGAGCCCGAGGAGGGCTGGCGGGTCAGCTGCATCGAGACGGGCCGTGACGCGGAGACGGGGACGCGCGTCCGCCTAGCGGCGGAGCTCCTCGGTCCCGGGCCGGTGATGGTCACCTACGGTGACGGCGTCGGCTCCGTCGACATCGATGCCCTGCTGGCGTTCCACCGGGCCAAGGGCAAGCTGGCCACCGTCACCGCGGTGCAGCCTCCGAGCCGGTTCGGTGAACTGGTCGTCGACCGCGACGGCCTGGCGCGGGAGTTCGCCGAGAAACCACAGACCAGCGCGGGCACCATCAACGGTGGCTTCATGGTCTTCGAGCGCGAAGCCATCGAGCGCTACTTCCCCTCCGACTTCGACTGCATGCTGGAGAAGGAGCCTCTCAACGGCCTGGCTTCGGACGGCCAGCTCGCCGCCTACGAGCACCGCGGCTTCTGGCAGTGCGTCGACACGCCGCGCGAGCGGATGTTGCTCGGCGACCTGTGGGAGAGCGGCGACGCGCCGTGGCAGACCTGGCCCTGAGGCATTCCCCTCGCTCCTGAGCGAGCGGGGGCCTTGCTAGATTTGGTTTCGTGCGTGATGCCCGCATCACCCGGACCGCCCGCTGCGCCCGGACCCCCCGCTGCGCCCGGATCTCAAGATTGTGACCAGTACCAGCTGGTCGGGTTATCGCCCCGGAGCCGGTCCCGCCACCGAAATGGGGTATGCCCTGGTCGCCGCCCAGGGAGAACTCTACGGTTTCGGTTCGCTGGGCGGGAGGTGGGAGGACCCGGTGTTGACCCCGGCGCAACAGCTGGCAGGACTGGCCTTCACCCCGAGTGGGGGAGGGTGTTGGCTCGTCTCCACCGAGGGAGCGGTGGTCTGCCGCGGTGATGCGCCCTATATCGGAGGCCCCAAGGATCTTGGCGTCGTGGTGCCGGCCGCCGCGGTCGCCACGGCGCCCGATGGGCTCGGGTACTACGTCGCCGTCGAGGACGGGGGTATCTACACTTTCGGATCGGCCGGCTTCTTCGGATCCGTGTCGGAATCGGACCTGAACCAACCCATTGTCGACATGACCATGCGATCCGGCGGCGATGGGTACTGGACGCTGGCGGCGGATGGCGGTGTCTTTGCGTTCGGGGGCGCGCCGTTCTGCGGTTCGGGTGCGGAGGCTCCGCTCACCTCCCCCGCCGTTTCCATTGCCGGCACGCCATCGGGGCGCGGCTACTGGGTGGCCACGCGCGCCGGTGACGTGCTCACGTTCGGAGACGCCGTCGACTTCGGTTGCCTGGCCGACCTCGGGGTGCCGGGACCCATCATCGGCATGCGCTCCTCCCGGCAGGTGTTCGGTTACTGGATGGCCAGCGAGGCGGGCGTGGTGCGCGCCTTCGGCGACACCTACTTCCTCGGCTGCCTCCCACCCGCCACATTGGCTCCACCGTTCGTGGCGTTCGGCGCCGCCGGCGCGGTGTAGCGGCACCATGTCCTCCCCCAGTTACCGCGTGTACGTCAGCGCTCTCGGCAACGTGTTCATGACTGAAATAGCCGAGGCGCTGACCGATGCCATCGCCCAGTGCGGGCGTGACGTCGAGATGCACCGGCATGGCCTACCCGGCCGCTTCCCGGGAACCATCAACCTGGTCGTGGCGCCCCACGAGTACTTCACCCTCTATGAGGGGGCGAGCGAAGCCGCTGTGGTCAAGGCGGCGGCGGAGAGCGTCTGCGTGGGGGTGGAGCAGCCCGGAACGTACTGGTTCGAGTACGGGGCTCGCTACACGTCCTACGGGCCGCTGGCCATCGACATCAACCGCCGCGGCGTCACCGAGCTGAGGCGGCGTGGGGTGGAGGCCTACCGGCTCCATCCCGGCTACTACTCGGGCTGGGATGCCTGGGGTGGCGCCGCGTCCACGGACCGACCGCGCGACGTCCTCTTTCTCGGGTCCCTGACCCACCGCCGGGCCCAGATCCTGAGCCAGTCGGCCCCGATTCTGGCGCAGTGGACATGCGATCTGCGGCTCTTCAGAGGTGACCAGCCGGTGCGCGACGGCACGGAGGGATTCGTGTCCGGTCATGCCAAGCACGAGTTGCTGGCCGGGAGCAGGGTCCTCTTGAATGTGCACCAGGGAGAGCGGGACTACTTCGAGTGGATCCGGATCCTCGAAGCGATCTCCAACGGATGCCTGGTGCTGACCGAGCGCTCGGGCGGTTATGCCCCCCTCGTCCCGGGGCGCCACTTCATTCAGGCGCCGGCCGCCGCGCTGGCGGCCCAGGTCGACGCCATGTTGCGTGACGAAGCGCTGCGGGCGGAGCTGGCGCTCGGCGCGTACGAGTTCGTGCGCAAGAGCATGGACTGGGTCGACAACGTGGACCGCTTGCTCACCCTGGTCGAGGGTCGCCTGTCACGCGGGGCGGCACCGCCTGCCCGAGCTGCCCCGGCGACGCCACTGCCCGAGACGTTCCGCCGCGCCGGCCGAAGATCACCGGTCGCGCCACCGAGCGCTCCGTCCGCACCACCGGCGGCCAAGAGTCAGGTCAGCGCGCTCTTCGATCAGGCGGAGGCCCACGAAAAGCAGGGGCGTTCGATGATCAAAGACATCTTGGTGGCCGAAGTGAACGACTCCCGGCTGATCGAGGCCACTATTGCCGCCCTGGAACACGGCTCGCAGGAGTACGCGCAGGTCGCCGATACCCCGGCCTATCTCCGGGCCACGCCGGAGGTGTCGGTCGTCCTGACCCACTACAACTATTCGGCGTTCGTGCGCGAGGCGATCGAGTCAGTCGTCGCAAGCACGGGGGTCAGGTTGGAGCTCGTCGTGGTTGACAACCACTCCGAGCCCGAGGAACTGGAGTACCTGCACTCTGTCATCGCCGCCTATGAATGGTTCCCGATCCGCCTCGTCGCCAATGCAGCCGACCAGGGCCCGTCTGCCTCGCGCAACATCGGCGCCCGCCATGCCCGGGCGCCGGAACTCCTCTTGCTCGACGCCGACAACATGCTCTACCCCACGGGGGCCCAGTTGCTCCACGCCGCGCTCGGCCAGAGCGATGCGGCCTTTGCCTACGGGTTGATCGAGAAGTTCGGCCAGGACACGGGTTTGCTCAGTGCCGTTCCCTGGGACGTCGAACACCTCGTCCGCTCCAATTACATCGACACCATGGCGCTCATCCGGCGAGAGGTGTGGGACGAGTTCGGCGGGTTCGATCCCCAGGTTGCCGCCATGGGCGGTTACGACGACTACGCCTTCTGGTTGCAGCTGGCGGCGGTGGGCTATCGGGGGCAGCTCGTGTCGTCATTCATCGGGCGTTACCGCGTCCACGGCACCTCGCTACAGTCGCTCCTGAACCTCGACACCAAAGAGTTCATGAAGTTCTACCGGGACAGGCATCCGTCACTTCCCTGGCCCGCCCTGGAGGGTTCCTGATGACCACCGAATCGGCCCCGCCCACGTCGGCTCCCGCCAGCTCGGCAGGCGAGATCCTCCGGCTGCGCCAGCAACTCGCCGCGCGCGAGGAGGTCATCAGCCAACTGAACCGGCGTCTCATCGAGCAACCGGATACCGGATACCACGAAGAGCCGGAGCCCGATCAGGACGCGCTGGCGGAGGCGCTCCTCAACGGGCGTGCCCTGGAGGCCGAGCTGCACGACATCCGCCAGGTCGTGGCCCAACAGAAAACGGAAATTGTGGCACTCCGTCATCAGCTGGGCGTGTTTGACCGCCTGGGAATGGGCGCCGCGGTCGGTGGCCTACAGAAGGTCTGGGCCCTGCGGCAGCGGGTGGGAGGTCGCGCATGAGCGATCCGCTTCGCTACACGGCCCACATCGACCTGCGCAACGTCAACGACTCTCACGCCTTCGCCGTCGCCGCCGTTCCCGCGGGAAGCAACGTCCTCGACGTCGGTGCGGCCGACGGCTCGGTGGCCAGACTGCTCGGCCAGATGGGCTGTCGGGTGTGGGGCGTCGAATACGACCCCGAGGCGGCCGGGATGGCCCAGGAGTGGTGTGAGGACGTCATCGTCGGAGACATCGAGCAACTGGACCTCAAGGGAGCACTCGGTCGCCGCTTCGACGTCATTCTCTTCCTCGACATCCTCGAACATCTCAAGGACCCGCTGACCGTGTTGCGCGGTGCCCTCGATCTCTTGTCCGATCGAGGGCATGTGGTGATCTCACTGCCCAATGTGGCGCACGCCGCCCTGCGCGCCCAGCTGCTCAGCGGTCACTTCTCGTACACGCCGACCGGATTGCTCGACAACACCCACCTGAGGTTTTTCGACCCGACGAGCGTGCACCAATTCCTGCGCGACGCCGGACTGGTGGTGCTCGACGAAGACCGGGTCCGTCTTCCCATAGACGGTACCGAGATCGCCGTGCGGGTCGACGAGCTCGATCCAGGCGTGGCGGAGCAATTCGAGAACGATCCGGAGGCGGAGTCCTATCAGTTCCTCTTTATTGCGGCTCCCGAAGGCTCGGCCGCCGTCTCCGACCCCCTCTTCCTGCCGGCGCGGGTCCTCCAACGTGAATTGGGCGCGGCGCAGAGGCACATAGAAGAGCTCGAATCCCAGTCCGGGGTGCGCGCCGGACTCACTCGAGACGAGATGACCCAACGACTTGCACACCTGTTGCGCTCGAATCGAAATCGCCGTAGGGCGCTGCGCTCCCTCGTCGAAATGATGGATGCCAACATCAGGCTGCTCGACGACATCGCGCAACAAAGAGATGTCGGGTCACCCACATGAACGCGCGTACGTGCCGCGCGCCACGTCCCGGAGACCGTCCTAGGTGCTGGGCGAACACACACCGGTGTGTGTGGAAATGCGACAGGTTCTTCCTGGTAGCTATCACAAAGTCTGCTTCAGAAATGCTTGACTTGCGCGCGGGCAGCACCTAAGTTGCTCCAGGTCGAGTCTTAGGACGCAGTCACGCGCCTGTAATTGGGGGGCCAACTGCCACTTCGTTCGGCAGCAGTTGAAGAGTCCCCGTTAGTCCCACACAAGTCCCACACAAAAGGAAGTGCACATGCTGCGGTCATCTAGAACCGGGCCCACGAAGATTGGTTCGCTCACTCGAGCGTCAGCCGTCGTCGTCGGCGCTCTTGTTGCCCTATTCGGCGTAATCGCCGGCCCGCTTCTCGGCGTCCTTGCGGCGCCGTCGGCCTCAGCCGCGACAGCTGGCTCCGGCTACACAGCAATCACTCCCTATCGAGCACTGGGCACTGCCGCCGCAGGTGCAGCTGTCGTCGCCGGAACCCCGGCGACCGTGCAGATCACCACGGCGACTGCCGGCGAGGTTCCTGCCGGTGCGACCGCAGCCGTGCTCAACGTGACCGCGAGCAACCCCACATCTGCGGGTTACCTTGAGGTCTACCCGGGTACGACTGCTCCGACCACGGCGACATCCAACGTCAACTTCGTGGCCGGTCAGACCGTTGCCAACCTGGTGACAGTGCCGCTGTCCGCCACGGGCGCCATTTCTGTTCTCAACTTCGCGGGCACGACTGCAGTTGATGTCGACGTCGAGGGTTTCTACAGCGCGGCAGGCGCCGGGCTCTACAACCCGATCAGCCCCGTGCGCGTAGCCGGCACTGGTGCCGTCGGGCAATCGATCGCCGCTAACACCGCGATTCCCGTCACCGTGGCCGGTGGGACTACCGCCATCCCGGCCAGTGCGTCGGCAGTTGTCGTCAACCTGACCGCTGCCGGTGGAACCTCGGCTAGCTACCTGTCCGCCTACGCGGCCGGTGCGACGCCAGCGACCACTTCCAGCCTCAACTTCACGGCCGGCCAGACTGTCGCCAACCGGGACGTCGTCAACGTGGGCACCGGCGGACAGATCGAGGTTTACAACTTCGCCGGGACGGTCAACGTGGACGTGGATGTCAACGGGTACTACGCCGCCACTGGTGGAGCGTTCGTGCCTCTGGCCACTCCGGTCCGGATCACTGACACCCGTGCGGGGACTGCCCTGAACGGCACGAGCATCGCCTCCGGCGGGACTGAGACGTTCAACCTGGCCACCACGGCCTCCGGCATCCCGGCTACCGCCAGTGCGGTGGCTGGAAACTTCACCGTCGTGCCTGGTCAGGCTCCGGGTTACATCACGGTCTTCCCGACCGGTGTCACCACGGCTCCGACAGCGTCCGACGTGAACTGGCCGGCCAGCTCAGGCCCGGTCGCCAACTTCACGCAGGCGAACACCGCCGGTACGACCGCTGGTTCGACGCAGGTGTACAACCTGAACTCCGGATCCCCGGTTGACCTGGTGATCGACGCCTTCGGCTACTTCACCGGCATCAGCTCCGGTGTTGCTGTGGTCGCGACGCCGGCCACGGTGAGCACGGGCCAAACAGGTGGAGTGAACGACTCCAGCGTGGTCGCCACGGTCACTAATGTCGGCTCGCCGGTTGTCGGCGACGCGGTGGCGGTCACAGCCACGCCCAGCACGGCTGGTTCATGTGGGACCATCCCGACGACCGGCACCACGAGTGGCACCGGAACGGTGACGCTCGCCTACGTGGGATCCGCCGTGGTCGGCACCTGCACCATCAAGGTCACCGAGGCCAACAACGGCCTGACGGGTACCGCGGTGATCACGCAGGCCGCGAACAACGCGGTAGCCCTGATTCCGTTTGCTCCGAACACGACGGCCCAGCCTCACGCGGTCGCCATCAGCACCGGAGGTGGAGCGGTCACTACGCCTGTAACGGCGACAGTGACCAACCCGGCCAACACGGCCGTCGTCGGTGATGTGGTCAACTTCACCGTCACGGCCAACACGCCGGGCGGCTGCGGCACTCTGAACCCGACCAGTGCCACCACTATCGCCGGGGGTGTGGCATCGACCACATACACTTCGCCGTTCGTTACCGGAGTCTGCACGATCACGGCAACGGAAGCCACGGCTGCAACCGGCGAGTCCGCACCCGCGACGAGCGCCACTGGCCTCGTCGCTACCAACCCCGCCCCCACGGCTCCCGCGGTGACTGTCACAGCCTTGGCCACCACGCCCACTCCGGCATCCATCCTTGAGGGCGCTACGTCCACCGTGACCGTGACCACCACGCCCGTATCACCCGGCGACACGGTGCTCATCACACCGGTATCCACCGGCGCCAATGGGACGTTCAACGCCACCATCGGCACCACCAATGCCTCCGGTGTGGCGACGTTCACCTACACCGCTGGTACGGCCCCGGGAACGGTGGCGATAGGCGCAGTCGAGACGCTCAGTGGCATTCACGCCACTGCGGCCACCCTCACCGTCACGGCGCCCACCCTCAACTCGGTAGCGGTGACGGCCAACCCGGCTTCGGTTGTCGACAACGGGACCTCGACGTCGACCATCACCGCCACGGTGACAGGTCCAACGAGCGCACCCGTTGCAGGCGATGTCGTTGGCTTCA
>Ga0302325_10012870_pt1 | contig 17924 bp, 13 predicted proteins | sample Palsa_T0_2_FD_201948 | JGI IMG/M metagenome (GOLD analysis project Ga0302325, IMG submission 201948) | Peat permafrost microbial communities from Stordalen Mire near Abisko, Sweden - Palsa_T0_2 | ecosystem: Environmental > Terrestrial > Soil > Palsa > Peat permafrost | place: Sweden: Abisko...
AGCCTATTGCTACACGGACTCATGACCATTGCAGACGAGATTGACTCGCAACTTAGTCAGGCCATGGCTGGCTTCCTGGAAGATTCACTCCCTAACGCGCAGACCGCTTGATGGAGATAGGCGGACACGACACCTATCCCCGGAAAAGGCCCTGTCACGGCAAGGATCAGTTCAATGACCGAGATCTTGTGGGGGACAAGATCTTAGATCTTTCGTGGACGGAACTGGCACTTTCACGAATTCGATTCGCGATGACTGGAATTTTGTGTCCACTCCATCCCGTTATCTCCAGGGACCGACGGTCTGTTGGGGCAGACGCCCCAACAGGTCTATATCCACGACTGCTCCTGTTGATTCTCCTGCAGTTCATTCTCCCGGAACCGACCAGTGAATCAGATCCTTGGACCGGGCCAGAGCGATCTGGTTCCACCCTCGCTTCGCATAGGCCTGGCCCTCGCTTCGGCCTGCATAAATCAAATAATAGTAACCGTCATACTTACGCCAATCGTAGAGTGCAGCGGCATTGGCGATGCTCTCCGCATTGAATTTCTCCTGGGGAAGGTCAAAAGTGTATCCCCGGGTCCATTTCAGCCAATGCGAGCCTCGTTCGAGCGCGTAGAGGTAAGGAGCCTGCACGTCATATTTGTCGTGGAACTGGCGGTTGTGAAGATAATCCGTGGTCAGCATGTACCATCGGCCGTTTGTCTGAAGGAACTCGTAGTTTTCGTGGAGGAAGCCATTGTCCTTGCCATCCTTCATCAACAGATCCACGATGCCGTCTCCAACATAGTGGAAGGGCCGGTCGAGGGAGGTGGAAAAAGCCATTCTCGGACGGCTGTGGATGCCAGGCGTCTGCTCCTTGTACACCAGGGAGTAGCCCCCATCCGCCTGCGCTAAAGCCGCATCAATCACGCGTTGGTTCCCGATCTGGGTGAGGTTCAGTCCCAGAGTCTTACGGGGCGTCCAATGGACGAGGTCGTCAGAGGTCATGTAGAAGAGCTGGTTCGGCTTGCCGGGCTTGTCGCCCCAGGAGTTGAAGGTCATCACGTACTTGCCGTACAGCTGTTGTACGTCGGGTGAGCACATGCCGATCCAACCGTCTTCCTCTCCGTCAAAATTGAAAATTGGCTCCGAGTAATGCTTGAAATCGGCCGTGCTTACCTCCACTACATGCGATCGCACCTGTCCCCGCTCGGCGTAAAAGGCGGAGAAAAAGACATAGAACGTGCCGTTGCGATAGGCCATGGCGGTGTCCTTCACCGACCAGTTCGGATACGACAAAACCGGATTCTTAAGCCCGTTCCAATCGATGAAGGGCTTCTTCTCCGCCATGGCCGGTCTTCCAAAAGAGACCGCCAGCATCAGAGCCAAAACCAATTTCCAGCGTTGCATTCGTCTTCCGCCTTGGTTTCTCAATCGCACGGGGCCAGCCTCGCAAATTGCGATCAGTATATGAAGGGGGAAGCAACGCTGTCTTTGCGCGAAGATGGCGAAGAGTTGTCTCAAACGGAAATGCTGCTGGTCGCGCCTTGGTGGAAGCGCTCACCGAAACTCTCGGATTCGTCACACTTCTTTGTCAATTGTTCACATGTTCCTGTCCCCGAAACTCCTCTATCCTCGAAACTCCTGAAACGCTTTCGTTGCCACGTTCACTATGGATAAAGGTTCAAAGAAGGCGAATTTGGATTTGGAGAGACCGCTATGCTGCAAACCCATCCCATTGTTCCCCACATCGTTCGCACAGACGTAACTCAGAAGGGCATTGGCAAGCTTCGGCGTCAGACAGGCGATCCCGTCGCCGCGCTTAAACAGATGACGCGCTTCATCCCAGTGCCGCAGCCCGCTCCCAATAACCTCGTTGTTCCCCTCGACGTGTTGGATTCCGCCGCCAGCCAGGCTGCCACGAAGGCCGGAAAACTCGTGTTTCACTGCGTCGGCGACACCGGCGGCATCCACGGGACCGCTACCCAGGAAGCCATTGCTCTTGCCATGGAAAACCAGATCAATGCCGCTGCGGATGGTCTGAAGCCGGCGTTCTTCTTTCACCTGGGAGATGTTATCTACTTCAACGGCCAGAGCACCTTGTACAAATCGGAGTTCTACGAACCCTACCAGTACTATGCGGCGCCCATCTTTGCCATTGCCGGCAATCACGACGGAGATACCCAGGTTGAAAAAGGCGATGCGCCCGACAGCGAGCCTTCTCTCCACGGATTTTTTCAGAACTTCTGCGCGCCTACGCCGGAATACGTCACTCCCTACCGCATGTCGGTCACGCAGCCCTATGTTTACTGGACTCTTGACGCACCCTTTGTGACCATCATCGGCCTTTACTCCAATGTGGAGGGCGGCCTGGACGCGCGCGGCCGCATCGACCAGCAGACCTATCTGCAACAGCAGCTATCGAATGCCGACAAGAACAAGAAGCTCTTCATCACCGTTCACCATCCGCCGTTTTCGCTCGATTCCGCGCATGGCGGCACCCCTGACATCCTCAACGCTATTGATCGAGCCATCGTCGCTTCTGGTCGCACGCCGGACGTCGTCCTCTCCGGGCACGTGCACAACTACCAGCGATTTTCCAGGGACATCAAAGGCAAGCAGGTTCCCTACGTTGTTGCTGGAGCGGGTGGGTATGCGAACGATGAGCGCAGCCTGCACAAGATCCAGAAAGGACTCGACAACGTCAAACTCCCCTACAAGACAACTCACGCCGATGTCTTATTTGAGAAATATGATGAGTCACAGTCCGGTTTCCTTCGCATCACTGTCAGCGCCAAGCAAGCAAAATTCGAATACTTTCGCGTTCCCTTTGACGGCAGCGAGCCCGACGAGGACCCCTTCGACACTTTTACGGCCTGACATGAGGCTCAGACCTAGGATGCCAGAGCGGCGGCCGCGTTGCGCTTGACAGCATACATCGCGTGATCTACGCTCCGCTGGAGTTCCTCTACCGTTATCCCGTCCTCAGGATATCGAGCGAGACCAAAGCTGGCGGATCCCTCGATGCATTCGTTCTCAATAAGAAAAGGCTCGTCAAAACACGAGTGCAACCGTCGCAGTAGCACTTCGGCTGGATCAAAGTGCTCCGCGTGAGGTGTCATCACCAGAAATTCGTCTCCCCCGATGCGTGCCAGCGTATCGGTGGAGCGCAACTGGGCACGGAATCGAGCGGCGATCAGCCGCAGGTAAACATCGCCAACCGTGTGTCCGAACTTGTCATTCACCACCTTGCCCCTGCTCCCTCGAATCGACTTGACCGCGGAACCGCGCGAAGGGCACGGCTTCAGCCGTGCGCTACCGCCCCACTCTTCTGCTCCACGACAACAAGGCCATTCGAACATGCCTTGAATCGGCCTGTGATGAGGACTTCCATGGCCATGGTGAGACTATGACTATTCCGTCCAAGGACTGTCCGTTCGGTTCGGGTTCAAGAAAGACGGCTCTTCCCATAGTCGTTCGAGTGGAGTATAAGGGTTCTTGCATAGTCATTCGAGGGGAGGGACAGGCGTGGTTTTGAAACGACCGCCAGAGGCCGGCGATATCCTGCAAGGCACCTTGGACATGCTCATCCTGCGCACCCTGGTCACGGGACCAGCGCACGGGCACACGATCGCACAGGTTATCGAGCATACGTCAGAGAATGCGCTGGATGTGGAACAGGGTTCACTGTATCCGGCGCTTCATCGTCTCGAAGACCGCGGCTGGCTCTCCTCCCAATGGGGCGTGAGTGAAAACAACCGCAGAGCCAAGTTCTACCAGCTCACAGCAAAGGGCCGGAAAGAACTTGCCGCCGCAACCGGGCGCTGGCGGAGGATGACACGCGCGATCGGTCTCATTCTCGGCGAGCAGAACGAGTAAGCAGGAGGGAAGTGCAGATGAGCTTGCGCCGCTTTACGCATCGCAGCCAGAAAGACAACGAGCTGGCGGAGGAGATCACATCCCACCTCGCTCACGAACAAGATCGGAACACCGAGCGAGGACTCTCCGCGGAGGAAGCCCGGCGGCAGGCACGGCTGAAGTTCGGCAACCCGCAGGTGACCCGCGAACGCGTGTGGCGCTATCGATCCATCGCCTGGATTGAGGACGCGTGGCGCGACCTGCGGTTCGCGTTGCGCTCGCTGACCAAGACGCCCGGCTTTACCGCCGTCGCCGTAGTGGTGATTGCCGTGGGCATCAGCGTGAACACTGCCGTGTTTTCGGTGATCAATACCGTGCTTCTCGAGCCGCTCAGCTACCCTGACCCTCAATCTCTCGTACAACTGATGAGCCTCTCCGCCCATGGCTCATTCCCGATGGCGAATATCCCCAAGTTCAACATCTGGCATCGGCAGACCAGTATCTTCCAACAGGTGGCCGGTTATGACGTTGGAGGGGCAGGGATGAACCTCACCGGAGGAGACCATCCGGAACAGGTGCAAGGCATCCACGTGACCGCCGGTTACTTCGCGTTGTTCGGAGCACCGGTGGTTGCGGGACGAACGTTCACCACCATGGAAGACAGCCCTCACGGCGGCCATGTCGCGGTGTTGAGTTATGGTCTTTGGAAGAGCCGGTTCGGCGGTAATTCCAATATCGTCGGTTCCACCATTCAGCTTGATGGGCAACCTTATCTGGTCGTTGGTGTGATCGGACGCAGTTTTGTCACCGATGCGCCGGCGGATCTCTGGGTGCCGTTCCAATTCGATCTCACTTCGCAGGATCTGGCCCACTACTTCAGGGTGGCAGCGCGCCTGAAGCCGGGCATAACGTTGCCACAGGCAAACGCGCAGTTGAAGCTTGCGGTCGATGAGTACCGCCGAACCTATGGCACTAACTCACTTTCTTCACAGGATGGTTTTGGCGTGGTTTCGCTTCAGGAGTCGATCATCGGCGATACTCGCTTCCCACTTCTGGTTCTGCTCGGAGCTGTCGGCTTCGTACTGCTGATCGCCTGCGCGAACGTAGCCAATCTTCTGCTGGCGAGGGCCTCGGCCAGGAAGCGTGAGTTCGCCACGCGGGCGGCTCTTGGCGCCGGACGCAGCCAGATCATCCGGCAGCTGCTCACCGAGAGCCTGGTTCTCTCGCTGTCGGGTGGCCTGTTGGGTCTGATTCTGGGATTCGCCGGGGTTCGACTGCTGATCAGTATCAGTCCTGGTGGCATTCCCCGCCTCGGGGAGGGCGGCTCCGCAGTCACGCTCGATCCCAATATTCTGCTGTTCACCCTGGGAATCTCTATTTTCACCGGCGTTCTCTTCGGCCTCTTTCCCGCGGTCAGTGTGTCCCGCCCTAATCTTGCGGCTACCCTCAACGAGAGCGGCAGCCGTTCCGGCATTAGTTTTCGCAGTAGCAAACTACGCTCCGCTCTGGTGGTGAGTGAGATGGCGCTGGCGCTGATTCTGGTGATTGGTGCAGCGTTACTGATTCGCACGTTCCTGAAGCTGCAGGCGGTCGATCCCGGGTTCGACCCCCACAACGTGCTCACTATGGCCATGTCGATCAGCGGCGACCGCTTCCAGAAGACAATGCCGGTTGCGCAGGTCATTCGCGATGGAACCGAGCGCCTCCGGGCTGTTCCTGGAGTCGTCGACGCGGCTGCGACCAACTGCCTGGCGCTGCAAGGCGGTTTCGGAATGATCTTCGACATTGTGGGTCGTCCGAAGGGCAATGCGCCTTTCACCGGTGGAGCGGGCTTTTATTCGATTTCGTACAGTTATTTCGACACCTTCAAGATTCCGCTGTTGCGTGGGCGCCGGTTTAACGAACAGGATGACGGCTCTGCTCCCGGCGTGGTCATCATCAACCAGGCGATGGCCAGGCAGTATTGGCCCAAGGGTGATCCGCTCAAGGACCGCCTACAGATCGCACCAGGCGCCGGGCCTGCCTTTGCCGAGCCGCCGCGGCAGATTGTGGGCATTGTCGGCGACACCCACGATGATGGCCTGGATCGCGACCCGATGCCGATGATGTTTATCCCGCTGGCGCAAATGCCGGATGCGGAGACCGCGCTTAACTCTCGGGTGGCGCCGCTGTGGTGGATCGTTCGCAGCAATGTGGACCCGCATACGCTGGTCACTCCCATTACGGCGGCGCTTCGCGAAGCCAGCGGGGGTTTGCCCGTCGCTCATGTGCGCACGATGGAGGAGATCGAAATCCGCACCACCTCGCGCCAGCGTTTCAATATGCTGCTGCTGACTATCTTTGGAGCTGCTGGAATGCTGATGGCGGGCATCGGCGTCTATGGCGTCATGTCGTATTCCGTACAGCAGCGGACGCAGGAGCTCGGCATTCGCATGGCGTTGGGAGCCCAGGCTTCCGCCCTGCGCAACATGGTGATCGGCCAGGGAATGAGGCTCACGCTTGTTGGCGTAGTCATTGGTATCGCTGGGGCCTTCTGGCTAACTCGGTTCCTGGCGAGCTTTTTGTTCGGAGTAAAAGCGTGGGATCCATTGGCTTTCATTGCGACACCAGTGTTGCTGAGCGCCGTCGCGTTGATCGCCATTTTGATTCCGGCGCAGCGGGCTACGCGCGTCGATCCGATGACTGCGCTTCGATTGGAATAGAGGGGGCTCTGCGGTATAAGTTGAGCAGAGCGTGATGCGTCTGAGGCTCGCGGAACTTAAGAGCGGCTGTGGGCGCCGGTGTAGCCCAGGCGCTGCGAGATATCAAGAGCGGCGCGTTTGCGTCTCAAGATTCGGACAGCCCACCTTGCAGATGGTCGATTGATAGGTGCTGCCAGCGCCCAGGCGAACGAGGCGTGGTCCATACAGATAGGCTCCCGTATTGTCCCGCATTTTTGCATTTAGCTTGACCGCGGCTTGTTCGGTGTCCTAGCTTGCCTATGCGGCTGTACTCGCTAAGTGGCGAGGGAAATACGCACTTCATTCAAGTCTGGAGCTGTACACGATGGATCAGAGATTTTCACGGCGAGACATGCTGATAGGGACCGGCGCTTCGCTGGCCATGTTGGGACTCAAGGATGCCCAGGGCGCGGCTGCGCCTCAGACGCCGGCAACAGCGGCGAGTACCACGCAGGACCAGACCCGGGCGCAGAGGATGCAATGGTGGCATGCGGCACGCTTCGGCATGTTCGTGCACTTTGGCGTCTACAGCACCATCGAGCGCCATGAATGGGTGATGGAAGACGAGGCGATTCCGATAGCGCAATACACACCACATGCAGCGACCTTTCGCCCCAAGCCCAATTGCCCCCGCGCCTGGGCCAAGCTGGCAAAAGCCGCCGGCATGAAGTACATGGTCATGACCACCAAGCATCACGAGGGCTTTTGCAATTTCGACACCAAGCTCACCAGCTACTGCGCTCCCAAGCAGGGGCCGGGTCGTGATCTGGTGCGCGAATATGTGGAGGCTGCCCGGGCCGAAGGTCTGCACGTAGGGTTCTATTATTCCCTGATGGACTGGCACCATCCCGACGGAGCACGCTGCGCGACCGATGAGGCAGCCCGCCGCAGATTCGTCGATTACACCCACGGGCTGATCCGCGAAATCCTGACCAACTACGGCAAAGTGGATGTCCTCTGGTACGACGTATCGTGGCCGCTCGACGCGAACGGATGGGAATCGGAGCGGATGAATCAAATGGTCTTTCAGCTTCAGCCGGAGATCATTGTGAACAACCGCAATAAGCTTGAGGGCGACTTCTCCACCCCGGAGCAGAAGATTGTGGCCGAAACCAACGGCCGCGCCTGGGAGTCGTGCATGACGTTGAACGATAGCTGGGGCTATCAACGGGCGGATGACGACTGGAAGTCCTCGCGGACCGTCATCCGCAACCTGATCCAATGTGTGCGCGACGGCGGCAACTATCTGCTCAATATCGGGCCCAAAGGAGACGGATCGATTCCGGAGGAGTCGACACGAATCCTGACCGAAGTGGGTGAGTGGATGAACACCAACGGCCACACGATCTACGAGTCCGAATTGTGCCAGGTGCGCCGCTCGACTTACGCCAGCTTCACGCGAAAGGGCAACACCCTGTACATGCACGTCCACTTTTGGCCCGGCGATTACGTTGCGCTGAGCGGCCTGCGCACGCGAGTGAAGTCCGCACACCTGCTGAAGGGCGGCGCCGAAGTAAAGTTCACCCAGGACGACTTCCAGACCAAGCTGATTGGGTTGCCGGGGAAGGCTCCGGATTCGCCGGTTACGACCATCGCCCTCGAGTGCGAATCCGAACCCGTGCAGGACACGAACTACGTCCGCATCAACAAGCCCCGGGGCTCGGTCTAGAAGGCGCTCCCCACGGAATGCGGGGCCCAGCCCGTAGGGGATAAGCGACAGGCCAGGGTATGTATCGGGACTAGTCCCGAAGGGACGGCGGAATTTCAGACGTGTGCAAATCAGATTTTTTGGTTGGCCAATTTGGACAGCGCGTGAAGCCTTCACTGACCCTAAGAGGCTGGGGAAGAGATGGTCGAACGAAGGGCACGGGTTCAGCCGTGCCGTAAATGGCCTAAGCGCTTGACGGATTTAGCCGCTGAGGTACGCTTTTCGAGAGCTACAGGGCGAAGCCATCTCTTTCCTGTCCCGGCCCTAAGGTGATGTGCGACCGAGCGAGAATGAAGGAAATCCCGCGCTCTCGCGCGATTTATTTCCTGATGAGCAATGAGCGTGATGCAATGCATCAATCGGCTACTTTCAGAGATGCCAAATACAGCTGGCGCAACTGCTCATTCTTGACCAACAGTTCTGCGACTAGTCGCTGCAGGCGCGCATTTTCCCTCTCCAGGTATGCAGCCCGGCTCGATTCATCGCTGGTAATCGCCTGATGATCCAGGAGAGAACCCCCGTTTTCTCCGTTTCCAACTTCCAAATACCCGCACACGACGTGCCCCCTCCCCCATTTTCCTGTGTAGCGCCTTTCCTTAAAGAAAGGCGTACACGCAATCCTGTCAAATGGCAGCGTGCAGAAATTCGGGTCCCCCGATTTTCCTGTGGAGCTCAATGGATTCGGTGAACCTCATGCGCTTTTCCTTCAAGAAAGCGCACACGCAAACCTGTCCAATAGCAGCGTGCAGGAAATTCGGGTCTTCCCAATCATCTCCACCAGGTGAGTGTTGCGAACAAAAAGGAAAGAGCCCCTTTGCGAGTATTGCCAAAGGGACCCATCGACCTTGAACGTTCCGGGTTGAACCTACTCACCAATAGTAGTGGTGCTCTCAGCCTTATGCTTTGGCTGTCTATCCAGGTTCGGCGTAGCGAACCCCTCATAACGGATCGTTCGCAGCACATGGTCCGGCCCGGCTACATCAAAGGTCAGGCTGACTTTATTCCCGTTTTCTGCAGGCACGATGATCCACGTCAGCGGCAGGCCTGGGTTCCCAGCCTTGCTTAGCGTCACCATAGACCTTGTCCAGTCGACTGCGACTGTATAGGACCCCGCTTGATAAGCATGGTTTTTGGCCACAAAGCTGAACGGCACATCCACCGTTTTCACTTCGGCTGCAAAAGCTGCGGTAGTGCAAAGAGCGGCGGACAAAAGAACCAGGTTCCTGAAGCGCATTAGCATGGGATTTTCCTCCGAGAACCACGCTAATCCCGCACCATACCCTCAGGTGTCAAATTGCCGTCGAGTTTTCGTCCAACTCTTCTTGACGGTCCGTTTCTATAACGAGTCCGTTATCTCGCGTGGTGTGCGAGCTGTTGGATAAGGCGATCAGGCATCAAACACATCGTTAATGCTTCATCACTCCTGCAATCTGTTGGCGAGTCTTTCTCTCTGCCGCCTGCCGCTCTGGTTCGCTCAAATTCTCCAACAGCCGCAGCGCACGTTCCGTCAGCTTCACGCCCTCATCGCGCGCCCCCCGTCGCATGGCAGTCCCCGCCGCAGTGCAGAGCGCCTGGGCCGCGCGCGCCCACTCGGCCGCCGCCTCGAAGTGCATGGCCAATTCGCTGGAGACATCCAGTTCACGCCCGGCAAACAACTTCTCCAGCTTCTCCGCCACCCGTAAATGCCGCTTGGCGCGGCGTGCCGGAGATTGCCTGGCCCGCAGCACCTCGCGATACAACCCATGGGCAAACACATAGGAGGCGGACTGTGTCCCGTCCGGCAATTCGTCGTGCCCTGCCGGATGGAGGAAATGCAGCCGGCGCGTCAGCTTCTCATACTGATCTTCGATGTCCTCCAGATCGCCATCCAAGGCCGCCGCCGCTGCCCATGCAGGGAAAATTACGCCGATCAAGCTCGCCGCTTCGAGCAGGCGCTGGTCGGCTGCGTCCAGCCGGTCAATCTGCAGCTCGATCATCTCGGAAAGAGCCGTGGGCACCCCCATGTCGATTTCCGCCAGCGCCGAACGCAACTGCCAGACGCCGGCTTCCTGCCGTATAAAACCTTGCGCGATGAGGTGCTCAAGCATGGCAATCATGAACAGGGGATTGCCCTCACAATGCTGGTGGACGAAGCTGGGCAGCCCCTTGGGGAGCGTCTCCTGCTTCAATTCCTGCACCAGGTATTCCCGCACGGCATCCCTTTCCAGCGGACCCAGGGACACATCCGCGCACAGCTTGTGCGTCACCAGATCCTGCTTTAACCGCTTCAGGGGATGCTGGCCGGCACTCACCTCCGCCGGCCGGTAAGACGCCAGTAGCAACAACCTGGCTGCCTGGCGGCGCCGCGCCAACGCCGAGATCAAATCCAGCGTCGAGAGGTCAGCCCAGTGCAGGTCCTCGAAGACAAAGACCACTGTTTTCTCAGAAGCCATGGCTTCGATGGCATCGCATATCTCGTTCAACATCCGCTCGCCCCGCCCCGCAGCGGCCATCGGAGCCGGACCATCGCTATGCAGCGCAGCGAACTGCGCATACCAGCTCGGGGCCTTCTGCTGTATCACGTGCACATGCTTCTTGCCCTCGTTCGGCGAACAGAGCTGTCCCAGGGCTTCGATCACCGGATAATAAGCTTCCTTCCCGGCGAACCCTTCCACACATTGACCGCGCGCGATGCACACCTGGTCTTCGCTGCACCATTGCCGGCAGAACAGGTCGATCAACGCCGTTTTTCCAATGCCGGTTTCCCCGGTGATGAAGATCACCTGCCGATCGACCTCGGTGGCATGCCGTAGCAGTCCGTTGAGCCGCTCGAGTTCCTGCCGCCGTCCTACGAAGCGCCCAGGTTGCGGCACAGGTTGCGCCCGAGGTTGCGGCCGAGGACTGTCCGCCACGTACCCGCCATCATCTTCGACCTGCGCCAGGAACCAATACCCGCGCCCCGGAACAGTTCGGATAAATCGCGGGCTTTCCACACTGTCTCCCAGCAGCTTGCGCAACTCGAGCACATAAGTGCGCAACACCTGTGGTTGCACATAAGTTTCGGGCCACAGTTTGTCCAGCAACTCATCATGCGTCACCAGCCTCTGCGGATTTTCGACAAGATAGCGCAACACGGAAAACGGCTTCGGAGTCAGACCGATCCGTGTGCCGTTTTGCCACAGGCATTCGTTCCTGGTGTCGAGTTGAAAGCAGCCAAATTGCTTCATTGCATTTCAGGATGGATAAAACTGCCGGTTCTGCCTCTGAAAGTTAGACCCGTCGAAGAGCCGGCCGGCTACCCGCCCATCTCATTTTCCATGCTCATTCATGTCCGGCGAGTTCGTCTGCTTCGCCGTGGATCAGGGTCAAGCTCATGTCGTCGCTCATCGGGAGCAAATTCCTGTACGGCAGCAAGCAGCATAATGAGGGTGCCTTGAGCCGGCTGCTGTCTGGTCTGTGGCCATGCAGCCATCCAACGGTCCAATCCAAGCTCTTCTCCCTCAGGATGACAGCATTCCACTACGTCATCGGAGTATACGACAAGCGAGTCCCCGGGTTCGAGCACAGGCTGCTTGGGTTAGAGTCAGAGGAGGCAAGGGACAAGCAAAATGCAAAGTCAACCCAAGATGTACGCGCTTCTGCGGCTGGCGGCTTGCGCCATCGTGTTGCTCGCGTGGTCCATTCCCGCACTTGCCGTGAGCGGGGAGGACGGAGCTGCGGTGATTCGAGCGGAACTTGAGGCCTGGACACAGGCGTTCAACGCTCGCCAGGCAGATAAGACCTGCGGCATCTTCTCGGAAGACCTTCGTTATAAGTTTGGCGAGATTCCGGATCGAGACTACAACGACATATGCACTGCGCTGCGCCGCTCGTTGGGCGACGAAACCCATCGCTCTCACTACACTCTCGATCTGCGAGAGATCCTGGTCTTCGGTGATATTGCCGTTGTCCGGTTGATTTGGACACTGGATGAATCGAAGGGGGGCTCGAGCGTTACGGTCCGCTCGCTCGAGCCGGGTATGGACATCTTCCAGCACCAGAAGGATGGAAGCTGGAAGATCATTCGCTATCTCGCCTACACCAGCCCAGAGTAGCGGCGCGTTAGGGCCTCGTGGCCTGCGTGGTTACTTGCCGAAGGATAAGAAGCACCGATCACGATCGCCGTGTTGTCATCCTTTCCATACGACTGTAAAGCTCCTGGATAACCTCAACCCCCGCCACAGCCGCTCCCCTATCGGGCTGCTCATTGCTGTCATTCCAGCCCTCGTCTTCCCCATGGCTCGGCTGCACCACAATCCCATCACGCCGCGCAAGAACATTCACGCCCTTGTAGGTGAGCCCATAATGAACGCCCTCCTGGGGGATCAGCCAAGCAATCTGGCCACGAACCGGAACAACGCTCTCGTCAGACCACAACTGGCGAGCTCCATAACCCGTGCAATTGATCATCATCCTCTGTGGAAGCGAAGCGAAATCCTGCGGCGATTGAAATTCTCGTGTCTCGATGGTCCCGCCCGCGATCATAAAGTCACTCATCAACTGACGCGAGTAGTCGGCTATGTTAAACGTCAGCGAAGTATCCCGTTGAACATACTTAGTTGGAAATGGATGTGCACTTTCCGGAATATCCTGGGACATAGGCGTCAAATCGGCAATGCGATCGCCGTAGTGTGCGAAGTCGTGCTGCCCGCTCGGCTGCAACCGTGATGAGTGTTCGCCACGAGCCTGATCATGAAGTGAATACCAGTCTGTCCACTCGATTGGAGTTCCCGCCATACCCAAGTAGCTCTGATACATATTGAAAGAAGTACGCGCCATCGACTCCCATTCGGCGGCAAAGTTCGGCGACGTCGCCGAGCTCAACGCAATCCGCGAGTCCGGCGTCCATGCCCCGGTAGCTCTCGCAGAACGTACGTAGGGTGGCCGCTCCTTGGCATAAATCGTGACCTTAAGCCCCGCACGCTGCGCCGTACTCGCCGCCGTCAATCCCAGTGCGCCACACCCAATCACAGCGAGCTCTCTCCTTCCGTTGGCCCCCTCGAGCGCCTTGCGCACCACCACATCCGCCGACCCCCATGACAGGGACCACCCGCTGCCGCCGTGGCCATAGTTATGAACCACCAATTTGTCGCCGAGTCGCTCGACGTCCAGCCGCGGCCCCGCAGCGCGAAACGGCCGCAGGCAAACCGTGATGCGAAAGATGCGATCAACATCGGCGCGAATCGGAATAATCGGTCCAACCGCATCGTAGAACGGCAGCGAAGGCGCGGCAGGAACCGATGCCGCAAGCGGTTTACGAACGCATCCTGTCAGGCCAACGGCGCTGCATCCGGCGAAAGCTGCCGAACTCTGGAGAAACAAACGACGATTCATGGGTTCATCTCGATCCGGATGCGGTCACCGCATTTTGCCCTCACTGGATTCCACCCTGTTGCAGCAACGCGGCGGCGGGCAACGGCGATCCCAGCGGAGTCTCGGGTAGGAGTGCGGAGGCTTCCAACGATACCGTGAGCACGGTAATGTCGTCGTCCTGACCGAAGCTCTGCGCTGTTTGTGCGACCACCTCCGCTGGTTGCATGGATAGCGCGGCGGCTCGATCGAAGCCAAACAGTTCCCCCGAGCGCGCACGAGCCTCGACCACGCCATCGGTACACAGAGTAAGCTGGGCGCCTATGGGCAATTGAATGGTGACTTCCGGATAATCGGCCTCGACCGTGATTCCAAGTGGGAAGCCATTTTCGACTGCAATTTCCTGTCCCGCCAGATATGGGGCGAGATGTCCTGCATTCGCCACAGTCACTGCACCTTGTGGTGCAACACGGAGAACGATACAAGTGGTGAAACCACCCTGGCTGCGTGACAACATACGGCGATTCATAGAATAGAGAATCTCGGATGGTCTTTGCGTGTAATGCGCCAGCGTGCGAAAGGTGCCGACAAGAAGTGAAACCGTCATAGCGGCCGGCATGCCCTTTCCACTTACATCGCCCACGGCGATCAACGCGCCGCCAGACTCGAGTGGGATGACCTGGAAGAAGTCACCGCCAACCTGGCCCGCGGGTTTGTACACACAGTGGATAGCAAACCCGGGCACAGGGGGAATCTCATGGGGAATGAGGACCTGTTGCACCGTGCGCGCCGATTCCAGCTCACTGGCGAGACGTTCTTCGTCACTTCGCGATCGAGCGAAACGCAAGGGCAGGACCGCGACCACCGCGATAAGCATCACCATGTCCGCGAGGTCATTGACCGAAAATGGAAAGGGCCGGCGAGAAACTTCGAAGAACCATTGGAAATCGCGATAGACCCAGGTATGGCCTGATCCGCCCAACGCAGTGAGTAGGATGACGGCCAGCCAACATAGGTAGCAGAAGGCCACAGGTATGAGCATCAACTGTGCGTCTGGCACTCCTCGGGTTGCTTTCTGGTACAAGAGCCCGAGAATGTAGCAGAAGTAGGCGACCAAGGCAAGCGCCCAGATGAGATCGAATTGGACCAGGCCGATCCACCCCATCCTGGATGCCAGCTGCCCCAGAATCGTCACAACTGGTGTCGCCGCGGCGGCCCAGAAGAGCCAGTTCTTACGCCCCTTCAGAATGGTGAAGATGAAGAGCAGGAAGAAAAACCAACTGGCCGCCGATAAAGCTGCATCCAGCCAGAAGATGACCCACCCGGGCGTAGGATGAAAGCGGGCATAGTCGATGACCAGATGGTCCAGACCGGTCAGCAGTTCATAAATACCAAACCAGAGATACTCACGATCCTGTGGCCGCATCCAGAACAGAAACAGCCCTGCAAAAGCGGCCAGGAGGTTCATCAGCATCAGCACATTGCCTGAACTGCTGGACCAGAATCTCCCCCATGCGTCATAGGTCTGTTGAGTTCTGAGAGCGTCGAGCTTGCCCACGCGTGTGATGGACGTGGGGCCGCCGCTCACCCCCTTCGGGAATAGTGGCCAGTGCCACACCCGGATTGCGAAGGTAACGGCATGGCCCGGTGAGGGAAGATCGGGGGGAAGGGCAAAGATCTGATCAAAGCCGGCAACGTATTCGGCGTGCGGTGGCATCCCTCCGAACTCACCGACCAAGCTGGCATCAGCGAAGACCTGATAGCTGGTAAGCAACCGCGGCAGGAGAATGGCCCAGGGCCCGTGTTCATTGGGTAGGAGAACCTTGAAGCGGTACCAGGCAAAGCCGGTGTAGCCCTTATATCCTTGTTCCCCCCAGCCAGTGTTGGAACGAAGCAGTGGCCATGAAGAGTCGTCGAAGTCCGGCTTCGCCCATCCGAGTTTGCCGTCCGGGTCATCGCCGGGATGGAAACGCCACACTCCGTTGAGCGAAATGATGGGTTCCCGGTCACGCTGGAAATCAAAAGTAGCCGGAACTTGCATGGATGTCTGCGCATTGAGGCGGGGGGAGGAGCCACACTCAAGCAGAAGGACCGAAAGGCAAAGGCAGACAAGATAACGAAGGTATGGATGGGCAGGTAAGATCGGCTTCTGGCTGATCCACTTCGGTTGAATGCCTCGCGCCGGAGCGAGCTGCCTTGTGCGGCGTTTCACCGCGAAAATCTTCGGAGAGAGCCGCCCATTCCAAATTCCGTACATGGTAGGCCGTAGTATCGCGCTAGCGTCCAACTTGGGTCAAACTCATTGCGGAAGGGTGTGACCAGACGGGAATGACCCTAAAGGGCCATGCAACCCCGGGGCCCAGAGGCGACGATTGCGGTTTGCTTTGTGGGAAGGCATGAGTCGTACGATCGAATATCGCAAATTGGCAGCGGCTGAGAACCATGCAGTTCTGTTGGAGGCCTCGAGTCTTACAGCCGGGTCTCATCAGGGTTCGTTTCTTTTCCGGAACCCAGTCGAATGGCTGGAGGCACGAGACCTTAGCGAACTTCCAGGGTTCTTCCTAAGACTTGAGGCAGCTCGCGCCCAAGGATTGTGGAGCGCGGGCTACTTCAGCTATGAATGCGGCTATCACTGGGAGCCGAGGGCGGCCCTCGACTTTATACCCAACCAGGAAGACTTGCCGCTGGCCGCATTCGGCCTCTATTTGGCGCCTACCATATTCACCGCCGACCTGAGTTCCTCTGGGCTGGCGCACGGCGTAGAAAACCCTTCCCTTGGTATCTCTTGTGAGGACTTTCAGCAAAAAATAAGAATTGTCCACGGCTACATCGAATCTGGTGATACCTACCAGGTAAATCTGACGGATCAAGTGCAAGCGCGATATCCCGGAAGCGCGTGGGAGCTATTTGCTCACATGATGGAAGCCCAGCCTGTTGAGTTTGGGGCGCTGTTGCGGCTTGGCGATCGTTTCATTCTTTCTGCGTCCCCGGAACTGTTCTTTCGGGTGCAGGGACGGCACATCATCGTTCGCCCGATCAAGGGAACCGCACCGAGAGGGAGGGATGCCCAGGAAGATGCGACCCGCATGGAGGCTCTGGCCAACGACGAGAAGAATCGTGCCGAGAACCTTATGATCGTGGATCTCATGCGGAGTGATCTTGGACGTGTTGCGGAGACGGGCAGCGTACGTGTCGGCAAGTTATTTGCAGTCGAGCGGCTTCCCTCGCTGCTGCAAATGAGCACCGAGATCACCGCGACCCTCAGGAGCGATGTCACTCCCTACATGCTCTTCGCCAGCCTGTTTCCATCCGGCTCCATTGTCGGGGCTCCCAAGGTAAGGACGATGCAGCTTATACAAGAGCTGGAAGGGCGGCCTCGTGGTGTGTACACGGGTTCGATTGGGTACTTTGCTCCCAACGGCGAAAGCGCGTTCAGCGTCGCGATCCGAACCGCAGTGCTGCAAGGGGAACACCTGCACATGGGAGTCGGGGCGGGTATAACGTACGACTCCGTCGCCAGGGAAGAGTATCAGGAGTGCAAGCTGAAGGCCGAGTTCCTCAAAGACAACAGCTTCGCCCTCATCGAAAGCATGCGTTGTGAAGCAGGGAAGTGCCTGCTTCTGCCGCTGCACCTTGAACGGCTTCAGGCCTCCGCGGATTATTTTGGTTTTCGCTTCCCCCGCACCGAACTCATGGAGGCGATCGAGAGTGCCATGCGCGCATCGTTTGATCGGGGTGCGTCGAAGCTGCGCTTGGAACTTAATCGGGATGGAAGCTGGACCCTATCGGAGTTGGGAGCGCTGGAGGAGGAACCGGAGCTGTCCAGAGCAATGCTTTGGCCGGAACCCGTACAGTCGGGTGATCGCTTTCTGCGCCACAAGACGACAAGGCGAGCTCTGTACAACCATGCTGCGCAAGTCTCGCGTGAACGAGGCTATGTGGACGCGATCTTCCAAAATGAGCGAGGGATCGTGACCGAAGGGGCGATCAGCAACATCGTAGTGAAGCACGGGGATTTCTGGCTGACTCCGCCGGTCGATGCAGGTGTTCTTCCCGGGGTTTACAGAGCATCCTTGCTCAAGAGAATGCCTGAAATCCAGGTAGTGGAGTTCTCAGTGGAGCGGTTGCTCGGTGCGGATGAGGTCTGGCTAACAAACGCGGTACGTGGGATGCGGCGTGTGGTTATCGAAAGTTGAAGGTGCGTGAGTTCCTACTGATTGCAAGCTGAGTCCCGGAGGGACGGCTGAACTTAGCCCAGGACGCAGTCCTGGGTTGGATTTGCAAGCACGACCAGTCCCGCAGGGACGGCTGGAAATAGGCCGCGACGA
>Ga0302325_10012871_pt1 | contig 17923 bp, 18 predicted proteins | sample Palsa_T0_2_FD_201948 | JGI IMG/M metagenome (GOLD analysis project Ga0302325, IMG submission 201948) | Peat permafrost microbial communities from Stordalen Mire near Abisko, Sweden - Palsa_T0_2 | ecosystem: Environmental > Terrestrial > Soil > Palsa > Peat permafrost | place: Sweden: Abisko...
CGATCTGAGCGAGCCGGCCCGCAGCAACGCCATTCACGGCCTGACCCGGTGGGCGGGCTGGGATCTTGGCGCGCACGCCGCCGATGCCGTCACCCTGAAGCATGTGCTGCACGGCAGGCCCGGCTACCCGTTCTGCCTGGAGCTGGCCGCGCAGTACCGGCTGGACGCGGCGGCCGGCCTGCAGGTCAGCGTCACCGCCCGCAACGCGGGATCGCGGCCGGCGCCTTATGGCACCGGCTCCCACCCTTACCTGACCGCCGGAACGCCTACGGTCGATGACTGCGAGCTCGAGCTGCCCGCCGGGCGCTGGCTACCGGCCGACGAGCGGGGCATCCCCGCTGGCCCCGCTCAGGACGTCGCCGGAACGCCGTACGATTTCCGGGCGCGCCGCGCGATCGGCGGCAGCAGCCTCGATCACGCGCTCACCGGCTTGGCCAGGGATCCTGCCGGGCGGGCATGGGCGCGGCTGGCCGGCGGGGATCTGGAGCTGGAGCTGTGGGCCGGCCAGGGCTATGACTGGCTGCAGGTTTTCACCGGCGACGGACTGGCTGAAGGCCACCGCAGGCGGGCGCTGGCGGTCGAGCCGATGACCTGCGCGCCCAATGCCCTTGTCACTGGCAGCGGCCTGCTGATCCTGGAGCCCGGGGCGAGCGTGACGCATTCCTGGGGACTGCAGGTCCGCCAGTCCTGAGGCTGCCTGCCCTGCGCCTTACCCCGCTTATCCCGCGCTGCCGGGTGGCGGCTTATCCCGCGCTGCCGGGTGGCGGCTTATCCCGCGCTGCCGGGTGGCAGCTCGGCCGCGATGCGCTCGAGGTCGGCGCGAGTATCGATGTCGTCGGGCCGGCCGGTGTCGCCGCATTCCACCACGGTGACCAGTTCTGGATGAGCGCGCAGGAACTGCCGTGCCCCGGCATCGCCGACGGCCAGGGAGATCACCTCGGCCCAGTACTCGCGGGCCAGCAGGACCGGGTTGCGGGGCGCCCCGCCGTAGCTGGCTACCGCGACGCCAGCCCCCGCGGCGTAGGCAGCGATCAGGCGCCGGACTGCCGCTGGCCCGATGAGCGGCTGGTCGACCAGCGCGATCACGGCGGCGCCGCAGGTCTCCGGCACCGTCGCCAGCCCGGCAGCCAGCGAGGAGCCCATGCCGCTGCGCCACTGCGGGTTATGCACGGCCAGCACGCCGGGAAGGTTCACGGCTACCGCCCCGGTCACCACCACGATGGGCGCCGCGCCACCCGCACTGAGCATGGCGGCCCCGCGGCTGGCGAGCGGCTCGCCGCCGAGCTGGACCAGCGCCTTCGGCTGCCCGAGCCTGCTTCCGCCGCCGGCGGCGAGCAGGATCCCGGCAACCCCAGTAGCCCGCACGCCTGCCAGGCTACGGCCGCTGGCCTGCCTCAGCCACGATTGGGTCGGCGCTCAGCGGATCGTCAGCTGAATGTCAACCGCTCGTCGGGCTGCCCGCTTCCGCTCTCAGCGGTGGTGAATCCGCCCTGTCGTCGCGGTGAGCGGCTGACCCGACCCGCCCCAGCGCAGCTGGATGAGCTCGGCCGCGATCGCCACCGCGGTCTCCTCCGGCGTCCGGGCGCCCAGGTCAAGCCCGATCGGCGAGCGCAGCCTGGCCAGCTCGTCCTCGGCCAGCCCGACCTCGCGCAGCCGCGTCAGCCGGTCTTCGTGGGTTCGCCGGCTGCCCATCGCGCCGATGTAGGCAGCCGGCAGGTGCAAGGCGACCTCGAGCAGCGGCACGTCGAACTTGGGATCGTGCGTCAGCACGCAGATCACTGTCCGGTCATCGGTGACGGTGCGGCCTAGATACCGGTGCGGCCAGTCGATGATCACCTCGTCGGCGTCGGGGAAGCGGGAGGCCGTCGCGAACACCGGCCGCGCGTCGCACACCGTCACCCGGTAACCGAGGAACTTGCCGACCCGGGCCACCGCGGCGGCGAAGTCGATCGCCCCGAATACCAGCATCCGCGGCGGCGGGGCGAATGACTGTACGAAAACCGACAGCTCATCTCGCCGCCGCTCGCCATCCGGGCCGTACCTGCGGACACCGGTCAGGCCCTGGGCCAGCATTCCGCGCGCGTCATCATCGACCGCCGCATCCAGCCGGCCGCCAGCGCCGAGCGTGCCCGAGGCCCGCGGCGGTGTGGCCTCCTGCGTCGCCCAGATCACCCGGCGGGATCCGACAGTGCCCGGGCCGGCGATGACGGTGGCGACGGCTACCGGCTCCCCGGCGTCGATGGCTGCCGCGATCTCCCCCAGCTGCGGAAACCGCTCGCGGCTTACCGGCTCAACGAAGATGTCGATGATGCCGCCGCAGGTCAGCCCCACTGCGAATGCGTCATCGTCGCTGATCCCGTATCGCTGCAGGACGGCCTGGCCGCTCGCGCTGACCTCGCCGGCTAGCTCGTAGACGGCGCCCTCGACACAGCCACCGGAGACGCTGCCGACGACCTCGCCCGCGGCGGAGACGGCCAGGGCGGCGCCAGGCTCCCGCGGTGCGCTGCTGAACGTGCGCACCACGGTGGCCAGACCGAAGACCTCTTCGGCATCCCACCATTTGGCGAGCTGGTCCAGGATGTCTCGCACTACCGGTCACCTCGAGCTCTCTTTGGCATCCAGGATATGTGCCCAGCGACCGCCGCCGCGAGACCGAGCGTGCCGGGCTCCCCCCGCCGCGGGCCCGGCTCCCCCGCCGCCCGGCCCGGCTCTTAAGCCCCGGGCCACAGGATTGACCGCGAAGGTTAGGTTAGCCTAAGCTTCACCAGCCAGCACCGGACTCGTCGCGAGGCCGGCGGCTGCCACCCCACCCGACTAGCCCCTGGACTGGACTGGACCGATGCCCACTCACAGCGATCGGCGTCGGGCACGGCTATCAGCAAACTCGGCGCGCACCGCGATCCTGGCGCTGGCGCTGGCCCTGACGCCGACGCTGTGCGCCTGCGGCTCCGCGTCGCGATCCGGCGCATCGACAGCGGCCATCAGGAGGGCCTGCACGCAGCTGAGCGCGGTCCTCAGTGACGGCCCGGACCCCGATGCCGACCCGGTGGGTCATGCCGAGGCCCAGATCCTGCCGCTTGGACAGTTCCACGCACCGGACAAGGCGCTCGCGGTGGCCGTCAGCCAGCTAGCCGCCGCCTACCGCCAGTTCTTCGACAGCAACGGAACCGGCGCTGCCAAGAAGGCCGTCGCAGCGGCCAGCAAGAAGATCAACTCATTCTGCCCGGGCGCTGCCGCGTGAGGCGCTGGGCCGCGGCGACAGCTGCCGCCGCACTCGCCTGCGGGCTGCTGGCTGCCTGCGGCGCGGCCGCGGGGTCCTCGGACGTGTCGATCACGCTGTACAACGGCCAGCATGAGCAGACCACCGATGCGCTCGTGACTGGCTTTGAGAATGCGACCGGGATCACGGTCCACGTCCGTAACGACGACGAGGACACCCTGGCCAACCTGATAGCGCTGCAGGGTACGCACTCGGCGGCTGACGTCTTCTACACCGAGAACTCCCCCGCCCTGGAGTACCTGCAGGACAAGGGACTGCTGGCGCCGGTAGACCCGTCAACGCTGGCGCGCACGCCGGCCAAGTACAGCTCACCGCGAGGGGACTGGGTGGGGGTGTCGGCGCGGGTCAGCGTGCTGATCTACAACCCGTCCCTGATCGCCAGGAGCCAGCTTCCCAGCACGGTCCTGCAGCTCGCGGACTCCAAGTACAAGGGCAAGCTGGCGTTCGCCGCCGGGGAGACCGATTTCCAGCCGATCGTCACCTCGGTGCTGCGAACCTACGGCAGGACCGCGACGCTGCGCTGGCTCGACGGGATCAAGGCGAATGCCGCAGGCCACGTCGTCCCGGACAACGAGACGATCGCCGACGAGGTAAACCGCGGGACCGTCGCGTTCGGCGTCGTCAATCAGTACTACTGGTACCGGATGCGGGCCGAGATCGGCGCGGCGGCGATGCACTCGCAGATCACCTACTTCGCCCCGCACGACCCTGGTTACGTGCTCGACGTCTCCGGCGCGGCGGTGCTGAAGTCCAGCAAGCATCAGGCCGCGGCGCAGAAGTTCCTGGCCTATCTGGTCAGCAAGCAGGGCCAGGAGATCATCGCGCGGTCCAGGGGCAACGAGCAGAGCTTCGAGTACCCGATCGCGGCCGGCGTGCGCACCTCGGCACCGGAGACGCCCTTCAGCCAGCTTCAGCCCAACTCGATCACGATCGCAGATCTCGGCGACGGGTCAACGGCCATCGCCCTGCTGCGGCAGGCGGGCTTGCTGTGAGCCGAGGGGGGCAGCGGTGACCCGCGGGCCAGCCAGGACCCGCGGGCCAGCCAGGACCCCCGGGCCAGCCGCCGCCGGGAGCCGGTGATGGCTCCAGCTGGCACGCTCGCCAGGTCGGAGCGGCAGCCTGCGGCCGGCGCGCCCGGCCCGGCCAGCTCCGGGCACGGCAGGGCCCGGCGGCCGGCCGTGCTGCTGGTGGTCTGCGGCCTGGTTGCCGCGGCGCTCGCGCTGCCGCTGGTCTTCCTGCTGATCGAGGCGCACGGCGCCGGCCTCGCGAACGTCACGAGCCTGATGGACCGGCCGCTGACCCGGATGCTGCTGTGGAACACCGTCAGGCTCACTGTGGTGGTGACCGCCGTGTGCGCGGTCATCGGAACGGCGGCAGCGTGGTGCGTCGAGCGGACCGACCTGCCGGGCCGGCGGGTATGGGCCGTGCTCGCGGTCGTGCCGCTCGCGATCCCCGACTTCGTGGTGAGCTTCGGCTGGAACTCGCTGTGGACCTGGGTGCAGGGCTTCCGCGGCGCGGTCATCGTGATGAGCCTGGCGGTGTACCCGCTGGTCTACCTCCCGGTCGCGGCCAGCCTGCGCGGAGCCGATCCCGGCCAGGAGGAGGTCGCGCGCAGCCTGGGCACCGGCCGCGTCCGCACTTTCGTGCGGATCACGCTCGGCCAGGCCCGCGGTGCCATTCTCGGCGGCTGCCTGCTCGTCGCCCTGGTCATGCTGGCCGAGTACGGCGCGTTCGAGATCCTCGGCTACCAGACCTTCACTACCGAGATCTTCACCGAGTTCAGCGAGTTCGGTAACGGCAGTTTCGCTGCCGCCTGTGCCCTGTCGCTGGTGCTGGTGCTGCTCAGCCTGCTCGTGCTCACCGGGGAGGGCATCCTGCGCGGCAAGGGGAGGATCAGCCGGTCAGGCCCGCTGGCCCAGCGCAAGGCTCCGCCACTGCGGCTCGGCCGGGCCCGCTGGCCAGCGCTGGCGGGCTTCGCCGTGCTGGTCCTGCTTGCGCTCGGCGTTCCGGTGTGGGCCAGCATCTACTGGATGATCCAGAGCCACGGGCCCGCCATCTCCGGCGGGGCCAACGTCTCCCTCCTGGACGCTGCCGGGCACACCGCCAGCTACGGCGCGGCGGCAGCCGCCTTCGCGACCGTGCTGGCGTTCCCCGTGGCCCTGCTCGCCATCCGGCACCGTGGCCGGATGCGGCAGTTCCTGGAGCGCAGCACCTATCTGGTCCTCGCCATGCCGGGCGTCGTCGTCGCCTTCGCGCTGTACTACTTCACCGAGATCTACGCTGGCGGGTTCCTCGACGGGACCTCGCCGCTGCTCATCATCTGCTACGCGATCATGTTCTTCCCGCTGGCGCTCGTCGGGGTTAAGGCGTCCCTGGCCAGGGCGCCGGTCAGTCTCGACGAGATCGCCCGGTCGCTGGGCCAGCGCAGGCTGGCCGTCCTGTGCCGGGTGACGCTGCGCCTGGCCGGGCCCGGCCTGGCAGCCGCGTTCTGCCTGGTTTTCTTGTCGGCAGTCACCGAGCTCACCGCCACGCTGCTGCTGATCCCGACCGGCACGCAGACGCTGGCAACCCAGTTCTGGCAGTACGAGTCGGTCTTTGCCTACGGACAGGCCGCGCCGTTCGCGCTGGTGATGATTGCCGTCGCCGCGCTGCCGAGCTATGTGCTCGGCCGGTTCTTCGACCGCTCGGCCCAGGCGCAAGGATGAGCACATGAGACAGCTGGCGGTCACCGGCCTGTGGAAGGCGTTCGGCGCGCACCCGGTCCTGACCGGCGTCGATCTCGACGTGCCCGCCGGCTCGCTGACCGCCATCCTGGGCCCGTCGGGCAGCGGGAAGACCACGCTGCTGCGGGTGCTGGCTGGATTCGAGCGGCCCGACGCCGGGATCGTGATGATCGGCGGGGATGTCGTCGACGGGCGGGGCGTCCATCTGGCTCCCGAGCGGCGGCGGATCGGTTACGTCCCCCAGGAGGGCAGCCTCTTCCCGCACCTCACCGTCGAAGCCAACGTGGGCTTCGGCCTCCCGGCGCGCGAGCGCCGCGGCAGGCGGACGGCCGAGTTGCTAGAGGCCGTGGGCCTGGGCGGTCTCGGCAAGCGCTATCCGCACCAGCTCTCCGGCGGGCAGCAGCAGCGGGTGGCGCTGGCCAGGGCCCTGGCCATCGAGCCGGCCGTGGTACTGCTGGACGAGCCGTTTGCGTCTCTTGACGCGCACCTGCGGGCCAGCGTCCGCGCCGACGTCCAGGAGGTATTCCGCAAGGCGGGCACGACGGCCGTGCTGGTGACCCACGACCAGGATGAGGCACTGTCGACCGCCGACCGGGTCGCGGTGCTGCGGGGCGGGAAGATCGCGCAGTGCGCGGCGCCGCAGGATCTGTACGCCCGGCCGGCCGACGCTGACCTGGCCCGCTTCATCGGGGACGCGAACCTGCTCGACGGAATCCTGCGAGCGGGCATGGCGGAGACAATCCTGGGCAGCCTGCCGGTAGAGCCGGGCGGGACAGCCGCGCCCGGCCCGGTGACGGTCCTGATCCGGCCCGAGCAGGTCGAGCTCTCCGCCGCTGGCCCGGCCGGGACCGCCTACCCGGGCGGGACCGCCTACCCGGACGGGACCGCCTGCCTGGCCGGCCGGGTGGTCTCCTACGGCTACCACGGCCACGATGCCGTGGTCCACGTGCAGCCGGACCAGGACCCCGGCGGCCAGATGATCATCGTACGGACCGTCGGCGGCCACGACCTGCCGCCTGGCTCGCCAGTCACCCTCCGCGCCCGCGGCCCGGTCCTTGCCTGGCCGGGAATCAGCCGCAGCGCCCCCGCCAGCCTCGCCGCCGCGGCGGCACCGCCGGAGGCGACCTAACTCCGGTCAGATCAAGCCGGCCAGCTCAGAACAGGCCAGCCAGCTCAGGACAAGCCCCGGGCAGCTCAGAACAAGCCGGGCAGCAGGGCTGCGGTGCGGCTGCGGTAGCGGCGGTATCCCGGCAGTGCCTGCAGCAGTACCTGCTCCTCCCGCAGCGCGCGGTGCACCTGCAGCGCGCACAGTGCCAGCCAGATCGCGAACGCCCAGGCGGTGCCGACGCACAGCGCGAGACCGAGCGTGGACACGATCTCCCCGGTGTAGAGGGGGTGCCGGACCAGGCGGTAGGGGCCTGCGTCCACCACGCTGCGGGCTTGCGCGATCACTGAGAGATTGCGGCCAAGAAAACGCAGCGACCACACCGACCACGCGGTGCCCGCCAGCAGCAACGCGTCGCCGGCGAGCTGCTGGCCTGTTCCGGGCAGCGCCGCCGGCAGCAGCGGGAAGGCAAACGGGATCAGCGTGGCGACCACAGCGGCGACGTAGGCGGTGATCGAGCCACTGGTGGCGATGGCCGGAGCCCGCCGCAGGTAGCACCAGATGATCAGGGCGTAAAAGGCGCAGATCGCTGCCGTGCCGAGCGACCGCAGCAGATCGACGGCACCGCCGTGAGTCAGCGCGATCACGTCGAGCAGCAGCATGACAGCTGCCAGTGGCACCATGATCAGCCTGCCGAGGTCGGGACGGGCCAGGCCCGGGGCAGCCAGGCCCGGGGCAGCCAGGCCCGGGGCAGCCAGGCCCGGGGCAGCCAGGCCCGGGGCAGCCAGGCCCGGGGCAGCCAGGCCCGGGGCAGGCGGGCCCGGGGTAGCGTTCATCGTCTCTGCCGTGGTCATGGCTTTAATGCCCGAAGAGCGAGTGCGCGATCGAGATCACGCCTGGTCCGATGATGACCACGAGCAGCGCCGGGAACAGGCAGCCGATCAGCGGGAACATGATCTTTACCGGCACCTTCTGCGCCTTCTCCTCGGCCCGCTGCCGGCGCCGGACCCGCATCTCGGTGGCCTGCTCGCGCAGCACCTGGGCGACGGGAACGCCCAGCTCGCTGGCCTGGACCACCGCGGACACGAATGCCCGCAGCTCGGGCACGGTGGTGCGGGCAACCAGCCCGCGCAGTGCCTCGCCGCGGGACAGCCCGATCTGCATCTCCTTCAGCGTGCGGGCGAACTCTGCCGCCAGCGGCCCGCTGGTGTTGCGCGCTACCTGACTGAGCGCGGCGTCGAAGCCAAGGCCCGCTTCCACGCACACGGTGAGCATGTCCAGCGCGTCCGGCAGGGTCGCCAGGATCCGCGCCTGCCGCTTCACCCCGGAGTTGTAGAGCAGCACGTCGGGCAGGAAGAACCCGACGCTGGAGGCCACGCCGGCGTACAGGACGAAAAGGCCGATGTTGTGCAGCCCGTTCAGCGCGCCGATCATGCCCAGCACCAGGAGCCCGAGGCCCTTGACCGCGAGGATGCGGTCGGGGGTCCAGCGCGGCGGGTTGCCCGCCAGGTCCAGCTTGTGTTCCAGCGCGCCGACAATTCCGGCCGGGGAGAGCCGGAGCGCCAGCCGCTGCAGCCAGTCCGGTATGGCCGGGAACGGGTCGGAGCCATTCCTGGCGGCCTTCGGGATCTGCCGGGCGTAGCCCTGCTCGATCGCGGCCAGCGCCAGGGCGACCCCGCGCGGCCCGGACCTGGCTGGCAGCAATGCCGTCACCAGCAGCACGATCGCCAGCCCGAGGACGGCGACCCCGCCGATCAGGAGCACGGTACCTGACATCTCAGACCACCACCGTAATGACCTTGCGCATCCACAGCGCTCCGGCCACGAGCAGCAGGGCGGCGCCAGCGAGCATCGCGATGCCGACCGGCGTGGTAAACAGCGGGCGCATATAGCTCGGGCTGCTGAGCATCAGCCAGCCGCCGACGACCACCGGCATGGCGATCAGGATGTAGGCAGACAGCCGCCCCTCCGCGCTGAGCGACCGTACCTGGCGGCGGAGGTAGGCACGCTCGCGCATCGTGACGACGGTGTTGCGCAGCACCTCGGCGAGGTTTCCGCCGACCTCGCGCTGGATCCGGATCGCCATGACCGACCAGCGCAGGTCGTTGGAATCCATCCGGCTGGCGACCCCGTCGAGCGCGACATCCAGGTCCACGCCGAGCCGGGTCTCGGCCAGCGCGCGGCCGAATTCCCCGGCAGCGGGCTGGCCTTCCTCGCGCACCACCGCATCCAGCGCCTGTACCAGCGAGAAGCCGGACCGCAGCGAGCCGGCCACCAGCTGCAGCACGGCCGGCAGCTGTTCGCCGAAGGCAGCCATCCGGCGCCCGATCCGGAAGCTCAGGACAAGCCGCATTCCGAACCATCCGACCAGCACCCCGACGATGATGGCGACCGGCGCGTCGCCGGTGAGCGCTGTCAGCACGGCAGCCAGTACCACGCAGCCGCAGCTGCCCAGCAGCGCCCACTCGGCTGGTTTGCGGGCGATTCCGGCCTGGTCGAGCCGCTTGGCAAGCCGCCGGTCGGTGTCGCGGGACTGCATGATCCGCGCCACCCAGCCCACGGCCGTGCTGGCCAGCGTCCCGCCGGCGCCTGCCGCGGCGGGTCCGCGGGCAGGCCCGTAGCGCTCGATCTGGGCGGCGAGGTTCAGGCGCCCGTCATCGCGGCGCAGCGATCCGATGACCAGCAGCGCCAGCGCGAGCAGCGCCATGAAGACGGCGGCCAGCACCACGATCAGTGCCGACGACCACCCCCACTGGGCGACAGATGTGAGACTGCTGAGATGCGCTGCGCTGGCGTACGCACCGCTGAGGTGCGCTGCGGCGCTCATTGCCCGAACTCCGCAGAGCTGAAGATCTCCGGCGGCAGCGTGACGCCGCGATCGGCCAGGGTGTCGACGAAACCGGGCCGCAGGCCAGTGCTGCGCAGCACGCCCTTGTGCCGGCCGTGCTCGTCCAGCCCCGCGTGGAAGTCGAACCGGAAAACGTCCAGCAGCGTAATAATGTCGGACTCCATTCCCTCAACAGCAGTGATGTGGGTGATCCGGCGGCTGCCGTCTTTCAGCCGGGACTGATGAATGATCAGGTCGATGCCGGACGCCATCTGCTCCCGGATCGCACGCTGCGGCAGGTCGATCTCGGCCATCAGCACCATGGTCTCGATCCGGGCCAGGGAGTCGCGCGGCGAGTTGGAGTGGGCCGTGGTGATGGAGCCGTCATGGCCGGTGTTCATGGCCTGCAGCATGTCCAGGGCGGCACCGTCGCGGACCTCGCCGATGATGATCCGGTCGGGCCGCATCCGCAGCGAGTTCCGCACCAGATCGCGGATCCGGACCTCGCCGCGGTTTTCCAGGCTCGGCGGGCGTGACTCCAGCCGGATGACGTGCTCCTGCCGCAACTGCAGCTCCGCGGCGTCCTCGATGGTAACGATCCGCTCATCGTCGGGCACGAACGAGGACAGCACGTTGAGGGTGGTTGTCTTGCCCGAGCCGGTGCCGCCGCCGATCACGATGTTCAGCCGGCCCCGCACGCAGGCTCTCAGCAGCTCGGCCACCGGCCGGGTCAGGGTACCGAACCCGATGAGATCGTCCAGGGTGAACGGGTCGGCGGCGAACTTCCTGATGGTCAGCAGCGAGCCATCCAGCGCCACCGGGGGCACGACGGCATTGACGCGGCTGCCGTCCGGCAGCCGGGCATCGACCATGGGGCTGGCCTCGTCCACCCGGCGGCCCACCCGCGCGACGATCTTGTCGATGGTCCGGCGCAGATGGCCCTCGTCGGTGAAGGCCGCCGACACCGGGTGCAGCCGGCCACCGCGCTCGACGTAAATCTGGTCGTAGCCGTTGACCATGATCTCGGAGACTTCAGGATCGCGCAGATAGGGCTCCAGCGGGCCGTGGCCGAGTATCTCGTCGGCCACCTCCTGCGCGATCCGGGACCGGTCAGAGGTCGTCAGCGGGGTCTCATCGCGCTGCAGCACTGCCTGCAGGGTCTGCGTCACCTGCTGCTCGAGCTCCGGCTGCTCCAGCTGCGCGTCGTACAGCTTGGGCCCGAGCACGTCGAGCAGCGCCGCATGGACGCTGCGCTTGACCGCGGCGAACGGATCGGCGCTGCGGGCGGCCCGGCGGGGCGTCTCGGGCAGCTCCCTTGCCACCGCGGGCGCCTGCACCTGCCTGGGCGCCAGCGGCCGCTGCTGGGCAGCGCGGTCACCAGACCGGTGCCGGGTGCCGCGATGCCGCGGGCCGGTACTGTCCGCCTGGACCACGGCGGGCGGCAGTGCCCGCTGCTGAGCAAGCCGGTCGGCGAGGCTCATGCCGACTTCCGCTGCTGCCGCGCGCTCCTGCGCCGCAGGCGGCCCGCCGGCACCGGCGCGGGGAGCAGCTCCTGGCGCGCGAACCGGGTAATGGCCTGGCTCACCGGATGCCGGGGACTGGCCAGGGTGATCGGCGTGCCCTTGTTGATCGAGACGGGCACGTCGCGGCTGGAGGGGATGCGGGCGGCGATCGGCCCGCGCACCACCCGCTCCACGTCTTCCGCGGTCAGCCCGACCTTGGCGTCCGACCGGTTGAGGATCACTGACCGGAGCCCGGCCGGATACCCGAGCAGGTCAAGCATGTCCAGCGTCACGCGGAGGTTCTTCAGCGCCGCCACGTCCGGGGTGGTGAGCAGCACGAGGTGAGCCGAGGCGTCCATAGCGGTGAGCACGTGCTCGCTGAGCTGCGCGGGAGTGTCCACCACGATGTAGTCGAAGATTTCCCGCAGGACCCCCAGGAGCTCGCCGACCAGCGCGGCCGAGACCTTCTCCGCATCGCCGGGGACAACCGGGGCCAGCAGCATCTCCAGCCCCGGCCGGTAAGTGGTCAGCAGCGACGCGGCGCCGGTGGTGTCCAGGTGACCGGCCATCGGCAGCGCGTCCGTCATGGTCCGCGCGGGATCGAGCTGAACACTGATCGCGATGTCGCCGAAGGCGAGGTCCAGGTCCACTACGCACACCCGCTGGCCGGTTCCGGTGGCGAGCGCTACGCCCAGGTTGACCGCGAGCGTGGTCTTGCCGCAGCCGCCCTTGGCTGCGAACACAGTGACGATCTGCCCGGCCGGCGCGGGCGCCGCTTCCGCGGCGGCCGCGGCGAGCTGCCGTCGTGACAGCTCGCGGGAGCGATGGCAGGCGGCCATCAGCGCGGCGTGGTCGCCGGCGGGCACCACCTCCCGCACCCCGGCGCGGAGCGCCTCGATCAGCATCGTCACATCAGCCCGCTCGCGCGCCAGGATCACCCCGACAGCGGGCCGGGTCAGCCGCAGCGCGGAGGCGAACTCCAGCGCGTCGCTGGTCGCCACCTCCTGGCCGATCACCACCAGATTCTCGGCGGGGTCGCGGTCCAGCAGCTCGGCCGCAGCCCGCAGGGAGTCAGCAGTGCTGACCGCGCCGCCGATGCTGAGAATCACATCCTCGGTGCTGGCAGCGGGTTCGGGCATCGGTTCACAGAAGATGGGCATCGGTTCTCATCTCAACTCAAGCGGCGGGAACAGTGGCACGATCATGGTTTCTGGCCGGTCTACGACGACGAAGTGAGCAGCGCCAGGTAGGGCAGACCGGTCTGGGTGAGCTGGATCACCTGCCCGGCCTCGTCCTGGCTCACCGCCAGGGTGACCAGCACGGTGCCCTGGCTGGACACAGCCGCGGCTGTGGTCGCCGAGCTTGCCTGCCCGCTGGCAGCGGCCGCTCCGACCGTGAGCACCAGCACCTTGGGGAGCACGACCCGGGTATGGACCGCGCCGGCGCCCTGCTGCTGATGCGGGCCGCTGCAGTTCGGCTGCGCGGTCAGCGTGCCGGTAGCGGAGTAGGTGTCGAACACCTCGACCTGCGAGCCTGCGCGGACACTGCCCGCTACCACCTCCGGCAGGCAGAGCGCGATGGTCACCGCGACCATGCCCGCCGGGATCGCCATGCCGGAAGTCGTCTGCGCGACCGGTACCAGCATCGGCAGCAGCAGCAGCTGGCCTGGCGCGACGGCCGCGCTGGTCACCAGAGCGCCCAGTTCGGGGGTGATCGCGCGGACGGCGTCGGACGGCACCGAGGAGACTGGCAGCCGCTGGCTGCTCAGCAGCCCGCCCCGCAGTGCGGCGAGCGCGGAGGTACCGGACGGAATCTGCCGCTTCGCCACCAGCACGGTGACGGCCTGCTGGCCCGCCAGCGCGCGGGTGTTGGCCTGGTGGACGTAGATCAGTACTCCTGCGGTACCGAACGCGGCCAGCAGCACCGCCAGTGTGACGGTCAGTATGCGGCGTCTCACGGTTCCCCTTCTCATCTGTGTTGTCTGCTTCTGGTAGGTCTGGTAGGTCTGGTAAGCCTGGTCGGCCTGGTCGCCCCGCGGTATCCGGCGTGGCTCAGCCGGTGAGCTGCACGATGCTGGCCCCCATTGCCTGGCCGCCGACGGTGCCGGCGGCCGGAACGATCGCCTGGGTGAAGTAGCCGTTGATGCATTCCGCCGAGCCGGTGCAGTTGTTCGCGGAGTTCAGCCAGTCCGACGCGGTGTAGCCGGGCAGGTGGTAGCCGGTGACCACGAAGGCGGCGAAGCCCTCCAGCATGTAGGTGGCGCTCTGCCCCTGGCCGCACATCGAGCCGTCGGTATAGACCGGAACGAGGATCACGGTCTTGTGCGTCTGCGACGAGGACAGCACGGACGCGCAGTTGGTCGGGACGCCAGTGCCGGAGTAGGCAGCGAAGTTGCCCGAGAAGCTGGCCGAGCAGCCGCTGGTCTGGGCCGTCCAGTTGAACGCCGAGCAGGTACCGGACGCCGAATCGGTGGTCAGCTTGAGCACCTGGTCCTGCGCTGCCTTGGGCAGCGGGTTCGCCGGATACGGCGGGGCCGGCGCGAAGGACGATCCGTTGCCGGTCGCGGTGGCCCACCCGCAGGCCGAGACCGTGATGGAGCTCGCGGTAGCGACGGACGGCGCGCCCCACTCCGCCTGCGCACAGGCGTACACCGTGGTGCCCTGGTAGTTCCCGTTGCCCAGCAGCGTGCGGGCGAAGGTCGGCGGCAGCAGCGACGAGCCGCTGGCGGTCAGGGTCTGGGTATGCACGTCGACGTAGTTGGTGCCGGCCAGCGGGGAGGTCGGGCAGTCGTAGATCTTGCCGGTGCTGGCCGGGCAGGCCCCCAGGCTCCCCGATCCGCACACCAGGTTCACCCCGGCTACCCCGCTCTTGGCGTTGGCGCCGGCGTAGTACTTGGCGTCGGTGGACGCGCAGGTGCCCTGGGCGCAGCTGCGGGCGACCGCCAGCGCGCCCCCGTCGGCACCGTTCTGCAGCTCGGCGCGATTCTGGTACAGCTGCCCGACATCGACCACCAGCGCGCCCATCCCGATCAGCACGCCACCGCCGATCAGTATCCCGACCAGCACGCCGATCGCGCCCCGCTCCTGTCGGCCGAGCAGTCGCTGCAGCGGGCGGGCAAGGCCGAATATCAGGTTTCGCATGGAATGGTCCCTTGGGCCGACAGCACGATGGGGGCCCCGTAGCTCGCGCCGCCGAACATCTCGCCGATGGCGCCGACCGGGGTAATGAAGGAGAAGGTGTAGCTGACCTTGACGACCGCGTTGGTGAGGCCGGTGCCCGAGCCAACCGGGCAGGACGACACCACGCTCACGGTGACGTTGCTCAGCCCGGTGGCGGCGGCCTGGGTGCGGGCCGCCACGTTCGGCATGTTCAGCGACGCGAGCCTGGCTCCCTCGCGGGCGGCCTGGGTAAGGGTGATCTGCGCGTTGAGTGCGCGACCGAAGTCGATGATGCCGAAAATGATCAGCAGCAGCAGCGGCAGCAGCAGCGCGAACTCCACCGCGGCGGCACCGCGGTCCCGCGCTTTAGTACCCGACCGAGTACCCGACCGTCGCCTTCGCACCGGCTGCTGCCTTTCTCGCCGACGATGGGCCTTCCAGCCGGCTGGCTGGAAGGCGCGGCATGGGCCGGGCTGGCAGACACATCAGGTCCGCCGGCTGGTCGGCCGATGCCGCCCGAACCACGGGTCAGAGGGACGTGGTGACCGAGCTGAACAGCGTGTTGAGCTTGGTCCCGAGCAGGCCGACCGTCGTGGCGATCACCGCGGCGATCAGTGCCACCATCAGGCCGTACTCCACCGCGGTCGCGCCGCGGTCGTCCCTGCGCATGGGCTGGGCGAGGAAGTTGGTCATGGAGACGAAGAGCTTGAGCATGTGTAACTCCTTTGAGGTGCCCCCGGGAGGTCTGTCCCCCGCTGAGCAGCTTGGCGCCGCCCCGGTACATTCAGGAGCTTGCCTGACCGCGGCTCGCAGCGGCATCGGCCGAACGGGCCGAGAAACTACCGAAAAGGACGACATGTCGGGCGTTCGGTCAGTTAGGTCATCAATCATGATGTTTCCTGGCAGCAATGTTCAATCTACGTAATCGTCCGCATACTCTAAGTAGCATGAACCTGATGTGGGCTGCCGCCGGTGCCGTCGCCGGCCTCGTGCTCGGCACCGCGCTGCGCAGCCTGGTCTTCCGGCTGTCGGTGCCCAGCGGCGCACCAGACCGCAGCAGCTGCCCGCGCTGCGCTGCCCCGCTGCCCCGCTGGCTCGCCGTCCGATGCGCCTACTGCCGGGACAGCATCGGCACCCCGATGGCACTGGAACTGACCACCGGCGCGGTCCTGGCGCTGCTGCTGGGAAGGTTCAGCGCTCAGCCCGACATCGCGGCGCTCGCCTTTCTCGGCACCCTCGGCGTCGCGCTGGCGGCGATCGACATCGCGGTGCAGCGGCTTCCTGACCGGCTTACCTTGCCGGCCTTCCCGGTTCTGATCGCCTTGCTGGCCGCGGCCGCCGTGGCCGGGCACGACGGCGGGGCGCTGGTGCGCGCGCTGCTGGGCGGCGCCGTCATGGCAGCCGCCTACCTGCTGCTGGCGCTGGCGCGACCCGGCCAGCTCGGCGGCGGCGACATCAAGCTGGCTGGCCTGGCCGGCCTCACCCTCGGCTGGCTCGGCTGGCCCACCCTGATCATCGGGACGGGCCTGGGATTCCTGCTCTCGGCGGTGGTCAGCCTGGCACTGCTGGCCGGGCGGCGGATTACCCTGCGCAGCTCGATCAGTTTCGGGCCGTTCCTGCTCGGCGGCGCCCTGCTCGCGATCCTGGCCACCGGACCGTAGCGATTTCCTCGACAGGAGACCGGATCTGAACTCGTCATCTGAGCCGCTGGAGCGGGAGGAACCGCCATGCCGATACGTCTGGTGATCATCGATGGTCACACCCTGACCCGGTACGGCCTGCGCGAGCTGATCGCGCAGCATGCCGACATGGAGATCGTCGCGGAGTGCCGGTCAGCGGCCGAGGCGCCCGCCGCGATCGCGGCGACCAAGCCCGATGTGGTGACCATCGACTCCACCCTGCCCGACGGCGACGGCCTGCAGCTTGCCAAGGAGATCCGGGACCGCTATCCGCACCTCGGCATCGTCATGCTGACCTCCCTGGGCGAGGACGACGTGCTGTTCCGGGCGCTGGAGACGGGCGTGTCAGCGTTTGTCGCGAAGACCGCGCCGGTGGAGGAGACCATCGCAGCCATCCGGCATGCCAGCGTCGCCGCCGCGTCCTTCACGGCATCGGGGCTGGCCAAGGCGCTGGCCCGGCGGCAGACCGCACAGGACCGGCTGGCACTCAGCCCCCGGGAGGCCGAGGTCCTGCGCCTGCTGCATGACGGCCTGACCACTCCGATGATCGCCCAGAAGATGTACATCAGCCAGTCCACCGCGAAGACCTACGTCGCGCGGCTGTATGAGAAGCTCGGCGCGTCGAACCGGGCACAGGCGCTGATGACCGCGGTGCACTACGGCCTGATCCGCTACGAGGCGAACCCCGCTTCCCTCCCCGCCTCGCGCCCCGTCTCGCCCCGCGCCGCGCAGCCGGGCCTGCGCACGACCGTGCCACCGCACCGGGCTGCGTCCTAGCCAGCCGGGCGGCGTCCTAGCCAGCCGGGCTAGCCAGCCGGGGCGCGCAGGCCGCGCAGTACCAGCGCGGTCTCCAGCGCGGCGAGCACGGCATCCCAGCCCTTGTCCTCGCTGCTGCCCGCGCCGCCGGACCGGTCGATGGCCTGCTGGAGGCTGTCGCAGGTCAGCACGCCGTTGCCGACCGGCGTGCCGGCGTCCAGCGCCACCCGGGCCAGCCCGTAGGTCACTGCATCGCAGACGTACTCAAAATGCGGCGTCCCGCCGCGGATGACCGTGCCCAGGCAGGCCACGGCATCATGCTGGCGGGCCAGCTCGGCGGCCACCACGGGCAGCTCGACAGCACCCGGCACCCGGATCACCAGCGGCGCGCTGATGCCGCACGCGACCGCGGCCGCCACGCCGCGCCGCACCAGGCTGTCGGTGACCTCAGGGTGCCAGCGAGTCGCCGCGATGGCGAGGGTGAGTCCCGCGGCGTCGACGACCCGGCCGCCGGGGCGTCCCTCGCCACTCACCGCGCGCCGGCGGGGGGAAGCGGGACGGGCAGGCGAATCCCGTTTGGCAATGAAAGGTTTTCAATGGTGTGCCCGAGCCTGTCGCGCTTGGCGATCAGGTAGCGCAGGTTCTCGGCTGTCGGCGTCACGGGCAGCGCCACCCGGCCGGTCACCTCGATGCCGAAGCCCGCCAGGCCCTCGACCTTGGCCGGATTGTTGGTCAGCAGCCGGAGCGAGCGAACCCCCAGGTCGGCGAGCATCTGCGCGCCGGTGGAGTACTCGCGCGCGTCGACCGGCAGGCCGAGCTCGGTGTTCGCGTCGACGGTGTCGGCGCCGCCATCCTGCAGCTGATAGGCCCGTAGCTTGGACAGCAGCCCGATC
>Ga0302325_10012872_pt1 | contig 17923 bp, 26 predicted proteins | sample Palsa_T0_2_FD_201948 | JGI IMG/M metagenome (GOLD analysis project Ga0302325, IMG submission 201948) | Peat permafrost microbial communities from Stordalen Mire near Abisko, Sweden - Palsa_T0_2 | ecosystem: Environmental > Terrestrial > Soil > Palsa > Peat permafrost | place: Sweden: Abisko...
AACCGAATGCCACTATAGCGAGTATGGAGACAACCGCATCTCAATTTTTCTGATTCCCATGCACTGCTCAATCGTGTGGACAGGAAGCCCGAAGGGCGCACTTATGCAAACTTCGTTTGCGTGCGGCGGGGACTTCGCCCCCTGCACCCCCACGAGGGAGCCGACCCGCTCCCCTCGACCCCTTCCCAACCGTGCGCCGGTTGGATGCCGGAAACGTCTCGCCGTTTCATCACGACAAGGGGAGCCGACCCGCTCCCCCTTGACCCCCTGCCCAACCCTGCGCGGGTTGGATGCGCGGCAGGGCTTCCGGCCCTGCACCTCGGCGGGGGCGTCCCTCCCCTGCGACCCCGGCCAGGCGCGAGGTGACGTAGCATGACTGCGGCGAGCTGGTATCATTGCAGCGTCAAGCCCGTCAGCCGTTCGGCTGGCCGCTCCGTTGTCGCGGCGGCGGCGTACCGCCTGGGCGAGCGCCTGCATGATGAGCTTTACGCCACGGTGCACGACTACACGCGGCGGCGCGGCGTCGAGGCTACGTTTACCGTTGCCCCTTCCGATGCTCCGGAATGGGCGCACAATCCTGAAAGCTTGTGGAACGCAGCCGAGCGAGCGGAGACGCGCAAAAATAGCACCGTAGGGCGCGAGGTGGAACTTGCCCTTCCTTCACTCTTAAGCCCCGAGGAGCGGCAGCGCATCACCGAGAAATTCGCCGCCGAGCTGGTCGAGCGCTACCACGTCGCCGTGTCCGTTGCGATTCACGCACCCGGACGCAAGGGCGACGACCGCAACTACCACGCGCATATTCTGTTCACCACCCGCCAGATGACGCCGGAGGGATTGGGCAAGAAAACCCGCATGCTTGACGACCGGAAGACCGGCCCGCAGGAGGTCACGAAAATCCGCGAGCTTGCCGCCGACATCATCAACAAGCATCTTGCCGCAGTCAACTCGGACATCCGGGTTGACCACCGCAGTTTTAAAGACCGGGGGATTGAGCAGGAGCCGACGACGCATCTAGGCCCCGCCGCCACCGAAATAGAGCGGCGCGGCGAGCCGAGCGACCGGGGCGACATCAACCGGGTGGCAGAGCAGACGAACACCCTCATTGCCGAGCGCCAGGCGCTTGATACGGCCATCGCGGAGCGGCGCGAGGAACTGACCCATCCACCGCGCACCGTGGAGGACGCGCGGGAGCGGGTGCGAGAGGACGTGGAGCCGTACAACCAAACCGTCACCGGGCACCGGCAAATCCCCATCGCCCAGCGCGACGACACATCCACCGGGGAGCATCCGCCCCGCACGGTGCAGGAGGCGCGGCAGCGCATGGCGGCGGACGTGGAGCCGTACCGGGAAGCCGTAAGGCAGCACGGCTCCATCCGCAACACTCCGTTTAGCCGCGCCTGGTGGGGGAGGGCGGTCTTGCGTATCGCGCAGCGCTCGCGTAGCCTGGCGGTGAGCCTTGCCGGGAAGCTCAAGGGTTACTGGCAGGGCGGCAGGGAGCAGCCACCGGAGGGCCAGGAACCAGGCTGGAGCGACCGCGTTAGGGACGAGCGGCAAGACCGCGCCACAGAGCGCGGCCCCGACGACGGAGGCCATGAGCGATGAAGGACGACGACCCCATGAGCAGGCTATGGAGCGGCGGCGCGAAGGAGAGCCGCCCGCCGTCGCCATCCGAACAAGGGCGGGCGGATGACAAGGTCGTGCCGTTGCATCCGCCCGCGCAGCGCGGCCAAGAGTTCAATCCTGTTTTCCCCGCCGACCGTGTCTATCAGGCGTTTGAAACCAGCGACCGCGCGGAGCGCCTGCATATTGTCAGGGCCGTCGGAATGGCGCTGCGTCCGGCCTATCACAGCCTCACCGACATGCGCGAGGACGTGTTTCACCAGTCCTGCTTTGTGCTCATTTACTATCCGTTTCTGACGGTGGAAGTGTATGGCGCGAACCTCGGGCCGGTGATGCACGCCATCGCCCTGGGCAAATGCGAGCGCATCCGGGAATTTCACCGCGACCTGTACGACTATCCGGCCAAAGACCAGCCGTTCATCGAGTCCGTTCGCATCACCGCAACGACGGACGAGCCCGACACCATACCCATTGCCAACCCCTCGCCCGCGCGGTAGGATTCGCGCGAAACAACGCTGCAAGGTTCCGATGCCTTACCATCACTGGACGGAGCGTGTCGCCGCGCAGGACGACCCGGCGGAGCAGGAGTACACCACGCCCGGCGACGACCTTCAACGCCATGCAAACAATCATGGCTTCCGCAACGCCCATACCTCGCTGGGCGTTGCCGGGCATTTGGTGCACATGGGCGCGATGCTGTTCCCCGTGCTCGCCGCCGAACTGATTCTCGACGCGGACAAATACCGCAAGGCCGTCAAGATTGGCGCGGTTGCAACGACTGCGCTCTATGAGGGCCTTTACACCATGCGCGAGGCGCAGCGCAGAAACAGGCAGGAAGAAAAGCTTGCGGAGTGCCGCCAAAGCCATTGACAAGTATGGCGCAGTTTATCCGTCCCCGCCTGCGCTTTACCATGGATGCCCGGTTGCAGCTATGTTTGCGCCTATGTTCCAGCCCACGAATCCGCACGTTACACCGAGCACGATTTGTGCTATGCCGTGGCCTTCCTTGCTTTTTGTGACGTTCACAATTCCAATCACAACCGCCGCCAGTCCAAACCCCGGAGGGAAGAACCCGAGGGCTAAAACCGCACAGACGTAACCGGCGGCGACGAGCGACACTGAACGCTTGAAGTCATAGCCGCAATTGCACGCCACAGTCCCCGGTGGGTTGTTAAGGCCGCATTTGGGACAGATTCTCATGTCTGCTCAGTATAAGACTCTGCACAACTGTGCGGTAATGCAAGTGAGCGCTTCGCCGTGCTGTCAAAACCTGCATCTTGCCGCAGCTTAAGGATTTGCCTACTGCGCACGGTCGGTTACAACCCCTTGCTCTTTCCAATGGATTAGTGTACGCTTACACTTTCAAATGTTCACACGTTCAAGCGTGCAAACATGCAGTGGTAGGAGAAAGCCCCTTTGATAATCACCGTAGCCAGCTACAAGGGAGGCGTGGGAAAGACCACGACAGCCGTGCATCTTGCGGCATACTTGCAGACCAAAGCGCCGACGCTCCTGCTGGACGGTGACGACACCCGCAACGCGACCGCGTGGAGCCAGCGCGGAAAAGGGTTCCCGTTCAAGGTAGCCGATGAAGTGCAAGCCGCCCGCCTCGCGCGCGATTACGAACACACCGTCATCGACACCGGCCAGCGCCCTAAGCAAGTCGATTTGAAAGCACTCTGCGAAGGCTGTGACCTGCTGGTTATTCCCGCTGTACCGGCAAGCCTCGATACGGACGGCCTCGTGCTGACGCTGGAAGTGTTGCAGCAAATAGGAGCCGACCGCTATAAGGTGCTGCTAACGAAAGTCCCGCCTGCCCCAGAGCCGGAAGGCCCGCAGCTTCGCAAGGATTTGGTTGCTCAGAAAATTCCGCTTTTTCGCGTGGACATTCCCCGGCTCAAAGCCTTTGAGCGGGCAGCCGCCGCAGGAGTGACCGTTAATCATGTAGACGACCCCCGCGCCCGCAGGGCATGGGAAGCTTATGAAGCCGCAGGAAAGGAGTTATTGAAACATGGCCGAGCAAAGTAAATTTGCCGGGGCGCTTGGCAGGCTGAACAAAAAACCGGCAACGACCGCCAAAGCAGAGCGTAACGAGTCGTCAGCAGTACCACCATCCTCCCGCCGCGCCGCGCCGGAACCGACCGGCAACCGGCGACGGGCGGGCAAGCGCAGCGACCCCGAATATAGCCCCACCACTTTTTTTGTCCGGAAGGAAACCAAGCGCAAGGCTGCGCAGTTGCTACTCGAAGATGCCAACTCCGGTACAGACCTCTCCGACCTCGTGGAACAGCTTTTAGCCAAATGGGTTTCCGAACATTCACATGCTTAAACGTGTACAATCTCACACGCTTACACGTTCACATGTTTAACATGTATCATGGTTTGCATGGAGGGCCACGCGGTGTCTATCACGGACGTGCTCAATGACTTCAACCTCAGTGTAGCTGCTGAATTGCTTCACAGCTACGAAATATCCGTCGCAGAGTCGTTCTATCATGTAACACTCTGGAAGCGGCTACAGCAAACCCCTAGGTACACCGCGCGAGTGTTCGAGCGCGTTCAACAGGAGGGTAGTTCTGACCCATGCAAGTATTGTTGGATTGAAGAAGGGGGGTTCCCCTGGGTGGATGAACACGACGAAGAAACAGCACTGCGAACTACATTGGACTTTCTTAAACAGCGACACACATCCTAAATCCCAACTTCCGGTAGGGGTTCAGCCCGTCAAAGCCTGCGTTCGGGTTCTTCATCCGGGAAAGAGGCTTTGCCTTTTTTGGTGTAATCTACCAGCGTCCGGACACGCCGATAATACGACAAAAGAATCTTAATGGTCGCCAGCGGGTTGCCGGTGAAATTATTCAATTCTGTCAGATTCCCAAAACCGAGTGCTCTGGCAAACTGCTGCGACGAGTTTTCCACGAACTCAAGCTGTTCCTTAGTAAGCTCAAGGTGTTTGCGCTCCTCCTCAATTCTCAAGAGTCTTCGGTGATGAAGACCTTCGTGGATTTCATTGTAGAGCTTGTTCACGCTGCCTGCTGAATCGACCACAATCTTTACCACCTTCCCAGCCGCAGTAGCGGCGGCCACCCATAAGGCAAGGTCATACCACCCCGCCGAGCCATATTGGACTGATTTCACTTTTGGCCGGAATCTGCGCGGAATTTGGCTGGACAGGACGTTATAGAAATTAACTGCACTGTAGCCACCTCGCCACGGATACGAGGCAAAAGCGTGGGAAAGGCGCTCTGGGTCACGGGCTTCTACATCGACCCCAAAGGCGCAATGAAAGGCGTAAACCTGAGCGAATACATGTGGCAGTTCGTAGAAGTCCTCAAGCGACCAAGAACCATCGATGCTGATTCTGTAAGTGTTGTTTCCTGCCACAATGCTCAAATCCCCACGCGTTCAATCTCGCTGAAACTCACCTCATCCGCGCGCCGGTCGTAAACCTGCGTGGTTTTGATGTTGGCATGCCCGGCCATGCGCTGCGCTATGGTAATGTCGCCGCCGTTTTCCATGTAGTCGGTGATGCCGATGGCGCGGAAAGAATGATTGCCTATCGCCGCGTCGATACCGGCGTCCACCGCGCGCCGCCGCACCATGTACCACGCATCGACGCGCGACATGGGCCGCTCGGAGAGCTTGCCCGTCCTACCGATGGCCGCGCGGAACAGCGGGCCTTTTTTGTCGTCCGCGATGCCCGCCGCCGCGATATAGGCGTCCAGATATTCCTCAAGCTTGTGATGGCAGCCCATTTCGTTGACCTTCCCGCCTTTCTCATGCAGGCGCAGCCACCAGCGTTTTTTCAGCGGAAAATAATCCTCCACTTTCAGCCCCACGACCGCCGAGACGCGCGCGAAGCTGTAGACCATCACCGCGATAAGCGCGCGGTCGCGCAGGCCGACGACGTGCGACGTGTCGATGGTTTTCAGGAAGGCGCTGGTATCTTCCGACGACATTACCGTGGTCGAGCCTTTCATGACCGAGTGACGCGGCCCGCGCACGGCATGCGCCGGATTCGACGGCACCACCTGGCCCGTCACCAGCCAGTCGAACAACATGCGGATGCAGGCAAGATGTTGCTTGACGGTCGGCGCTTTACGGATGGCCTGTAACCCCTCGATATAGCCCGCCACATGCACCGGCTGCACGTCCTCGATGCGCGTGATGCCCCGGCCCTCGCACCAGCGCAGGAACGCGCCCGCCGCCTGCCCGTAGGCCGCGCGCGTGTTTTTGTTGCGGATATTGACGGTGAAGAATTCAAGGAAGCGCCACGCGGCTTTTTTCCCGGCACCGGCAATGAGCGTCGGAAGCTCAGGCCCGGAAGGGTAGGGGATGATTTCAGCCTTCATGCGTAGTAATCCCTGTGCGCTGCTTCCATTTCAGCCTTGCCTTCTTCGAGAACACTTAGCCCGGTATCAAGGCCATCAAGATAATCAGCCAACCGCTCCAGCATTTCAGCGAAATGCCCGAGGTCGATGTACTTCAAATCGGGCGGCAACGAAGGCGTCCCCTTTTTCGAGCGCGTATAGCGAAAGCTGTAAGAGTTCGGGTCTAATGCCGTGAGTTGATGGATGTAGCTGTCAACGCCTTCCACATCAGGATTGTCGAGTTTTAAAAAATCCCACCCGGCTGCTTCACCGACGGCAGAGAGCAGCGGCTTTAGGTCTTGCCAGAGTAAATCCAAGCGGTGCCTCTCAAGATGCTGTTTTTCGACATCTGTGAGCGGGCGGGCGATTAAGTATGGCGTGCGCAGGATGATGTTCTTCAGCGCCAGTTCGATATGGTGCCGGTAAAGAAAGATGATGGGATAAACGAGGTAGTCCTGGTCTCGCTGACTTCCCACGATGTGCTCCACAAGCAGCCGGGCACCGCGCCGGTATCCTTCGGTGTATCCTATTTCGGGAGCGGCCCACGTGATATTCACGTGGGCGCTACTACGCGAACCAGGGACACTTACCCCGAAAAGCATATCCCCCTTACGCGGAGGTGGAGGCGTTTCTAGCCATTCTTCGCTCATGCACCGACGCTACCACGTTTCCGGCAAGTAGTACAACATAACTCCTTTTATGTTGTAGTAACCGGCTGGGCATCTTCATCATCGTCCAGCTTACGAAGAATCTCTCCGATACGTTCATGGAGTGGTTCCAGCACTTCAATCATTCCCTCCAATGCTTTCCTGGTAGCTTGTTCATTTGGAGAAATGCCAATGCGGTTAGCGTTACTTTTAAATGTCTTCACCATCTCTCGAATCTGCTCATCGCGCACGCGTGACGTGAGAACCATAATGGCGACACCTGCTTGAAGAGCATCGTCACTCAAACCCTCAGGAAACGAAAAACCGCCCCACTTACCCGTCTTGCGGTGTTCCATTTCATCAATATGGTGCATTCTCCCGGCAGTGCGTGTAAGTTTCACAACTGCATCCTGAAGATTTAAGAGCGTTTCCCGTTGAAAGTTTGCACGCCGTTCAAACAGTTGAACCTGTCTCGTTGCTTCTCTGGCCTCGCGTTCCCGTATGCTGGTTGCTTCTGCGGTGGCCCGCTCTCGTTCACTCGCACGCCGGTCACGAAGCCACTCGGAAATCGAGCTCGCTATGTATCCAAGAAACGCCGTGAACACGGGGAACCAGCCTATCGCTGTATTTGTCGCCGGGACTTCTGGCATGATTTTATGTTTCTGGCCCTTCCAGTTTCCGGCGCGGCGCTCTGCGCGGAATCGCCGGGGGTGATGGATGCACATAGAAGCCGCCCGGCACATCGCTGATTTTTAGCAGCGGATACACCTTCCGCACTTTCTTCAATGTGGCCTTGGCGTTGTGCTTGAAATCCTTCACCGCCTCTTTTCCCTTGTAGTTGCACCCCATCTGACGCATGAGCGACGACCACGCCATGAACTGCTTTTCTCCCTTGCGGGTGGCGTAATCGGCCCGCCAGACGGCCCACACGTACAGGTCGAGCGCGAGCGCGGAGCCTTTCAACGCCCGCAGCGCCCGCATGTCCACGGGAACGGGAGAATCCAGCAGCGCCTTGAAAAAATCCTCCCCAAGCTCAATCCAGCTACCCCAAAGGGTTCCCTGGTCGGGCCGTTTCGGGTCCCACCACAATTCGCCCTTCGGTGCGACCGGCATTCTAAGCCAGCCCTCGCCTACGGCGTCGCCATCTGTTTTGCTCCATTGAAAACTAATGGACGACTGGAACAACCGCCGCATCTGTTCCTTGAGGCGCGTTGCGTCGCTACGCTTCCCACCGCCTGCGCTTGCCGGGATAAGCCCAAGCTCGCGCATGAACTGCGAGAGGGTATTACCAAGTTCTATGCGGCGTTTCTTTTCCCGCAGGACTTCGCGCGTGAGCCAGAACACCAGCAGCCGGGGAATCGTGCCGTAAGGGTAGCCGAAGGATTTTCCCGAGTTGATGTCAACCCCCGGCACGATGGCGAGCGTGAAATTGCCGTTGCGCCGCGCCCATACCGGCACATCACCGGGGTTGCTGTGCGGCAAGGTGCATTGAACGAGTTGCCGGGGCGAGAATGCAGGCTCCCCGTCAACCGGCGCTTGCCGGATGACCTCGCTTGCCTCGATGAATTTTTCCTCTGCGGCGGTCGCAGGGGCGTAGAGCTTCAGCGCTTTCTTGATGACGCCAGTCTCACCCACGCGCTGCATGTTCCCTCTACAATGACCGATTCACACTGAAAAAACAATATCCACAGCGGCCTGTGGATGCAAGGACTTATCCACGATGAATTTACCCCCCTCTAGCACGATGAATTTAACCCCCCGTGCCACGATGAATTTACCCCCCTATCTTGTACTAATAGAAAAACGTCCTTGTAGTTGCTCCGCCCCGAACTGTGGATAACGCTTCTCACACTTCCCTGTCCAGGCGTGTTCAGGGCATCGAGCCCTTCACACGCCCAAGGACGGGGCAAGCGCCCCTTCCTTGAACCTTCCCCAAACGCACCCCGTCATACAACCCTACGGCGCTCTTTTGAAAGCGCGGTTTGCATGACAGGTACGCAGCCGCTATAGTTCCAGAACAACGAAGAATGAGAAACACGGCGGGGGGCATGATAGCGGAAGCTCAGGCAATCGACATGCTGAACCTGTTTGCGACCGTGGGAGCGCAACGGTTCGACGTGACGTTTACCGACATCGAAGGCCGGAAGCTTCCTAAGGGCGGTTTTCTTCCCAACCGCCACATAAGCGAACTCCGCCGCACCATAGGCACGCTGCTGAGACAGGCAGCCGAGGCGCAACATAACGTCATCATCCGGCCCCGGCCCACCAGTGCGGCCTTCATCCAACTGGACGACCCGCCGCCCGCTTCCATCGAACGGTTAAAACACGCCGCTTTCCTCGTTGAACGCACCAGCGCGACCGGCTACCAGGTATGGCTTGCCCTCGATGAAAAACCCGACCTCGAGTTTAAGCGCCGCCTGAAGAAGGGAGCCGGAGCGGACATCATGGCGACCGGCGCAACGAGAATAGCGGGCAGCCTCAATTTCAAGCCCGGCTATGCCCCTGCTTTTCCCTGCGTTGAGATAGTCCACTCCGCCCCCGGCCAGGTCACCACCCGCGCCGCGCTGGAAAGCCTGGGTATCCTGGCGCCGCCCGAGCCGGTACGACAGGCCCCCCTTCGAGCTTCTCTTAAGCGCCCAGACGTGCGGAAATTGCCGAGCTACCGCAAGTGCCTGGACGGAGCGCCGCTAAACCAGGCGGGCACCGGCCCCGACCGCAGCCGCGCCGATTACACCTGGTGCCTGACCGCGCTCGATTGGGGATGGAGCGCCGAGGACGTGGCCGCGCACCTCCTGCAGGAAAGTCCCAAGGCCCGCGAGCGCGGCGAGGATTACGCCATGCAGACCGCGCGCAGCGCCGCCGAAGCCGTGGCCCGCAGGCAACGCAGCCGCGCTTGAGGTTGACTCCGATGCCGCGCAGCCGGGCGGAACGGAAAACCGGCGCAGGCCCTCGGGCGTTAACTCTTGTTTAAGAACCCAGGGTGTAGTATTCCCGGCAAGGGAGCCGGTAATTGGGGACGCGCTTTAACGCCTTAAGCAAAGCAGAGCAAACGGCAATCGCCGCGTATGTGAGTGCCGAGTACGACAAACTGTTATTTCAGCAGCCGACCACTTACGTTTCAATGAACGCCCAGGCCGACCCCGAGCACTGGCAGAATGGCATGCGCGAACTGATAGCGTCCGACCCGAAAAGGGTTTGGGAAATCATGGAGACGGCGCACACCAAGAACGGCTTCACGCTCATCGAAATGTCCGTGGTGCTGGTTATCATCGGCCTTATCGTGGGCGCGGTGCTGGTGGGGCAGAGCATGATTGCCGCTGCCGGGGCGCGTGCGCAGATTTCACAGATTGAAAAGTACAATCAAGCGGTCAACACGTTTCGGGGAAAGTATGGCTATCTTCCGGGAGACATCAAAGATCCGGATGCTTCAATGTTTGGATTTCTGGCAAGAGGGCCTCAGCCAGGAGAAGGTGATGGCAATGGTACTATCGCTGGAAATGCCAACAGTGCTTTGGCGGTAGGGGGCTTAGTCCAAGTCATGGGCGAGACACGGCTATTCTGGGAAGATTTAAGCCAAGCGGGTTTGATTCCAGAGACATTCTCATCCGGGCGAGCAAATAACAATCCAGGGCCTGTTTCCGGTTCCGCTCTCAGCCAATGGTTTCCTCCTGCAAAAATTGGGCAGGGAAATTACGTTTATGTCTGGAGCTCAGACCCCGGTTACCCGTGGCCAACAGTGAATTACTTTGGGGTCGGAGCTATCACGGGATTAGGCGCGACCATACCATATTACTCAGCCATAACCCCTAACATACCTGTGTCCCAGGCATTTGCAATCGACAGCAAAATCGACGACGGGAAGCCTTACTCGGGGCATGTGATAGCAGTTTATGGACAAGAGACTCCATACATTGCCTTCGATAATAGCGGAACCTCTAATTCGCAATACTGGTGGCTTGCAAATTCCGGCACTCCTACTTCGTGTACCGATAATTCCGGGGTAGCGAATGTTTCTCCGTATACCACGCCGTCAGGATGGCGATATTCGATTGGAGTCAATTCTGGTTCAGGCCCCAATTGTGCCCTCAGTTTTCCGTTCCAGTAACAACGACGACCGAGCAACGCTCGATGCCGAGTTGATACGCGCCCGCAAAATCCGCAGGCGAGGCACTTTTGTAAAGGGGCTGCCACGGCCTCAAATTCGCCCGCCAGGAGGCGCATTCCCAAAAAACCGCTTGCATATTCTCATGTTGTATCGTACGATACAAGCACATTCAACTCTTGCAGAAAATGCAGCCCATGAAAGCGACCGCGAAGCAGCCGAAGCAGGAAACCATCACCGAAGGCCAGTACCGCGCCTTTCAGCAGGCGTACGACTTTTTCAACGCCGAGCTTTTCGCGGGAACCCTGCCCCCCGTCCTAGTGACCTTGCAGCGCCACGCGAAGGCCAGGGGCTATTTCTCGCCGGAGCGTTTTAGCGGTCGCATCGAGAAAGCCGCCGCGCACGAGCTGGCCATGAACCCGGACACCTTCACCGGGCGCAGCGACGAGGATATCCTTTCGACTCTCGCGCATGAAATGGCGCATGTCTGGCAGCAGGCACACGGCAAGCCGCCGCGCCGCTCCTACCATGACCGGCAATGGGCCGCGAAGATGAAGGAAATCGGCTTGCAGCCGTCCACGACAGCAGCGCCGGGCGGAAAGGAAACCGGCCAGTCCGTCACCCATTACATCCTGCCGGGCGGCCCCTACGCGAAGGCATATGCCAGGCTCAAGGCGACCGGCTTTCAACTGCACTGGCAATCCGCGCCGCAGGGCGAGCAGGCCAAGGCGAAGAAGGCCAGCAAGACGAAATACACCTGCCCCGAGTGCGGGCAGAACGCCTGGGCGAAACCCGGCGCGCTGCTACTCTGCGGCGACTGCCACGACGACGGCGAAGGCGATACCTGCTTTCTCCTGGCCGAGCCGGGAGAGGACGACGCCTGAAGCGGCAGCCGCAAGGCCCAAGCCCGTTGACAGAAGCTCCCGAAATCTTTACCTTTAGGGAATGGATATGATGCCTCTCACGCCGGAACGCAAAGCGCAACTTGACGAGTATGCCCAGCGCCATGGGAAAGACCCTGCAACCGCGCTCGATGAGGTGTTGGCGGATGCACTCGAATCGGAGCGCGATGACTACAACGAAACCGTGACCGCCGTCATGGAAGCCTACGAGAGTGTGAAGGCTGGCCGGACACAACCCGCCGAGGAATTTCTGGAAGAACTGCGCGTGAAGCATGGCTTTCCGCGTTGAGGTCACACCAGAGGCAAAACAAGACGCGAACACTCTTCTTGAGTGGCTGAATTCGCAGTATGCGGGCGATGCCGGATTGCGCTGGTTTCGGGGATTGAACGAAGCGATTGAGTCGCTTTCCACTCTTCCCAAACGGTGCAGGCTGGCTCCTGAGAATGCCTCTGTCCCGTTCGAGATGCGGCAACTGCTTTATGGCAAAAGACCGCATATGTACCGGGTGCTGTTCACCATCGACGGCGATGTGGTGTATGTGCTGCGCATCCGTCACGGTCGCCGCCGCCGTCTCGACGAACCGCATTAAGGTTTTTTTGCCTATCCCCGCAAAAAGGTTCAATCCAAGATTCACCCCGCCAGTCGCGCGGAAACGCCCCCAGGAGAAAGCGAACCGGCACCACCCGCAGTTTTTCTACCTGTAGGCATAAAAAACGCCCTACACGCTTCTAATTGAGAAATGCGCCCATATATGGCGCGAACCCGCCGACTTCAACCCCGCCCTATCAACCGGGCGCAATATTCGGGCAGGTTTCCTTGCGCTTCCGCGCGGGAAGGCGACGAGGACGCGCACGGCAGCAGCCAGGCGACCGGCGCGGCTTCGGCCTCTTCCCGCCGCTTCGCCGCCGCGCGGGACGACGAGCGCTTGACGGCGCGGCGCAACATCCAGGCCAGCGAATATAGCAGAGTGAGACACGCCACGCACCACAGCGCCGTCAATCCATCGCTTGGCTTCGTTCCCGGCGACATCGATAACGGAATCGCCACCGTGAGAAACGCCGCGCCCGCGGCGACCATCAATCCGCGTCTTTTTTTACGTCGCGGCGGCGCTTCGCTTTCCGCGCCCATCGCCTGCCACTGCGCGAGCCAGGCGTTATAGCGCCGCAGCTTCCCGACTGCCCCCAGCGTTCGGAAAGCCGCCGCCACCGCACCGAGCGCCAGCCACCACGCAACATCGTCCTGATACCAGCCCAGGACGACGGCGGCGTACAGCATAAAAAGCAGCAATGCACCCAGCGGAGAACCTGCCAGCCGCACGCTCACGCCAGGCCGGTTCATTGTCTGAACCTCGCCAGCAGCCAGTTGCCCCCGCTCGCTTTGAAAACCCGCCCTGCCTGAAACCACACGCCCGTCACCTCATTGCCGTTGCGCGTGCCTCCGGTCTTGAGGATGCGGGCGAAGTCCCCCGGCTCAATCGCGTATTCCATGCTTTCGCTATAGCCCTGGCTTTCGTTCCGGCTTGTCGCGCGGCCCCGGCTATCCCCCCAGTTGCTGCCCGTGCCGCTGCTGCTGCCGGAACCGGAATTGGAGCTATACTGCTGGCCGTAAGAAGAACCGTAATTGGACGACGAGCCGTTGTTCTCGCTGCTGCCCGCCGACATGCCGACATTGACGCTCTCGCCGCTTCCCCGGCTGAAGTTCCCGCGCCGCGTGACGACCTTCCCAATCATGCGGGAAGCGTACTCGTTCGTGGTCGGGCAGGCGTTGCTATGGTACACGTGCGTCATAAATTTCCCGACGAGCGCCTCCGTCGCGTCTTTCGGATTATCGCCTCCGATTTTCGCAAAATAAGTTGGAAGCGATTGAGTCAGGTAGGTCACGCAACATTTTGACGCGCGACATAGCGATAAAAACTCGTAATCGTATGAATTTACGACCTCTTGACTTTCGTCGCTCCACCCGAACAGAAAGCGCTCCCGGTGTTTTTCCTCAAGGCTGTTGCGGCTCAAGACCGCGCGTTGCCACATAAATTTAAAAAGCTGCTGAGCGATAACGCCGTCCTCGTTCCACGTCAATGTGGGCATGGCAAGCACGATGACCGCCCCGTGAAAGCTCAACTCCGGCACCACCGTTGTTTTTCCGCAGAAGGCGCGGTTGAGCCTGCCATGGTTGAAGCGGTCAAGCGCGGCCGTGATGGTGATGCAAATGTTGCCCCTGGTCTTCTCTGGAATCGCGGGCCAGCCCTCAGACCAGAAGGTGATGGTGTTGGCAATCGCCGCGTTCGACATCCGCACCTTGGGGAAGCGCGCGGCCCTGTCCATCATTTCGTACATGAAGGAGCGCTTCTGCCACTCGCGTTCAGTAGGCTCTTTCACGTTCGCGGGTGCCGTGCTGATGAAGCGGATAATGTCGGGGATAGAGAGCGAGCCCTTTGCCGCATAGAGCGCCGGTAACGTGTATCGCAAGACCTGCCGCGCGGCGTCTTCCCAGAACGCCTCTCCGCCGCGCTGGCTCGCTGTGCCGCTGGCTTTTCTCGCCGCGTCAACCACGCGCATCAGGCATTCCGTCACCGTGCCGATGCCGTCCATGCCATGCAGCGCCATGTTGTAATCCAGAAAATTGAAGCCTTCGTTTTCGTCGAAGAGGATGAGCGAGCTGGCCCGCCCGTGTTTCCGCGCATAGCGTTGCCACAGTTCCACCTCCTCAAATTTGCTCGCGGTCACCAAGCCGCCCATGCCGGCGCGAAGATACGCGCCGGCCAGCATGTACGACCCGAACGTTTTTCCGGCGCCGATTCCCCCGAACACATGCACGCCGCCGCAGGCATCACGGCAGGTAAACACATCATCCGGTGACACCCCGAGCAGCGGCGTATCCAAATCTTTCACGAATGACATGGCTAGTTCCTCACCAGAACCGTGCTTGCGGTTCTCTCGCGCGGCATGACGGGCCTGCACCAGCAGGCCGGTTCCATGTGCTCGCCATGGATGTACACGCGGACATCGACGTGAGGCCCGGTTGACAGGCCGGTGCTGCCTACCGCCCCCAGCACGTCGCCGCGCTGCACGCGCGCCCCGGCCCGGATGCCCGGCCCGAACCCCTGAAGGTGCGAATAGCCGACCTCAAGCCCCCAGCCATAGCGCACCAGCAGCCAGTTGCCGCTTCCACCGTTCCACCGCGCCTGTTCCACCACGCCGTCCGATGACGCAAAAAGCGGGCAGCCTGCCCGCGCCGCGACATCCACGCCAGCATGGAACGCCACACGCTTCAGCAGCGGGTGATACCGCCAGCCCCATCCGCTCGACACGCACCCATCGACAAACGGGCCTGCCGCAAGCCGCCCTATCGGCACCAGCCCTCCGCGCGGCGTGTAATAGCCGATGAGGCTACACCGCGTTGCGACCTGCCTGCCCGGCGCACCGGCCAGAAGCCCTCCTGAAATACAAAGCCCGCCTGCCGCGAGCAGAAGAATCGCTTTTTTTCTTTCAATCATGCTGTTTCCTCTTTCCGGTTTCGTATGGACAATCTTTTTGGAAAAATGCCCCGGCGCGCCGGTAGAGCGCCGGGGCGTCACATGGTCAGCGGTCTAAGTCAACATCGCGGTTATCGCGCTGTTGCTCGTGGTCTTGCTGTTGCGCTTGCGGCCATTCCGGCGTCTGGTCACGTCCCACCTCGATATTGCGCGTGACGCTTCCTAAAGCCGGTTCCGGCTGCGCCTGCGGCCACTCGGGAACGTCGCCGCCGCGCTCCGTCACCGCGCGGCCCCAGACCGACTCCTCAAACTTGGCGCGAATGTCATCCACCGCGTTGCCCAAGCCCTGATAGAACTCATCCGAAATGCTCTGTCTTGCCATCGGTTAGCCCTTTCTCCGAATCGTGTGAACCACGCCCACGACCGCCGATGGGACCATGAGGAACATAGGCAGACCCACCGGTATCGCTGTGAGCAGCGCTACGGCCAGGGCTTTCACCAAGGCCGCGTCATGGTTATCCGCATAGAAGCACCGTTGCGCCTTATACGTGATGAAGCCCAGAACGGCGGCGACGATGATAGCCACCGGCACGAGCGCCCCCATGGTCATCACCGTGCCGGTGAACAGCATGGCGTTGGCTGCCACGGTCGTTACTCCGCTGATGGGGTGGAGGCCGAGCATTTTGCCTAGCCCCCGCGCAGCGGCATGCTGCGGGGAGGCGTTGTCCAAGGTGCCGGGCGGCTCCCCTGGCCGAAGTGAAGATTCAAATTGAGACGCTAGCGCGTCTTCGTTTTCCGTCCTGTACGTTGGGTTCATTTTCCGCATCTCCATTTCTTAAGGGGATGCTCGCGCATCCCTACCAGCTAATGCGCTTCTCAGCGGCTCAAATGCCGGACGAGACCAAAAATAAATGTCCGAAACGAATAGTTCGCGCGCATATAATACTTAAGTCGGCGCGATTTCTCCCATGGGTCAAACACCGTCCCAACGAGCCCTTTCCAAGCCAGACCCCAGGGTTGTGGCCGCTATCGATGCTCTGTCGCTTAAAGACATCCAGCTATTGCAGAACTACGCTCGGTCGAAAATGCGCCGTCGCCCTTTCGATTGGAACGATTTGTTGCAGGAAGCGTTCAAAAGGACGCTGTGCGGCGACCGTCCATGGAGTCCGGACGATAAAGATAGGTTTGACCGGCCCATATCTCTCACCGGGCATATCATTGGCTGCATGCGCAGCATTGCAAATGGATGGTGTAAGAAGGAGAGCAGATATAGTCCACTCTCGGATGACCATGCAGCCCCAGGCAACCTTGAAGCCGAGAAAATAGCCGAGATGGACGCGCAAGCGGACATCGAGCGCCTTCGCCAAGCATTGAAGGATAATGATGATTTTGTGGCCCTGAAACTTTTAGAAGCCATCGGCGAGGACAAAGAAAATAGCCTTCCAGATTACTACTGGACGGCACGGAAGAGGATTCAGCGGTGTGCCTACCGGCTTTTTAGTTCATCCCAGGACAAGCAAAGATGAGCAATCATCAAGAACCACCAAAGTCACCTCTCTCCGCGCTCGACCACTGGCGGAACATCTGCGATGCTCTCATCACCGAAGGTCTGTTGGATGACGACTTCCCCGAAAACTTCCCCGAGAAACTGCTGAAAGAAACTCCCGCGTCTCTTGCCGAAGCGGTATCCATCAAACTGGAGCTCGCGCATTTGGCCCGCCCTGACGAATCGCCGGAAGAGCACATTTCTCGACTGGAACGAGAACTCGAAAAACTTTCGGCCTGGAAGAACTTCGAGGAAATCAACTGCTATCAGGAGAAAATTCGTGAGATGCGAAAGGCGGCGCACCGCCCGCCCACAAGGTCAAGGACGTCGAACATTTAGGCGGTCAACCTAGCCTATCGTTCCTTGGGTTTGTCGATTGCCAGCACCTTCGCCGACTTTCTTTCCCCTCTTTTTCTCCACTGCGTACTATCGCCTTTCTCCCTACCTTCCAGCGGGGGTAATCCGGCCAATTGCCTTATCTCATTGAGCGTCCGCTTCGCCTCCTCTTGTTCCGCTTTTGTCAGCGGCGGTGCCCTGCCTATCAGTGCCTCCTCCGCTACGGTCTCGGCCATGGCATCGCAAATTCGCCGCCAGCGTATAAGGTCAAAAGGGTGCCGAATTTCTGCCATAGCCCGCAGAGCTTGCCTGACGGCCGCTCTTAAGGCAAGTTAAGATTTGATGGCGCCCCCGCCGTGTTTCTAGCTGGCCTTTTTTTCCTGCGTTTGGACAGGCGGCAGGCCGAACAACGCCCTATCAGCGTCACGCACCAGGAATGCCTTTAGTTCCGCATCCAGCTTCGTGGCGAAATCGTTATCGCGTTTCGCCAGTTCCAGCACCGCCGCGCCCGCAAGAATCTTGCGGCGCGTCTCGCTCTTGCGCTCCCCGGCCCGCTGCTTGTTCTGTTCCCTCCGGATGCGTGTATTGACGGCATCCCGCTGCTCGATAAGCTTCTTCAGTTTGGTGTCAGCCATAGGAAGTTACTCATAGCTATATGCGCCCCAAAGTAGGCACTCCGGACAAAATTGTTTTTTTTGGCCCGCCGTCCCAAACGCTCCTTTTCGGAGCATATAGTTTCGAGGGCGGTGATTCTTTCTTGTTGCTAAAAACCGAATGCCACTATAGCGAGTATGGAGACAACCGCATCTCAATTTTTCTGATTCCCATGCACTGCTCAATCGTGTGGACAGGAAGCCCGAAGGGCGCACTTATGCAAACTTCGTTTGCGTGCGGGGGGGGGGGGGGGGGCGCCCCGGCCCCCCCCCG
>Ga0302325_10012873_pt1 | contig 17923 bp, 14 predicted proteins | sample Palsa_T0_2_FD_201948 | JGI IMG/M metagenome (GOLD analysis project Ga0302325, IMG submission 201948) | Peat permafrost microbial communities from Stordalen Mire near Abisko, Sweden - Palsa_T0_2 | ecosystem: Environmental > Terrestrial > Soil > Palsa > Peat permafrost | place: Sweden: Abisko...
CGCCGCGGCGACCGAAGTCGAAGGACCCGTGGCGACCCCTGTATCGCTGCTGTTGCTCCGGGTCCGCCGTTGCACCCTGGAATTCCTCTCATTCCGAGCGAGCCCGCCCAGGGTTTATCATCAAACCAGGCGCAGCCTCAACGCTGCGCCCGACTTTTGCCCGCGTAGCAACGCCAGCAAGGCGCCTGCAGCGGGCCATTTTGTGGGAAGTGGACGAAGAATGCGAGCGAAGACGGCAGTAGTGCTCGGCGCCCAGTGGGGCGACGAGGGCAAGGGCAAAATTGTAGATGTGCTCAGTGAACGCTTCAGCGCCGTGGCGCGCTACGCGGGCGGCCATAACGCGGGCCACACAGTCATTCACGGCCAGCAGAAATTCATCCTCCAGCTCATTCCCTGCGGCGTGCTGCGCCCCGGCTGCAAGGGCGTCATCGGCAACGGCGTCGTCCTTGACCCCATTGCTTTCCTCAAAGAAGTCGCCAAGCTGCGCGACCTCGGCGTCCAGGTCGACAACCAGCTCTTCGTCTCCAACCGCGCCCAGGTCATTCTGCCCTACCACCGCATGATCGAGCTCGCCGCAGAGAGCGCCCCCGGCCGCCAGAAGATCGGCACCACCAGCCGCGGCATCGGCCCGGCCTATGAAGACAAGATGGCGCGCAGCGGCCTGCGCATCGTCGACCTGCTCCGCCCCGACCTGCTCAAGACCCACATCGAAGCTGCCTGCGCGGAGAAGAACCAGATCGTCCGCGCTCTCTTCGGCACCCAAACCGGTCCGGCACCGCTCGATCCGGCAAAAATGTACGACGAGTACGCCGCGGCCGCCGAACAGGTCCGTCCCTTCGTCGCCGACACCGGCCGCCTGCTCCATGGCATTCTCGCCAGTGGCGGCTCCGTCATGTTTGAAGGCGCACAGGGCACCATGCTCGACATCGATCACGGCACCTATCCCTTCGTCACCTCATCCTCGGCCACAGCGGGCGGCGCAGCCACGGGCACCGGCGTCGGCCCCACCGCCATAGGCACAGTCATCTCCGTCACCAAGGCCTACGTCACGCGCGTCGGCGAAGGTCCGTTTCCCACCGAGATTCACGATGCCATCGGCGAAAATCTGCGTGCGCGCGGACAGGAATACGGCGCCGTCACCGGCCGACCGCGCCGCTGCGGCTGGCTCGATATCCCGTTACTTCGTTACTCAAATCAGGTCAATGGAGCCGAGTGGCTGGTCGTCACTAAACTCGACGTCCTCGACGAGCTCGACGAGATCCCCATCTGCACTGGCTACGAAATCTGCGGCAAAGTCACCGACGAAATCCCCGCCGACGTCCAAGGCCTGGAGAAGATCAAGCCCATCTACACAAAACTCAAAGGCTGGCGCGAATCCACCGAGGCCATCTCCGAATTTGACAAGCTGCCCAAGGCCGCACGCGATTACCTTCATTTTCAGGAGAAAGAGAGCGGCGCGAAAATCGCAATGGTCTCCACCGGGCCCGACCGCGAACAGACCATCGTGCTCCCCGATTTTGGAGCTGCGCTCAATGAGATTCACGGGTAAACTAATCCCACCCCCGACCGTCTACGATTTCTGAGGCCAGTTCTTTTAAAACTGATCCCTGATTGCAGGGTCGCTGGTCTCTGCGCAACACTTCAAAGTGCAACAGGAAGGAACCGTTCCCATGATCAGCTTTACTGTTCGGATGAAGTTCGCGCCAGAAGACAGGGAAGACGTCGCCGAAGTTCTGCGCCTGCTCACCGAGGCTTCGCGCCGGGAACCCGGTTGTATCAGCTACATTCCACACCGCATTGAGGGCGACCCCGACGCCGTACTCATCTACGAGCAATACAAAGACTCGGCCGCTGCGGACGCACACCGCCAATCGCCGCATTTCACAAAATATGCCGTCTGCGGCCTTTACCAGAAAATGCTCGATCGCAGCCGCGAGGACCTTGTCGCTCTCGCCTGAACTCCATCCACCTTCCCATCATGCGCGCGCCCGCGCCACAATCCTCAAGCTCTCGCTCACCTCCGGCATGCCTTCAAACGCTGGATGCACAACTCCCATCAGCGCCGGAATCTGGTCTGGCGCCACCGGCCGCGACAACAGATATCCCTGGAACAGATCGCAGTGCAATTCCCGCAAACAGGCAAGCTGCATCGCCGTCTCCACGCCCTCCGCCACCACCTTGTGACCCAGCGTGTGCGCCATCGTAATAATGGCCTGCACAATCGTGTGCGCATTCTCCGTGCACTTCGGCGTCATGAAAGATTTGTCGATTTTCAGGATCGAGGCGCCCAGCTGGCTCAGCCGCGCCAGCGACGAATGTCCGGTTCCGAAATCGTCGATCGAAAATTCAATTCCCTTCGCGGACAGCGCCGTCATCTGCTCCGTCACATCGGCCACATTGCGCATCGCCACCGATTCCGTCACTTCAATGTGCATCAGGCGCGGATCGATCGAGTAGCGCTCGAGCGTCGACATGAGGCGGCGCGCAAAATCCACGTGCACAATCTGCAGACCTGAAACATTCACCGCGACAGGCACCAGCGGCACACCCTCCGACTTCCAGATCAGCAATTGCCGGCACGCTTCCTCGATCACCCACTCGCCCAAAGGAATAATGAGCCCAGCGGCCTCTGCAATTGGGATCAGCTTGACAGGACTTACAACTCCGAAATCCGGGTGATCCAGCCGCAGGAGTGCTTCCATGCTCCGAATCGTCCCGTCGAGTCCATAAATCGGTTGATACGCCAGATGCAGTCCGCCCTCGTCCATCCGCGTCCGCAAATAGGCCTCAAGGTCCACTTGTTCTTCAGCGGCCTTGCGCAGCTCCGCGGAAAACCACTCGGCTCTGCTTCCCCCCGCGGCCTTCGCTTCAATGCGTGCGCGTTCAGCGCCACCCCATAGCGCCAGAGCGTCAACGCCGTCCTCCGGACCCACCGCCACCCCAATGCTCACCGGCAGCTCAATCTTGTACCCCTGAACGATGAGCGGTTGCGCCAATGCCTCCAGCAGATCGTGCACCGCCTGCTCCGCGGTCACGGTGCTCTTTAACCCCGTCACCACAATCGTGAACTCGTCCCCGCCCGTGCGCGCAATAATGTCCATCGACCGCATGCGCGATGAGAATAATTCCGCTACCCGCTCAATGCACTCGTCGCCGATCCGCAGTCCGTACACATCGTTCACCCGCTTGAACCGATCGATGTCGATCGAAAGAACCGCAAGCTTCTCCTTCGACTCAACCGCGTGCTTCACCGCCTTGGTCAGCAAATCTGGCAGCCGCATCCGATTCGGAAGCCCCGTCAGCAAATCGTGCCCAGCCTGATGGTCCAACTGCTGCTGCAGCTCCTCGCGCTCCGTCACATCCAGCGCCATCACAAAGCGACACCGCTTTCCCTGAAACAAGATGTCCTGCGCCGTGATGTCCATCGGAAATTTGCTTCCGTCCTTACGCACATGACGCGATGCCCGATGCTGCGAACCTGCCAAGGGCGACCGCACCGACGCAGCCGCCAAATCATGCTCCTCCGCCGACAGCACGTCGGGCAGCTTCAGCTTCAAAAACTCTTCGCGCGTGTATCCATGCGCCTCGAGCGCGGCCTGGTTCGCGGCAAGAAAGCGAAGGGTGGCAACCTCTGTGATCCAGAACGGCTCAGGATTGCCATCAAACAGAAGCTGATAATCCTCTCCCAGCGCATGCGCCGCGCGCGTATCTTCTTCGATCACCACCAGGATCATGCCGACGGCAACGCAGAACTTGGGCACGTTCCACACTTCGCGATCGATCGCAAAGTGGGGCCACAACCGCGCCGTCCAGTAAGCAAGAGGAAACACCGCGCCCCACGCCGCGAATCCCCCGATCATCGTTTTCAAGGCTGCAGACTGATACCATCCTTTCGCATAGAAATCGATTGCGGCGATGCAGTAGATCTCGCCCAGCAGCGCATAAATCACAATCTCCGGCTGGCCATGAAGGACGCCTGTCAGCATCCAAGCCCCACTTGTTAGGCATACCAGCGCCGACAATGAGAAGAACCGCATTCGGATCTTGCGCGCCTGCATCGCGAGAAAAACGGCATCTGCCTGGCGCGCCGCAACCAGCACCGCCAGCACCCACGCCGGCCATGTTCCATCCACCGCCAGGCCCAGCGCGACTAACGTCAGCACCACCAGGCCCATGCCGAGGTGCTTCACCAGTTTTCCCTTCGCCCGGTGGATGGTGGCAGAGAAGACGAAGCAGGTTCCAGCAATCGCAAGGGTATTTATGCTGATGGAGCCCTGAACCACCTGCCAGCCATGCCCCGCAGGCTGCCAAAGTTCGACCACGAAATGCGTGAGGATGCTCAGCCAGCCCGCCGTCCACAAGCGCAGCCGAACGTCCCCGCGTACTGAAGACATGGCCGCAAACAGAAAGACAAATAGGCCAACAATCGCCGCATCAACAAGGGTTTCTTGCATCTCGCTCGCCTACCTGTTCCGCTTTCCCAATCGCCAGCCCCGTCTTGAGACGCGCTCCACCTTTTGCGTGCCGTCGCAGGCTACGGCCCAAGACGGATGAGCGATCCCGGAATCGCCCTGAAATTGGAATCTTCCAACCCATCGTCGCCATTTGGCCGTAACCTGAGTCCAAATAAAAGTGGGCTAGTTTCTTTCGTCATGTTGATCAGCGAATACATGTCTCAAACGCGGACAGCACGCCCAAACCTTCAACAGCACGAATCCACCGAGTGAAACAACTCTCATGGATGAACAAATAATCTTCACCCAATGCGGCGCTTCAATCCGGCTGATCCCCTCGCAAATCCGGTTTGTTACCAATTGCATCCAATTGGAATACCTAATAGGGAATTGACCCGCGCATTCCTTCAGGTCTACCATCCGATACGCCTATGTGGATTCCGGGCCTCAACTCACCAGCCATCGGCAAGCGCCGCCTCACAGCAGGATTCGTTCTGCTGTTCGCGCTTGGTCCAGCATTTTCCCTCAGCGCCATGCCCCGCGGAGAACGTCACGAGGTCCGCCACGAAATCGACCATCTCGAAGATCATTGGCGCGACGCTATTCTGAACCGAAACGTCGCCGCCATGGATTCCTTGTTGGCAAGTGACTACATGGCCATCACGGCCAATGGCACGCTCCAGTCGAAAGACGAAACTCTCGCCAACTTGCGCAGCGGCGCACTTCACATCAAATCCATCGATATCACGGACCGCAAAGTACGCTTCTACGGAGCCACGGCCCTCGTCACCTCGCGTGCCGAAGTCAGCGGCACCACCCCAGAGGGTGACCTGACAGGCAGCTACCGCTACACCCGCGTCTACGTGCGCGATGCCGGCGGCGTCTGGCGCATCGTCAGCTTCGAAGCCAGCCGCATTCGCGAGTCCGGCGACCACAAGTAGCGCCTCCAGGCTGTTTTTCCGAACGAATCGAGCATCCCTCAATTGACAGATCCGTTGCAGCGCCTTGTCTCGCAATTTGAAAATGACCCGTCGCTCTTCGAGCCCAACCAGCTTCGCCGCCGGCTGGCGGCACTCGATCACATTGACACCTATTTCCCCGATACCGCACAACCGGCATTCGGCGCTGAGTCAATCGAAGCGGAGCCCCATCGCCGGGCAAGAGCAATTTGCGCCCGGCTCGAAGCCGTAAATCATGATCTTTACGAAGCAATTCGATCTGAAATCCAGCGTGGGGCCGGATCCGATGCCTTGCGTCGTTGGGTCCAAGCACCACAACAGGAAGAAGTCGTCATGCCAGCCAACGGCATGGGCTATGACTATCTCGATGAGTTGATCAGCGGCGTCTTTCAATTCGAAGAGCCCACCGCGGGACATGCTCGAAGAGAATCCGAAATAGTGCCCTATCAACCGACCCCGGCGCGCCACATCTTCCGTCTCATCGGCCTCACTGCGCTCACCGCAACCGATGTTCTAGTCGACCTTGGCTCCGGGATGGGCCACGTTCCTTTGCTCGTCTCCATTTGCACGCAGGCCCGCACCATCGGCATCGAGTTGGAGGCGAACTATGTCCAGCGTGCCCAGCAATGCGCACAGTCGCTGAATCTCAAGAACGTTACGTTTCTTCATCAGGATGCGCGAGAGGCGGATTTATCCAGCGGCACAGTCTTCTATCTCTACACGCCCTTTACCGGGTCCGTCTTAAGAAGTGTGCTCGACCGTCTGCGACGCGAAGCCACAACCCGTCAAATCCGAATCTGCACCTATGGCCCATGCACACCGGTCATCGCAAACGAGCCCTGGCTTGAGACCGCCGAAGCGCCGGAAACCCCTCAGGTTGTTCTCTTCAATTCTCGCGAGACGAGCGCACCGGCTTAGAATAAGCCGATGCCCGAACTCCCTGAGGTGGAAACCATCGCGCGTGGTGTCGATACCCGCGTGCGCGGCGATCGCATTCTCCACGCCTGGTTCGGCTCACACAAAGAGCCCTTTAAAAACTCGCCGTCCATACAAATGCAAGGCATCGAGGGCCGCACCATCCTCGGCGTCGAGCGCGTCGGCAAACACATCGTCTGCAACCTCGGCTTTTCCAGCACGCCTCCGAAGAAGCGCGCTCGCAAGTCGAAGTCGCAACCCGCTTCCAATAAGTCCAGCCAACAGCAGCCCGCCGCGGAAACGCCCAACGCCCAATGGCCCACCGCTCAATGGATCGTCCACCTCGGCATGACCGGCCGTCTCCTCGTCACCACCCCCGACGCCCCCGTCGCCGCGCACACCCACGCGCGCCTCACCCTGGCCAGCGGCCGCGAACTGCGCTTCGTTGACCCCCGCCGCTTCGGCCGTCTCGAATTCCGCGATCTCGCCGGCAACAACGGCCTGGACGCAGCTGTTCCTGACGCACTCCAATTTTTAGCTCCCCGATTTGCCGCACCCGGCGCCGAACCGCTCAGCATTCAACCCGCCGAATTCGCAGCCCTCTTCCGCGGCCGACGCCTCGCCATCAAGGCCGGTCTGCTCAACCAGAAGCTGCTGTCCGGTGTAGGCAACATCTACGCCGACGAGAGCCTCTTTCGCGCCGGCATTCGCCCTCGCCGCAGCGCCGGACGCCTCACCCGCATCGAACTCGAGCGCCTGCGTCTCGCCCTCCACGAAGTCCTCCAGCACGCCATCCGCCTAGGCGGCTCTTCCGTTTCCGACTACGTCGATGCCGAAGGCGTGCGCGGCTTTTTCCAGCTCGAGCACTGCGTCTACCAGCGCACCGGCCAACCCTGCCTCACCTGCAAAACACCCATCAAGCGCATCACTATCGCTGGCCGCAGCACCCACTACTGCCCCCACTGCCAGCCCTGATCCCACTCCGCCATCTGCCCCTAAAAACTGTTCAGCCTTAGATGAGAATTCGCGCCCCAACGGATGTCGGCCAATCTTTTCCGTTACGGTATCTATGGTTTTTCACAGAATTCCGTCAAATAGCTACTGGAATCGAGAAAAAGCACGCCTCTATAGCGACGTAAATACCTGAAACCAATAGATGATAATAACGGCCCAGCAATTGCTATAAAGTGAGTTGCCAGTGATGTACCGGCTGCTGGAAGATTCCGGCGAGCCCACAAAAAAGCAGGCGTCGGCAAGAGCATCCGCCCCAGAAGCATAAGTCTAGGAGGCGGCCCCGAAAAGAGGGGACGACCGGCCGGGAAGCCTGCGATAGGCACGGTGGAAAAATCCACCGGCCATGATTTGCTGGGAGGCCAGTGACCAGCACGGGAAACGCAAAACGCCATCCGAAAGGGTGGCGTTTTGTGCACCACCGGGCTTAATTCGTATCGCTTCATTCTGCTCGATTATTAAGATACTGTTTTTGATTACCCTCGTTTGCTGTACGGACTTGCACAGCAGGTCGGCTCGCTGTAGTATCAGATTTGCCTGTCAAAGCGGCTGAAGCGGACCACCCTGTTAGGGAAGTAAAGTTAAGGGAAGTGAAAGCTCGCCGCCGATGAAGGGATTCTTCGCCAGCCTCTGGAGACTTAAATAGTCCGAGTGCGGCGAATGCCCCAGAGAAAGGGCATTGCCCAGAAAACGCTGCCGCTTCGTACCGATCCTCGCAACCGGAAAGTGTTGTTGCAGGTCTTGGGATACTCAGTAGCCTAAGCATTTTCACGGGGTCAGTACCCAGGGAGAGCCACCTTTCGCTTGTTTGGTTTTTCGTCGCACAGTTCGTCGGCTTCGGTAGCAAGAGCCACACTCGCTGTGAAAAGACTATAGTTCCACGGGAACAAGGATCGATTGCGTGCGAACAACGGCTCGCCAGCAGTCCCTCCGGTTCCGGATAGGAAAAGCAACTGCTCGCCACCATCCCCCCGTCCCACCAGGACGCGTGGCGCGCAAAGGGATCTAGCTCCCACCTTGGGAAAACTGGGCCCCGCAACGCAAATGCACAATAAAGAAATTTGCCAGGAAGTACACGCATGACGACAGAACCGACCCAGCCCCAGCCAGAGATGGGGTCGGCCCAGACAAATGGTCTTGGGCCGTCGCAGGGGCATCGCCGCCGCAGGCGCCGCCGCAAGAACAAGTCGAGCCAGCAGCCAGGCACGCCGCAGCCCCAACAGGCTCAGGCCCAGCCACCGCAAATGCAGGCGCCGCCCCAACCGCAGCCTTCGCAGCAGAAACCGCCCCACGTCCGCCAAAACCAGGGACGCAAGAAGAAGAAATTCTTCCAGAAGGGCAGCGGCGCTGGCAGCAACGGTCAGGGCCCGCAGCCGGGCAACAGCATCAATGCCCCCAGCAACGGCCGCCGCAAGGACAGGCAAAAAGGGCCGCGCATGTTCGTCGGCCCCATGGACCACAGCTACCGCGTCGCAAACGGCAACGTCGCCGACGGTCCGCCCTCCACTATCCCCACCTCGTCTAACGGCCACGGCAGCTACTACCCGGATGTCTATCAGGCCGCTCCGGCGCCCGTCCGCGAAGACGCCCCCACGCGCATCTTCTGTTTCATCGAGGACCTTTTCTTTCAGGCCAAGATTCAGGAGACCTCGCGCAAGCTCGGCATCAAGGTGGAATTCGTCAAGGGCGACAAGGAAGCCGTCGCGCGCCTCATCGATTCGCCCGACGCCGCAAAGCCCACACTCGTCGTCTTCGATCTGAACAACCTCAACGCCAAGCCTCTGTCGCTCATTCCCAAAATCAAAACCAAATTCAAAAAGGCGACCTCCATCATCGGCTTCCTCAACCACCTGCAAGGCGACCTGAAAGCCAAAGCAGTAGAAGTGGGCTGCGACACCGTAATGCCGCGCTCCGCCTTCTCCCAAAGCCTGCCCAACCTTCTCCGCCGCTACGGCCTCGAAGAAGAAGACGAATCCATCGCCCAGCCAATGTAAAGAGCAGGGAACAGGGAATAGGCAACAGGGAACAGAAAAGCGCATCCGTATCGGGTGCGCTTTTTGCATTTGATATGGATTCTTCGAATCGAAGTCTTTTCAAGATATTTTTAGAATTGTGACAACGGCAGTGAGGCCTGTGTGATTCCGCGCCTATTCCCTATTCCCTATTCCCTGTTCCCTGTTGCCTATTCCCTACTCCCTACTCCCTCGCATCATCCGCTCCTCCGCCGCCCCCAGCACATGTCCCGTCTTGTGATCCACAAGAAACACCACCAGACGCACCGGCCCATTCGCTTCCTCTTTGTGCGTCAGACTCCCGCCCGCAATCTTTAGTTCGCGCCCATCCACCGTATTTCCACCGAACTCCTTCATCACCCGCACGACCGCCACATGATGCAGCGTCCGTCCCGCATTCTCGCCGTGCGCCACTTCGGAGTGCGTCTCATCCGCCGCAAGCACAGCCACCAGCCGCGCTCCCGCATCCGCCGCGCCATGCACCGTGAACTCAGCCGCGCCATTTTCCCACTGCGCTTTCTCAATGGCCAGATCAACCTTCGGCCGCGCCACCGCGGCCTGCATCGCGGCTTCCAACGCCTGCGCATTATTCCCCACGAACTGCGCCGCGCCATCAACCACCATTTGCGGCGTGTAGCTGTCCTGCAATCCAAACCGATATACGTATTCCTTCTGCCGCTCCGTCATCTCCTCCAATGAGAAAGGATCGCGCCACCCCTGATGATCCCAATACGTCACGTGCTCGCTCAACACAATCGCATGCGCGCCCGCAATCGGCTGCGTCTTGTCGAGCTCCTCGAGCAGCCGGTCTGCCGGAGGACAATCCGAGCATCCCTCCGAAGTGAACAGCTCCACCAGCACAGGCTTACTCTGCGCCGCCGCACTCTGGCCCACAGCTAGCAACCCAAAGCCGTCGCCGGCGAAAACACACAACCACGCAAGCACCAGACCATAGACAAGACCAACAGCACGATTCCTCATCCGCATCGAGAGAGCCATCCTTCTTCAGACTCCCGATCCTAGCGCCGCGTTACAAACAAACTCCACACCCCAGCGCCGAACCGGCCCCCAAGCCCCACCACCCGGTCGCAGGGGAGCTGCAATCTCGATTCGCAAGGTGCAAATCCGCACGACAATGGGTGCCCCATCCTAACCGCGCTTTTTGCGGTTAGGGTGGGATAGCAACGAACCCAACCCAGCCTTTGTCCGAGCCACGTATCAGCCGGTTATGCTGAACTCATGACCGGCTCTCGCTTTTTCCGGCTCTTCATTTTCCTTTTCGCTGCAACCGCCGCATGCGCACAGCCGCAGATATCAACTGCCCCACCCCTCACTCTGACGCCCGCCGTGGTCGTAGCAGGCTCTCCAGAACTTCTCCGCATCTCTGCACCCCACACGACTTCCATTGACGGCGAATGGCTGGGCCGCAAGCTTCAATTCTTCCCCGCACGCGATCACCGCACATGGTTCGCCCTGGCCGGCGTCGATGTCGAGACTCCCGCAGCTCCCTCGACTCTCCAAGTCCACATGCGTCTAGCCGACAACACCACGCGCGACCTCACCGAGACCATCGAAATCCACCCCGCCCACTACCGCACCGGCGTCCTCACCGTCTCACCCAAATTCGTCGAGCCCGGCCCCGACGAACTCAAGCAAATCGCCGCCGACAGCGAGATCAAAGCCAAAGTCTTCGCCACCAGCGCCGCCGAGCCCCTCTGGTCCGGCAGCTTCCGCGCTCCCGTCCACTCTCCACCGACGGATAGCTTCGGCACCCGCCGCACTTTCAACGGCAAGCTCGCCAGCATTCACAAGGGAATGGATTTTCGCGCCCCCATGGGCACCGTAGTCAGGGCAGGGAACAGCGGCACCGTCGTCCTCGCCCGCCCGCTCTACTACGAGGGTAACTGTGTCGTCATCGATCACGGTCTCGGCCTCTACACGCTCTCCATGCACTTCAGCCGCATCGATGTCCACGAAGGCCAGCACGTCAACGCCGGCGATCCCCTCGGCCTCAGCGGCGCCACGGGTCGTGTCACCGGCCCCCATCTGCACTGGGCCGTCCGCTGGCAAGGCGCTTACCTCGACCCAGCTAAGCTCCTCCGCCTCAACCTCGACACGACGCGTTAGTGCCCAAACTCGCGACGGACGGCGCTGCCGAAAAGATTGGTCGTAGGTCCCAGAATTCTATTCGCAATTGGGTGCACCTTGGCTGGCTGCAGGCGGCGTGCTGCAAACGGGGTTCGAGTTACGGAAGACAATTGTCCCCGTCACCGTCTGATTCGCGGTCAACGGATCGATCAGTTGCCATGCTGGCCCTCCGAAGTCGCAGATCGGCACCTTGGTCCCGGTCGGAGGAGCCGGAGCATTGCAATTGACCCCAACAGTACCGGTGTAGCCATTCACCGAGGTCAGCGTAACTGAGCTGGAACCAACCCCGCTCGAAGCGGTGGAGGACATCGTCACGTTGCTGGCTGTGAAAGTGAAGGCGGGCGTAGCGGCTAACGCTGGCGCATCGGAGTATGCCAGGTTGAAGGCAAAAAGGAATCCAAGAACAGCGAAGAGACGATATCTCTGCATCGCAGGATCCTCCCGCGGGTGGCTTGCACCCTGTACGGTTAGACGGTGCCTAACTCCTGCAGTTACCCCCGTTCTGCCAGTATCTGACTTAAGAGCAATGACCGCGTTCTTCAGGGCTTGAACCGTTCGATTCATGCTCTCGCATATCTCGTGCGGAAGAGGTGCCTCCAAAACAAGATCACTTCCGAATCGGCCACCTCTCCACCGCAATCGCCAATTCGACTCTCATAGAAGAGGTGCAACGGCGCTGCGAATAGGATTGTGCTACCGTGGGTAGTTTCCTCTTCGAGCCGATTCGTATGAAGTTCCGTCTTGGCCTTCTCGCGTTGACGTTTGTTGCGTTTGTAGCGACGTTGTCATCTCGTAGCGCGACCGGGACGCAAACTCCCCCCATCGCCAAGGTCCTCGTATGGGTACGCGATGTGCGCGGCGCTCCGGTCACGGGTCTTACAGCCGATGATTTTGCAGTGACCGAGAACGGAAATCCCGATCGTATCGTTGGCTTAGAACGGTTTTTTTCCGGCGCGCCAATCCAGTCACAAAATGCGCCTTCGCGCGCGGCCGGCTCCATACCTGATCTTGATCAGAATGCAGACCGACGGGCCGGAACCACGACGCAAATCCTCGTTCTGCTCGCTCCGATGCCGGTCACCGGACGCAGTCACGCCATTGCGGATGCTTTGCACTTCTTCTCCAATCGCCACGCCGGGAACTGGAATGTCGCGCTGGTTGATGACGAAGGCAACTCCCTGCCATTTAGTCAAGACTTGGATCAGGTGGGCGCTGCTCTGAAGCGGCTCGAACGGCACTACGCTCCGTATGCGAAACGTTCCTCATGGTACGGAGGAGTTCACAGCGCCATACGTTTATTGAGCGTACTTCCGGGACGCCACGTGATCATCCTCATCTCTAGCGGCAATGGCACGCCTCCATCCGCATTGATCGGATTCGCGGTCGCCGCCCAGGCCGCGATGTACACGATCGAAAGTGAGGGTCCGGCTACTCTCGTGCCTTTCGGCGGCGCGGCTGAAGGCCAGGGCGTCGAATTCGGCCCCGTTCCATTCGCCGGCGGCGGGCTCGGCCAGTTCGTCCAGGCGGCGGAAGAAACCGGCGGGCTCTCCGTCGATGGCGTGAAGGACGCATTTGAGCACATCTCCACGGATGCGGCAGGCTACTACCTCGTGAGCTTCGAAGCCAAGCCCCAGGAACTTGATGGAACCTGGAACGCTTTCTCCATCACGGTAAAAAGGCCCCATCTGAATTTGAAGGCGCCGCGTTACTACGCCGTGCCGCTCGATGCCGCGGCTTGGCAGATGCCGGCCGACATGCAGGCGGCACTCGAATCGCCGCAGAATCAGAATGGCCTTCACGTGGTGGCGGATTCGTGGCTGTTCCCGGATCAGGGCGGCGTCCACTGGGGCGTGTTCGCCGCTGATGTGATTTGGGATGGAGGCGTACCACCGATAGGATCTCGGGTGAAGATTCATGCCGAGCTGATAAATGACAGCATGCACGGCCTTTCCGGCACATGGTTCGAGGAGGAAATGTGGCCGGCACAAGCAGGAGCGCTTCATTGGCAGCGGGAGGCGAGAGTCTACCCGGGATCGTACTTGCTCCGTGTCACCGCAATGGATACGTCCTCAGGCAAAATTGCAGCCGCCACCACTACGTTCATGGCGCGACCCTTGGATGTACCGGCGTTTCGATTCAGCAGCATCGTGCTTGCGGATGCGTGTCTGCCGTCCAGTGAGCGGGCGAAGATGCGACAGAGCCTTCTCGACCCACTTCAACAGGAAGGATGCAAGCTGGCGCCAGCGGCTGGCGCCAGCTTCAGGTCCAAGGATAATCTGCGCATCCTCTTGCGTGTTTATCCTCCCGCCCAGAAGTTCTCGCAGTTGGTGCTGACGCAGTGGAAGGCGTACGCAGTCATTGATGAGGCCCAAGACAAAGCGAGCGAGCTAACGATCTCTCCAGCCGAAGTGCGCGGACTGACTGTTGCGGGGGTGCTGCCCTTAAATCGCCTTGATCTTGTTCCAGGCAAGCACCGCTTGACCGTCCTGTTTGTGCTTCATGATCACAATTCAAAGCCCCAGAACATTCCACTGCAAACAGAGTTTTCAATCGGGCGCTGAGAAAACGGGAGATTGTTGACAGGTTGAATACGGTCCCGTCGAACTCGGAGGCAAAACCGATATCTGCCCACTGAAAGGCGTCGCCCTCTCGAACCGTATGGATTTGATGTCGCCGATGCAAGCAGACGTGATTTGGCTCAATGATAGAGTCTTCGAGAACTATCATCTCTTTCGATCCGACGTGCGCATCGTACCTGACTTCAGCGAAGTTCATTGAATCCTTGAAGGATGCGTCGCCCGTCGCGGCACGCCAGATATTTCAGATCAGCCTCACTCATCCGCCTTCGTGATCGTCAGCCCCAGCCGCGCAAACGGCTTCAACTTCTTTTGTTTGGTCGTCGCCGCCACAATCATCCCGGCAATCTCCGAAATTGGCGCAATCACATAAGGCGACACCGCATTCAGCTTCTCTGAAGAAGCCAACACAATCGTCTCCGCCGCACTCGCGCTCAGCGCCCGCTTCACATGCGCCTCTTCAAAATCGCCCGTCGTCAGCCCCACTTCCGCATGAATCCCCGTCACGCCCATGAAATACACATCGGCGTGAATTCTGCGAATGCTCTCAATCGCCGGTGCGCCCACGGCCACCACCGAGTGTTTGAACAGCCTGCCGCCAATCAGAATCACCTCGATGTTGCGATGCTCCACCAGCTCCACCGCAATCGTCGGACTGTGCGTCACCACCGTCGCCTTCAACTCCGGCGCAAAATGTCGCGCGATCTGCACCGCCGTCGTTCCGCCGTCGAGAATCACCACCTGCCCCGCGCTCACCATGCCGGCCGCCGCCCGCCCAATCGCTTTTTTTTCGTCGCTCGCAACATTGAGCCGCGCCGCAAAATCTCCCATCGCCGGCGACGCAGGCAGCGCTCCGCCGTGCACGCGCTGCAGCAATCCCTCCGCCGCAAGCTCGCGCAGATCGCGGCGAATCGTGTCTTCAGAGAGCCCCAGCTCTTCGCTCAGATCCTTCGCCACAATCTGGCCGGATTGGCGCAGGCGCTCAAGAATTCGTTGTTTCCTATGACTTGTCAGCACAGCCTACTATCGCATATTCGAAATCGGCTGTGCACGAAACTGCACGAACTTGCACAAATATGCACGACGTGCTAATTTGAGTTGTGGAGGGCCTTCATGTCCACATCAGCCTCAGCAACGCAGCCGCTCATCATCCTGGTAGCCGGACCCTATCGCTCCGGCACCAACAACGATCCGCAGTTGATCGCGAAAAACCTCGACCGCCTCGAGCGGTTCTCCTTGCAGATTTATGAGGCCGGCCACATCCCCCTCATCGGCGAATGGGTCGCGCTGCCCATCGCGAAACAAGCCGGCCCGTCGCATGTGGGAGACGCAATCTCCGAGCAGTTTCTCTATCCCGTGGCCAACCGCCTGATCCAGCGCTGCGACGCAGTGCTTCGCATCGAGGGACCATCGAAAGGCGCAGACGAAGATGTCCGCCTCGCACGCCAGCGCGGCCTGCCTGTCTATTTCAATATCGAAGAAGTTCCGTCGATCAACTCCACGCTCTAATGCCGCATGCGTTCGGCATCGACAGCGGCGCCGGGAAGTGCTGCCCTAATCCCTATTCCCTGCCTCTAAATCCCCTCGCCCATCTCAACATAATCGCGAATGTAGTCGAGTTCCTTCCGATACGCGACGCGCTCAGCCTGCTCAGCCGCAAACGGCTCCGGCTGGCCCGCCTGCGCGCCGAGCCGCTCCTCCAGCTCGTCCACACGCGCCGACAGCGCAATCAGGGCATCCGACAGCGGGTCCTTGATTTCATGCGGATCGGTGATCAGCACGCGCTGCCCCGCGCGATACACAATATGCGCCGGCACGCCCACCACCGTCGAATTCGGCGGCACATCGTCCAGCACCACAGACCCCGCACCCACCCGCGAGTTCTCGCCCACACATATGTTGCCCAGAATATTCGCGTTGTTGCCAATGAAGACGCCGTCGCAGATCGTCGGATGCCGCTTGCCATGGCCCTTGCCCGTGCCGCCCAGCGTCACCCCCTGGTAGATCGTCACGTCGCTGCCCACAATCGCGGTCTCGCCGATCACCACGCCCGTCGCATGATCGATAAACAGCCGCCGCCCCAGCAGCGCCGCCGGATGAATCTCCACGCCCGTCAGAAACCGTCCCACCTGCGACAAAACTCGCGCCGGAAGCCGCAACCCCGCGCGCCACAGCTGGTGGCTCACGTGATGCAGCCACACCGCCCACAACCCCGGATAGCAAAGCAAAATCTCCAGCCGCGAGCGCGCAGCAGGGTCCCGCTCCAGCACGGAGCGAATGTCTTCGCGAACGCGTTCCAGCATGCCCATCGTTAGCAGTTCAGAGTTCTAAGTTCGTAGTTCACAGGTCGTATTCCCTTAGTCCCGAGCCCCTCGCTGTGAACTACTCCCTGTTCCCTGTTCCCTACTCCCTGCTTCTACACCGTTACCGTCTGCGTAGGCAGCGCCAGCGCTTCCTGCCGCAGCGAATCGAACAGCACACTCGACAAATAGCGCTCGCCGAAATCGGGCAGAACCACCACAATCAGCTTGCCCGCATTTTCAGGCCGCGCCGCCACCTTCAGCGCCGCCACCACTGCCGCGCCGGAGCTGATGCCCACAAACAGGCCCTCTTCCAGCGGCAGCCGCCGCGCCAGCGCCACAGCCTCGTCGTTCGACACCTGGATTACTTCATCGATCAGCTTCGTGTCCAGAATGCTCGGAACAAACCCCGCGCCAATCCCCTGAATCTTGTGCGGCCCCGGCTTGCCCCCGCTCAGCACCGGGCTATCCACCGGCTCCACAGCGATCGCTTTGAACTCCGGCTTGCGCGGCTTAATGTACTGCGCCACGCCCGTGATCGTCCCGCCCGTTCCCACGCCCGAAATCAGGAAGTCCACCTTGCCGTCCGTATCATCCCAAATCTCCGGTCCCGTCGTTGCGAAATGGATCGCCGGGTTCGCGGGGTTGTCGAATTGCCCCAGGATCACCCCGTTCTGCGTCGATGCCAGAATCTCGTTGGCCTTCGCAATCGCGCCCTTCATCCCGTTCCCCCCCGGCGTCAGCACAATCTCCGCGCCAAACGCCTTCAGCAGCACCCGCCGCTCCAGGCTCATCGTCTCCGGCATCGTCAGGATCAGCTTGTAGCCCTTCACCGCCGCCACAAACGCCAGCGCAATCCCCGTATTCCCGCTCGTCGGCTCAATCAGAATCGTTTCGCCCGGCTTGATCCGTCCCTTTTTCTCCGCATCGTCAATCATCGCGAACCCGATGCGGTCCTTCACGCTCGCCGCCGGATTGCGGCTCTCCAGTTTCGCCACCACAGTCGCAGGCAAACCAGCCGCCACGCGGTTCAACCGCACCAGCGGCGTGTGTCCAATCAGTTCCGTTACACTCGCGGCAATACGCGCCATCGCTCTTCTCCTCTTTCTCGGGAAATGAACCAGATCAACTCAAATGAGATCGGGTCAAGTTAGGTCAACAAACATGCTGGGGGGTAGTGCGTCTCGCCAGGGCGGGGAAGCTTCTGCGCACTTCAGGCGCACCCGTGCATCGCGGCATTCACCAGGACGGTGTTAGCGACATCGACGCATGACGACAGACTATTCTCGCCCCGCGCCTTATGGCAAGTACGACCAATTGCAGGAATATCCTTGCTCGCTTCCCAAGGCACCACACCAGGGTAATGGTGCAGTTTGACTGCGCCACTACCCACACCGGCGATTGCCCCGCAGCCGGTATATCCTGAAAGGTCGTCGCACACTTAAGTTGTGACCGCAGAACCAGGCACCCAAACACACATGAGCAAGTCATCCATCGCTATCCACCTCCCCGACGGTTCCATCCGCGAAGTCCCCCAGGGCACCACCC
>Ga0302325_10012875_pt1 | contig 17922 bp, 15 predicted proteins | sample Palsa_T0_2_FD_201948 | JGI IMG/M metagenome (GOLD analysis project Ga0302325, IMG submission 201948) | Peat permafrost microbial communities from Stordalen Mire near Abisko, Sweden - Palsa_T0_2 | ecosystem: Environmental > Terrestrial > Soil > Palsa > Peat permafrost | place: Sweden: Abisko...
CTCCGCCGTGATGCTCTCGGCCGAGTCGGCGGTCGGCGAGTACCCGGTCGAGGCGGTGCGGGCGATGGCTGAAATCGCCCTGGCCGCGGAGGAGTCGCCCGTGATCCACGGCCGGGCGCACGCGGTGGACACCGATACACCGGCCGCGACGGTCCTCTATTCGGCCGTGCAGCTCGCCGACTCGCTCGACGCTGCGGCGCTCGTCATTCCCACCGTTACCGGAGGCGGCCCGCGGACCTGCGCGAAGTACCGGCCGGACCGGCCGATCATCGCGCTCGTCGACGATCCGATGGTGTGCAACCAGCTGATGCTGGAATGGGGAGTGCATCCGATCGCCATGGCCACCGCGGAATCGGTCGACGATCTGGTCGAGGCATCCCTGCTGGCCGCGCGTGACCTCGCCGGCCTGCCGAGTGGGGCCCGCGTCGTGCTTACGACCGGACGCCGGACGGGCACGCCCACCGCGACGAGCCTGATCATGGTCCGCGAAATCCCCTAGACCGCGCTGCCGGCTAGCGGGCGCGGTGCCTCGGCGCGGCCGTCAGCGCAGGTGGTGGACCTCCTGCAGGCCGAACACGGGCGTGTCGATACCCTCGGCCCGGGCCTTGAGCTGGAGCGCCAGGTAGAGCGAGTAGTGGCGCGATTGGTGGAGGTTGCCGCCGTGGAACCACAGGCCCTCCTGTTGTGATGGCTTCCACATGTTGCGCTGCTCGCCCTCCCACGGACCCGGGTCCTTGGCGGTGTCTGAGCCCAGTCCCCAGATCTTGCCCACCGTGTCGGCCACCTCCGGTGAGATCAGGTCGGCGACAAAGCCGGTCATCGACTCGTAGCCCGTCGCATAGACCACGAGGTCGGCGGGCAGCTCTGTCCCGTCAGCCATGACCACGCCATCCTCGGTGAGGTGATCAACCTGACCGGGCTGGAGCTTGATGCTGCCGTCGGCGACCAGCTCGGAGGCGCCCACATCGATGTAGTAGCCCGACGCGCGCCGCAGGTACTTCATGAACAGGCCCGAGCCATCCTCGCCCCAGTCGTGCTGAAATCCCGCCCCTTCCAGGCGTGCGTAGAAATCGGCGTCGTGCTCGCGAATCTGGTCGTACACCGGGATCTGCAACGGGCCCATGATCCGGTAGGGAAGCGACGCAAAGGTCAGGTCGGCCTTCTCCGTCGTCATTCCCGCCGCCACGGCGTCCTCAGAGTAAAGGCCCGCCAGAGCGATATCCATCAGGGTCTGGGACTTGACCACGTGGGTCGAGGAGCGCTGCACCATCGTCACCTCGGCGCCGTGCTCCCACAGTGCGGCGCAAATGTCATGAGCGGAGTTGTTGGAGCCGATCACGACCGCCCGCTGGCCCTGGTACTGGTCCGGGCCCGGGTGTCGGGAGGAGTGGTGCTGGTCGCCCCTGAACACGTCCATCCCCGGGAACTGCGGCAGGTACGGCCGCCCGGACATGCCGGTTGCCATGACCAGTTGCTTCGGGCGCAGGGTGACCTCTGAACCTTCGCGCTCGACGCTCAGGATCCATTCGCCGGCGTCCTCGTCGTAGCGGGCGCTCTGGGCGATCGTTGAACCCCAGTAGTTGAGCTCCATCACCCACGTGAACATCTCCAGCCAATCACCGATCTTGTCCTTGGGCGAGAAGATCGGCCAGTTTGCCGGGAACTTGATGTAGGGCAAATGGTCGTACCAGACCGGGTCGTGAAGGCAGAGCGACTGGTACCGGTTGCGCCAGGAATCGCCCGGGCGCGCATTGCGCTCAACGATGATTGTGGGCACGCGCAGCTGCCGCAGACGGGCGCCGAGGGCGATCCCGCCCTGTCCGCCGCCGACAATCACAACGTACGGCTGGGTGCTGTAACCGAGTTGCTCGGTCTCGCGCTGACGCTCTTGCAACCACGTCCGGCGATCCGGTTGCGCGCCATGCTCGACGCCTTTGGGCCGGTGCGCGCCGGCGCTCTCCTCGTGCCCCTTGAGCTCCTCCAGGGTGGTGAGCAGGGTCCACGCCTTGCCTCCGATCAGACGCAGGTGGCCCCGACCCCGCCCCACCGCGGTCTCAAAGGCGATCCAGGCCTCGCTGACGCCGTCGGCGGCCGTGGGCTCCTCGGTCGTGTGCCAGCCGCGCGGCTTGGTGTGCCCCAGCGTGTGTTCCAGCATGTCCCTGACGCCCGCACGGCCCTCGACGGTCTTGATGTTCCATGTGAATGCGACGAGATCCCGCCAGAAGCTCTCCTCCCCGAACAGCTCTGCGGCAGCGTCGCTGTCCCCTTGTGCCAGTGCTTCACCGAATCGCGCCAGCCACTGGTCGATCTCAGCAGCAACCGATGGGGTGACGGTCGTGGACATGGTCTCCTCCGTGCCGGTGACGGTACGGGCCCATTGTGTCACTGGGGCAGGGCGCGCATCCAGTGCTCGGCGGTTTCGGTCACCCACTCGGTCGCCGCGACCGGATCAGCTGGTGGCCCGGCGACGACCACAAGCTCGTCCACGCCGAGGCCGGCCAACTCGGAGAGGTCGTGGGGCTCGCAGTCCTGCACCGCCACTGCGATATAGAGCTCGGTGATGTCGCGACCGGCACGACTGCAGTGCTCGCGCAGCGTGGCCACGCGGTCCCGCACGCCGTCAAGCCCGAGAACGTTGAACCCATACCAGCCATCGCCGTGTGCCGCCACCCTGGCCAGCGCCGCGTCGCTGTTGCCACCGAAGATGATCGGAATCCCGCCAGCCCGCCTGGGTTTGGGGTACATCCGGACGGCCTCGAAGCCCGCGAATCGGCCGGCAAACGAAGCGGCGTCCTCGCGCCACAGCGTTCTCATCGCCTCGACGTACTCGACCATCCGTTCGGCGCGCCCGGAGAACGGGACTCCGAGAGCGGCGAACTCGTCGGCCGACCAGCCAATGCCGACCCCCAGAGCGAGCCGTCCGTCGGATAGCACGTCCAGCGTGGCCGCCTGCTTGGCGACCAGCAGCGGGTTGTGCTCGGGCAACAGCATGATGCCCGTGGCGAGCCTGATGGTGCGGGTAGCGGCCGCCGCGAAGCTCAGGCAGACGATCGGGTCGAGCCAGTCCGCGTCCGCCGGTACCGGGATCCGACCGTCCGCCGCGTAGGGGTAGCGAGAACCGGGCCGGTCGACCATCACGACGTGTTCACCTGCCCACAGAGTGCACAAGCCGACGTCCTCAGCAGTGCGGGCCACCGCATCGATGACTGTTCGTCGCGCGCCGGCGCCGATCCCGAGGGCGTGCAACCCGATGCGCATCACCGCGCACGCAAACCGGTCATCAGCGAACCATATAGGCCGGTTGGGGCGTCCTCTGCGAGCCGGTCAGCATTCCGCCGTGCCGGCAACGGCGTCGTATTCCCCGTCGGATCGGGGATCGTGCCCGCCTGCGGCCCTTGTCCCCCTCATCGCCGCTGTGTAAGGTCAGATCGTGACAAGGATTGCGCCACAATGGGGAGAGATCGTTTTCGGACGGTCTGATTGGCGGATGACATGGGGGGAGCGCGTGGCGCTCGAGGGATTGCTGTCCACCATGAAACCAGCGCTGTCGATCGAGATCGGCATGGCCCCGGGCGGGAGCCTGGGCCGCATCGCCGCTTACAGCGACGAGGTGCATTCCGTGGCTCGAGCCGCCCCGGGGTCGGATCTGCTCGCGTTGCGTCAGGTGCAGTACAGGTCGACGAGTTGGAAGATCACCCGTCCGTTACGCGAGGCAGTGGCGGTAGTGCGGGGCGGGCGCTAATTCCGGTGCGCGACTTCGTGATCGCCTGTCGAGAGTTTCACCCGTTCGGGGGCGGGGGCATCGGCACGTACCTCAATGCGCTCGCCCGCACGCTGCAGGATACCTGGAGGGTCACGGTGATCACCACCAGCGCCCACCAATCGCGCTACGACGACCTCGTTGCGTCAGCGGATGACCGAATCCCGCCCCGCGCCCGGTTCGTGTTCGTTGATGACCCCGAGCATGCCGAGAGCTATTTCGGGTCGACCCACGCCTGGTCGGCCCAGATCTTCACTGAGATCAAGCGCCAGTTTCCGCTCGGTGGCCCCGACGTTGTCGAGTTTCAGGACTATCTCGGTGAGGGAGCAGTGACCTGCCAGGCGAACGCGGTGGGTGACCCCGCGCTTGCGAACACCCGAGTCTGTATCCGTATCAGCACCACGTCAGAGCTGTGCAGCGTCCTGGACGGTCGCATCGGGTCAGGGTGGCCGCACAACCTGACGGCCGAGGTTGAGCGTCTGTCTCTCCGGTACGCGGACTTCCTGCTCTGGGGGGGCGGAGACATCATCGACAGCTACCGGCGCTATTTCGGAGCGGCGAACCTGAGCCCGGCTATCCAGGTGCGCCATGCGATGATCATCGAAGGCGGCACCCAGCTCGGGTCTCCCGGGAACGTCGATCCGACCAACGGTCCGCTGCGCCTCCTCTACTTGGGTCGGTTGGAACGGCGCAAGGGCGTGCAGAATCTCCTCCGGGCCGTGACCGGTCTGGATGACGATTGGCGGCTGACGCTGGTGGGTGCGGATAGCGAGACCGCGCCGCTCGGCGGCAGCATGCGCGAGCAGCTTGAGTTGATGGCAGCCGGCGATCCTCGCATCTCCTTTCACGATGCGGTGGCGCGCCGGGACGTCCCGGCGCTCATCGGGGCACACCACGTCACGGTCGTGCCGTCGCTGTGGGAATGCTGGCCGGGGGTCGCGCTCGAGTCGCTCGCCTGCGACCGGCCGGTCCTGGCCACTCCGACCGGCGGCTTGACGGAGATCGTGCGGCCCGGCCACTCGGGTTGGCACACAACCGGGAACGATGAGGACGCGATTGCCATGGGCATCGATTATTTGCTCAAGCACCGGGACGAGGTCGCCGAATTGATCACGTCCGATCGCCCGATGCGTTACGCGCGCGAGCTCACGGATCCGGTGCAGATCCGCCGTAGCTACGAGTCGATCGCCGAGGCGCCGAAGCGGTTCCCTGCGGCCCGGCGCCGGAGCGGCGCGCGGCCGCTGGTGTCGGTGATCATTCCGTACTACCGGCTGTCGCGTTTTCTCGAGGATGCCGTGCGTTCGATCGTCGGTCAGACCCATCCCGACGTGGAGATCATCGTCGTCAACGATGGATCGTTCTGGCCGGAGGATCACATCGTCGCCGAGCTTGCCGTCCGTTATCCGATCCGCGTTCTGACCCAGGCTCACTCCGGGCTGGGCACGGCCAGGAACGCCGGTATCAGTCAGGCTCGAGGAAAGTACGTATTCCCGATGGATGCCGACAACATCGCCGAACCGGAGTTCGTTGCGCGCTGCGTCTCGGTCTTGGAGGATGACCCCCGGCTGGCCTACGTGACGACGTGGTCGCGCTTCATCGATGAGGCAGGAACGCCCGATACCCGGATGGGTGTCGGTTACCAGGCCTTGGGCAATACCAGCGGCATCCTCACACACTGCAACGCCGCGGGTGATGCAGCGGCCGTGCTTCCCCGGCGACTGTTTCACATCGGATACCGCTATAGCCCTGATTTGAATAGTTACGAGGACTGGGCGCTGTACCGCCAGCTGGCCCAAGACGGCAGGTTTGGTCGAGTCATCCCCGAGCGGCTGATGCACTACCGGATCCGGTCGGACTCGATGGTCCGCGAGGTTGGACAGCCTCGCATTGAACAGCTGATGCAGGAGATCGACGCCCAGACCATCGAAAGGCGGGACGAATGGACGTTGTCGAGCGCCTCCCGCTAGAGGCGGCCAGTGCGCACACGCTGCCACGCCTCGAGCGGGTGCATCGCTACGAGCTGGCGGCGGAGCTCTGCCTCGGTGCCCGCACCCTGGACCTCTGTTGCGGTACGGGCTACGGCTCGGGTCTGCTCGCGCGGACCGCGGCGTCCGTGGTTGGCGTCGACAGCGACGCGGCGACGATCGACGCTGCGGTCCATGCCATCGATCAGCCGAACGTCGCCTTCGAGGTTGACGACGCGCACGCGTACTTGCGACGGCTTGAGCCCAGCGACTTCGATGTCGTGGTGTGTTTTGACGCCATCGAGCATCTCCAGGACCGCGATGACGCGCTGGCGAGCCTCAGGCGTCTGGCGACCGCGGGAGTCCGGCTGGTCTTGTCGATGCCGAACCGCTGCGTGTCGGTGCAGGAGAAGGGGTCCCACGGGAGCGATTTCGACTTCGAGCGGGCGTGCGACATCTGCGATTCGTTCGAGAACGTTCAGCTCCTCTACCAGTTTCTGGCCGAAGGTTCGCTGATTCGGGGCCCCGAGCCAGTCACCGGCTCGTTTCCCATGCGCGGCCGGCTTGCCGAGCACGGTGAGATCGAGTGGGCCAACACCTACTTGGCGCTGGTTAACTTTGCGTCGGACGACGGCCAATTGCTGCCGTCAGGCCGTGCCAATCTGGCGCTGGCGCCGGTACACGGCCGCTACCTGAAGGTCTTGGAGCGGGCAAACGTCGACCTCTGGCGGACGAATGCCCGCCTCGGCCGTGAGCAGCTTGGCCAGTACGACGCGGCAGCCGCCGCGACCATGCTCAAGCTGCGTGACCTCGAGCGCCGAGCCGAGGAGGCCGAGCGTCGGGCCGCTGCGGCGCAGCAGCGCGCCGATCGAGAGGCAGACAATGCCAACCTGCGCCTGCAGGAGATCGAGCGTCTGCGCGGACAGCTCGCGATCGAGCGATCCGGCTCCATCGCGGGGCTCGCTCACGTGATCCGGGCACTGCGCCGAGGCCGATAGCCGCCCGGGCGCGCATCGGTCAGTACTCGAGCAACTGTGTTGCGATGTTCCGAATCCCGGCCAGCTGATTTCATCGGTCCGCGGATGAAATCAGCGTTCTGCGTCCTTGCCTGTGGTCTCGGATTCTTCAGTGCCCTCCGCGTTCGGTGTCGGCGACGAAGCGCCTGATCTCGGGATAGATCTCCTGCTCGAAGCGCGTGCCGCTGAAGACGCCGTAGTGCCCGACGCCCGCCTGCAGATGGTGGCGCTTGCGTTCGTCCGGAATGCCCATGCAGAGGTCGTGTGCCGCTTGCGTTTGGCCAGGGGGACACAGCTCGTCGTTCTCGGCCTCGATCGTCAGCAGAGCCGTCTCGATCGCGGCCGGGCGGACTCGCCGCCCTTCCCACGCCATCCGGCCGAGCGCGAGATCATGGTCCATGAAGATCGTCTTCACGGTCTCCAGGTAGAACTCGGCCGCCACGTCGAGCACGGCGAAATACTCGTCGTAGAATGCCACCGTTCTGGCCGCCGCCGCGTCGTCGCCGCTCGCGATGTCGCGAAACAGGCCCGTGAACGCGGTCAGGTGGCGTCGCGGCGCCAGGCCGAGGAATCCCATCGCCTGCAGGAAGCCGGGATAGACGCGTCGTCCTGCGCCTGCGTAGCGGCGCGGGACGGTGGCAATCACCGCCCGCTCGAGCTCTGCGAGTGATCGGCTGCCGGCGAAGTCGTTGACGCGACCGGGATTGATGCGAGCGTCCACGGGGCCCGCCAGCAGAATCAGGCTCCGGGGTTGGGCTGGGTGAGCATCCTGGGCCATGATCGCGGCCGCGGCGAGCGCTGCCACGCACGGCTGGCACACCGCCATCAGGTGCGAGCCGGGACCGATCGCCGTGACGAACTCGATCAGGTGGCTGATGTACTCGTCGAGCCCGAAGCGTCCGTCACCCACCGGCACATCGCGCGCGTTGTGCCAGTCAGCGACGAAGACCTCGTGGTCAGGCAGAAGTGTCCGCACGGTTCCGCGCACCAGGGTGGCGAAGTGTCCGGCCAGGCCGGGCACCACGAGCACGCGTGGCTGGACCGCGTCGGTGTCCTTGGCGAATCGCAGCAGGGCCCCGAATGGGGTGGACAGGACCGCCTCTTCGCGGACCGGCGCGAGCTCCCCGTCGATCTCGACCGCGTCGATCCCGAAGACCGGGCGCTGGTGCGTCAGCTCGAGTGCGGAGATGGTCTCCGCGAACGCCCGCAATCCCCTGACGGCGAAGCTGCTGGCGAGCGGTTCGGGAAGCCATTGCAACGCTGCGGTCTGGAGCGCGGCCATCCCCGATATGGGGGCCGATAGGCCCCGCTTGGCTTCATAAGACTGATAGAGCATCGTTTCCTTCGTTACGAGGTGCGTTTTGACAAGACGTTTGATCACTCAACCTGTCCGTCGCACCAGCGAACCGAAGGAATCCCTCGCGTCCACAAACCAGCCCGTCAGGCTCGTTCGCGAAGCTTATCTGACCCCCACGTACCATTCGCTACCGTGCGTCGGGCATTGCTGCCACCTATTTTACGGGTCCGGCGGGCCGGGTGGGTCCCGTAGTCGCTGCTTAGTGTCCGTAGGGTCCTCGAGCGCGTCCACACGGACGACGGATGGACTGGCGGCGGGCGTCTCCGGGGCGCCGCCGATCGCGTTGAGGAGGCGAACCCGACGGGCCTGAACGCGCCCGAACCTGGCGCGGGATCGAGCCAGCTTGTGGCTGCCGGCGTGGTAGCGCCACTTAGCCCAGGGTGACGGGGGCGTCGCGAGCCGAAGCCCGGCGACCAGCGCCACGGGTGGGATGAACAACCCGATCAGGCCCAACAGCGGCTTGCCCTTGGTGATCGCCAGCAGGACGAACAGCAGGTCGATCCCCACGGCCAGGGCGATCGACTCGCCCGCCGCCGCGTCAGAGGTACCGAATGGGGCCAGACCCAGGACGACCAGAGCACCGATCAGTGCCGCGACCACCACCGCGTCGAGCGAGGAGCGGCCCTGCTGGGACCAGTAGACATCCTCGAGCCGGACCCAGAGCGCGAACTCATCGAGGGTCAACCCCGCGCCGACTCCGAACGCTCCGGCCAGGATCTCACTCCACGGACTCCCCGGAGCGAGGGCAAAGCCCAGGAAGCCGCAGAGCAGAATCAGCACGATCCCCCATACGAGGTGGTGGATGTGCAAGCCACTCTCTGTCGTCACGCTCCCCGGCCACCACGGGACTTTCGGGCTGCGCATCAACCGGGCGCTGGTGCGGATGAACAGAAAGGAGACGAGAAAGGCGGCCAGCAAAACGAAACCGTCTCGCTGGGCGTTGGTATCCAAGAATCGAGCCGGGAGCTCGAACTGGATGTCGATCGCCGCTCGCACGCTCAAACACTGTGCCCGAGCGCCGACCGAATCTCAACCCGCGTGGCCGGGCCAGAACGCGATCGGTCAGTGGTGGGTTCTGCGCGCCAGACGCTACAGGTGGGAGGCGTTCGAGCTGAATCCGCGCGCGATGCTCGATCCGAAGGTCTTCGCGGCGACCAGCACGACCAAGGCCCAGGCCAGGAGAATGGCGTATTCGGACATGGTCTGACCGCCGTCTGAACGCGAACGGGTCACGAGAACCGTCACAATTGCGTAGAACCGGTAAAGCAACTGTACGTGATGTGTATCGGCCAGCCGACCGCGGCCCGGCTGCACAAAGGTCTAGCCCGGGCTAGACCTTTGTGAATCCTCTTACACGGACCAAACAGACTCGGTCGGGGTGCTAGCCGCTGCCCTCAAGCCGTCGGAGCGCGTCCTGATCCAGCAAGGCTCCGTCATGGGAGGCGCTGACCGCGGGTGGCAACTCGATGCGCAACCGGGTCACGGTGTCGAGGTGAGCCGTCGCTTCGAGCACCGTGTATGCGAGCACGTGTCCACCGCGGCTGCGGTCATCGGTCACGAAGTGCAGGTGCGACCCGACCATCTCGATCCCGTCGAGCGCGTCGGGAAACAGGAACCCAACCATGGTCCCGGAAACGTCGTCATGCTCGCTGACCCGCTGCTTGGCGATGACCTCGGCGAGCGGCGGGTACGGATGCTGCTGCTTGGGCACGGAGCGAACCTGCACCGACTCGAAACGGCCGTCGATGCGGATCGCCGTCGGCCGCCGCGCTACCTCGATCCCGTGGCCCAGGTGTTGCTCCAGCTCGGTGCCCGGAAAGGGCCCGAGCAACGGCACCGGCTCACCGGGCGAGAACGGCACAACGACCGCGTAGGGCGTTCGGCACGACAGCTGTGGCCGCATCAGCGTCCCGTCCAGGTTGGCCTTCCATACGATGCCGTCGAGCACGATCAGCTCGCCGTCGAGCCCGTCGAGTGTCCCGAGACCCAGGTCGCCATGCTCGAGGATCTGGCCGAGCGTGACGTCTCCGTCGAACGCGCCGGCCAGCAGCGCCTGGACGGTTGATGTCTGAAACAGCTCGTGATCAGGGTGCTCGGCGCGCAGTTCGCGATGACGCAGCAGCTCGACCTGCAGAGCGCCCAGGAACTCAAGCTCGTTCACTGCGGACCTCTGATTGCGGGAAACTACGGATCAAGCAACGGGGAATAACGGCCGAAAACATACCTGTCCGGAGGGATTCCCACTGTCGGGCGCCCACGACGGACAAGGACACCCATGAGCAGCCTGTTGCGAGATCACCATTCCGACCATGACGGCGACGACAGCAGCAAGATCAAGGTGCTGTTGGCCGATGATCATCCGTTGATCATCGCTGGGGTCCGCCGGACGATCGAGGATCTGGATGACATGGAGATCGTGGGCGAGGCCCACTCAGGTCCGGAGCTGATGCAACTGATCGAGCGCCGCGGGCCCGATCTCGTGCTGATGGATCTGAGGATGCCCGGAGTCGTCGGCGTCGAGGCGATCGAGCAGATTCACCATACTTGGCCTGACATCAAGACCGTCGTGCTGTCAGCCTGTGGTGACCGGACCGCGATCGACTCGGCCCTGCGCGCGGGTGCCAGCGCCTACGTACTGAAGAGCGCCCACGCCGTGGACATCGCCTCCGTGCTGCGCCAGGCCTCCAACGGCGACGTGTTCCATGCGCCCTCCTACGCCCCGCCCCGGCCCGGTGTGCCAGGCGCCCCGGCGCTGCCGGCGCTGACCGATCGCGAGCGATCGATCCTCTCGGCAGTCGCGGCCGGATTGACCACAGCCGCGATCAGCCGGGACCTATGGATCAGCGAGCACACGATCAAGTTTCACCTCACGAACATCTACCGCAAGCTCGGTGTCGTGAATCGTGCCGGAGCGGTCCGGTACGCGCTGGAGAACGGCATCGCCTAACTACGCTCCGGGGATCGCCAGCGACACGAACACCGTCATCGCTGCGGCTACGACACTGATCGAGATTGCGACGCGCGATGCTGCGAACCGCGGGCGCTGGTCGAGCCCCCCAAGCAGCAATGCTGCGAAGACCGGGAGGCCATAGCGTGAAACGCCCCACTGGTCGCCGAACAAAACCACGGTCGTGTTGAGCGCGAACAACAGCGCCGCCGCTCTCGCCGCCGTTATGCTGTGGCGCAACAGCGCAATCGCACAACCCATTCCGGCCAGAATCAGTATGAGATATATCAGGTCCCAGGCTGCTCCGAGCGCGGAATCGTGGTCGACCGTTCGCTGCGCCTCAACGACGTAGTCCCTCAGTATCGACAGGTCCGGAGTGTCCGCTGTTGAGGCGGCGCCGCCGCCATAACGGGCGTGGATGTGTACCTGCCACGCCAGGAACGCGGCGGCCGGCACGACCACCGCGGGCCAAGCGTTTCGCGCAGCCCTCCAGAATGCTCCCGGCTCCCGCCTGGAGCGCCACCAACGCGCCACAGCATCGACGGCGATTGCGACGACTGCGAGCGTCATCGGCTCACGGGCGAGAACCGCGATGACGAGCAGCGCTGCGGCCCACCAACTTCGCCGAAGCTGCCACATCAGGAGTCCGCCGAGCATGCTCGCCGTCGCGACGGGGTCGCTCAAATCGCGCATTGTCGCGAGCAGGAAGCCGGGCTGCAGCCCGATCGCGAGTGCCCACCAAGTTGACCAGCCGCGGCTGCGCGCGTACACCGCGAAGCCGGTCGTGATGCCGAGGATGGCCAGCACATTCACGATCAGCAGAGTCCACGGGATCGCCTGTGGTTGCCCGAGCGCGAGGATGTAGGCGAGCGCCGGGTACGCCATCCGTTGCAGTCGGTATGCGCCGCCTGCCCGGTCGAGGTTCGCGATCGTCCCAGCGTGCAGGAGCAAGGGGTCCTGGGCCGCGGTCCAGAAGAACTGGCCGTCGTAGCCGGTCGGCGAAGCAACGATCGCGCCGCGCGGTGGGTGGGTGTATTGGACAAAGCGCTGTCCGAACTGGATCAACCCGGTCGGGTTGCCGTGGTACACGAGCAATCGCCCACCGATCAGGAAACCAAGCACGACCGCGACAACCAACACCGGTCCCGCCACGCTCGTTCCGTCAAGCTGCAGTCGCAGCCCGCCGGCGCGGATCGAGATCGGCGGTTGGGTCGTCACAATTGACCGCCGCAGACGGGTGCGCTTGAGCCCTTCCCCGTCGCGGAGCCTACGGCTCGAGGCTGGGCCACGGCGGCATCGTGGCCGAGATGACCGTCGGGCCTCCGGGCCGACTGTCGATCCGAGTCCTGCCTCCGAGCATTCGTACGCGCTCGTGCATCCCCACCAAGCCCAGTCGGCCCGCGCGGGCGGCGCGCACGAGGGTCGTCTCCGGATCAAAGCCGCATCCGTCGTCGGTGATCCGGGCCTCGACACCGCGCCGCTTCGCGGAAATCGTGATCGTCACCGTGCGTGCTTCGCTGTGCTCACGGATATTGCTCAGCGCCTCACGGATCAGCGCCAGCAGAGTGATCTGCTGAGAGTCGGTCAGTCGCTCCAAGTCGCCGCTGAGCTTCGTTTGGGGCTCGACTCCGGTCCGCCCCGTGAACGCGTCGGTCATCTGCTTGAGAACATCCGGCAGGGAGCCGGGCTGGAGAAACGGCGACTGAACCGAGGTCGAGAGCCGTCGCAGGTCACCGTCGAGTGCCACCAGCTGAGCGTCGAGGTCATCGAGGCGGCCGAGCAGGCGGCCGGCGTGTGGTTCGTCGGCAATCAGTGGACGGAGTTGCTCACGGAACAGTCGGAGATCCTGTGCGAGCAGGTGGACGTCCTGTTGCGGCCCGTCGTGGAGATCGAAACGCAAACGGGCGAGTCGGCGATCGACCGAACTCATCATCGTCTGCTCGGACGGACTGTCGGGTGCCAGCAGAGCTTCGCGGTCGAGCAGCGCCGCCAGCACTCCAGACGCCGCTTCGAGCAGCAGGGTGCGGTGATCGGCACCTGGTGCTGGCCCGCGCGCGATCAGCGCAGCGGCGGGTGGCTGCAGGCGCTCGATTCTGATCCCCACCGCCGATTGTCCGCTCCCGAAGCCCGGTGCCTCGCCTCCGATCAGCGTGCGTGCGGTCTCGCGAGTTTGCTGAGCTTTCAGCTCGAAGTCGCCGGCGTGGGACACGTGCTTGAGATCGCCGCTCGGCCACAGCGTCCAGAGCGACACGGCCTGGGCGCGGGTGAAGATCAGCAGCAGCGCTAGCTGGACCTCGATCGCGACGTCGATCGGCAGATCGGGTAGCTGCCTCGTCCGCAGGACCTCGCGACCAAGGGCCAGTCGCGGTACGCCGGCGGTCGTCTCGATCCGATCGATCAGCCGGTCGGCTTCACGCGGGCTAGCCGCGAGGTCGACCGCGATCGCCCCCAGGAGCTCGGTTGCGAACCCAATCAGGGCGAGGGCCGCGGCACCGTCGGACGAGCCGCACACGTCAAACAACTCGAGCGCATGACCCCGCGCGAGGCCCCGGACTGCGCTGGGTACGACCGGTCCCGCGCCGGACCCGTCGACAAGCGCGGCCAATCGATCGAGCGTCGTGGCGACCGTGTGTTCATGTTTCCTGATGCTGGCTATCTCACCCATTTGTTCCAAAAAATCCAGGGAAAATGCCAAGGCTGGTCCATGGCCAGCGTACAGGCTGGGACGGGTGCCGCCCACCGGGTCAGGTGGCGCTGCTGTCGGCGGCTCCGTGTGTGGGGGCCACAGGCGCGAACGAGTTCGGCCCCAGGTGGGGGACATGGACCTCTGAGAACTCAGCCAGATAGCTGGCGGGCAGCTTGTCGGTGTCGAACCATCCCGCTCCGCCGCCCGGTCGGGCGAATCCGCTGGTCCCGAAGAAGCGGTTGCCGATGCGCATGAACGTGTGCGTCGGGTTGTAGAAGATCGTCACCGCCCCGGGTCCGGCGGGGAATCCCCACGACGCGATGTCCCCTGAGACCGTCGTCGGGACCTTGTAGCCGGATTGCTGCATCACGTAGGAGACCGCACCAGAGCAGTCGAAGGGCGCAAACACCGAGGGCTGCTCGTGTCCGCCGCCGTAGAGGTAGGGAAAGTTCGCGGCACTGACCATGTTTGCGGTTGCAATCAGCCGGTCGTAGTGCCACAGGTAGCCACCCTTGAAGGTCGCCACTCCGTGCTCGGCACCCCTGCTCTCAAAGCCCACCGAGGCGATGCCACGCGTGAAACTCGTCTGGGCGGGGTGCACATCGTCGGCGATCGCCTGCGCTCGTGACAGCACTTCGTTGACGTACCAGGTGGCGTGGTTGTACGAGAAGACGGCTCCGGAGAGGCTCTTTGCCGCACCGGCTGCGGCGAGCAAACGAGCGGCGGCGAAGATCGCATCGCGGGGGTCGTAGGGGTTGGCCACGCTGTGGCCGTCCACCGCCATGCCGTACTCCCGCCAGCTCGCGGGTTCGAACTGCATCCATCCGATCGCGCCTGCCGACGAGGTGCTGAGATCGCGCCCGTAATCGGTCTCGACCGCGTTGATCGCCGCCAGTACCTCCCATGGGACGTCGTAGCGGCGGCCCGCCTCCATGTAGATCGGGATCAGGAACGGAGGCGGTTGATTGCCGTTGGCGAGCAGACCGGAGAGATCGGTCAGCGCACCCGACAGATTGGGGTCGATGGTTGACGTTCCGGTCCACGCCTGCGGCGCGGTGAACTGGGGTGGCGTTGGCGAGAGGCTGGGGGTGGCGCTCGGCGTCGGTGTCGCGGGCGTGTTGTGAGCGGCCGGCCGAGACGCGAGCTTCACGGGTGGGCGCGGATTCAGCCCGCCCATCGGCTGCAGCGGCGCGCCGCCATTCGGATCCTGGATGTGCTCGCCGCGATGCGGGTGTCCGTGCGCGTCTTGTCCGCCGCCGCCGGCGGCGACGGGCACGTTGGCATTGCTGGGAGCTGCGGGTCCGCTGCCCCCACTGGGAGCGGCGGGCACATTGCCGGGGTCTGGAGCAGCGGGGACGTTGCCGCTGCCGGCAGCTGTGGGTGGGTTGCCGGTGCCGCCCGCCGCCGGGGGCTTGCCGCCGGCGCCGGGAACGTTGGGCAGGTTGGCGCCGCCATCGCTCCCACCGACCACTCCGGGACGACCGGAGCGCTCGGCTCCCGGCCCGTTGCGCTGGGCTGCGCCGTTGGCCCGAGGGCCGCCGGTTCGCGGATGACCCGGATTGTGCGTCGAGGCCTTGGGGGTCGCGGGGTCGGTGCATTTGGGTGCCGACGCTGCTCCGGATGTGGCCGGCAGCGTCGACGTGGAGCGCACCGCTGCGGACAGGGATGACCCAGCGCTCGGCGCCGCGTCCTTGGGCTTGCACGGTGCTGCCGTCGCCGGCTGGGACGCCGCCGGCTGCGCGGGGGTCGAGAAAAGGTGTTTCACCGCGGGAGGCTGGGTGGCCGGAGTCGTGGCATGCCGGGACGCAGTCGTGGCAGCACTCGATCGTCGCCCGTGGCCGGCAGTCAAACTGAGCGCCGTGCGCGTGTGCGCCGTGGCGACGTGACCGGCTCGCTGCACCCTTGCAGTTGAGCGCGAGGCGGCATTAGTGGCCGATCCGCCGTGGACCGCTTGCGTGGCGGCGAGGCCGACGGCCGGAGTGGAGCTGGTTGTGACGGCCACGGCGGTGGCCAGAGCAACCAGTCGGCGACGAGCCTGGCCGACCGGCATCCGGCCGCGCGCGCTCGGCGGCAACTGTGGGCGGTTGAACCTGAGCGCTTGGGGCGTGAGTATGCGCAGCCCAGGCACCGGCAGCGCCAGCGCCACACGCCCTGAGACAGTGAACTCAAACAGCGCCTGCTGATACTCGACCACCTCGAGCGGAACCGCGAAGGAAGCCCGCCACAGCAGCTCGCTGGTACGGTCGCTCCCCTGACGGCGGATGAGCCGCCGCTCGAGCGCGCATGCGCGCGCCGGGTAGGCAGCGCTCTCCGGGCCCCGACGCACCACGAGCATCGCCTGAGCCGGGGCTCCGAGATCGGAACCGAGGCCGGCCAGCAGCCTCAGGACCGCCCAGTGCTCTCCGACGCGGGAGTAGTCGAACCGCTCGAGTACGAGCAAGCTGTCGAGGTCGCTCAGCGGCTGGATCGGCTGAGCCGGGTTCGCCACCGGGATCAACGTCCAAGTCCGGGAACGATCAAGACGGCGAGGGCGCCAAACGCGATGAACGGCCCGAACGGAAGCGCTGCCTTGCGCGCCGCCGTCCCACCACGAATCATCATCACCAGCGCGACGGGAAGGACGGAAATAAACGCGATCAGCAGCGCACCGATCACCGTCCAGCCGAGCACGAGGCCGACCAGCACAGCGAGCTTGACATCACCCATCCCCATCCACGAGCTGCTGATCAGGTTGGGAATCAGGAGCAGTGCGCCGGCCACCAGCGCCGCCAGCAGGAACTCCGGCGTGCGTCCTGGCCAGAAGGCCAGATCGGCGATCAGCACGATGGCCATCGCCGGCAGCACCACCCGGTTGGGGATCCTGCGGGTCTGGAAGTCGATCGCCGCGATCAGTACCAGGACGGCGGCGAGGAAGGCCGCGATCGCCGCGCCGGCGCCGAGCGGGTAGCCCGCGAAGGCAAGGCACGCGAGCACAGCTGCGCTCACCGCGATCGGAGCCCCGAGCCGGACCTTGGCGGGGGCGGCCGGAGCCCGGGAGCGCGCGCTAGCCGTGGCCACTGGCCACCCGGCTGAGTCCGGTGCCTGTCCGCGCGTCCTCGATCGCTGCGAACAAGCCTTCGAACGAGTTCCACTTCGAGATCAGCGGCAGCGTGGCGAGCCCGTCCTGGGGCTCTGCGCTGACCGCGACGACCCCGACCCGGGGGCGCAGGTTCTCGAGCCTGGCCACATCGCGGGCGACCGCGGTCAGCGACGCGGTCGCGTCAATGACGACGACTTCGGCACCCTCCCGCGACGCGAGCTCGGCCACGTCTCGGTTGCCGTCTCCGACCACGACCGAATAGCCGCGTTGCGTCAGCAGCGTGCAGGCCACCGCGCGGAAGCGACGATCATTGGCCACCAGGAGCACGCGTGCGGACGCGTTGATGCGATCAGCGTCGGGACCAGACAGCTCGGAGGCCGCCGGCGCGTGAGCTGGCTCGACCACGGCCAGGCGGTCCGCCAGTCTGATCTCCCGGCGGGCGCTCTCCCCCGCTGGCAGCTCGAGCACGGCCTTGGCGCCGCGCACGGACGCGGTGCGCCACGGCTTCAGTCGCGCAACCAGCTTCAGCACCTGGAGATCGGCGTCGAGGAAGACCACGTCGATCCGGAATCGCATGAATGCCGTGTGAATGGACGGCGCTGGGCGCAGCAGGAGGCCCTCGCCGCTCGGTAACGAGCGGCGTCCGAGCAGGCCCCGCATGCGGGTAAGCGCGCGGTCGGCGATCGCCGCCTGCTCACAGACGACACTCTCGCGCGTGAGGTTCACAATCATCTTCGGCTCGCGTGGCCGCATGATGGGAATGTCGCCCCGAGCGCGCCGTGAGCGCATCCCACCAAGGTCTAGGTCGGGCTAACTGTTCTTCTGAAACAGCGGCGGTTCGGCCCCCGGATTCGGTCTAACCCTACCTTGGTCTAGGTCGACCTAGCCCTTTTGCTCTGGTGTGTGTGCCTGAGAAACCCCGATGCTGAGTCCATGGCGATGGCACACAGGGACTCACATGTGCTGGGTGGCCAGCACTCGCCTTTGGAAACAGCCAGGCAAATCTGCATGACAGGGGGAGGAGGTGAATTCTATTGTTGAACAACCTCTTTGACTTCGTAAGCATGCTGGCAATTCGGGTGCGTCACGATGAGGGTCAGACGATGGCTGAGT
>Ga0302325_10012876_pt1 | contig 17920 bp, 23 predicted proteins | sample Palsa_T0_2_FD_201948 | JGI IMG/M metagenome (GOLD analysis project Ga0302325, IMG submission 201948) | Peat permafrost microbial communities from Stordalen Mire near Abisko, Sweden - Palsa_T0_2 | ecosystem: Environmental > Terrestrial > Soil > Palsa > Peat permafrost | place: Sweden: Abisko...
CCGGTCATCATGCCGACGTCACCGACGTCAGCGTGGGACGCTGGATAACGACACGCCGACGTGCGGAAACAGCAGTTCAGGCCACGCTGGCCGACGTTACGGACGGGTGGCTGAGGACCCCGGATAGGTCGACTCCCAGGACCTTCACGGTCCCGGCCTGCGGGTCGGGCAGTGCCATGACCAGCCGCAGCATGCTGGAGCGGCCGGCCGCCAGGTCCAGCCCCGGCGCCAGCCTGGCCCCGGCCCGGCCGGCCAGGGCCAGCGCGACCGCCGTGAGCATCCGCGCCAGCGGCGGGGTCCGCCGGGCGCGCCGCGCGGTCAGCCCGTCGATCTGCTCGGCGAACGTGACGGCTGGGCAGTCCGGGTTGCCGCAGAAGAACCGGCGCACCGCCAGCCGGACCAGCACCCGGCGGCCGCCGACCGGCGCGTCGGCCAGCCGCCGCCCGTAGGCGCTGTGCACCCGGATCGAGGGCTGGCTGCACCTCGGGCACACACCATGATCAGCGCGGGCACGCGCCCAGATGCACAGCAGGCCGTCCGTCATCTCGGCGGCTTCGGCGGTCACCCCGGCCAGGTGCGGCAGCAACCGCTCCCAGCTGATCCCGTGCTGGCATGACAAGCACCCGCTGAACTGCGACAATGACACGGCGGACTCCTGGGAGGACGGCTGGACTCGACAACCGCCGATCTACCAGGAGTCCCTCTTTGCCCGGAGTTCAGCCTGACTGAGGGTTTCCGGGATGGAACTGAGGGGTCTTCAGTCTTCTTGAGCGGATCCGGTCCTTGGGTTCGCGCGGAGCCGGGCGGGGTCTTGCTGCTCGGCTGCGGTCTGGAGGAGCTGCCGGGCGCTGGATGCGTAGCGGACGGCGGTGCCGGGGTCCAGGCCGAAGGTGGCCGCCAGGTGCAGGGGATCGGCGCCGGTGGCGAGGGCTTCCTCGAGCTGGCGGTCGACGCGCAGCGCCTCGATGGTCGCGGCGTGGCCGCGCAGGGCGGAGTTGGCCCAGGTTCTGCTGGCCGGCCCGGTGCCCAGGGCGGTCTGGGCGTTGATGAGCAGGTGCGGGTTGGCGGTTCCCGGCCATCTGGCGCGGCGGGCCTCGAGCCAGGCGCGCAGCAGGCGGGCGGTGAGGTCGTCCAGGGGGCGGGGCCGGCCGCCCAGGAGCAGGCGGCTGCTGCCTGGGTCGGCGTCGCTCAGGAGGATGGCGCAGATGGTGCTGCTGCGGGCCGCGTGAACGCCGGCCAGGGCCACGATGAGCCGGGCGGCCGGGGTGGCGGCAGCGGCGATGGCGTCGTCGATGTCGTCCTGGCCCAGCGGCTGCAGGACGGTGAAGGAGGGCCGGCGGCCGACCTTGATGCCCTGGGCGGGGTTGCGGAAGGTCACGCCGGCCGAGAGGCAGAACCCGAACAGCGAGCGGAGGGCTACCAGGGTGTTGTGGCGCTGGGATCCGTGCAGGTCGTGCACGTGGTCCTGGATGTCGTCGCGGGTGACCTCGCGGAGGTGGTGATAGCGTGCCGACCAGTCCAGCAGCGCGGGAAGTGCCTTTCCCAGGTGGCTGTGGACGGTCGCGACGCTTCTGGGGCGGTTGCGGGGGCCGCCGTCTTTGAGGGTGCGCAGCCAGCGCTCGGCGTCGCGGCGGATTCCTGTGGTCACGCCGCCGAGCTTGCGGTCCAGCCAGGCGTCGAAGGCAGGGCGCTGGTCGTCGTGCAGCAGGCCGGCCTGCCGGAGGGCCTCGGCGACGTGCCCGGCGGGCAGGTGCATGGCATGCAGTCGCGGCAGGGCCTGCGGCCACCGGGCGTCCTCGCCGTCCTGGTGGCCGTCCAGCGTGATGGCCAGTCCCTGGCGGACCCGGCGGCGGATCTCACCGGACCACCCGCGGGCCTCGGCGAGGCGGTCGGCGACGCGGATCGCGGCGGCCAGGGACGGGCTGGCCGGCGGGCGCCGGCCCGGGCGGGCATGCGGCGACGGCAGTTCCGGCTGAGCCCAGGCGGCTTCGGGGGGCAGGGCCCTGCGCGGCCGGGGCGGCGCAGCATGCGCCGGCCCGGCTCCCGTGCGCGTTGCCATCCGGTCGAAGAACAGCTGGTGATGGCCGATCTTCACGCCGGCCGCGGCCAGGGCGGCGACCGCCCGGGGCGGGGTTCCTTCCCAGGCACGGCCGCTGGACAGCTGGATCCAGCACAGCCGGCAGTACCCGTTCTTCACCCGCAGCGCCCGGCCGCACCCGGTGCACTCGCGCTCGTCCCGGTTGCCGTCGCGGAACGAGCGGCAGGCCCGGCACCGTATCTGCAGTATCACTCCCCAGGCCAGGCAGTCGGTGCAGCTGCGGGGAAGGTCGCGGGCCGGGTCCCTGGACCTGCCCATCTCAGGGCGGCGGCAGGGTGCGGCCGTCGCGGCGCCTGGGCGTGACCGCGGGCCCGCCGGCGGACGGGGCCGCGGCCTGCCGGGACTGCTCCTCGCCTGCTGGCGCGGCGACCTTGCCGGGCTCGGGCAGCAGCAGTTCCTCGATCCCGCAGCCCAGCACGGCGCAGATGACGTCGAGCTCGTCGAGCTTGACGCTGGCGGGGCTGCCTGACCACAGGCCGGACATCTTCCCGGCGCTGACGGACAGGCCGCGGGCGGCGAGCATCCGCTGCATCTCACTCGCCGTCCAGATACCGCGGTGCGCGGCGGCCAGCCGCAGGTTCCACTTCATCGTTCGCCCTTTCTCCGCAGGTGAGGCGGGATGTCCGGCGGCAGGGTGACCATAGCGTCCCGGTGCCCGCCGGCGTGCAGGACGGCCCTGGCCGCGGCCGTGATACCGGCACGGTCCAGGCCGGTGAGCGCCTCGCCCAGGTCGGCGGGTATCCCGGCGGCGATGCTCGCCGCCAGGTGAAGTATCCGCCGTTCCCCGCCGCCGCACGGCAGGGCGCCGCCGTCGAGGGCGGCGACCGCGTCGTCCCAGCCGACCGCGGCCATCGCGGCCCGGCCGGCCAGGCCGGGCGTGACGGCGATGAACGGGACGGTGAAATCGTCGCGGCGCAGCCAGGCCCCCTGGCAGATCAGCAGCTCGACGCCGGCCTCGGCGCAGTACAGGCCGGCCGCGCCGGCCCGCAGCGCGGCCGCCAGTACCGCGAGCCGGCCGCCGGCCGGGTCCGGGCAGGACCGGGAGCCGGCGGTCATGGCAGCAGCCCGTTCAGCTTCCCGGCGGCGCGCTGCTGGCCGGAGATCCAGGCGTCCTCGACATGGGTGCGGTGGACGTGGATGTAATTCATGGTGGTGACGACCCAGGAATGGCCGAGGACCTCCTGGATCGCGGCCAGGTCCATCCCGTTCGCATACAGCTGGCTTGCGCAGTAGTGCCGCAGGAGGTGCGGGGTGACCCGTCCCCGCCAGTCCGGCAGGTGAGCCGCGGCCGCGGCGGCGAGCGCGGCCCGCAGCGCCTCGCCGCCGACCCGGGCGCAGGTCCCATCGGGGTTCCTGCGCTCCGAGGGCAGCAGCGGCGCCCCCGGCCGCGCGTGGTCGTCGTCGAAGTGCCCCCACACGTCCTGCACGAACCACTCCAGCGTCGCCCGCGCGTTGTTGATAAGCGGGACCATCCGCTCGCGAGGGCCGGACCCGCGGGCGCCCTTGCCGATGCGGACGTGGATCTTCCCGAACCGGCCCAGGTCCCACTTGACGTCGTCCAGGTCCAGCTGGCACGCCTCGTTGACCCTCAGCCCCACCTCAGCCATCAGCCTCGCGGCCGCGTAGTTCCGGGCGGCCGGAGCGAACTTGCGGCATTCCGCGAGCTCGCCGCGCCACCCGGCGAACAGCATCCCGACCTGGGATTCACTCGGCGGGATCCGCAGCGCGGCGTCCCGGCTGCCCCGCGGCCGGTTCATCTCATCGACAGGGCACGCCACGACGTGTCCCGTCATCTGGTGGATCTCGGCTTTGTGCCGCAGTTCCAGGAACAGGAAATAGGTTTTCAGCGCCTGCGCCCGGGCCAGCCTGGTGCCCCTGGCCGCGCCGCGCAGCACCTGCCCGAAGTAGTCGTCCGCGTCGGCGGGCTGCATCGTCCACAGCGGCCGGCCCAGCCACGCCCTGACCTGCTCCAGGTGGATCACCTCGCCGGCGATGGTGCTGTCGGCCAGGCCCGCCGCGGCCCGCGCCAGGACAAGCCCGGCCAGCGTGTCGGTCTCGAACGCGGCGAGCTCGTCAGGCCCGGCCGGAGCGCGCGCCTCGCGCAGATCGTGAACGACCGCAAGCGCCACCCCGCACCACCTGGTTTCATGAGAGCCGAAAGATTAACGATCATAACGATAGACTCTCAGGAAACATGAACTATGCTCAACCACAGAACTTGCCTGCGATCACGCGAGAAGACCCAGGCCCAGGGTCGGCACGAGAGAAAAACCGCCTCGGGAACTCAAGGGTTGTTGGGTATTCCCCTGCGCAACACGCTGGTCACCCGCCGGAACAGACCAGATCGTTACACATGCCGTCCACTGTCACAGAGGGCTCGTTACCATCACGAAATACGGGTCAGATCCAGATCCATTTAAGAGTGCTACGGCCAGCCGTTTCGAGCGCGGGGCCAGGCAAGGATCCGGCGTAGTTCCGGTTCTTCCGGGATGGGTGCGGCTGGCCCCCAGATGGCAAGGAGAAGTTCAGCGGTCCAGGTCGGTGGCTGCCAGTGCCCTCGCGATGGCGCCGAGCGCGCGCGCCTGCCAGTCGTCGCCGGTGGCGGGCTGGGCGACGCGTTCCGCAGCGGTGATGAGCCGGGCGCGGTCCTGGCAAGGTCGCTCTCCGTAACAGCAGAAGGACAGAGGGACCCCCGGCAGGACCGTGGGAACTGGCGGCCCTGATGGGGTCGCCCGGTCCTGCCGGGGGCGCTTGGGGACGGTCGGGCTGTTAGTACAGATGGCCCGGGCACGGTGCGGAGCGTGGCAGGGACGCGCAGCGCCGAACGGCCTACGGTTCCGCCATCGCGTCGGCGGCTCCTGCCGGATCGGGGTGGGCGCTGGCGGCCAGGATGGCGTGAACGGTATTCGCGGCGTCTTCAATTCCTGGTTCGCCGCTGATCGGGAGCCATCGGTCCAATGTGATCTGGCAGTGGTCACCTGGCTGGCTGTGGCCTATCACGATCGCGTCGAGCTGAGGTGCGCTTGCCAGGGTCACCTCTAGTTCGTAAGCCGCCGTGTCGTAACTGACCGCTGACACGGCAAGGCCATCGCGCGTTGCCAGTTTCACGGCCAGTTCCCGGAACCAGGTTCCCGCGAGGTACTCGCGATCATCCTGGTCTCGGGCGAGGTCCTCCACCTTCGCCCGGATATCGCCGGGCGTCCCGGTGAGAAGCTGCTTATTCACAGTGATCATGCCGTACTTCCCGTTTCGAGTGCGTGACCATGTAGTCGATCGCCATGCCGGCGTCTGCGCTTTCTGCGTAGAGCTCTGATTGCGGGTCGTCTTCGGTTACCCGCCAGACGCCGTCTCGCTTGTCCCAGAAGGCCGACCACCCAGGATGGCTCTCAAGGAAGGCCGCTATCCGCAGGGCATCACCGTGATCAGGAAGTCTGGTCATGTGCTCCCGCCTTGATCTCACAGTGGTTCCGCCCCTCGCGTCTGGCCGGGAACGGCCATCTGGGGGCGGCTCCAGGCACGCCCGCCGTCTCGGTCGCCGCCACTGCCCCGGTCGCTGACCGCTCACGAGCTCTTCTCCATTTCCCCAGTTCACAGCCATAATTCTCCTACGTATCGAGCCGTGTTAATACGAGTCAAGATGTTTCCACAATTGAACCGCCAGGAGAATTCCAACGTGCTATAGCAACGTGTGATTGACTAGCCGCATCGCCTGCTCTACAGGCAGGGCGACCCATGGGAACGGGACGCGCACCATGGCTGAACAAGAGCATGTCATCCGGGAGAAGCTGGCTGCCGTTTTCGCACGTCAGGACTTCTATGAGGCGTGCAAGCGGCGCGACTCCGCGGCGATCATGACCATCCTGATGGACAGCAAGGTCACGCAGGGCTGGATCGCCGGCCGGACCGGGCTGGCCCAGAGCACCCTGAGCAACTACAAGCGGGGTGTGAACAAGGCCAAGTTCGCGTCTACCTTGGAGAAGCTGGCGGACGGACTGGACATGCCGCCGCGGCTGCGGCAGGCGCTCGGCCTGTCCGGGGATGCCCCCGCTGGCGCGCGGCCGACGGCCGGCGCGGTGGCGGGAGTCCCGGCCGACACGTTCGACCTGCAGCTGCTCGCCGAGGCGATAGGAAGGAACGGCACGAGGGTGAAGCGCCGCGACATGCTTGCGCTGGCCGCGCAGCTAGGCGCCACTGCCGCTCTGGCGCAAAACGGGGTATGGGAACGCCTCGCGTACGCGCTCGCCAACCCGGGCGCCACGGACGAGGCCACCGTCAGGGAGATGGAAGCGCGCGCCGCCGGGTTCCATCACCTGGAGGAGATCGTCACCGCGCCCGCCTTGCTGAAAGGGCTCACCGCGCACCTCAGGGAAGTGAGCACCCTGCTCAACGGCTCGGCCGATGACCCGAAGAACGAGCTCCGCAGACGGCTCATGGTGGTGGTCGGTGAGAGCACCGTCCTGGCCGGATGGGCGGCCAGCGACATGCGGGAGTCAGCAGCGGCCCGCAACTTCTACGACACCGCGATGCAGGCGGCGAACCAGGCCGGTGATCCCGCGATTGCGTCCTGCGCGCTGGCCTACCGCAGCTATATCCCGAGTACCAAAGGCTCCAACGGCAGAGCGCGGGTCCTGCTGACTGAAGCTCTGCAGACCGTCTCCGAAACGACGTCTCCGGCCACCGTCGCCTGGATCGCGGCCCGGCACGCGGAGGAGAGCGCGCAACTCGGCGACCAGACCCAGGCGCTGGCCTCATGGGGACGCGCTGAGGAGGCCTTCGCCATCGCCGATCCGGACGAGGACCGCGTGTGGACCCGCTTCCTTGACCAGAACCGGTTCGACTCCTACCGGATCGCGACCTACTCCAAGATCGGCAAGCTCGAGGAAGCGCAAGAAGCCGCCGCTGCTGTTCTTGTCCGGCTGACCCAGCCGGACAAGAAGAAAGCGGTGATCATCTTCGAGGACATCGCGGCTGCCTTTCTCGCACGCGGTTCGGTGAATGAAGCATCCCGCGCCGCCCAAAGCGGGCTCGCGGTCTTGAGGGAAACAGGATTCGCGATGTGGCTGCCTAAATTCGAGGCCATCGCCAGGGGACTGCTGCGCTTCCAGCGGCAGCCGCAGGTCCGCGCCTACCTCGAGGAGTTCGCCATGACCAAGCGCCAGTTCGCCCCGTCCCCGCGCTGATCCGGTCATGCACCGCAGCCGCCTGTGCCACTTCGTCATCGACGTCCCCGATCTCGATCAGGGCGTCTCGTTCTGGTCGGCCGCGCTCAATGCCACCGAAGAATCCCTGCCCGAGCAGAGCCGCCCCGTCTACCGCCGGCTCCGTCTGCCGGATTCGGAAATCCGGATCCTGCTACAGAAGACGGGCGACGAGAAGACCGCCAAGGAACGCATGCACCTGGACCTGGAAGCCGACGACGTGGAGGCCGAAGTCAGCCGCCTGGAGACGCTCGGCGCCACCCGGTGGGATCACCAGCAAGAGCGCGGATTTGATTTCTGGATCATGCGCGACCCGTGGGGCAACGAATTCTGCGTCCTCCAGCCGGAGTTCCCCGAACTCCTGGCCCGGCAGGAACCATGGAATAACGGATCCACGACTAGCTGACCAAAACTCCCTGGCGAGGACGAGAACAGGACCCGGCCTGCCGAGACCGCCTTACTGGGCTGGCGGTAAGCGTCAGCCAGCACTGTCCGGCGGGTTACCTGGTCCTGCCCTCGAGCTTCGCGACGTAGGTACCCCGGGCCGGGACGGTGTAGACCAGCCCTTCCTCGCGCAGGGCAGCGACGGCGCGCCGGGCCGTGGACCGCGCGACCTCGTACGTCTCGACGAGCTCAGTCTCGGTGGGGATACGGGTGTCCGGCCGGTACTGGCCCGAGAGGATCCCGCGCTTGATGATCGCCGCTATCTGCCGGTAGGGCGGCACCGGGCCGAGAGGGTCGATCCGCTGAGCTGGCACATGATCAACTTTAGATATCGCGGACCGTAGTCATGCGAGGTCATACGTATCGATACGGGCTGATACGCTGCTGCTGCTCCGGCAGCAGCGCCGGCTGTTCCCGTCCCAGCAGATCACCTGCTGCCCCGCGACCCACCAGCCCGGGAAATTTTCTTTCTCACGCTCCTGCCGCGCCCATTATCAGAACGCCATATAGCATCTCATGATTTCTCCGAGGCAGCGCTCCATTCCACTGCTACGCGCAGCTGAGCCCGCTCATAGCAACCTGTTATCAGGCCCTGTCATATAACACCGTGCCATATCACGGCACTATTGGTTACCCCTTAATGCCGCCTTACCGTCGTTGTCACAAGGTACCCGCACATTAAGGGAGTGATCCCGGTGGCATATACCAGCTCCGGAAAACATCACGCGGCAGGCGCGTGACGCCATGACATTCACCCTCACGCTTACTGCCTCCGCCGCTTTCCTTTCCGTCGCGGCAATCGTCATCTTCGCCATTGTCGTCGCCGGGATCCGCGGCGAGGACCGCGCCAAGAACCTCACCAGCGCTCCGCGTACCCGCACCGAGCACCTCACCCGCCGGCTGCTCGGCGTGGGCGTCCGCACCGGCCAAGCCGGCGACGCCGTGGCGATACCGCCCGGTGCCCCCTCGTCCTCCGCCTTCCCCGAAAGCGATCTGCCATGATCCTCTCGATCCCGCTCGTCAGCCTCCCTGACGCCCGAACCGGCCCGGGCCCAGGCGGCCGTCTTCCAGCACCCCGCTTGCGCCTGGCTCTTTCTCGTCCGGCTGTCCTGGCGCTGGTCAGCCCTCCCGGCCACGGCCGCCAGCCCGTCCCGTCCGGACGGCACAGGGACCGCTCGGGCCTGTGGCTGCGCAACGCGTCCGCCGGGCTCGGCGTGCTGGCCGCAGCCGCCGCGACGGTCAGCTTCACGGCCCAGTACCGGATGGTCGACGCCGCCCGTCATCTCCCCGTCATCGCGGCGCTGGAGGCGGCGGTCCCGGACGCCGCCGCGCTGGTCTTCGCCAGTCTGGGCATCGCGCTGGCCCTGCACGGCCGCCGCGCGCTGCGGGCCCGGGCGCTGAACCTGGCCGCGGTCGGCGCCAGCGTGGTCATGAACGTGCTGGCCGCCGGACCCGGCTGGCGCAACCTGGCCATCTGGGCGCTGCCCCCGGCTGCTTATGCCTTGGCTAGCGACACCTTGATCGGCGTCGTCCGCGCCGCGGCGATCGCCCGGCATCAGCAGCTGGGCACGGCCCTGGCCGCCGACGCGCCGACCCCGCTGGCCATCTTGGGCGGCCTGGCCCTGTGGCTGCTGCGCCTGGCCCTGGCCCCGGCCTCCACCGCGTCCGGGTTCCGCGCCTGGGTGCTGACCGAATGCCCGGTCGCCCCCGGCCGTCGCGCCCCCCGCCCGGCCCCGGCGGCCGCCCGGCCGGGCCGGGGCAGCAGGACGGTCCCGCGGAAGGCGACCAAGACCGCCCGGTTCCTGGATCTGGTCACCGAACGACACGGGCCGTTGCCCTTGATCCCGCTGGACGCCACCGCGCAGATCGCCTCGGCCCTGGCTCCCCTCGCCGGGCTGCACCCCGGCGCCGCCCGCACTGCGCTGCGCAACGCCGTCCTTTCCGCCCAGAACGGAGACGCCCGATGATCTACAAGTACGCCATCGCCCTGGCCATCGTCCTCATCGTGGCCGCGTTCGCCGCGTGGGCGTTCCTGCCCGCCCGCCACCTGCCCGGCAACCGCGCCCGGCACCTGCGGATCCGGCTGCACCTGCGCCTGCACCCCGGCAAAGGCTTCGCCCACCTGTTCAGCCTGTGGCTGCGCTGGGGCCGCCTGGCCGCGCTGCGCCGCTCCTCCCGGATCCGCCCCGCCCTGCCGCTCCGTTACCGGATCGCCGATCCCCGCGAGCACTCGGTGTTCCTCGGCCGGGCCCACTACCGGCACGGCCTGCGGGTCCCGCTCGAGGAGCACATCCTGGTTATGGCACCGCCAAGGACGTTCAAGACCGCGTTCCTGGCCGACGTCATCTTGCGGTCCCGCGGCCCGGTCATCGCCACCACCACCAAAGCCGACCTGTTCAAGCTCACGCACGCGGTGCGTTCCTTGCTCGGCCCGGTCCACGTGTTCAACCCCCAGCACATCGGCGGCGTCCCCTCCACCTTCTGCTGGTCCCCGGTCGAGGGCTGCCAGGACCCCGCCACCGCGATCCGCCGCGCGGACGCGTTCGCGTTCGCGGTCTCCCAGAACGGCGTCGAAGACGGCACCTTCTGGTCCGCCAAAGCCTCCGACTACCTGCGCGGCTACTTCCACGCCGCCGCCCTCGCCAATTACGACCTGCAGGCCGTCGCGGCCTGGGTGTCCGGCGCCGACCCGCACGTCCCCGAGCGGATCCTGGCCGCCGCCGGCGCGCACCAGTGGGCCCTGACCCTGGCCGAACTCCACTCCGAGGCCCACAAGACCGCCGCGACCGTCCGGATGGTGATGTCCCGGGCGCTGGCGTTCATGGCCGACCCCGCCCTGGCCGCCTGCGTCCTGCCCGGCCCCGGCGGCGGCTTCGACATCCTCGCGTTCCTCGCCGAGGCAGGCACCGTCTACATGATCGCCGAAGCGGTCAGCGAGGAAGCCCCGGTCGCGCCGCTGTTCGCCGCGATGGCCGCCGAGATCCACTGGATCGCCGCCCAGGAAGGCCAGGCGTCCCCGTCGGGGCGGCTGGACCCGCCGCTGCTGATGGGACTGGACGAGGTCACCCAGATCTGCCCCGTCCCGCTGCCAGCGTGGCTGTCGGACTCCGGCGGCAAGGGCATCCAGGTCATCGCCGTCGTGCACGGCGAGGCCCAGCTTGCCGGGCGGTGGGAGGACCACGGCCGCCAGGTCGTCCTGGACACCTCCTCGGTCAAGGTGTTCCTGCCCGGCATCACCGACGTTAGCACGCTGCAGGCGGCGAGTACCTTGTGCGGGCAGGCGTCGTGGAAGATCCGCGGGCAGGAGCACGCCAGCCGCCACGACGTCGCGACCCCGGACATGATCCGCCAGCTCCCCGCCGGATTCGCCCTGGTCATCCGCGGCGGCTGCGCCCCCGTCATCGCCCGGCTGCCCCGCGCCTGGCGCAACCGCGCCTACCGCCGCGCCCGCCGTCTCCCCGCCCAGCCCCCGCGCGAGGTGCCACCGGCCGCCACGTGGTCCGAACCGGTCATCCCCCGTCACGTACCCGGCGGCCTGACCTCCGGCAACTTCCTCTGGAACTGATTCCATGACACCCAACGACCCGATCACCGCGATCCTGGACCAGCTCGCAGCCCACCACGAGCAGATCACCCAGCAAAGCCGCACGCTTGAAGAGCACGCAGCCGCCCTCACCGAGCTCACCAGCACCATCCCGGACGGCGCCCACACTGACGGGTTCCAGCCCGAGCCCGCGCCGGCGTGGTGGAAGCTCCCGGCGACCGGTCGCGCCGAGCCCATCGCCCGGCTGCGGGCCTGGGTGGAGCAGGTGTACCGGCCGGGCTACGGGCACCTGGCCGCCACCTTGGGCCCGTGCTGGGAAGCGCACGATCTGTGCCTGTACGGGCTGGACATCGCGGCTGGCCTGTGGTCCGTGCTCTACCTGCAGCCCGACCGGACCCCGGGCCTGCTGTCTGCCCAGGCTGAGTACCAGGCCCGGATCCTGCCTGCCTTGGCCGACCAGTTCCGGGTCGAGACCAGCTGGTGCACCCATCCTCGTCCCGCGCAGGCCCGGCCCGGGAGCAGGCCATGAGCGACGGCACGCTCCGCCAGGCCCTCGCCTACGCCGCCTCCGGCTGGCCGGTCCTGCCGTGCCTGCCGGGCGCGAAGATCCCCGCCACCGCGCACGGCTACCAGGACGCCACCACCGACGAACAGAAGATCACCGGCTGGTTCGGCCCGCACCCGGACTGGAACCTGGCCATCGGCACCGGCGCCCCGGGGCCCGACGTGCTGGACGTCGATGAGCACGGCCCCGCCGGGAACGGGTACCCGGCGTTCGGCCGGCTCCGCGACGCCGGGCTGCTGGACGGCGCAGCCAGCTACGTCAGCACCCCCAGCGGCGGCCTGCACGCCTACTTCACCGGCTCCCATCAGCGCAACGGCCACCTGCCCGAGCACCACCTGGACTTCCGCTCCTCGGGCGGCTACGTCCTGGCGCCGCCCTCCCGGATCGGCGGACAGCCCTACCAGCTCATCAACCAGCCCGGCGGCCACGGCGGCCTGGACTGGACCGCCGTCACCCGGCTGCTGCAACCCCAGCGCCAGCCCCTCCCACCGCGGCAGCCCCAGGTCCCTGGCCCCGACATCGGCCACCTGGCCCGGTGGGTCGCCGCCCAGGGCGAAGGCAACCGCAACGCGGGCCTGTTCTGGGCCGCCAACCGTGCCCTGGATACCGATCCCGCCGCCGACCTGAGCCCGCTCGCCGACGCCGCCCGCCAGGCCGGCCTGCCCGGCCCCGAGATTACCCGGACCCTGAACTCCGCCCGCCGCACCAGCGGCACCCGCCCCCGCCATCCCGACCGCCAACCCGAGGTCAGCTGACATGAACACGAACATCACCTCCAGTATGCCGGCCGGCCACGCCGCGCCGGTTCCCCGGCCTCACCGCGTCGCCGTCCCCGTCATCCGCGGCGAGCGCCTGCCCGGCGACAGGGTCGACGCCGGCGGGACCCGGCTGCGGCTGCGGGCCCTGCACGTCATGGGCCACGGCTGCGCCCGCATCGCCCGCGCCCTGGGCGCCAGCAAGACCACCATCCAAGAGCTCGTCAGCGGCAGCGCCCGCACCGTCAGCCCGCCACTGCGCGACGCCATCGCTGAGCTGTACGACGCGTGGTGGGACAAACGCGCCCCCGAACGCACCCGCGCTGAACGCAGCGCCGCCACCCTGGCCCGCCGCCGCGCCATCGCCAGGAACTGGTGCGCCCCCGCCGCCCTGGACGACGACCAGCTCGACATCCCCGGCTACCGGCCCCAGTACGGCTGGAAACCCGCCACCGGCACCGGCGTCGCCCCCGACATCCGCCCCGCCGCCCGCTACCAGCACGGAAAGAAGGGCGCATGACAGACCACCGGATAGGACTGGACCTGTTCCTCGACGTCCTGGACGTCCTGGAACGGCACGGGTTCGCCCGCGGCGACGACGAGCACCAGGGCCGGGCCATCTTCCTCATCGGCGACCTAGCCCGCATCTACGAAGGCACCCAGGAACACCCAGTCGGGCCCACCATCAACCAGGCGCGGAACACCACCCCGCCGCCACCCGACCCGCCCGGCCCAGACAGCCGTGCCGCGGTCGTCGTCCCGGCCAGCGACCTGACGACCGTGCTGATCGCGCTGGATACCGCCGCCGGCTACCAGCGCGACCGCGCCGAGATGTGCACCGACTGCCCCGACCAGTCCTGCCCCGACTGCCAGAACCGCCTCTGCGGCGCCCGGGCCTACGACCAGATATTCGACCGCATGTTCCAGGCCGCCGAAGCAGCGCCGGCCGCACACCACGGCCAGGCCGAGCCTGCTAGCCCCGCCCGTCACTCCGGGCTCGCAGGCGGCAAGGAGGCTGGCCAGTGACCATCCCCGGCAAGACACCGGACGAACCCGGAACCCGCCGCCAAGCCGACTTTCCCCATGTCCCAGCCCCGCGGCTGCCGGAAGACGACCGGCGTGAGCTGCACGACGACCCCTACGACCTCCCGAGCCCTGACGACTACGAGAACTGGCGCGAGCTGCACGACGACGACCCCTATGACCCCCATGGCCCCTATGGCGACCTGTTCCCCGATGAGTACCTGCCCTGGCTCATAGGCCGTGCCAAGTTCCACATCGTGGTCGACCAGCGCCGCGACTGGCAGCACGCCGGTCCACCGTCCCTCGCCGAACTCCTGGAAAACCTAGCTCGCACCCGCGAACCGGAACCCGACCTGGAAGCCGAACCATGACCCGCACCCGGAAGTGACCGCCATGACCCTGACCATCAACGACACCACCATCACCAGCGACCAGAACCCGCACACCGCCCGGCTGGCACCTGGCTGCCAGCACATATGGCAAGCGTCCTGGCTACCCGGCGAGGTCCTGGACCGCAACAGCGCCATCACCGCGATGCTCCTGGCCGACATCGCCGGGAAAGGTGACCTGCCCGAGGGCCACCGGCTCTGGCCGCACATCGACAGCTGGGCGGCCGAGCTCGGCCTGACCGGACCCGACGCGATCGCGCGGGCCTCCCAGCCGCCCCGCCGTCTCGACCCTGGCCAGGAACGAGCCAGCGGACAGCCGGACAGGGAAGCCGGCCAGCTGACCAGCCAACCAGACACAGCCTCCCGATCGCCCGGCCACTCACACCTGGAAGTCACTGCACCGACCGGCCAGGAAAAGCTCTACGTCGGCATGACCCGAGGCGACCCGCTACCCGCAGGCGGGGTCAAGACGATGGCCGACTTCACCCACCAGCTGCCGCCCGGCACCTCAGCCGAGCCACCGGCCGCACTGACCGGCCCCGAGCCCGAGGCGGAGGCCGAACGATGACTACGCCTGAGCCGGACGCTGTCCCCGAGGTCGACGACCTCGACCCGAGCCCCGATGCCTGGGCGAACCCGCGAGACACCTGGAACACCGGCCTGATTGAGCCGCACGGCACCGTGGAGGAAGAGGCATTGCGCCGGATGGACGCCGAAGTCCATGAGGACTACGGGCGGCGTGCCGACAGCGACCGGGCCGACGCCGCGTACTGCGCATGGGCTCAGGCTCACCCCGAGGAAGCCGCCGCCCGCCAGGCCGAAGCTCGGGCCGCGTCGGATGACCCCGACCCGTGGGCCGCCGAATACGACGTCGAGCCGGAGGCCGGGCTATCAACGCCACCGTCCGCCAGCGGACAACCGGATAGGGAGGAAGCCGGTTGACCAGCCAGCCCGACACAGCCTCCAGATCGCCCGGCAGTGCGGGACGGGACGGCCGGGTGCCGGAGGACGGATTGCTACCGGACCTGTCCTTGTACGAGCGCCTGATCGGCTACGGCACCGCCACCGCCGACGAGCGAGGGGACAGCGTCGATCACGTCACCGCCCGGCGGCTGGCCATCTGGCTGGCCGCCCGGCCCCAGCCGCCCCCGTTCGCCCGGGGCCTGGTCCGGTTCGTCCACACCGGCGAGATCACCCCGACCTTCAAGACCCAGCTGCGCGTCCACGCCCGCTCCGGCACCCACCCGAACTGGCCGCAGGCCGTCCGGCTGATGGAATACTGCACCGGCCGCGGCGCCGCCCTCGGCCCGGTCGGCCAGGACTTCGGCGCCGCCTGCGACCAGATCGACCGCGCCGACCTGATGCTCGCCGATCTGCGCGACCGGGCCAGGCAACGCGTCGCCCAGCCGGAGGCGTGGCCAGAAACCGACGGCCCCCGGATCATCGCGCTGGCCGGCCGCGACCCCGAAAGCCAGACCGTCAGCCTGATCCTGGACGCCACCACCGCCAACGCCGCCCTGTTCGCCATCGCCGCGCACGCCGACGAACGCGAAGCCCACGTCCGCGAAGTCGAGCATCTCGGCCAGAGCCTGCCCGAGGGTTCCTACGGCCGGCGCAACCGCGAGGCCATCGCCGCCCGCGAGACCCGGGTCGCCACCCGGCTGCGCGCCGTCGAAGACGCCTACCGCACCGCCACCGAGCGCGACAGCCTGTACATGCCGCCCGAGGCCACCAGAGCATGCCGGGTTCCTGAGCATGCGCCCGACAGAGAGATGGAGCTGGAATAGGGTGCCGAATCAATCCACACCGGACCGTCCCGGATGCCGCGGCTACCCGCTGTCGCCATCACGGCGGACACGTGAGTCGCGGGGACAGATGCTGCAGACCGCCGCGGTCGCCCGGACCGCCAACTCTGCTCAGCGCGAGCCAGGCGGCCCGCCAGTTCCTCCCCGCCAGCCTGACCCGGCAGCCGACAAGGAGGAAGGCCAGTGACCACCCCTCACAGGCCCTTCGTCCCTCGGCCGCGGCCCAGTCAAGAGAACCTGCTCGAACTGAGGGAGCCATACGACATCCCAAGCCCGGAATCTCCCGACCCATGGCCACCGGGCCGTCCCGAATACGTGATCGACGTCACCCAGCTCTGGGGCCTGCTGCCAGACCAGACGCCGTCCCCCGACCAGATCCTCGAAGCCGGGCCCAGCCGCAGCGGCGGCCCCGAGCCCGACATGGAAGCCGAACCATGACCAGACCAGAACCAAGCGACACCTCGCCGGGCGGAGATGCGCAGACAGCTGCACAAGCCATCGTCGCCGCCCTCGCACTTCCGTTGTCCCCGGCCTCAGCAGAGCCACTCCGCCCGCTGCCCCTGGCCAGCCTCCACCAGCTATCGTGCGACACCACAGTGCTTTACGGCGTCGGGCCGGTAGACGCATCCGGGAGGGTAAATAATAGTGATATTGTCCGCGCTCTCGGCTGGCAACCTGGGGACAAGCTTGATGTAATTCCTGGCCTCGGCGGGATCGTGATCTTCTCGTCCCCAGATGGTCTTTTCACTGTTCCCCTCAAGCCCTGCATCGTTATCCCAGTTGCAGCGCGGCGCATTCACAATATTCAACCTGGCGATCACGTCCTTCTCGCTGCAGCCCCAGAATACAGAGTCGTGATCGTCCACACGCGACAAGCAGTCAACGAGATGCTCGCTCACTACCATTCAGCATTCCCGTCACGAGGTCATCAGCATGAATAGCAGCCGTAATCCTGTGCCTCATCCCGGCGAGATAGAAGCAGCGCGCATACTGCTGGAGAAGATGGGCATCGATCCGGCCGATCTTACGCGCGCATCCGCTGCCTCCCCCGGCGTTCCCACTTTCGCTGATTACATTCCGCGTGTTTCCGAGGCGCACCGCTCCCCCGCGGCATCGCTCCGGTCCGAGCTCCCGCGGCAGACGGCCAGCGCCCGCCCGCGCAACTGGACAGCCGCGCAGTGCGTCATCGAGACCCCAGAACGTCCCGCGCCGCGCCCGGCCATTAATCCGGGACGCCCGCTGACGCTCAGCCAGCTTCCACGCCTGCTCCAGCACGCTGCCCTCGTGTACGGGCTTGCCCGGGTCTGGACCAACGGAACGGTCGGGAATCGCGGTACCGCCAAAGCCCTGCGCTGGCGGCACGCCGACAGGCTCAGCGCGGACCTGACCCCCGGCGCGATCATCTTCCAGCCATCCCCCCGCGGCCGGATCGGTGTCCACCAAGACCTCCGTGTGACGATCCCCGCAGCGGCACACAGGTCCCACGGAGTCAAGACCGGAGACTACGTCCTGTTCGCGGCAGCGCCTGCCCACCGCCTCCTGATCATCCACACGATGCGCGCCGTCGACGAACTGCTCACCGTCCTCGACGCCGCATTGTCCGCAGCGAGCCCGGCTGCCTCCGCCGTCGTCTCCCCGGCAGGGGCAAGGGGCAAGCCATGAACCGCCCAGAAGACCTCGCCGTCCCCCCGCGGCGGTCCAAAGGCGATGCGTCATGACCGTGCCGTCCGACGCCGACCGAGCACGACATGCAGGCCAGGTCATGGGTGCCTTCCTGTCGGCCGACGGCCGCACCCCGCTCAATGCGAAAGAGGCCATGAGCGACGACGACAGAACTTACCGAACCGCCCAGCCTGGCTCCAGTGACGACCCTGCCATCAGCAGTCCGGACGGGATGGATCAGCCGGGGGCGCCGCCCCGCGATCGGCCGCCGACGGACCGCCTGATCGGCATCAGGGAAATACGCCAGCTATTCGATCTCGGCCGCACGGCAGCTTATGACCTCACCCACCGGCCCGGATTCCCCGCGCCCGTGCCTGTCTCACGGAACGCCTACCGCTGGTGGGCCAGCGAAGTAGCCGTCTTCACCGCGGCGCTAC
>Ga0302325_10012877_pt1 | contig 17919 bp, 11 predicted proteins | sample Palsa_T0_2_FD_201948 | JGI IMG/M metagenome (GOLD analysis project Ga0302325, IMG submission 201948) | Peat permafrost microbial communities from Stordalen Mire near Abisko, Sweden - Palsa_T0_2 | ecosystem: Environmental > Terrestrial > Soil > Palsa > Peat permafrost | place: Sweden: Abisko...
CTGATCGCCAATGGTGTCTATCCGGATCCGGCCTACGGACTGAACAACATGGCCATCCCGGAGTCGTTGAACCGCCAGGACTACTGGTACCGCAGTGAATTCCTGGTGCCGCCGCAGCTCGCCGGGCGGCAGCTCAGCCTCACCTTCAACGGCATTAACTATGCGGCCGAGGTCTGGCTCAACGGCGTGTGCCTTGGCGCGATCCGCGGCGCTTTCATCCGCGGCACATTCGACGTGACCGCGCTGGCGCATGCGGGCAGCGCGAATGTGCTGGCGGTGCGTGTGTCCCCGCCGCCGCACCCCGGTATCCCGCACGAGCAGTCGGTCGCGGCGGGGCCCGGCGAGAACGGCGGCAATCTAGCCATCGACGGACCCACGTTCATCGCCACCGAGGGCTGGGACTGGATTCCCGCCATCCGCGACCGCGACACCGGCATCTGGCAGAACGTCGAGCTGAGCGCCAGCGGGCTGCTGCGCATCCTCGACCCGCAGGTCATCACGCGCTTGCCGCTGCCGCGTACCGACCCGGCCGATATCATCATCCGTGTGCCGATCGAAAATCGGGCCGCAACCCCGACGCACGCCACGATCGAAGCCGGTTTCGACGCGGTGCGCGTGCACAAGGACCTGATGCTCGACCCGGGGGTGACGCAGGTGAGCCTCGATCCGGCTGAGTTCGAGCAGCTGCGGCTGGCACATCCGCGCCTGTGGTGGCCTAACGGCTACGGGGCGCCCGAGCTCTATCGCCTCACGCTCAGCGTGTCGGCCGACGGCGCGCCCTCGGACTTAAGGGTGGTCCGCTTCGGCATTCGGGAAATCACCTATGAGCTGTCGCTGTTTGATCATAGCGGCCAGTTGCGCCGCGTCGAGATCGATCCGGCGGCGGGCAGCGAACGCCACGAGCAGCTCATCGACGTGCGTCACGAAGCGATCAAACGCACGGCGAACGGCTGGGCGGAATCCCTGACGCTGGCGGGCGAGACCTCGAGCGCCGTGCGCGACATCGACACGACGTCGCTGACACCGTACCTCGCGATCCGGGTCAACGGCGTTCCGATCGCGGCACGCGGCGGCAGCTGGGGTACCGACGACCTGCTCAAGCGCAGCACACGCGAGCGGCTCGAACCGTACTTCCGGCTGCACCAAGCCGCGCATCTCGACATCATCCGCAACTGGCTCGGTCAGAACACCGAGGAGGTTTTCTACGACCTGGCGGACGAATATGGCCTGCTGGTACTCAATGATTTCTGGGAATCGACCCAGGACTTCCAGGTCGAGATCCAGGATCCGCAGCTGTTCCTGGATAACGCCCGCGACGTAATCGGCCGCTACCGCAATCACCCGTCGATCGCCGTGTGGTTCGGCCGCAATGAAGGGGTGCCGCAGCCGATCCTGAACGAAGGTCTGGCGGCACTCATCGCCGAGCTTGACGGTACCCGTTACTACACCGGCAGTTCCAACCGGGTGAATCTGCAGGACAGTGGCCCGTACAACTATCGGCCGCCGCAAGGGTATTTCACCGGACTGGCGCAGGGCTTTGCGGTCGAGGTCGGCACGCCCTCGCTGTCATCGCTCGGATCGCTGCGCGCCTCGATACCCGAGGCCGACAGCTGGCCGATCGGCGATACCTATGCCTATCACGACTGGCATTTCGGTGGCAATGGCGACACCGCCTCGTTCATGCGCGCGCTGCAGGTTGGCCTGGGCGCGGCCACGGACCTGGAGGACTTCGAGCGCAAGGCGCAGCTGATGAACTACGTCACCTACCGCGCAATCTTCGAAGGCTTTCAGGCGCAGCTATGGACGCTCAACAGCGGCCGTCTGCTATGGATGACTCACCCCGCCTGGCCGAGCAACGAGTGGCAGATCTATGACTCCGACTACGACACACCGGCCGCGTATTACGCGGTCGCCAAGGCGTGCGAGCCACTGCACGCACAACTGAATCTGCCCGACTTCAGGCTAGCGGTCGTCAATGTCACACGCGCGCCGCGCCCGGGGCTGCGCCTGCGCAGCCGCGTGCTGTCGCTGGACAACCGGGTATTGCTCGAGCGTGTCGATCGACTCGATGCCGCGGCCAATGCCACCACTACGCTCGAGCCGCTCGACCTGGACCCGCTGCTGGCCAGGGAGGGGCTGGTCATTGTGGACCTGACGCTCACTGACGCCCGCGACAGCGTCGTTTCCAACAACCTCTACTGGCAGACGCGCGAGGACAGCGATCTGCGGCAGCTGAGCGCCCTGCCCCAGCAGGGGCTGGCGCTCACTGCGACCGCACACCCCGATGGGGCCGACTCGGTCGTGGACATCAGGCTGAAGAACAATGGCCGCGTCCCGGCGCTGCTCGCCAGGCTCACGCTGCTCGATGCCGCCGGTGAGCGCGTGTTGCCCGCCTTCTACAGCGACAACTACGTGAGCCTGATGCCCGGAGAATTCAGAGACATCAGAGCGCGCTGTCCGGCATCGGGCAACCGTTGCGCGGCGATCGCGCTGCGCGGTTGGAACATCGCACCGACCAGGGTGAGCGTGCTCTCCCGGGCCAGAAGCTGATGCACCGGGAGCGATCGATGTTCCGATCGATGTTCCTAGTCCGGCGCATCAGGCTGCGATGCCTTGCCACGGTATTCGTGAGCGCGATGGCGCTTGCCGGTTCGAGCGCACCTCGGGCCGGGCAGGCACCCGCCGTGATCCATCCGCTCGAGTGGCCGCCCTTCGCGCCCGCGAACGCGTTGGATCCCAAAACCGAGCAGTTCGTCGAGCAGCTCATCGGCAGGATGAGCAGCGAAGAGAAGGTCGGCCAGTTGATCCAGGCCGATATTGGCTCGATCAAACCGGAGGAGCTGCACAAGTACAAGCTCGGGTCGATCCTCGCAGGCGGCAATGGCGCGCCGGGAGGCGATGTGCGTACCACCCCCGCGCGCTGGCTCGATCTGGTCGATGAGTTCTACCGTGCCTCGATCGCGGAGCCTTCGCCCCAGCATGCCGCGATCCCGATTCTGTTCGCCATCGACGCGGTCCACGGGCACTCGCGCATCCCCGGCGCCACGGTGTTTCCGCATAACATCGGGCTCGGGGCGACCCATGATCCGGGTTTGATCGAGCAGATCGGCCAGGCGACGGCCGAGGAAGTCGCCGCCACGGGTATCGACTGGACCTTCGCACCGACGATCGCCGTGGTGCGCGATGTGCGCTGGGGTCGCTCCTACGAGAGCTACTCGGAGGACCCGGCATCGGTCGCGGTTGACGCGCCCGCGATGGTATCGGGCCTGCAGGGCGAGCTCGGCAGCGCCCAGTTCCTGGGTCCCGGGCGCGTACTGGCCACGATCAAGCACTTTCTCGGCGACGGCGGCACGCTGGCCGGTCGCGACCAATTCGACAATCAAGCCGACGAGCGCACGCTGCGAGAGGTGCACGCGGCCGGCTATCCGCCCGCGATCGCAGCCGGGGCGCTGACCTTGATGGCGTCCTACAGCAGCTGGCAGGGCATCAAGATGCATGCCAATCGCGCGCTGCTGAGCGATGTCCTGAAAGAGCGATGGCACTACCCTGGCTTCGTGGTCAGCGACTGGAATGCGCAGGAGGAGATCCCCGGCTGCACCAAGTTCGATTGCCCGGCGATGTTCATGGCCGGAGTCGACATGTACATGGCTCCGGACAGCTGGCGGCAGGTGTATGCGAGTCTGCTCGATCAGGTGCGGTCGGGACAGATTCCGCAGCAGCGCCTGGACGACGCGGTGCGGCGCATTCTGCGCGTCAAGACGCTGGCGGGCCTGTTCGATAAGGGCGCGCCGCGGGAGCGGCCCGGGGCCGGTCACTTCGAGACCCTCGGCAGTGCCGCGCACCGGGCGATCGCGCGCGAAGCCGTGCGCCGCTCGCTGGTACTGCTCAAGAACAATGGCCAGCTGCTACCGCTCGATCCTCACGGGCAGATTCTGGTCGCGGGAGCGGCGGCCGACGACATCGGCATCCAGTGCGGTGGCTGGAGCATCGACTGGCAGGGTGACCACAACACCAATGCCGATTTCCCGGGTGCGACGTCGATCTTCGGCGGCATCCAGGCCGCCGTAGCGGCGGCCGGCGGCAGCGCGATCCTGAGTCCCGACGGCAGCTTCAGGCGCCGGCCGGCGGCCGCGATCGTGGTATTCGGCGAGACACCGTACGCGGAATTCGAAGGCGATCGGGAGACACTCGAATTCTCCGCCACTGATCGCAGCCATCTTCAAATCCTGCGCCGCCTGCGGGCCGCGCGCATTCCGGTCGTGAGTGTGTTCATCTCGGGCCGGCCGCTGTGGGTGAATCGCGAGCTCAATGCGTCCGACGCATTCGTGGCCGCGTGGCTGCCGGGCAGCGAGGGTGCGGGTGTCGCCGATCTGTTGTTCAGGCAGGCGGATGGTTCGATCCGCCAGGACTTCACCGGCCGCCTCGGCTTCTCCTGGCCGGCCACCGCCATGCCGGTCACGTTCAGCGATGCCGGCGCTGTACACGGCGCTCTGTTTGCGCGCGACTTCGGCCTGTCGGTCACGCAGCGAACGCAGCTGCGCCGGCTCGCCGAAGACCCGCAGCTGCCACCGGCGCTACGCGCGCGCGACACGCTGTTTCACGCCGGCCATGTCACCGCCCCCTGGTCGATCTACCTGAGCGATCCGACCGCCGCAGTCCGACTTACCACGGCGACGGCTCCGAGCCCGGGCGGCGCGGTCACCGCACAGCTCGACGCTGCGGTCGCGCGCGTCACCTGGTCGGGACGATCACCCGGGGTTTTCTCCATCGGTGGCCGCGCTGCCGACTTCGGCGCCCTCGCCCGCGAACATGCCGCCATCGTACTTCGCTATCGCGTCGAGTCGCATCCGCAGCAACCCGTGCGCCTGGGCATGATCTGCGAGGCGCCCTACGCGACACATCCGCCGCCAGACTCCGCCGCAGCGCCGATCGACTGGGCCCGGTGCGGGACTCCCAGCGGCGCGCTGCTCGACGTGACGGCCAGGTTTGCCGCGGCGCCGATCGGCACGTGGCAGACACTTTCGATCCCGCTGGCCTGTCTTTCGGGCGACGGTGCGGATCTGGCGCACGTGTCAGCTCCATTTGCATTGATCACCGCCGGCCCGCTCGCCGTGAGCTTCTCCGAGATCCGGCTGGTCCGGGGAGCCGGCAATACCGCCTGCCGCTGACGGCTTCAGGTGCCGGGCGTCCGGCGCGTCATGAAGGCCTGAAACGCGCTTTGCGCCTCAGAACTCAGCAGCCGATCGGCGAATACCCGGCCTTCAGCCTCGATGACCGCGAGCATCCGTGCGTGCTCGCGCATGAGCTTTTTTGTCGCCTGCACCGCCTGCGCCGGCTTGGCGGCCAGGGTTAGTGCCGCGGCGCGTGCCCGTGGCGTGACCTGTTCGGCGGGCAGCGCGGCATTGGCAAGGCCACAATCCACTGCCGCCCGGCCGTCGATGCTTTCACCGAGCGCGAATAGTGCGAAGGCGCGCACGTGCCCGATACGCGCCGGCAGCAACAGACTGGAGGCGGCCTCCGGCACCAGCGCCAGATCGACAAAGGGCGTCGAAAACCTGGCGTCCTCAGCGACATAGACCAAGTCGCAGTGCAGCAGCATGGTGGTGCCGATGCCCACCGCGCGGCCCCGGACTGCCGCGACCACCGGCTTGTCGAACGCCGCCAGCGCACGCAGAAAGCGGAACACGTCGGAGCTGTCGAGCGCTTGTGCCGAGCGCGCCATCGCGACAAAATCCGCAATGTCATTGCCGGCACAGAAATCGCCGCCGTCGGCATCCAGCAGCACGACGCGCACCGCAGGGTCGGCACTCGCGAGTTCGAAGGCCTGCACCAGTGCCCGGTACATCTGGGTCGTGAGCGCGTTTTTCTTGTCCGGCCGTGCCAGCGTGATCGCCAGCAGCCCGGACGCCGTCTCCACCCGCACCTGTGTCGATGTGTTCATTGCCTCAACCTTCGCCGCCCTCGGCACCTTGCATCGCGCATCGGCGCGTGGCCGCTGATGCTAGCGCGTACGCCGCGGTGCTGACATCCTGTCACTGGCCGCCGGCCGTCTGAGAGGGAGCCGACCATGACGATGTTATCGGGCAAGACTCTGTTCATCTCCGGCGCCTCGCGCGGCATCGGGCTGGCGATCGCGTTGCGCGCGGCCGCGGATGGGGCCAACATCGCCATCGCCGCCAAGACCAGCACGCCGCACCCGAAGCTGCCGGGGACGATTCACACGGCGGCCGAACAGGTACGCCAGGCGGGCGGCCAGGCGCTGGCGCTCGAGTGCGACATTCGTTTCGAGCAGCAGATCGAAACGGCGGTGGCCAGAACGGTCGAGACATTCGGCGGCATCGATATCTGCGTCAACAACGCCAGCGCCATCAGCCTGACGCCGACCCTGCAGACCGATCCCAAGCGCTACGACCTGATGCATCAGATCAACGTCCGCGGCACGTTCATGGTGTCGCGGGCCTGCATTCCGCATCTGCGGCGCGCGGCCAACCCGCACGTACTGACGCTGTCGCCACCATTGAACCTGGTTGCCCGCTGGTTCGCACCCTATCCGGCGTACGCGCTGTCCAAATACTCGATGAGCATTTACGCGATGGCGATGGCGGAGGAGTTTCGCGCCGACGGTATCGCCTTCAATACGCTGTGGCCGCGTACCATCATTGCCACCGCGGCGGTACGCAATCTGCTCGGCGGCGATGCAGCAATCAGCCGCAGCCGCAAACCGGACATCGTCGCCGACGCCGCCCATGCGATCCTCACCCGCAGCAGCCGCGAGTTCACCGGCCGGCATTGCATCGACGAAGAGGTACTGCTCGCCGCCGGCGTGACCGACTTTCAGGTTTATCGCACCGTGCCGGGCGCAGGCAAGCTTGCCCCGGATCTGTTCGTGGCGGAGGCCGCGCCGACGCCGCGCAGCACCTGATGGCCAGGAACGCGAACGACACCCCGGGAAGGCGCACCGGCATGCCCGCCGTCGCCGATGCCGATGCCGGCGGCGCCGGACCGACGGTGGTCATCAACGTCGGACGCGCCGATTTCACGCAGTCGGGCAGCGCCCTGGAAACGGAATGGCTGGTGACCAACGGCCTGGGCGGCTTTGCCTGCGGCACCGTCGCGCAGGCCAACACCCGGCGCTACCACGGCCTGCTGGTTGCAACATTGCGGCCGCCGCTCGAGCGGGTACTGATGCTCTCCAAAGTCGACGCCACGGTGCGCTATGGCGGCGCCGAATGGGCGCTCGGGTGTAATGAGTTCGCCGATGGCACGCTCTCACCGCGGGGCTTCGAGCACCTGAGCGCGTTCAGCATCGAACTCGGGACACCGACCTGGACTTATGCGTTCGGTGACGCGTTGCTGCAGCAGCGCATCTGGATGGGCCGCGGCAGCAACATCACGTACCTGAGTTTCACCGTGCTCGCCGCGACACAACCGGTGGAGCTCGAGCTGCTGCCGCTGTGCACCTATCGCGACTACCATTCGCACGCGCGCGGCGGCTGGCAGCTCGACGTCGCGGTTGCAGAGCGCAGCCTGGTGATCAACGCCTTTCCCGGGGCGCGCCCCTATTCCCTTGCCATCGATCGCGGGGAGGTGGTCGCGGGCACCGACTGGTATTGGGGATTTCGGCATCGCGCGGAAGCGCGACGCGGCCTGGATGCCAGCGAGGATCTCTATAAGCCCGGCATGTTTCGCGCCAGGCTGAGCGCCGGCCAAAGCGTCACGCTCACCGCCAGCGCGCATCCGGGTATCGTCGAGCATGCCAAGGGCGCTCTGAGCCTTGAGATGGCGCGGCGGCGCGCGCTGCTGCGCGCCGTTCCCGATGACGCTCCGGGGTGGATCCAACTGCTGACGCTGGCGGCGGACCAGTTCGTCGTCGCACGCGGGGCGGCTGCGGCGCAAGGCGCCGGCACGACGGTCATCGCGGGGTATCCGTGGTTCGGCGACTGGGGTCGCGACACCATGATCGCGCTGCCGGGCCTCACCCTGGCCACGGGCCGCGTGGCCGACGCGGCCTCGATACTGCGCACATTCGCGATCCATGTGAGCGAGGGCATGTTGCCGAATCGCTTTCCGGACGGAGGTGAGGCGCCGGTCTACAACACCGCGGACGCGACGCTTTGGTACTTCCATGCGATCGATGCCTACCTGCAGGCGACCGCGGATCGCAAGCTCCTGCGCGATCTGTATCCCACGCTGCGCGACATCATCGATTGGCATCAACGCGGCACGCGCTATGGAATCCGGGTCGACGCAGCCGATGGATTGCTCAGCGCCGGCGTGGCGCAGGTCCAGTTGACCTGGATGGACGCGAAATTCGGCGATTGGGTGGTGACACCGCGCATCGGCAAGGCGGTGGAGATCAATGCGCTTTGGCACTTTGCGCTCGAGCGTATGGCGGTGTGGGCGCGGACACTCGGTCAGGCTGAGGCCGCCGAGGGTTACTCCGGGCAGGCCCAGCGGGTGCGTGAGTCCTTCGTGCGCTCGTTCTGGTCGGAAGACGCCGGCTATCTCTACGATGTGATCGACGGACCCGCCGGCGAACTGGATACGCGCGGCCGCCGGGTGGACTCCAGCCTGCGTCCCAATCAGATATTCGCCGTATCGCTGGCGCCCGAGCTGCTCGATGCGCGGCGAGCGCGTGCCGTGGTCGACGCCTGCAGCCGCGAGCTGCTCACGCCCGTGGGGTTGCGCAGCCTGTCGCCACGGCATGCCGATTACGCGGGCAGCTACGTCGGCGGTCCACGCGAGCGCGACGCGGTCTATCATCAGGGCACGGTCTGGAGCTGGCTGCTCGGTCCGTTCGTGCTCGCCCACTACCGCGTGCATGCCGATGCCACACAGGCCCATGCGCTGCTGGCCGGCCTGGCGCCGCACCTGGAGGAGGCGTGCCTGGGAACCATCAGCGAGATCTTCGATGGCGACGCCCCGCACGCGCCGCGCGGCTGCATGGCGCAGGCCTGGAGTGTCGCGGAGACACTGCGCGCCTGGCACGCCATTACCGGTGCCGAGGCAAAGCGGCCGTCAAAGCCCGCAGCGGCGGCGGGCGAGTCGACATGAGCAGGGGTTGCGGCAAGCCACGTCTGGGCATCCTCGCGCTGGCGTGGCTGTGCGCCATGTCCGCCGCGAGCGCCGCTGACCTCTCCTCGCCCAGCGGCTGGTGGCAGCCGATCGATGCCAAGACCGGCAAGCCGCTGGGGCTCATCAGAATCTACCAGGAGCGCGGGCTGTTCTTCGCGCGCATCGAGCCCAGCTCGCCGTCCGATGATGGCTCGCAAAGATGCTCGCGGTGTACCGATGAACGCAGGAACCAACCGATCATCGGGCTGCTTCTGATACGCAACATGCGACTGCAGGGCGACGAATATGTCGGCGGCGACATTCTGGATCCGGACACCGGCAGCATTTATGGCTGCAAGTTCCGCCTGACCGACGGTGGAAGAAAGCTGATCATGCGTGGATATCTCGGGATCTCGCTTATCGGACAATCCCAGACGTGGCAGCGCGTGGAAGCCAATCGCTAGCTTCAGCCAACGATCCTCGCCAAAGATCCCGACTCCGGGCGGTCAGCAAACAGTGTAGGAGACAACCCTACGCAGGCCGCACGCTTAATCGGACAAGTCCGACTGCAGGCGCCAGTCCTCATGGCTACTGTCCAGTCCACTGCGGCTATCCGCGCTCCACGTGAATTGCAGCAAATGGCGTCTCTCGAGCGTATACCGCGATTCGTTCGCTGGATCGGCGGCATCATTATCGTACTGGTACTTTTTGTACTGTGTCTCGGGCTCATTGACTGGAACGCGGCGCGCGGCCCATTGAGCCGCATGCTCTCGCGGCACCTCGAGCGGCGGGTGACGATCGGCGGTCCGCTGCGAGTGAGTCTGCTGTCCTCCACCCCGAGTGTCGATGTTGAAAATCTTACGATCGGCAATCCCCGCTGGGCCGGCGACGGCAACATGCTCGAGTTGCCGCGCCTGCACATCGCGCTGGTATTGTCGCGCCTGTTTATTGGCCGTGTGGTACTGCAGACGCTGGAAATAGACAATCCGAAAGTCTCGCTGCTGCGCGAGGAGAGCGGCCGGGCCAACTGGGATCTTGGCAATCCAGAAGAAGGCAAGTCGACGCCGCAACAGCCGACGCGGCTTCCGCCGCTGCGGCACTTCGCGCTGCACGGCGGTCAGCTGAGGGTTGACGATGCCGTGCGGAAACTCACCTTCGCGGGCGTGGTGGGCGCAACGGAGAGCGGCGCGGGCCATGAATCCGAGCCGTTTCGCCTGCAGGGCCAGGGCACGCTCAACAAGGAACCGTTCAAACTCACCTTCCAGGGCGATGCGCTGCTGGACATCAAGCTGGACCACCCGTACCACTTCCAAACCGGAGTCGATGCCGGTGCCTCCAGCGCCAGGCTCAGCGGCACGGTCGCCAAGCCGTTCGATTTCGGCGGCGTCGACGCCGACCTTGAACTGCGGGGGCAGAATCTCGCCAACCTGTACTATCTGACCAATCTGGCACTGCCGCTGACCCCGCCCTACCAGCTGTCCTTGCACCTGCACCGCGACGGCAATCATTTCGCACTTGAGGACATCGCCGGCAAAGTCGGCAGCAGCGATCTGTATGGCAATGGCACGGTGGACCTGGCGGAAGCAGACGGCCGCCCCAGACTCACGGCGCGCCTGGCGTCGCACGCGCTGAATCTCGGCGATCTCGGTGTCACCCTGGGTGCCGGGGTTCCACAGCCGAGCGAAGGCAGCAAGCCCTCGCAGGTATCGGCGCCGCAGCAGGAACCTATATCACCCCTGCTGCTGCCAACCTTCGAGTTCCAATTCGACCGGCTGCGGGCGATGGACGCCGCGGTGGATTTCCAGGCCGACTCGGTGCAAACACAAAAGGTGCCGTTCAAGAACGTCGCTTTCAGGCTCAAGCTCGATCACGGGGTGCTGGACATCGACCCGGTCGACTTCGAGCTGCCGGCCGGCAAGCTCACCGGACGGATCCGCTTGAGCACCAGCGACGGCGCACCGGATACGAGCCTGGATATTCGACTCACCGACATACAGCTGGATCAGTTCAAGTCCAAAAATTCATCGGCGCCGCCGCCGCTGGAGGGCGTCATGCAGGGACGCCTGCGCCTGGAAGGCCACGGCAATTCCGTGCATGCGATTGCCGCCGACGCCAACGGCACGATCAGCGCCGTGCTACCGAACGGCCAGATGCGCGCGGCGTTCGCCGAACTGGCCGGGATCGACATGGTGCGCGGCTTGGGACTGTTGCTTGGAAAAAAGGACGAGAGTACCGCGATACGTTGCGGCATCGTTGCCTTCGAGCTCAAGGACGGGGATGCGCAGGCCCAGCACCTGGTGTTCGACACCACCAACGTTCTCGTCACCGGCGACGGGCATTTGACGCTGAGCGATGAAAAGCTGGATCTGAACCTGAAGGGCCAGCCGAAGAAATTCCGCTTTGATCGACTGCGCTCCCCGATCAACATCCGCGGTACGCTGCGACACCCGAGTGTGAGCCTCTCAGTCCCCGCGGTGGTCAAGCAGGGCGCGGTGGCCGCGGGCCTGGCAGTTATCGGCACGCCGATCGCGGCCGCGCTGGCATTCATCGATCCCGGGCTCGCCAAGGACGCCGACTGCGCCGGGCTGACTGATGAAGCCCAGGACAAAGTCGACCGGCCTACGTCGCCCGCTGCGGCCACCAAATAGCACGCCCTGGTCTCAGTGAGACTGAACAGCAATACGCGGCTGTGGCGGCTCTCGGCCCGACTTCGCCTTCGTCGACGTGTGCGTGTGACCTCGCCTGCGCCGGTCCTGCGACAGCACATGGGTGAGTTCGGCGCCGAAGAAGAAAATCTGCGATGAATAATAGACCCAGACCACCACTACGACCAACGAGCCCGCTTCGCCGTACGCCGATCCGATGCCGGCTTTGCCCAGATACAGGCCGATCAATGTTTTCCCAAGGCTGAACAGGCCGGCGGTGATCAACCCTCCTGTCCATGAGTCGCGCCACTCGGTGTGCGCATCCGGAATGTATTGGAAAATCAGCGCAAACAACGCCGATGTGCCGGCCACGGAGAGCAAAAAGTCGAATCCTTGCAGTGTCCATTCCGGTAGCGGCAGTATGCCTCCCATGAATTTGCCCACGGCCGCCAGCGCCGCGCTCAAGATGAGCGACAGCAGCAGCAGCAAGCCGATGGACAGAACGAGCCCGAAGGAGAAGAACCGCCGCCTGATCAACGCGAGAATTCCAGAGGTCTTCGCGGTATCAGCCTCCCAGATCTTGTTGAGCGCCGACTGTAGCTCCGAGAATATCTGCGATGCTCCGAACAGAAGCGTCAGCAGGCCGAGCGTGGAAGCGATCGAGGTCGCGCGCACGTTTTGCGCGTGCGCAATCATGCTCTGTACCGCGGTGGCGCCAGCCGGCCCCAGCAGCTCTTGAAACTGCATCAACACCTGGTCACGCGCCGCTTCCGTCCCGACAAACAAACCGGCCAGGGCAATAGTCAGAATCACCAGCGGAGCCAGCGACAATACCGCATAGAAAGCCAGGGACGCCCCGAGTCGCGAGGCCTCGTGCCGGTTGCACTCCCAAAAGGTGTGGTGCAGCAATTTCCACACTGTCTTCAGTTTCACGGTGTCTGGTGTCTCTGCCGGCGGCGCTGCGCCTATGGCTCGACCCTAGGGCATAGGCCACTGAATCGCAGTCCTCCGCCGACCCGAGCCCGCGTCAGACGAAGGTTAACCTTGCGGCGTGGAAATGACTGACAGTGCGATGCTGCTCGACGGGGTCTGTTCGTTGCGGCGGGTGTAGGACGGTCGTCACGGCCGTTTGCGGCGTTGTGACACGCGCCACTCGCCGATGTCAGACAGGGACCGGGGCACGCTGGGGCGACACTTAGACCACTGATGCCACCGACGACGGAGATAGTAAATGGAAGCACCGACGCCGCAGCCGACTCCGCAGCCACCTCACGATCCCTCCCCGGCGCCGATCGGCGATCCGCCGCCAGGTCCTAATCCGAAAGCGACTCGAGCCCTGGTGCCTTTGTGACCGACCGGCAACGCCACTGTCCTCAGGCATCCGCCGGTCTGACATCATTTTCAGACGGATGCTTACAATCTCGGCGCGGTAAACCACCGAGGATTGTCGCGATTATTTGAATTCTCGCCCCGTGGCCGAGCGGGTCTGTCAACCAGGACTTGAGGAACTTCCATCAATGGCGAACAATCTGCCGAAGCCGGCGCAGCGAAAGACGGCGGGTATCTCGGACGTGGCCACGATCCGGCAGCGTGCCCGCGCGCACATTGAAGATGGCGCGGTGACTTCGAGCTATCCGCAGGACAGGGAGACGATCATAGAACTGCTCAACGAAGCCCTGGCGACCGAGCTGGTATGCGTGCTGCGTTACAAGCGCCACTACTACGCCACCAAGGGGATTCGCGCCAAGGTCGCCGCCGCCGAATTTCTCGAGCACGCGCAGGACGAACAGCAGCATGCCGATGAGATCGCGCAGCGCATCGTCCAGTTGGGAGCCAATCCCGATCTGAACCCATCGACCCTGGCATCGCGCAGCCACGCCGAATATGACGAAAGCACCGATCTGGCCGGCATGCTCAAGGCCAATCTGATCGCAGAGCGCGTTGCGATCGAAAGCTATAAGGAGATGATCGCCTATGTCGGGGAACGCGACCCGACCACGCACCGCATGCTCAAGGGCATCCTGGCCAAGGAAGAGGAGCACGCCGAAGACCTTGCCGATCTGCTGGATGAGGGTAAGAACACTTGATCACAGCGACCGTCCGGCACCTGTAGTCGCCCGGCTGCGCGCTCGACCCTCTACGATTTCACCGGCGGCGACTCAGTGGGCGCCGTGGCGATGACGTCGTGCACGAACCGCAGCTTTTCGATCGCCGGCGCCGACAGCACGAACGGATACGCATCCGGCAAACCCATGCCGCGATTCAGATTGTTGAGCACATATGTGACGGGAAACCAGTCGGCAATCAGCTGATCGAAGGCGATCGAGCGATCCGCCGTCTGCAAAGCGATGTGGTCCAGGGCCGGCTCGTTGTCGTGGCGGGGCCGGAGTGATAGCCCGCACGCCGCAGCGGTTTCCAGGGTATCGGTGATGTGCAGGTAGTGGGCCCAGGTCTCCGCCCAGTCTTCCCAGGGGTGGGTCGTCGCGTAGGCGCTGACGAAGCTCTGCTGCCAGTCGGGCGGCGGACCACCGTTGCCGTAGTAGTGCTTGAGGGCCGCGGCGTAATCAAGGCGTTCGTCGCCGAAAATCGCGCGGAACGCTTCCAGCTGCGAGCTGTCGCGGATCAGGCGGTCCCAGAAGAAATGTCCGATCTCGTGCCGAAAGTGGCCGAGCAGCGTGCGATACGGCTCGTGCAGCTGCACCCGGCGCCGCTCGCGTTCGGAGTCGTCGGCCTCCGCGATGTTGACGGTAATGAGTCCCGCGTCATGACCGGTCAGCGCCGGCTTGTCATCCGGAGTGTCCTCGTCGGAACAGAACTGGAACGCCAGCCCGTGGTCAGGATCTTCCGCCTTGCTCTTTACGGCCAGGCCTAATTGCGACAGCCCGTACATGAGGCGGCGTTTGGCTGCCTCGAGTCGCTGCCAGCGCTCGATGGATCCGGGGCGGGCAAGATTGGGAATGAGCTGCGTCAGTCGACAGGAGGAACACAATGGATTGGCATCGCCAACGGGTAGGGCCCAATTGCAGATGCCTTCCTGATTGTAATTCTGACACAACTGGTAGGCGCGACCGCTGGCCTGTGGCCACGGCGATGTCCAGGCACCGTCCGCCGCCTGATCCAGCGATGCCATGGCTTTGAGGTCCGGCAGATACGCCAACTGGCGCTGGCATTTTGTACACCGGGTATTCTCGAAGAACGCCAGATTCTGGCAGTGATCACAGTGAAATGCTTTCATGGTTCAGTTGGCGCGGCCGAGATCCTCGGCCATGCCGGCAGTGTGCGCTATTCTGCGGCATCGCCGAAAGAGACCAGCATGAGCGCTCGCGGTAAGGCGACTCCGACAGCGGTGGCGATTGCCGGGCTCAGCCACTAATATTGCGCGATGTGGCACCCATGCTGCCTGCTGCGGCTGGTCTCAAACCCGGAAATGCCATGAAAGAAGATGAGACAGCTGCCGGCTCGCACGGCGGCAGTGGCTCGAGGTATCTGAAACTCCAGGCGCGCTCCCTCGTCGCGCTCGCCGCGTGTGCCGTCACGGCGCTGCTCTACGTGTGCCACGAAGTATTCGTGCCGGTCGCGCTCGCATTGCTGTTCGCTCTGGTGCTCTCCAGCGCCGTCGAGGCGCTGCATCGCGGGGGGATACCACGCGGCGTGAGCGCGTTTCTGATGCTGCTGGTATTGCTGATCATCATCGGCGGCACCTTGAGCGCGGTGGCGGGCCCGGCACAGCAGTGGTTCGCCAGCCTGCCGCAGACGCTGCAAACCATCGAGCGCAAGCTGCGGCCGGCGCAGCGGGCACTGAGCCGAATCGAGTTGCTGACAAGTCGCGCCGACGCGCTGGCGTCGGCGAATCCGGGCGCGCCGCGCGGCGCACCGGCCCCCGCACCGGCCAGTGAGCCCGCCGCGGTCAGTGCCGCGGACGTTCTGCTTGAAACGCGCTCCGGGCTGATCAGTACCATTACGGTGATCATACTGACGCTGTTCCTGCTGTCAGGCGGGCCGCCGATGCTCGCACGCATGATGGCCGCACTCGCGACCGACATCTACGCCGTGCACGCACTGAAAGTCATCGAGGCGATTCGCAGCGAGCTCGGTCGCTATTATGGAACCATCGCACTCATCAATCTGGCGTTTGGCGTCGCGACCGGAGTAACCATGATGTTGCTCGGGGTTCCGAACGCATTTCTGTGGGGAACGGTGGCGGCCGTCCTCAACTTCATACCCTACGTCGGCTCGGCGATCACATTGGTCATACTATTGGTCGTCGCGCTGGTGAGTTTCGACAGCGTCGCTCGAATCGCCGCGGTCGTGGCGAGCTTCCTGGCACTGGCGACGGTCGAGGGCCAGGTCGTGCAGCCACTGCTCGTGGGCAAGCGGCTCGAGATCAATCCGTTACTGGTGTTTCTCGCCGTGTGGTTCGGAGGCTGGATGTGGGGCATCGCCGGCATCACCATCGCCGTGCCGAGTCTGCTGGCACTGAAGGTGGCCGCCGAGCACAGCAGACGCGGCCAACCGCTGGTCGCATTCCTGAGTCCTGGAAGGTCGAAGACCGGCAGGCGCAGCCGCGCGTCGATCGAAGCGCCGGCAGACCAGGCTCCGGCCAACAAGCCTTAGACCGGGCGAGCCGCGCTAACGCGCCAGCAGCGCCTTCCAGGCCGCAATCTCCGCGCGATGAGCGGCATCGTGCTGCGACATGAAGCTCGGCATGTCGCACAGCGACACCCGGCCGACACCCTCCTGCTGCCCGCTTCGACCCCAGTCCGGCGACGCGATCGCGCGCAGTGTGGCGAGATTTCGTTGTCGCGCCGCGCGAAACACAGCCAAACCCGCCGTCAACGAGCGTGCCCGGTAGTCGCGTGCCGCAGCGACCGCTGCGCCGTCGAAGTCCGGCAACTGCGGTTCGCGCTCGGACAAGAGCGTATCGATGCGCCAGCCGAAACCCTCGCGCTCGAGATCCGCCAGGTGCCACACCTGTTCCACGGGCGAGAAGGCGCCATCGGGGCCTGCTGGTGAGTCAGCTCGGGAGCCAACCCAAGTAATTCCCGCGCCAGGTATTGCGGCATGTCCTCGAGCGTTCCGAGCAGCGCTGCGCGCTGCGCCGGCTTCAGTGCCATGTACTGCATGGAGTGTCCTGCCCACGATGCAACATCGACGGCGATTATCTCACCGTAAGACGCTGCACCGCATCCGTTCGACTTTTATTTTCATATGACTTTCAGAGGATTACCCCATCTGAAGATGGGCGAGAGTAGACTCGCCGCAGGCCGGGATTTCAGCCAAGCCGCGTGGTGGCACTACTTTGTTCGTTTCAGCGATGATCAACGTCCTGCGCGGCCGCTGCATTGCCGGTGCCCTGCTCGCGCTCTGCTGCTGCAACGCTGCGGACGCGGCGCTCGAGGCGCAAGGCTCGCCGCCGGCCGATCAGCAGGCGGAGCAGCTGACGGAAGTCATCGTGAAGGCGGCCGAGCCGCGATTCGTCGCGCCAACGCGGCGCGATCGTATCGGGCGGATCTGGGCGCCCGTGTATATCAACGCCAAAGGGCCGTTTCGCCTGGTGCTCGATTCCGGCGCCAACCGTTCCGGTATCAACACCCACGTCGCCGAAGCGCTCGGCCTGGCCCTGGATCAGACGCATCCGCTGCTGCTCCGGGGAGTGACCGGCTCGGCTGCGGTGCCGACCGTGCGAGTCGAGAGTTTTACCATCGGCGACATGGATTTGGGGGCTTCCGCGCTCCCGATCGTGACCGATGCCCTCGGCGGCGCCGACGGCATTCTGGGCACCGATGGCATGTCGGGCCGGCGCATACTGGTGGACTTCCGTCACGACCTGATTACCATCACGCGCTCGCAAAACACGCGCGCTGCGGCGGGCTTTCGTACCATTCCGTTTCAGCTGATAAAGGGCAACCTGGTGGCCGTCGATGCGTCGGTGGGCGGCATCCACACCAAGGCGATCATCGACACCGGCGGCCAGGCGACCATTGCCAATCTGGCCTTGCGCCAGGCGCTGGAACGGCGATCGAAGCAGCTCAAGACCCATCCGGACAAGATCGAGGGCGTGACGGCCGATGTGCAGGAGGGCGATTCCGCTCGCACACCGCCGCTTGTCCTGAGCTCGAGCGAACCGGGCGGCGGCGTCGAAATCCGCTACAGCGACGTGACGTTCGGCGATATGCATTTGTTTGAACACTTACACCTGACCAATGAGCCGATAATGCTC
>Ga0302325_10012879_pt1 | contig 17914 bp, 14 predicted proteins | sample Palsa_T0_2_FD_201948 | JGI IMG/M metagenome (GOLD analysis project Ga0302325, IMG submission 201948) | Peat permafrost microbial communities from Stordalen Mire near Abisko, Sweden - Palsa_T0_2 | ecosystem: Environmental > Terrestrial > Soil > Palsa > Peat permafrost | place: Sweden: Abisko...
CAGTTGCTGATTTCCTCTAGCATTTCCACGGGCGAGGGCTGATCGAATGATGCCTCGCCGCCCCCCAACCTTGGCGCAAGTGTATCCAAATGCGCATCACCGCAACCGGTGCCTGTTCGCCGTAGACGGCCACGCACATAGCTCTGAAATGAGCCTGACTGTCAGAGGTCCAGTTCGACCGCCGTCAGCGGAGACGAGCAACAGATCAAAACGTTCCCTTCGGCAGGCCGATCAAGAGGCTCGGGTGCATAGCCGATCTGGCCGTCGATCAACCCGGACTCGCACATGTGGCAGACGCCAGTCCGACAAGACCACCTGACAGGAACGTCGCAGGCCTCCGCAAATTCGAGCAGACTTCCATACTGCGAACTCCAGGGTACCGTAAGACCGCTGCGTGTGAAGGAAACCATTGGGCCGGTGCCCGCGCTGGAGGGCGGATGCGGGGGCACGGATGTGGTGCTAGCGATTCCGGGCGTGATGGAAGATTCAGAGCCGAATATCTCGGAGTGGATGCTGGAAGCGGAGATACCCCACGACTTCAACTCCGCGGTAAAGGCGGAAAGGAAAGCAGTGGGTCCACAGAGATAAAAGGCCGCTTCTTTTGGTATCTGAAGCCGTTGCAGTAATGAGAGATTCAGCTGCCCCGACACATCGTAGTCCTGACCTTGCCGATCGGCGTCTTCTGGTCTGCTATAGGCGACGAATGCATGGCTGTGCGGAAGGCTATTGAGCAAGGCGCGCACTTCCGCCGCGAATGGGTGCTCGCTGCCATTGCGAGCACCGTAACACCACCAGACTTCTCGCGTTGAATCGGTGCCGGTGGCCGCAAGCCAGTGAAGCATTGCGAGCACAGGCGTCGCCCCGATACCAGCACTGAGCAGTACAAGAGGATTGTTGCCCGAAGCGAGTGTGAAGCTGCCTCTCGGCGCGCTTACCTGAAGCAGGTCTCCCACCCGGACGGAGTCATGAAAGTAGCGGCTCCCTACGCCAGTCGATCGCTTCACGCTGACGCGATACGTTCCTGCACCCGGCGGGCCCGACATGGAATAGCTTCGCAGGATTGGCGCTGAGCCCCTATCCGGTTCGAGCTTAAAGACCAGGAATTGACCCGGAAGAGGCACAGACAGTGGAGTGCGGTCCTCCGACTCGAGAACAAACGAGAGCACGTCAGTACTCTCCCGCTCTACCGCGGCAACTCGCAGTGATCGAAAGCCCGGCCACGCCGGGGGCGGCGTGGAAGATGGGGCTAGACCCGCATTCCCACCCCGCCCGTGCCTCTCCTGGGCGGCGACCAAGGCTTCGAGTGACCCCTTCCAACCGGAGCTGAGTGATGGAACACGCAGAGCGCGTTGCAACCGATCCAGCGAATGGCCGGGCAAATAAAGCAGTCCATCAATTTCCTTGACAGTGACATGCTCCGGGCCGTCGGCAACCTTCACGATCTCGTCGCCCGCGCCGATCTCCCCTTCTTCAAGGACACGGCAATAAAAGCCCGGTCGCTTATGCGAGACCAGGAGTGCAGCCATCTGCGGGTTGTTCATCCGTATACCGACGCGATAGCAGGTGACGCGCGGCTGCGTTACTTCAAACAGCGCGCCGCCGATTCGGTAGCGATCTCCGATGCAGACCTCGTCATCGGCGAGGCCATCGACTGTCAGGTTCTCGCCGAACTGACCATACTCGAAGTCGTGACGCTGGAGCTGTGTCTCCCAGTAACGATAGGAGTCGAGTTGATAGACCATCACAGCACGGTGCTCTCCGCCGTGACCTGCGACGTCGCCCTGACCATCACCGTCGAGATTGAGACGGCGCGCCATCACCCTGCCCGCTACGGGCCGCTTCCAGACAGCGGTGTGGACCACTTTGCCCTGCCATTCAACATCGGCTGGAAGGCCGACGTTCACTGAAACAAGCAAACCCACGGTGCACCTTCGTTTCATTGAGCCGGAAGTGCGGCAGAAGCGCAATTGGACGATGGTATCGGGGGCACTTTGGCACATGCGAGCGCGCCCTGTTGAATCCTCGGCATACTAAGGTATCGAACGATACCTTGGTCCAATAGGATTCTTTTCGCGCTCGTGATGTGATGGCCCATGTGCATCGGGTGTGGCACGACTCGATACTGCAATGAACATGCGTTATCGGTCAATTGTGCCATTGAGATGACGTCAGACTACATCTACCATCAAGGAGACTAACGATGAGTATTGTCGATAAGGCGCTAGCAGCAAACCGCAACTATGCGAAAAACTACGATCCAACGCTGGGGAAGCGTCCCGCCCCCAAACTTGTAGTCGTGACCTGTATGGATCCTCGCCTCTCGGATCTCCCCGGAATCCTGGGTCTGCCGTCCAGCGACCTCGACGTTATCCGAACCGGCGGGCCCGCGGTAACAGAGGATGTTCTCGGTGAGCTTGTTGTTTCCACCCGTGTACTGGGAACCACAGAGATACTGCTTCTCAATCATACCGGCTGCGGGTTCACGACATTCACAGATGACGAGCTGAACTCAAAGCTGAGCGCTTCAACCGGAGATGCTTCGCCGGCTCCAATGCGCTTCTTCTCCTATAAGGACCCCGAGGAAAATACCCGGGAGCAGATCAAGAAAGTCAGATCGCATCCCTGGATTGCCAAAGACATCCCCGTGCGCGGCCTCGTTTTCGATGTGGAGACCGGTCTGCTGCGAGAGGTGCAGCAAATTGCACACCAGGCTGCTGACTGAAAGAATCCGGGCTGGCAAGATTTGAGACTCCAGAGCGTCGTTCAAACGAGCTTTGGCGAGCAAGTGACCCTGCGAAGTCCGAGGCTATCAGGGGCCAGCTTGCCGAGTGATACGGCTGAGCTGGCCCGACATCTTATCTGGAAAACCCTTGTGCCCTGGCTAGAATACGAGTTAGCCTCAATTTCTCACGGCCTGTTCCGTAACGGATTGAGATCTCACTACCGGACCATCGCTTACCCAGGGGGTCTGTGAGAAATTCAGGTTAGCACTCGTTCCGCAGCATGAGGAGAGAGGAAAGCATCCTCTGACAGATATCAGTGATAGCCTGCGAGTTCCGGGAAATGTGGTCCTCGAAGGATTGCTGTAATAGCCGGATGGAATCATCGCTGATGCGCGCGGGTGCGTCCTCTTCGTGTGCGATCCACGCGGCAAGGTGGATGAGTTCATCGCTATATTCACTTAGAAAATGGTCCAGCGCCTGATTTTGCTGCTGGGTCAATTCGGAGTCGATCTCGCGTCGCCCACGATGCGAGAGAAGACTGAGTTCCAGCAGGAAGATCGAGCGCAACGCTGGCTGGGTCCTCTCAATTCGCTCACACTCGGCAACGTCTTCCTCGCGCTGATGGCGAAACTCAAACTCAAACCGCGCGGCATCCGCCTGCGATTCCAAACTGGCGAAGTTGTCATTGATCTGAATCCGGAGACGGCTGATCTGTGAAACGGCAATGGCTCTGTCGCGTACCACCGGACAAACTCCGAGCTGTGCCAGCATCCGTACGTTCCTCACCAGCAGTTTCTGCAGCTGCTCCGTATCGCTCTTCGTCCCAAAGCGGTCGAAGATAAGGCCCATGGCGAGAATACCCAAGAACACGCCAACTACCTTATCGCGCGCGACCGTGAGGTCGGTCTGGAACTTGAAATCCTGCAGGTTGACAAAGTAAAAGGCGAGCGCTATCTGCACGCCAAGATAGGAAAGCCGCGGGCTGGAGGTGGCGAACCAGGCGGCGATCGCGGTCCCCACCGCAAAGAAGATAGCAAACCCGAAGATGCTGTCGATACCGGGTAGGATCAGAATCTGCGCCCCAATCCCCATGACCAGCCCTCCGACAACAAATCCGGTAAGACGGAGAAACTGCGCCTGGAGCGAACTGCCGGTGGTGCCCAGCGCAGTAACGATGCAAGTAAGGACGGACGGGAAGATGCCGGGCCAGTCGAGCGCGTTGTAGAGTACGTAACAAGCGCTAGCAGCCAGGCATCCGGCAAAGGCAAAGCGCAGATATTCCGGGTTCTCGAATGCATCCGGCACAAGCAGAGCGCGCCACCAGTCCCGTCCTGGCGCGTTCCGGGAACCATCGACGATCTCATCGCGTTGAAAGACTTCGGGGATGAGTGCGACGGTTCGTTCCATCTCTTGAAGCATGGGGAAGTCAGACGACGGCGGCCCCTCGAGCAAAGGAGGAGACGCGGAAATGGCCCCTGACTGGCGGAGCTCCGTTCGAATTGCTCCGAGCCTCGCAGCAAGTGCGCGTAGGCGGATCGCGTCGTCGTCGCCGGGTTGGGGGGGAGTGGGCTCGAGATTCGCCGCAAGACCAATGAGGCGGCCCGCCCACGAAATCAGGGCGGCGCGCTGCGCCCGCCGGGTCGGGTCCACACCTTGGCGCTGCAACGTCGTTCTGAGCCGGCCAGTGCCGATCATATTGTATTGAAGCACTCTGGCGAGGACGGGCTTCGGTGGGGCATGTTGAGCGGCAAGGCTTTCGGCTACCTGCTGCACCGCGAGCAACAGATCGTCGACGAATGTGATGAGCGGATCAGAGCGATCGAAGATGCGGTATAGCGCTTCGGTTGCCACAGTGACGCCAGCACCTACGGCGATGATCACGATAGGCCAGAGAGTACCCTCCACTTGCACTTCGCTGGGCACGGAGCGATCCCATACCGGCAGGGCAACGCCAATCGGAATGGCGAAAGCCAATGCGGCTGCGTAGTTAGTCGTCGTGCGCATAACGAAAAAGATCAGATACAGGGTTCCGATTACCCAGAAGAAATGAGTAATGGGGTAACCGCGGAACAACATCATACCGAGCAAGGTGTAGAGGCTCGCGAGGACGAATCCGAGGACGATGAATCGCCCCCCGCGCCAAGTAGCGGCGAGGTTTTCGCGAGCGAGGAGAATTGAAAATAAACCAGCCAAGGCCGCGTTAGGAATGCGGAAGGTCACGACGATGATCATCACCAACGTAGCCGCGATCGTCATGCGGATGACCGTGTTCACGCGTCCCGGGTACGGAGCAACTTCCCACCGTATGAATTCGCGAAACCAAAGCCAAGAGACAGTTGGGCGCGCTGGCCGGCGGCGGAACTGAATGGCTCGGGTCGCCATATCAAGGTTTCCGTTTGAATCCGCGGATAACTACTACTGCAGATTCCCCCAGCCGAATGCCGTCAGAGGGCGGTGACTGAATCCGGATGCGGACGGGGTAGCGGCTGGCCAGGTGTACCCAGCTCAGAGTGCGTTGTACGTCGGGCAGGCCGGACGTAATTCGGCCAAGGAGCGAAGGATCGGCTACAACACCGTACCCGGTGCTCTCGACGACACCCGTAAATCGCAATTCGGAGTCAGACATAACGTACACGTCCGCAGTCATACCAGGTTGGATATGCTTCAGCTGCGTCTCGCGGAAATTTGCAACCACCCACCAGACGCGAGTATCGATAAGCGTGAAAATCTCCTGTCCTATGTGAGCATAAGCACCCTCGGAAATGACGAGGCTGGTCACACGCGCGTCGAACGGAGCGTAGACACGGCACTGGTTGTAGTTGTATTGCGCGTTGGCGATTGCGGCGGCCCGTCCCTGCCGTTGCGCCACGAGGGGATCGAGGGTAAGTACGCTGGACTGCGATTGGTGTAACTGTGCCGTGCTCTGCTCCGCCGAGGCCTTGGCCTCCGCCAGGGCGGCCAGCATGGTGTTGAGGTGGGCTCGATTAAGAGCCAATTGCGATTCGGCTTCATGCACGGACTGGGCGGTGGCGCGCTCTGTCGTGCGTGCCTGGTCCACCTGGTCGACGGTAACGTAATGTTTGGCGAGCAGTGGCTCGACACGGTGCAGGTTATTTTCGGCGTATGCCGACTCAGCCTTGGCTCGATCCAGCGCAGCCTCAGAGTGGGCGACATCGGCCTCGGCCTCGCGGATCGAGGCCTGCGCTCGATCGACGTTGGCGCCGGCGCTGCGGGTTGCTGCCCCCGAGGCGGTGACGGCGTGCACTTCGGCCCCTATGCGCCGCTGTTCGTCGACGATCTGGCCTTCGAGGGCGGCCTGGTCCGACACTGCGCGGTCAAGGGTGTACTTGTAGGGTCGATCATCGATTTCGAAAAGTAGATCGCCCTGTTTAACGTGCTGATTGTCGGCGACGTTCAGGTGCAGTATGGGCCCCTGGACGACGGGGGCGATTCCGATGTAGTTGGCAAAGATTTCGGCGTCATCGGTCTGGGGATGCCGAGTCGTGACCGAGTAGACAGCAATCAGGCCGACCATCGCCAGCAGAACCACGGCTGCAGTGAAGACGCGGCCGTACCAGTCAAGTTTTGCGAGGCGATTCTCTTGCTCGGGTTGGACAGTGACTTGGGTCGACATAGCGTTTACCTAGCTGTAGAACAGGAGCCACAACACGCACGCGAAGAAGGTCGCCATGCCGAGATAGAGAAGTACAGGTGCAGCCAAGTGCTCGGCGATAGCAGTGCGGGCAACCACGACGCGTGCGCCCATCGCCAGTAGGAGACCAATAACGGAGCAGAAGATCCACACGGGGAAAAAAGAGCCGAAGATGCTATATTCGGGCGCGTGGGAGCAACCAACCAAAACCAGCTGCGCCGCCGCCAGAGATAAACCGGCGAGGGCGCGAAGTGAGGTCATTCGGCGTCGATCGCGCTCCGTCGATTCGGCATTCATGTCAGGCAGACCTCATATATGGCGAATATTGGTCCTAATCGTGCGGTCAACCCGAACCCTACGATCATTTCGCGCTCGATATGGAACAGCAACCAAACCAGTTCCTGCCGTGCTTATCCCCGGCGTCGGCCGATCACTGCACAGCCTCAGTCTTACGTCTCGATTAAGCCACAGAGTTAAGGACCGAATCTATTGGACGAAGGTATCGATCAATACCTTCGTATCAGATGGTCACGCTGGCGTTGCCGACCCACGAGGGATGAAACCATCGTTTGGCTTTGTATCAGGGCGCGACTTTAGTCGGGCCGTTGAGGCCCAAGAAAGATCTGGGCTAAAGAGCGGGTCCCTCCACTACGCTTCCACGGCACGCCGGGACAGGTCGCTCCGGCCCCACGGCACGCCGGGGCAGGCGGGATGACAATTCATTTGCAAGGAAGATGTCCACCGATACTTTGGGATCGATCAATACGTTAGTCCAATAGACTCGGCTCCGCGCTTCTGCCTTAATAGCTGCTGAACGCGAAAGAATAGTTTTCCAGCTCGGCATAAGCGGACAAGATGCACATGGCAGCGAGTTAAGTTGGTTTGCCAACGCAGTGAGGAGGTTGTTAGGCCTAGAGCTAAGCGGCAAATGCATCCGAGGAATTGCAAAAGCTGAGCCAGGTACAGGTAATTCTTGCGACGGCGCCCATACGGGAGGGGGTTGCTGGGATGAACCGGAAGAGGTTTCGATTGATCGAGTACAAGCCATCATTGAATCTTCTATTTGTGTCGCTGCTTCTCGCCTTCTCCGCGGCGCGAAGTCTGGGGCAATGTGCCGGCAAAGTGTCTTCTCCAGCAGCTGTCGCAGACTGCGCCGCTCGCGAAACGCCTCGCGAGGGAGCAGCGATTCTTGATCCAGCTCACCCCTACACACTGGCCGAACTGATCGACGTTGCCGAGCATCACAATCCCGGCACGCGCACGATCTGGGAGCGCGCAAAACAGAAGGCACGCGAACTCGGTTTGGCAAAAGCGGCTTATTATCCCGAGTTAGAGGGTTTAGCTGTTTTCGGCGACGAGAGATTGATAAATCCATTCCCGGAACCGCTGGCTCCTCGTGGCTACGTCATGGTCGAGGTGCCCATCGTCCGGCCTGAAGTCGCGCTCGAATATCTGATCTTTGACTTTGGTAAACGCGAAGCGACCGTGGACTCCGCGAAACAGGAGAAGCTCGTTGCGGGTGCAGACGTCATTCAGGTAAATCAAGCCCTGGCGTTTCGCGTCGCCAGTGCGTATTACCAGCTGGTGACCGCACAGGAAAGATTGCAGGCCGCTCAGGACACGTTGCGCACTGCACAAACCACGCAGGATGCGGCTGAAAACAGAATGAACAACGGGCTTGCAACTCTTCCCGATGTTCTGAACGCCCGGGCCGAAACCTCACAGGCTGTGTTCGACGAGGAATCCGCGGATGGGGACGAAAAGATTGCGCGCGTGACGCTGACTGAAACGGTGGGAGCCGATCCGTCTCCCTTCGTAGTGATTGACAGCCAGAGGAGTGCGCCGTTGCCGGAGAGTCTCACAATGTCCATCGAGGCGCTGATCGATCGCGCGATGAAGAATCGTCCCGAACTCATGGCGCAAGCTCTGCGGATCCGCTCCGCCGAGGCTCGCATTCGTGCCGCCAGGGCAGAGTACAAGCCGCAGGTCGGTCTCTCGGGATGGGTTGCGCAGACCTCCATCTGGCCCTCGGCGGATTATGGCGTGCTCGGTTCCGCGAGCGAGCCTACCTGGTCCGTCGAACTTGGCGTCCATTGGCGCATCTTTGACGGAGGTGTGCGCAAGAACGAACTGTTGATCGCCGAATCGAAACGCCGCGAGGCAGAGGACGAACTTACGACTATAAATGATGAGACAACGCGCGAGGTCTGGACCGCCTACATAGCATTCCGGACGGCGTTGCGAAAGCACGACGCTGCTGTAGCGCTTCTCGAATCCGCCAACGAATCTTACTCGGCATCGCTCGATGCATACAAATATGGAGTCAAGAGTCTGGTCGATGTTGTTACCGCAGAGGATCAACTGGCCCGAGCTCGACTATCTAGTGTCTCCGCACGATCAGAATTATTTCTAGAGGCAGTCAACCTTGAATTCGCCACCGGAAATCTGCTGAGGAATCAACCGCCGGCGACAAGACTTCAATCTCAGGACGGACACCAATGATTTCCCCCAGACCGCAATTGCCCTCATCCGGTGCGAAGGTATCGTCGATACCTTCGTCCAATTGTTCCTTTCTCAGATCTCTAGCATGATGGCTTCATCGCGATTACATCGGGTCGGCGTGACGAAGCCGCCCGAGAAGAGGAGATTTGCAATGAGCGCTTCCCATTCCGATGCCCTGGTCTTTTTTGGCGCCACGGGCGATCTGGCCTACAAAAAGATCTTTCCCGCGCTGCAGTCGATGATCAAACGCGGCCACCTCAACGTGCCGGTGATCGGTGTAGCGAAAGCCGGTTGGAACCTCGAACAGCTTCGCGCGCGGGCACACGATAGCCTCGAGAAACACGGCGGAGTCGACACTGCAGCTCTCAACAAGTTGACCGGCTTGTTGCGTTATGTAGACGGCGACTACGCAGACCCTGTCACTTTTCAGGCGATCCGCAAAGAACTCAACGGAGCGCAACGGCCGGCGCATTACCTGGCCATTCCTCCCCTTCTGTTCGGAACAGTGGTGGAGCAATTAGCGAAATCGGGATCCGCCGAGAGCGCTCGCGTCATTGTCGAGAAGCCCTTCGGAACCGACCTTGCCTCAGCGCAGGAGCTCAACCGGATTCTTCATGCAGCGTTCGCCGAATCCGGAATCTTTCGCATAGACCACTATCTGGGCAAGCGTCCTGTAAACAACGTGGTAATCTTCCGGTTCCTCAATGCGTTCATGGAGCCATTCTGGAATCGCAACTACATCGAAAGCGTGCAGATCACCATGGCAGAAGATTTCGGGGTGGAAGGACGCGGCGCTTTCTACGATCAAACCGGCACTATTCGCGACGTAATGCAAAACCATCTGTTCCAGGTCCTGTGCAATCTCACGATGGAGCCTCCGGTCCGCATTGACAGTGAAACCATTCGTGATGAGAAGGCAAAGGTACTGAAGGCGATTCCGCCGCTGGAGGCGGATAATCTCGTCCGAGGGCAGTTTCGCGGTTACCGCCAGGAAGGGGGAGTCCGCTCCGATTCGCAGGTGGAAACCTTCGCCGCACTGCGGCTGGAGATTGATTCCTGGCGTTGGAAAAACGTGCCATTCTACATTCGCGCTGGAAAGAATTTACCGGTGACCTGCACCGAGGTCCTCGCCCGGTTTCGAAAGCCTCCGACGGTTATCAAGGAGAACGCTCTTTCTCAGAACCATCTGCGATTCCGGATCAGTCCCGAGATGACGATAGCCGTAGGCACGACTGTCATGGCTCCCGGCGAGGCATTGAAAGGCGAGGACATCGAGATGGTAGCGAGTCGTCATCCCCGTCCAGACGAAATGGAAGCGTACGAGCGCGTGTTGGGCGACGCGATGGCGGGGGATGCAACTCTGTTTGCCCGCCAGGATTATGTCGAAGAGGCCTGGCGAATCGTCGATCCCGTGCTGAAAGCCGGCACTCCCATCTTCGAGTACGAGAAAGGCACCTGGGGTCCGAGTGAGGTCGAGCAAAGAGTTTCGCCCGCCGGAGGCTGGCATAACCCGATCACATCAGACCAGGAAGATTTCCGCCTGGTCGCCCAAGCCGGCTGACAACGCGGATCGTGATGGACCACATCCGCGGTGTGTCTTGTGAGACCGATCTTAGACGGTCTGCTCCCTCCCTACGTAGCTTAAACTCGGTCGTATCGTCGAGATTTTGGGGGCAACATCACAACCGTAAACCAATACTCCGCCAGCGAGCGCACGATCACGAAGAACCGCTCAAAATCAACAGGTTTCACGATTTAGGAGCTACAGCCCAGCTTGTACGGCTTCAGTATTTCCTCATCATTCGAAGAGGTGGCTCACGGGCTTTAACGACGAGGCTCTGGCCGCCGAGGCAATCAAGGAAGGCGCGCAAGACTTTCTGATCAAAGCTTGGGTTTGAGGTAGTGCTTGCCGTTACAGAACGGAATCTGTCGAAGTCCGGGTTACGCGTATGTCCTATTCATCGCCGTGCGCGAAAAGGGAGAAATCCTGTCGGTGTCGAAAGAAAGCACCTTCGATCAGGTTCCCGTAAAAAGGGAATCTCGGTAACTTGCCCACCCCGGCCAACGGTCGGGGCAACTTACCAAAACCCGACTTCACAGGCTCGTATCGGAGGACATAGGGCTAAATTGTTTTACTACTTGGCGCGTCTGCTTAGGTCATCCAACCGTGAGAAAGGCACGACAGTTGTCCTCCTTTTCTCCTTTACCGCGTTTTGCCCGTCCTCTCAACCGTTCAGGAGTGCTACGGGCACGCTACGCCCAAGCGGGCTGCGCGTTAGGAAGTGAGTCTGTCACGAAGCCACCCATGGTCTGACTAAGTTGCGAGTCAATCTCGTCTGCAACCATCATTAGTCCGGGTAGCAATAGGCTAGGGTCGATAGTAGCTAAATTGTTTTGGAGTGTATTGAATATAGTGACTTGCAATATCCGCGACTCTTCTACTAACATTGCGGCGCTATAGCCCGACCTCCTCCGGTTCAGACCGTGCAGAGCGGCGGCGGGCGATACTGACCCCTTGCTACCGACCGGTGTAGAAGCGCGAAGGCGAGCCGTTAGCTCACGGAACAACTGGGGCAGATGGCCGCAACGAAGGTCGTGGCTCATCGGAACAGACATCACTAGCTTTTCCTTCAGGACGAGCTTGTACCACTCTTGAATAGTGGACCCGGTTGTCCGTTCCAGAATTGCAGCAAGACTCTCGATCGGGCGATCACGAACAGGCCCAATCGCCAGGCGTTGTTTAATAACGCGAACAACGGACGATCCTTCCATTGGTTTAACCAGGATCTCATCGGCCTGGAAAAGGATGGCCTGAGCCGCGGCCTCCAAGTGTGGAAATGCACTCAACAACAACGTCACAGCCGATGGATTGACGTGTCGCATGGCGCTTATCACTGTCAGCCCATCTCCCGCACCTGGCATGTGCAAATCGCTCAGAAGGACGTCGTAAGGCTCTGAAGTGATGTGTTTTAGTGCTTCTACCACGTTTGCCGCGCAGGTAACCGAGAAGCCGCTCCGCTCAAGTACCCCGCCCAATGTTAAGCGTACCACTTCGTCATCATCGACCAGAAGAACCTTGTTGGTGGACATTTTGCTCCTCCCTCAAGGTCATCATCGGCGCAACGCGATGGTACCTTAAGTGCCTTTTGTTTCGTTCGCGTTTAGTCAAGGGAGACCCGCCACTAGCGTCTGCGGGTTGAGCGCCAAGCAGTGGGATCATACAGATCAAATGCCGGAGCGACTCCCGCTGATCGGGAGGTCGTTTTCCGAGGTAAAGACGGCCTTAGTTGATTCGGTACTAATGTAATGATCATGTAGTCCATTCGCTCACGATCGCTGGTTAATCGCGCCGCTCCGAACCAGGTCTAAATGAGCAAGTGAGATTAGTCGAATCATAGGGAGGGAGGTCTCCATTCTTTCATTAAGCCGTTGTTAAAGGCGACTTATGGCGTTTGGCGGGAAGAGAGCCGCCCGTTTTGTTACCGCCATAGCGCGGTTGACTACTAACCAGGAGGGCACTGTCGATGTTAGATTTCAATCGTTGGATCTCAATGAGTACGCTAGATGATGTGCGATGGGAGAAGGTTGAGCAGATCAAGCTAGTTGTGACCAGTAGAACCTATCCCGTACCCCCAGAGCGGGTTGCTGAGAAGCTCATCGAGAACATGCTAAGGCGTGACGATGCCAGTCCGCGACGGAAACGGGGCAGGTCACGCAGAGAGACCAATGACAACGCTGGTATTGGCGATGCCACGAGTGCAGCAAGACAAAGCGATAGGAAAGTAAATAAGCGCGAGCGGGCGAGATGTGAAACCATGAAAAGCAAAGTGACCCGCGCTGGCAAGCTGCGAGGCTATGTGGTGACTGGCTGGCGATACCTTGAAGATAATAGTTGGCACGTGAAAGTGTGGCAACTAGGGCACCCAAGTGGCTGGATCGGCTACACGGTCACGGCCGGGACGTTCGAATTGAAGGCGGTCGCGCAAGGGCACAAGGAAGCCGTCTTGCAACTAATTAGCGAATGGGAAGCGGAATTGGGTAACCTCTCTGATCAGGCCTTGCAGTTGCCCGGCACGGGTTCACGCGGAGCACAAACCTTGGGAGCGCCTCTACATTGGCAGAAAACCTGAGAGAGAATTGTTCTACTCTTGCCGTTTGATCGGCCGGCGGCGTAGGAACGCAGGCCCGGTGTGAGTTCCTCGACAGGCCCATTGCCGGTAGCGCCAAGAATGCCGATCTTGTGTCGTGTCTGCTATGGACGTATCGTCGTGCCGCTGGGCGTGTCTGAGGCGGTCACAATTGAACGGCCTTGGGATCTGAGCAGCGCTATAAAGTATCCATGGAGATGAGAGATCAATCGCTGGACTGCATTTGCCCCATTTGCTGGGTGCAACCACAAGAACGATGTGAAATGAACAACGGCTATCCTCGATTCGAATCTCACCGCGAGCGCGGAGAAGCTGGCGAAGAAAACCTCCCAGTAACACGCCAATGACAGACCCACGGACAAGCCGGATCTAAGCAGGAAGCATATCGATGATGGACTCCTCGACGTAGCATTCCATCGCCTGCCGTAGCTGCGAGTCCACCTCGTCCGCGATGATCATCACTTGAGACAGCAGCACGCTAAAGTCGATACTGGCTAAATTCTCTTCAAGTGTATGGAAAATGCAGACCTGCAGGATGCGTGATTTTTCGACCATCATCGCAGCAGAATAACCCTGCCGACGTCGTGTCAACCCATGGTTCGCCGCGAATGATGATAGCGGCCCCTTAGTGCCAATGCGCTTTAAAGCTTCCGCAACGTTGCACGCAACCGTTATGTTAAAGCCTTCGCGTTCAAGCAGACTGCGCATAATGGTATTCAGGTTTCATCATCATCCACGAGCAGAATCTTGGTAGCCGCCATACAGTTTCCTTGGAAAATCAGTTGGGCTACCATCTTTTTCGACGGACGCACAGGAGACTTAACCGGCTGGATGATTTTGGAACAGAGACAAACTGCAATACCTGAAGAGCAGCGCCATTCGCGTCATGTTGAACGGCCAACGACTGACAGCAGCCGGTACACTGTAGCCGATCATAGCGAAAGTGCCCGGCCATTTGTGGCGGCACATTGCAGGGTAGGACAGAAATCCTCCGGATACCGGGGCGGGACCTTGGATACCAGGTGCCCGGGCGTCATACCGGGATGCTCAGCCACCAGGCGACAGGAAATATGGATAAACCCGGGTGCCAATGCGGACGCTTGGGCCGGAGTGTCGGCGGCGTTCGCGCGAAGCGACAGCGCGCCAAACAAGGTGGCAAGTCCGAATGCAGCAATACTCGCGTTTATCAGTGACGCAGTACGCCGGCAGCGATCCACCGTGGTACCCGTCGAACACCTCAGAGACACCTGAGGTGGCTTGATGGGCATAAAGCAGTTTCGTGATCGTTCAGAGGGTGGGCGTTGAGCCCGGTTGAGACGCAAGCTAAGGATTGCTTTGTGCTGACTGCCGGGCGAGTTTTTTCGCTTGTTTTCGCCTATAGTGGCGCACAATGTCCGGCCAGAATTCGATGACTTCTGCGCCTATGATCCCTTCGGCCGACACTGTTACTCCGCGCTCAATCGTGCCCCTCGCGGTACGGTTGGATTCGGGGTAGTAAAAGTTGGAAATGGCAGACCCCATCAGATTGCCCATGACGTTTGCGTAGTTTGGTCCCCAAGTACCGTTATCGCGCTTGCACCACACTGTACTTGCTGACGCCCACAGCGCTCGGCTGGTGAAGCTGCCCGTTCCTTTCTGAAAATATCGCGGATCTTCGTGCAGGATGCTCGTCAGCACAGCGTTGCCGAAGAAATTGCCGGTGAAATAGTCCGTATACGCAGCGCCGAATCGCTTTGCGTAGCCTTGCATGCCCTGTCCGTATTCGGGAAAGCTGTTGTCGGCCTGGTCGATGCCGGCACCAAAAGCTGCAACGGCAAATGGCCATGGATCGGTTGCGCTCTTGAAAAAGAGCTGATATTTCTGGCCCGCAGTCAGAGGAAGCGCCTCCTTGTTACGGGTAGTGTTGAAGGTTGCCATGATACCCAAAACCCGCTGATGCTCCTCCTGGTCGAGCTGCACCTGAGCCTTTCTCCGCTCTTCCTCTTCCGCCGGTGTGTTTTGGGCAGGCGATGTCTGGTCGCCGGATTCCCCCGCCGCAGGCGGAATGGGACTGTTCGGAGACGCGGTCTGCTGTGGGATCGGGAACGGCTCACTTGCAAGCTCGAGGGTCGTATCCGCGGATTGCGATCGTGCAACAGGGATTGCAAGGAATATACCGATGACCATCGTTGTAGCCGCCCATGGGCTAATTAGAGCCAATCAACTTACCTCAATTCATGGAACTCGAAGCGCTGTTCGCAGCGATTCTGGTTTACGCTCCCGCACGGTCCCCGATATCTGCTGCCGTCCCGAGAATTGGATCGATAAAGTAGCTCAGCTCCGTCCCGCAAAACGGGCACTGCGCACCTCTTGGTTCGCCTGCTGCATCCCAGTCCGACCATTTGAAGTAACGTCGGCAATGATCGCTTCAGCTTCATCAACGCATCCAGACCATCAACGGCGGTGTCAACTATATAACCGTTGCATGTGAGCACGGAACCGAGGGAGGCCAGACATGCGGGTTGATCATCGACCAGCAGGATGCGAACGGGTCCCTGACAATGCACTTGCTTCAACTCTATCATCTTCAGTTCAACACCCTTCAGTACAAGCACAGCTACCATCGCGTGGAGCCGGCGGCCCAAGCGCCCACAAGTCGCGGGTTCCGGCCCCGTCCTGCCGAGTCTCATCGATATGTCGAGAAGCGTCGGGCAGCCAGTTCATTAGAGTGACTGACGGGTCTATATCGGCAGGAGTCTCAAATGTTCATCTTGCTGATCTGGGTTTGGTTGATTGATGGTCAGAAGCATTCCTGGCGTTCTATCAATTCGGGAATCTCCAGCCACGCCCGTCCGGAGCAGGGTGCGCACGAGAATTGGCGTGCTGCTCAAGCGATACTGGCCATCGCTACGGAAGTTCTGGGGAAACTTCTCCCAACGATCGCATACCTGACGCCGACCTATGAGCCGATGGTCAGGGCTCTGATGGTCGGCTGCACCGCATTGGCCGTAAGAGTTCCGTCGGGATCGAACAGTGACAAGTGCCATGGAGCTCGATCACTGGAAGATGCCGCATGAAACTGAGTTCTAGGTCGCTTTCCAATGGTCTGTGACTAGATGTATGGAAAGGCAGTTTTCGATTCGAAGCTGAAGAAGAGCAACCGCAGGGCCTCCTAAAGCTTGAATTTGGCACGCAGTATCGCGAGTCTATTTCCAGGAAGATGCAGAAGGCAATCAGCACAAACCAGCCCAGCGGGCAGATGCCGTGACTGAAGAATATGTGACGCTGGCGCCACTTTGGCCGATGCGTCGTGGGATCAGCTTCACAGAGCGCAAACTTCTGGAGATCGAGTCTTCTGTCTAGCGTCGCATGCGTGATCCGCCGTTGTTCGAGTGATTCCTCCCAGATTGCGCAATCTTGACTACTCGATTATTGCCGGTGTCGGCGATATAGACATTCCCCATGGCATCGAGCGCGACCCCTTTGGGCCCAACCAATTGGGCGCCAACCTCCGTTTGGGCGCCATAGGCGCTGGAAGACGGATTCCAAGGAAGTACGATTACCGGGTTGTTTCCGTTGTCGACGATGTAGAGGTTGCCGCTTGGCCCCACCGCCACACCTGTCGGGTTGGCTAGGCCATTCGTTTCCTGACTGGCCACAGTTGTTTGGCCCGTGCACGAACTTGCCGCGCTGCAGCCTGCAGGAACTTCAACCACGCTGCTGTTCCCGACGTTCGCAATGTAGACCTTGCCCCCTGACCCAACCGCCACGGCTTCGGGGCTAAGCAAATTAGTGCCAACAGTTGTCTGCGCCCCATAGCTCTCCTTGGAGCGATCCCACGGAACCTCAACGACGCGATTGTTGCCCGTGTCGGCGATGTAGACATCTCCGTTGGCAGCGACCCCCACGCCATGGGGGCCATTTAAACCGCTACCAATCTCCGTCGCCGGTCCGTAAGTTCCGGAAGCACGGACCCACGGAATTTCGACTACCCGATTGTTCCCCGTATCTGCAATGAACACGTTCCCGCTTGTGCTTACCGCCACGCCATCGGGGTTGTATAGATTTCCGATCAGTACCGTCTGCGCGCCGTAGGCTTTCGCGCTGCTGTTCCACGGCTCCTCCACAACGCGGTTGTTGCCGGTGTCGACAATGAAGACATTCTCGTCGCTCGCGACGGCCAAACCACCGGGGGAATTCAAGCCGTTGCTATTCGAATCGGCGATCACCATCTGAGAGGTATTGGACGTGCTGCTCTGTCCATACACCAGAGGAGTGGCCAATACCAGGACACCTAACACCAGCAGAATCTCGGCGGCGTAGATACGAGCGGAGGAGCAGCGGTCGAATGGCATAAAAGTTCCCTATGAACGCGAAGATCGGTACTGAGGATGTGCGCCTAATGTTCCTTATCAGACGCGCGAAGTTCCGATCTTCGGCCCAGGAGTCGACACTTCTCGACAAATATGTGGGTTTTGGCAGCAGTCTGTCGAGAAATGTTGAGTAGCACATCTCCGAAGGCGCGTGGGCGTCTATTCCTACCAGCACGGAATGCAGATTCCGTCTCTTAGCCTGGCGGGTAGTCGACTGAAGTATCGATGGCTACAGGATTCCGGCCCACATCGGCTCGAGCCATGCACGTTGTGGATGGTTGATCATGCTTCGTTATTTATCTCTCGTATTGGTGTTGATCTTTTGCTCGCCGCCTTCGTTGCTATTGGGGCAAACCCGGAACGCTACGCTTCATGGCACCGTCACGGATCCGACGGGGGCAGTCATTCCCGGTGCCTCGACAAGCATTACTACGCCAGGCGGCGAAACAATTGCGAGCGTGACCACGGATGCTTCGGGTGCCTACCAGAGCCGAAGCCTCGCACCTGGTACTTACATCGTCGTGGTCAGCGCCGAGG
>Ga0302325_10012880_pt1 | contig 17913 bp, 12 predicted proteins | sample Palsa_T0_2_FD_201948 | JGI IMG/M metagenome (GOLD analysis project Ga0302325, IMG submission 201948) | Peat permafrost microbial communities from Stordalen Mire near Abisko, Sweden - Palsa_T0_2 | ecosystem: Environmental > Terrestrial > Soil > Palsa > Peat permafrost | place: Sweden: Abisko...
TGGCCGAAGAGTTCCTGAAATCGGGCGCACTAGAAGACGCCGTCCGCATCTTCCAGAAGATTTTGGAAATGGATCCGGAAAACACCACCATGCGGGTCCGCTTGGCGGAAGTCTATGTCCGCCTGGGAAAGAAAAATGAAGCCTGGCAGATTTTTTCAGCGGCCGCCGAGACTCTGCGCACCAAGGGTTCGCTAAGCGGAGCGGAAGAAGTTCTGCAGCGCATGCTCACGCTCGATCCCGGCAACAGCTACGCGCTTCTTATGCAGGGGCGCAATCTGCTGGAGGCCGGGGACGCCGCAGCCGCCATCGAATCGCTGCAGAAGGTTTCCGACCTCGATTCCAATCCCGACGGCCTGCGCGACCTGCTCAAGGCTTATTTGAAGATTGGCCGCCTCTCCGATGCCGGCACTCTTGCCAGCAAGCTCCAGGCTGTCCACAATGACCTGGGCGCCATCTCTGCCTTCACCGATGCCCTGATGCAGGCCGGCCAATACGAGAACGCGCTGCAGGTGTATGAGCAGCATGCCGAACGCCTGCTGGCCGAAGACTCCGACAAGGTTCTAAGAAACCTGCATTCCATCATCGGGCATGTGCGCGACAATCCCGCTTCGCTCGAGAAGCTTCTCGACCTCTTCCAGAAAGCCGGAGAGAGCACTCACATCACCGAAGTCATGGAGTTGCTGGCTCACGCCTCGGTCCAGTCCGGCGACCTGCCCCGGGCCCGCGATCTCTATCGGAAGCTGGCCACTATGGAGCCTGGCAATCCCCTGCACATGGGCAATTACCAGCAGGTGGTCAGCCAGATCGGCGGCGGTGCTTCCCGCAGCCTCATCTCCGCGGAGGAAGCGGCCGTTATCGTCGATGAATTGGAGGCTACTGCTCCTTCTATCGAGCAGCACTACTCCGATGAGGTTGCCCTGGCGGTTCGTTCCGCGCTTACCGATGCCGAACTTTTCATTTCCTACAACATGCCGGCCAAGGCTCTAGGCCCGCTGATGGCGGCCCTGCCCCAGGCGCCCAACGATCTGCGGTTGAACCAGCGTCTGGCCGCTCTGCACACGCGCGCCGCACGTTTCGCCGAAGCCGGTGTCTGCTGCCGCACTCTACAGAATGTCTACTCCGACGCGGGCTATCCCGAAGACGCTACGCGTTACGGCGAGCTCGCCGGCCGCTACGAAGAGCGCTCGGCACCACCCGCTGTCACCGATTCCATCGGGGAGCAGGCCGATTCTCCATCAATTCCGGAAGAGATCTCAGGCGCCGCAGCTTCGGCTTCCTGGTCGGCGGATTCGCCTGAGCCTGCGGACGAAACCGAATTTTCCATCGTCAACGATTCAAAGCACAGTCAAGACCACGTTCCGCACGACCGCCAGGCCTCGCCCGTCGCCGAATCTCGTGAGGATCCCGCTGAGATCGATCTGTCCTCCGAGTGGGATGACTCCATCACCATTGAAGACGAAACGCCGTCCGCCGAAGCTGCGGAGGTCGAGGTCACCACGGCCGCTGGCGATCATGCAAAGCCCGCGGGCAAGCCCCAGCAAGCCGGGCGAGGCGAAGCACGGCTCGACCGGGAGAAGACCAACGAAGCCGTTCAAGAGATTCGTTTCTACCTTGAGCATGGCATGCCCGAGCAGGCCTCGTCCGCTTTCGAGAAGCTTAAGTCTCGCAGCCGCGACCTGGACACCTTAAAGGCCCTGCGCGCAGAAATCGAGGCCGCTTCGCAGCACACCCCCGCCGCGGAGGAAGTGACCACCCTAGAAGCCGTCTCTGAATTCGTCACCGACGAGCCTCAGGGGGAATTCACCATCGACGAGATTCCAGCCGCCGCAGCAGAGTCCGCCACGGTTGTCGAACAAATTTCTCCTGAACCAAAGGCCCCGGCGGCGAAAACGCATGCTCCGTCCGCACGGCGGGATGAGCGGGCTGGGACCGAGCCTCGGGTGATCGTGCCTCCCGTCACACCGGCGCCGGGAGTCCTCCAGGAGTTCGTTTCCGATCTTGAGTCTTCCCTGGACGAGGACTTTATTCCGGGAACAACCTCGCACAAGGCCGAGCCTGCTCGCGAGCATGCTTCAGGGCGAGCACCCGCACCACAGCACGTTGTCCAGCCCCCTAACGCTAAGCCCGAACGTGAGCGGGTCAACGCCCCAGCCGCAGCTTCCGGCGCACCCCAAGCGGAACTCATGGGCGAACTTGTAGCCGATCTGGAAGCTTCCCTGGGTAACGATTTCCTCGAAGACTCGCCCCTGGCCAAACCTGAGCCCGCGCCGCAGATTGAGAGCCGTGTCGCTTCAGTTCCGGGGCAGCGTCGGCCCGCACCCGCTCCACCGGTCAGCCCTCGGGTCGCCGCCGCAGCGGCGGGGACGTCCTCTGGCTCTCCGACGCGTTCCACACAAGGCACGGTTCTGGTACCACACCAGCCCGCGCCCGCTGCGCCCGTGCCGCCCATTTCTCCAGTCATTCCCAGCACGAGCACCGCCGATACCACCACTTCGCCCTTCGGTGGAGAACCTGGCGTGGATCTCGCGGAAATGTTCGGCGAGCTCAAACACGATCTCGAGGCCGGCTCTTCCACCACTGAGGAAGATCCTGAAACCCATTACAACCTCGGCATCGCCTTCCGTGAAATGGGATTGCTCGATGAAGCCATTGGCGAGTTGCAGAAAACCTGTCAGGCTGTCGATCGCGGACATCCTTTTGCGCAAATGATGCAGACCTATACCTGGCTGGCCCAGTGCTTCCTCGACAAGGGCTTGCCGGAGGCCGCGATTCGGTGGTATGACAAGGCTCTTCATGCCCCCGGCATCGATGAAGAGACGCGCACCGCTCTCCATTATGAACTCGCCGCCGCCTATGAAACCGCCGGCGACAAATCCTCCGCCCTCAAGCACTTCATGGAGGTTTACGGCCGCAACATCGATTATCGCGACGTCGCCGAGCGCATCAAGCCCCTGAAGTCGTAGAATAACCCGATGGGTTTTGTCCCTCACTCGTTGTTCCCGGACCACGGTGGATCCTGCCCCCGCCGGCGGCAGCGGAGCGCCCAGTGACCCCAGACTCCAAGCTGCCCGTCGAAAACAGCACCACCGCGCCCGCTCAACCTGCGCCCGCGCTGAACGAAACCACTGCGACGCTCCTCGACCCTCCGCCTCCCGGCGCCGTGCCCCACGCGCACAGCGGATTGCAACTCTTGCTGCATCGCACCTCTGTCTTCCTTTTCGTCTTGATTAGCGCCGTCGCCGGAGTCCTGCTCGTGATCCTGCCTTGGACGCCCGAGTGGACCGACAACTATCTTCTGCTCTCTTTTCCCTGGCTTCGTACCTTCGTCTCCACCGGCTTCTTCCGTGGCCTGTGCAGCGGCCTCGGATTACTCGACATCTGGATCGGCTTTTGGGAAGCCCTCCACTACCACGAACACCCATAGCGCGCCCGGGCTTCATCAAGGATGAATTTCGTAACTCAGGATTTCATAACGCTGAACTTTGGAACGTGAGTCTCGACATGACCAATAAACTTCAACCCGCGCCTCTGGCCTACCAGAACGAACCCTTCCTCAGAAGTCCCGACGGACGCATTCTCCGCATCCTGGCTGAGTATCAAGAACCGTTGTCGCGCTTTCGCCGCGAACAGATCCAGGACACGGTCGTCTTCTTCGGCTCGGCCCGCTTCCGGGGAAGCGCAGCGGCCCAGAAGAATCTGACGGCCGCAGAAAAATACGACGCGAAAGCTCCCGCTCCTCAACAGGAAAAAGCCCTGAAACAAGCCCGCGCCGCCGTCGACATGGCGCGGTACTACGAAGACGCGCGCCGTTTGGCCTACCTTCTCACGCAGTGGTCGATTCAGATCCCCGCCCGCCGCCGCCGCTTCGTGGTCACCACCGGCGGCGGTCCCGGCATCATGGAAGCCGCCAATCTAGGAGCCCAGGAAGCCGGAGGCAAAACCATCGGCCTTAACATTAATCTGCCTTTCGAGCAGTATCCCAATCCCCATATCACGCCCTCGCTCAACTTCGAGTTTCACTACTTCTTCATGCGCAAGTTCTGGTTCGCCTACCTCGCCAAAGCGCTGGTGATTTTTCCTGGCGGCTTCGGAACCATAGACGAACTCTTTGAAATCCTTACCCTCGCTCAGACCGACAAACTCGCAAAGAAGATTCTGGTCGTCATTTACGGCAGTGAATACTGGCACCGCATTATGAATTTCCAGGCCTTCGTCGACGCCGGCACCGTCGCTCCCGAAGACCTCAACCTGTTCAAGTTCGTCGATTCTCCCGCAGAGGCCTTCGAGTTTCTCCGCGACGGACTGACCGAACACCACTTGGGCGGCCAGCCAAAGAAAGAAAAAGAACAAGAAGTTTTACCCGAAATCGCGAAAACCCGACCCTAGCGACCACGGAAGAATTGGCGTGTGGGGAAGGCCGGCCTCGGGTGTCCACCGGTCGCAGCCCGATACTTGGCCACGCAATGTTTCAACCACACTTTCCTGCTTGCTCTAAACTGATGGCTGAAAGCTGATGCCGGAAAGCCCCTTTCTCTATTACATCACCTCCCGCGCCGCCTTTTTCGGCGACGAGCGCACCCGCCGCCACCGTCTGCTCAACAAAATCGCCGAAGCGGCAAGCCAGGGCATCGACTACATCCAGATCCGCGAAAAAGACATGCCTGCTCGTGAACTGGAGTCGCTCGCCCATGAGGCCATCGAAATCCTTCGTTGCCAAGAACTGGCAACCGGCAAGCGGCAACCGGCGACTGCTCTATTGATCAACTCACGCACAGACATAGCCCTAGCCACCCAAGCCGCTGGCGTTCATCTCCCAGCCAACGACGTCTCCCCGGAAGACGTCCGAACTGCGTGGAAGCGTCGGGAAGGCAAATCTGGCGCAGGCACTGCTACCCGCGAAATCTCTCCACGAGACTTGCTGATCGCAGTCTCCTGTCATTCCCCACAAGAGGTAACCCAAGCCGCAGCCAGCCAAGCCACCTTCGCCGTCTTCGCTCCAGTCTTCGAAAAACGGGACGCCCCAGGATCCATCCCCACTGGCCTTGCCTCTCTCCGTCAAGCCTGCCGCGCGAGAATTCCGGTACTGGCCCTGGGTGGGGTAACTCTCGAAAATGCCCAGTCCTGCCTGCAAGCTGGCGCAGCCGGCATCGCCGGCATCCGCCTCTTCCAGGAAAACGACATTGCCACAATCGTGCGCCAGTTGCGCGCGTAATCGCTGTCGATGATTCTGATTTTGGGTGGTGGCGCAACGCTACCAGCGCTGCGATCAAGGCCTGCCTTGATTTTGGGCCTCAGCCTCTCCGGTACTGGGCCACCAAGGAGGAATCGCTCCGCGAACTGCGAGCCCGCCTGTGCAAGGGCCACGCCGCAAGCAGCGTGGCCCTTTCCGACCGAATCTACTGTGCCGGGGCAGTTGGAGCCGTCGCTGTGGCCGGTACGCTGGCGGTCACCTCAGCAGCAGGCTTGATCTGCACTGTGGCCAGGATCTTCTCCAGCCGCTCGAAGACTTCCTCGCGATCTACGTGTTTCGCGCCACCTTGGTTTTCGATCCCAGTGGTCGCAACCTTGAGCGCGAACTCATAGCAACCGCCATTCTCGAAGACGTGATAGTACTTCGACGCTTCCTCCCGAGTTCCTTGACTGGCAATGGTTTCCGAGGACTCGAGTTCCATGTCGCCGATCATCAGCTTCGACGGCTGCCGAGTAGCCGGGGCCGCACCTTCCATCGAAGCCGCGGGCCTGGCCTGCGGGACAAAGAATTGGCCGCACTGCTCGGCTGTGAGCATTTTGTTCACGCTGACGTCGAAGAAGGCCGTGGCCAGATCGCTGTGGGGATAAGCAGACTCGGGAACTGCAACCGCCGCAAGCGCGACTCCACCAGGCTGCACGAAGTCCATGGGAACGGGAGCGGACGAAACAAGCTCGTCCGCGGCGTCGCCGGTCTTGAGCGCGTACTTGCGGGGATATTGGAATGAGACGCCGGATATCTTGTCCGCATAAGTTACGGTTGCGGGTATCTTGCGGGCAACTTTTTTGTGCACAGGCTTGCCGGCGGCCTCGAACACAGGCGCAGCCGGCGCGTTCGCCGGACTGGCTGCAGCCGGCTGAGCCGACTGAGTCATTGCGGACTGGTTGTTCGAGCTCTCGGGTTTGGGTTTCTCGCTCGAGCATCCGACCGCTACTGAACACAGGATCAACAAAGCGGCGAACACCAGCGTGCCGCTGTTTTTGTCGAAGTTAATCTTGCCCCACGCAACCGAGTCGAGGGTTGCCGGGGTGGTGCGAAATGTCGCGGGGCGAAACGGGTTGATACGGATCATGGTTGGTCACCTCCTGCTGCTAAGCAGCGCAGGTGAGAGTGCACGAGGTGGACCAGGGGCGAGGCGCTGATTTTACGTGGGTTAGAGCAGCGCAAATACCCGCGATCGTGGCGCTCCGCACACAATGTGGGGCGCGGGACACGGCCGACCGGCGCGGCGACTACGGCGCGGTTGAGACCAAACCCGGGAAACCCTGGGGATTCGTACCAGGATGCGCCTTCAGGCATACCATGAGAGCCGCCTGACGGTCGCGCCTTCAACGCTTTGAAAACCGAACAACGGTCTACGCTGCCGCGATGCGCCGAACCAAGTCTTCCTGCTCGGCTTTACTCTCGGCCCCGATCGTAAACGCATCGAGCACGCCCAGCGACAGCGCATAACGCAGCGCTTCCGACTGCCGACTGCGCAGATCGCCCTGGCCGAGAATCTTCATTCCGATCACGGCTTTGCCCGCGGCCTTCATCTCGCGCAGAACGCTGACCACGGTTTGAGGGTCGGCATCCATATGCGAGCCGATGGGGTTGATGCGGGCGAGATCGATTTCCACCCATGGCGATTTAGCCGCCGTGCGCAGCGCCTCAATGCTGTGGCAGGAACAGCCGTGTGCGCGGATGATTCCCTTCTGCTTGGCTTCGGAGAGCACGTCCATCACTCCCTGGAAGCGCTCGGTCCAATCCCCTTCAGTGACGCAATGCATCAGGCACACGTCGAGATAGTCGACGCCCAGCTCGCGGCGGAAGCGGTCGAGATCGGCGCGGGCGGTGGCAGGATCGCGCGCCCAGGTCTTGCTCAGCACCGTGACTTGGTCACGGGGCACGTGCTTGAGCGCTTCAGCGACGTGGGGATGGCTTCCGTAGGAATCGGCCGCGTCGAAGAAACGCAACCCCTGATCGTAGCCATTGAGCAGAAGATCAGAGAGCCCTTTGACGCCGAGCGCGGTCTGGTTCGAATGATGGCCGGAACCGACCGTACCCGTGCCCATCGCGAGCCGACTGGTCTTGATGCCCGTGCTGCCGAGGGTGACGGTGTCGGAAGCGGAGAACTTTGACAGCAGAGGCTTAGTTGCGAGAGCAGCCAACAAGTCCCTCGAGCTGAGCCAGGCAGCTCCCAAGCCCGAAGCTGAGCGAATGAGGAATTCGCGGCGATGCATAAAGCCTCCTCGGAGACGGAATTCTCTCATAATACTCCGGCTGCGCACTCATTCGAAGTGCTTCCGCAACGCCGCGAGCTGTTGTCGCATTTCCGCGACTTCTCTTCTCATTTCGAGCACCTCACTTTCTGCTTAAATTGCGGATCGGCACAGTCCCAGTCTGGTTTCGATGCCAGGTCATCGGGCTAAAGATCATAAGATCACATCATCAATGGACTACCATGGGAGTGGTTGGGCATAACGGTTGAGATTTCAGGTAAAAGCAACTAAATTCGAAGCCCTGACACCTTACTCAAGGCATCCATTATCCAGCTGTGATCACACGTTTGAGCATTTGGCATCTTGCTCACTTGAAGGGCCAAGCCGATCGATGCTCATTCACTCGTGTCTTTCAAACTTTATGCGTTTGTTTGCACCGGTTGTTATCTTCTTGGCGACTTTCACCTGGGCCCAGGTTAAGGTCCAAGGTTCATCGTCCGTCTATGAAGGCCAGATGGTTGACGCCGTCGATCTCGTCGGCAATCCTCATCGGGACCCGGAACTGCTTCGCCCGCTTGTTATGCAGAAAGCTGGAGAGCCCTATTCCCAGACCAAGGTTGAAGCCAGCATTCAAGCATTGCAAGAAGCTGGAGGCTTTTCCAAAATTACGGTGAATGTCGTCCCGGATCTGTCCGGTGTGCGAGTCAATTTTCAGCTGGAGCCCGTCTATTACCTCGGCATCGTCGATTTTCCCGGCGCCGCAAAGGCTTTTTCATACACGCGACTGCTGCAGGTCGCCAATCTCCCGGACGAAGATCCTTACGACCCGGCTCGTGTTGTCCTCGCTGAACAAGCTCTGCAGGCTTTCTTTAAACGCAACGGCTACTTTCAGGCCGCAATTCAAGCTGACACCCAGATCGACGACGGTCACCAATTGGTTAACGTTACCTTCATCGTCAAGCTCGGCAAGCAAGCCAGAATCGCAGCGGTCCAGATTGACGGTACCGATAGTGGCGAAGCCTCGCGCTTGCTTCATTCTTCCCGCTCCCTCCGCGCCCGGCTTACCGGAGGTTTGCTTAAGCCCGGCAAGCCCTACACTGAGGAACGCATGAAAGCCGCGATCAGGCTGATCAAGAGAACGCTATCAAAACAAGATCGCCTGGCCAGCAGCGTGCAGGAGAATCCGCCCCAGTTTCATGCCGAACAGAACCGCGTGGATGTCTCTTTTAAGGTGGATCTCGGCCCCGTCGTCTCTGTTCGCACCACCGGCGCTAAGCTTTCGACCCTTCCTTTTCTCTCAGGGCGGGAGTTGAGGAAATTGATCCCGATCTACTCCGAACGAACCATCGACAGCGACCTGATAGAAGAAGGCCAGCAGAATCTGATCGACTACTTCCAGAAGAAGGGATATTACAGTGTGGCAGTAAAGATCCAGCTCACGCGCCAACCCGATCAGGTTCGGCTGGTCTACGAAATCGAACGGGGCAAGAAACACAAAGTCGACCGTATCCTCTTTCAGGGAAACCACCAAATCCCCACTTCGACTTTGCTCGCCCAAGTGATGGTCAAGAAAGCGCACTTCTGGAACCATGGCAGCATCAGCCAGAAACTGTTGAAGCAGAGCGTCTCGAACCTGGAGGCTCTTTACCGCGACAAGGGATATGAAGACGTCAAAATCAATTCTCGGGTCAGCGATCACGAATCCAAACTGGACGTGGCATTCGAAATCAAGGAAGGTGCGCAAACCAATGTGGGAGAGGTCAAAGTCACTGGTAACAACCATATTACTGAGAAGCAACTGACGGCTCCCAAGGGCTTCGAGCTACTGGCTGGCCGACCCTATTCTCCGCGCCGGCTCTCCGACGATCGCAACCGCATCTCGGCCACCTACCAGGAGAGCGGGTATCTCAACACCGAAGTGAAGGCCAGGGTCGTCCGCCACTCCGGCGATCCTCACCGCGTCGACGTTACCTATGCCATCGTCGAACATCAGCTCGTCCGGGTTGCCGAAGTTGTTTACCTGGGACACAAGCGGACGCGCCCTTCTCTGATCGAGAAAACGGCCCAGGTGCCGAGCGAAGCTCCGATGAATCGTGAAAAGCTGCTGGCTGCCGAAACTCATCTTTATGACTTGAACATCTTCGACTGGTCGAGTGTGGGACCGCGAAAACCCATCACCGATCAGAGCGAGGAAGACGCACTCGTGAAGGTTCATGAATCCAAACGCAATGAGATTACGTATGGCTTCGGATTCGAAGTGTCCCATCGCGGCGGCAACATTCCCTCGGGCACCGTCGCCGTGCCCGGCCTGCCGACCATCAATATCGGCAACAATAAAATTGCGCCCAGCCAGGCGACCTATGCTAGCCCGCGCGGTTCCATCCAGTTCAGTCGTCACAACATGCGAGGACTTGGAGAAACGGCGAGCGCCTTCATTTCGCTCTCGCGCCTGGATAACCGTTTCCTTGCCTCCTACGCGCAACCACACTTTTTCGGCTCGCAATGGAGCTCGCTGAGCAGCTTCTCCCTGGAACGCACCACCGAGAATCCGCTGTTTGCCGCTGGACTAGGCGATCTCTCGTTCCAGGTTGAGCGCATGCTCAACCGCCAAAAGAATACGCGCCTCCAGATTCGCTACGACTTCAACAAGACCATCCTGTCCCACCTGCTGGTTCCCGAACTTGTCCTGCCCCAAGACCAAGACGTCCGGCTGTCGACTTTTTCCGGCACTCTGATTCGCGACACCAGGGATAAGCCTCTGGACGCACACCGCGGCATCTTTGCCACTCTCAACCTAGGCGTCACCCCCACGGCACTAGGATCGAGCGCCAACTTCGCGCGGCTCTTTGGACAGTTCGCAACGTATAAATCCGTACACTCAGTCGTTTTCGCCAATAGCGTTCGCCTTGGTCTGGCGAAATCTTTTGACGGAAGTTTTATCCCCACAAGCCAGCTCTATTTTTCCGGAGGGGGTACATCTCTGCGCGGATTTCCCATCGACGAGGCCGGCCCGCAGCGGCTTGTTCCCTTTTGCACCGGCCTGCAAAATCAGACGGGATGCGTCAATGTAACTGTACCTGTCGGAGGAAACGCACTTTTTATCTTGAACTCAGAACTGCGTTTCCCCTTGAGGATTATGAAAGCGCTCGGCGGTGTTGTCTTTTACGACGGGGGCAATGTTTACAGCGCCATCAACGTGCCCAACTTCATCAACAACTACACCAACACCGTGGGATTTGGTCTCCGCTATGCCACGCCCATCGGCCCCATACGGATCGACATTGGCCACAACCTGAATCCAGTTCCTGGCATCAACCCCACGCAGTACTTCATCACGCTGGGCCAGGCTTTTTAGGAGGATCATGAAGGCACGGAAAGTTCTCGGATGGACAGTCGCGGGACTGGGAGCCTTCATGATTCTGGTCGTTGCGGGCGGCTATCTGTTCCTAAAAAGCAACTCGTTCCACCAGTTCGCCCTGCGTAAGATCGCGGAAGCGGCGGATCAGGCCACGGGCGGAACCACAACCATCCGCAGCCTGGACTTCAACCTCTCCACCTTGACCGCTCATCTTTACAACATCACGCTGCATGGTACGGAAAATCCCACTCAACCGCCACTGTTGCAAATCGACAAGTTGACGATCGGTCTGAAGATTCAATCCGCGCTTCGTGGCCAAGTGAACTTAAGCGAACTCATCATCGAGCATCCGGTTGTGCACGTGCTGGTCGGTCACACCGGCAAAAGCAACCTTCCGATTGCACCCCCAAGCCAAAGCGCATCGCACACCAGCGTCTTCGATCTCGCGGTTCGGCACGCTCAATTGACCCGCGGGGAAGTCGACTATAACGACACCGAAACTCCGCTCGATGCCGAGTTCTACAATCTGGGCGCCGACATTCACTTTGATGGTTTGGCTACCCGCTACGCCGGATCCATTTCCTATGACAATGGCCGTTTGCGCTACGGGCAGTATGCACCGTGGCCGCATAGTTTCCAGGCGAAATTCAGCGCCACGCCTGCGCTGCTCTCGGTGGAATCGGCCGTCGCGAAAATTGGCAACTCCGCAGTTTCGGTGCGCGCCAGTGTCAGCAACTACGCCGATCCCACCGCCGAGGGCGACTACAACCTCCGATTGGACGCGAAAGACTTCGCTTCCATTGTGCCGGCCTATCGACCCTCGGGGGATCTATCGCTCAACGGACGAATGCACTATCACAACGTTGCTGGGCAGCCCCTGCTGCGCGCGCTCGCGATCAACGGCCAGATTGCGAGCCAGGTGCTTTCCGCTGCCAGTTCAAGCGGCCGCGTCTCGATCAGTAAATTACGAGGACACTATCAACTCGTGGACGGCGCTTTCGAAGCAAATGGCATTGAACTCGATTCGCTCGATGGACATATCCAAGCCGATCTCACGGTCCGCGATCTTGATGCCACACCCACGGGCCGCTTGCGCGCCTCTCTCAATCGCATTTCGTTACATTCGGCACAACAAGCCTTTCGCCCCGAACGGCGGGAGATCGTCGTCACCGGAGTTCTCAACGGCACCGCCGATGCGGTATGGAACGGAAGTTTGAGCAACGTTCGCGTCCGTTCCGATTTGGCGCTCAGCGCCGAGGCGAAAAACGCCTCGTCATCGGCCAGCCCCATGCCGGTCGACGGCGACATCCATGCCACTTATGACGGACCGCACCGTGCGCTCACGCTTCGCCAATCCACGCTTCGCATTCCTTCCGCGACGCTCGCCGCCGACGGCGAAATAAGCTATCGCTCCAGTTTGCGATTGCAAGCTACCGCGTCTGATTTACGTCAGTTGGAGTCTCTCGCCTTACTGTTCAACCCGAATGGTTCCGTGCTTCCACCGGTTTCCGGCTCTGCTTCTCTGAATGCGACCCTCCAAGGCTCATGGACGAGACCTCAGCTCACCGGCCAGGTGTCAGTGCAAAATCTGAGCGTGCAAGGCAGCCAGTGGCGCAGCGCCCAGGCAAATCTCGCGCTCGGCCCGTCCGAAGCCGTCATCACAAATGGCACGTTGGTGAGCGCACAACGCGGCCGCGCCGACTTCAATGCTACGGTCGCACTCAAGGACTGGGCATATCTTCCGGCGAACCCCGTGAAGGCGCGTCTTTCGGTGCAGCAGATTTCCATCTCCGAAATCGAGCGCATCGCCAGCCTGCAATACCCTCTTAGCGGAGACCTGACTGCCGAAATCGCGCTTAGCGGCAGTGAACTTGACCCGCAAGGCAACGGCAAGGCCCAGATCGCGAACGCTCGCGCGTACGACGAATCCATCCAGACTCTCACTGCGCAGTTCCATACTGACCACGCTTCTATCGTCTCTTCTCTTCATATCGCACTACCGGCGGGGTCCGCCAACGCCGATCTCTCCTTCACCCCCAAAACCAGGGCCTACGCCGTCCACCTGGATGCACCTGGGCTGGTTCTGCAAAAGTTGCATACTGTGCAAGCCAGGAATCTCACGCTATCTGGAACTGTGACAGCTTCGGTCAACGGACAAGGAACACTCGACGATCCGCAACTGTCTGCCATTCTGCAATTGCCACAATTCGCGGTGCATGGCAATTCTATTTCAAATATCAAAGCCGAACTTCAAGTCGCCAATCATAATGCGGATCTGACGCTCAACGCCAACGTCGTTGATTCATCCGTGCAAGCCCGAGCCCGGGTCAATCTCACGGGCGACTACTACACAGACGCTTCCATCGAGACCACGGCGATCCCGCTCGACATGCTGCTGGCGAGTTATCTTCCCAGCGTGCCGGAGGGCTTTCAAGGTCAAACCGAAATCCACGCGACCGTGAAAGGCCCGCTGAAGGACAAAAAGCAACTCGAGGCGCACCTCACGATTTCCAGGCTGAATGCAACCTACCAGTCGCTGCAGATCGGGGAGGTAGCCCCGATTCAGGTTGATTACGCGCATTCCGTCCTGACGTTGCAGCCAAGTGAAATTCGGGGGACCGGGACTTCGCTGCGGCTGCAGGGCAGCATTCCCCTGGAGGGAAACGGTGTGCCCAACCTGAGCGCACAAGGCTCGCTTGACGTCAGCCTGGTGCGAATTTTTTCGCCTGACACACAAAGTTCCGGCACCGTCACTTTTGACCTTCGCGCCTCGGGAAGCGCCGAGGACCCCAGTGTGAACGGCCAGCTTCGTCTGCACGATGTCGCTATGCTCTATGCTGGAGCCCCGTTTGGCGTCGAAAAGCTAAACGGAGATCTCGACGTAGGCAAAAACAGTATTCGACTTTCCAACCTGACCGCGCGGGTCGGCGGGGGAGACGTTTCAGCGGGAGGATGGATCGCTTATCGGCCCAGCCTGCAATTCAACCTCGCGCTGCAAGGCAAGTCCGTGCGTTTGCTGTACCCGGACGGCCTTCGAACATTGCTCGATAGCACCCTCACGTTTACCGGCAATCGAGATTCCTCGACCTTGAGCGGACGCGTGCTCATCGAATCCCTTTCTTTCACCCCTGCTTTTGATCTCGCCACATTCGCCGATCAATTCAACGGCAGCAACGCTCTGCCTGCCCAGCCCGGCTTTGCCGACACCGTCAACCTCGCAGTCGGATTGCAATCCAAAGAGAATGTTAGCGCCAACAGTTCGCAAGTGAGTCTGGAAGGCAACGTCAACTTGCGGGTCGGCGGCACTGCCTCCAATCCCGTGATTACCGGACGCACCGACCTCACTGCGGGAGAGCTTTTCTATCGCAACGTTCGTTACCAGTTGCAGCGCGGCATTATCACCTTCGATGATCCCAACCAGATCAATCCCGTGCTCAACGTTTCGGTCACCACCACGGTCGAGCAATATAACCTCACGCTGAATTTGCGCGGCCCTTTTGACAAGCTCAGCACGTCGTATGTTTCCGATCCTCCGCTCGCTACCGCGGACATCATCAACCTGATCGCGCGCGGCCAGACCACGCAAGAATCGTCCGCCGCCAGCCAGAGCACGGACTCGATGATTGCCTCGCAGGCCGCCAGCCAGGTCGCCGGCGGCTTGCAGAAACTCGTCGGCATCTCCAGCCTGCAAATCAATCCAACCCTTGGCGGTAGCACTCAGAATTCAGCCCCCAGCATCGCCATCCAGCAGCGCGTCACCAAGAACTTCCTCTTCACCTTTTCGACCGACGTCTCACAACCCGGCAGCGAAGTGGTGCAAGGGGAGTATCAGTTCAACAAGCGCTGGTCGGCGAGCGTGACTCGCGACCAAGTTGGAGGAATCTCCGTAGATGGCCGCCTGCATACCCGATTTTGATGGCATCCTGGCCGTGACGCTTCAGTTCTTCGATGGCTTCAGGCAGCGTGGTGCGGGAGCTCGGGCTCAGGCTTTTCTCTCCGCTTCCGCTGAACATTCTCGCTTCGTTTTCCTCTTGCGAGTTCCGCGTTAATCTCCGCCCCCACCAGCAGCACAAACGACGTCCATTGAAACCAGGTCAGAAATGCGATGAAACCTCCGAGGGTCCCGTAAGTTCTACTGTAATTCGCGAAATGCCGGAAATAGACTCCGAGCAACCACGACAGCGCCAGCCATGCCACCACGGTCAGGACCGCTCCCGGCAGCGTCGCCCTAAATTTCGGCTTCACGCAGGGCGCCAGAAAATACAATAACTCGACCACCAGCACCGTGAAGCTAATCGCGATCGTCCAGTGCAACACCGGCCACAGGGTCGCGAAGGCTTGCGGAACGTCCAACCTTGAAGCCATCCAGTCTCCGAAACGCGGACCGACCAGGAGCACGCCTAGCCCAACCAGAAAAAGCCCGCCACAGGTCGCTGCCAGGCCAAGAGCAAGCAGCCGCGTCTTCCAGATGGGACGTTCCTCCTTCACGTCATAAGCAATATTCAGCGCTTCAATCAAGGCGTCAAAAGCCGCCGTCGTCACCCACAGCATGCCCAGCATGCCCAGCGAAAGCCAGGTTCGGCGATGCCCTGAGAGCACATCGGGAAGAACGGAATAAACCATCTGCATGGTTTCTTGAGGGAGCAGCCGCGCCATCGCAACCAGCACCCGACCGAACAGGTCGGGCATTGGAATCAAACTCAGCAATGCGGAAAGAACGATCAGTCCAGGGAAAAGGGCCAAAATGAAGTAGTAGGAGAGCGCGGCTGCGACTTGCAACGTGTGATGATCCCGCACTTCACGCATCGCATTCGTGAGCGCCGCTTTGAGTCCAGCCCAAGTCACGCTATTTAGATGCTCGCTGCGGCTGGACGAAAGCCCTAGAATGGATTCTAAAATCCTTTCGAGAGGCTATATGACGATGCTATTCGTGATGACCACGTCCATATTCCGCACAATTCCGCCGCTCGATCCAAAACGGCTGGTTCGAGGACACTTCAAGAGCTACTGCTGGCATCTGATTCCAAGATAGAAACCTACGCCCCGCGGGCAGGTGAAGGTTCAGCCATGGCGTGGATGGGTAAGACATGCCTGATTCCCGGAACAGCGCCTCTTTAGTGAACCAAAAACCAACACCCATAGTAATCGATCTGCCCTTAGCAGCGCTTTTTTCATAGTGGCCTCCAGAACTCACGCCATTCGCTTCTTTGCTTCCTCCTGTGGGCGCGGTGCTGGCGAGCCAGCAGCGCGCCAACCATCGATTTTCCCTAGTCCCTCGGGCGCGATTCGTTCATTCGGCCTGAGAAGGCATGCCGATCTGGCAAACAACGGCATGTTCGATGCTGAATTCACACTGGCAACGGTAAGTACCCTTCGAATGCTGGCGCTGGAATTCGACACCGTCCCGTTCTTACTGTCTTATGCCGCGCGTCTTCCGGCTCCGCCAGCTAAATCGAGAGGAGCAAATCGAAAACGCAGGTCCAGCAAGACCTCGACAATCTGTAACAGGTTTGCGGGCGACTCGCTCTTGGACACAAATGCATCCACCCATTTTAAAGCGCTCTGTGGTAGCCCATCATCGGCTGACCGCAGAGCGATTGGAACATCGGGTTGGCCGGCCTTCATGTGCTCTGCGACGACATCCCCATTCATTCCGGGCATGTGATAGTCGAGGAGCACGGCGCGAAGGAAAATCGGTGCTTGTTCAGGCAAGTCGAATTTGTGAGAACTCCGATATAGCTTAGGATAGCTACTTGAGTAGGGGTTGAAGATTTCGCCATGAGTTCGGACGAGCATGAAGCAGTTGATTTTCCTCTGGTGCGCACGATGACGCCGCGTCAGGTGGTTTGCCTATTGTTGAGCAGGTTCCCCACGATGCGTGACCTCGTCTGTCCGGATGAATACGGTTTTGAGGAGCCGACCCGCGTCTATGACTCCTTTGTCAGACGATCCTGGGTTCATTGAATCCGTCGCGCCTTTTATCGACGAGCTTGCGGAAAGCAAGGATCCCCTAATTAAGGAGGTCCTGATTTCCAGTCTCTTCGAGGGTATTGCTGGGAACGCGCAACTCGGTCGAATGATCTCACGCAGCATCAGTCCGCAGTCCGGGAGCCTCCTTCAGGAGGTGGAGAGCAAGATCTACGGTCGTGCACGAATGGGCTGAGGAAACATAAAGCCCTCGCGGAACAGTAGGTCAACCGCAGGGGATGAAAATGTTCAAGGCAGATGGCTCAACGTAGACTCCTTTATCGACGGTCTGATTCGCCGCGCCCACTTGCATCTGAAGCCGATGCGAAGTGCTTCGTCGATTAACGGTTTCTGCTCTGCGGCGCCCCCGGCTTTTTATTTCACGGTTCCGGACAAATACATCTCGGCCACGCGATCTGCGAAGACTTCGGGCTTGGCATCATCGAGATTGGTCAGAATGACCACCGTGAGTTTGTCATCCACATAGCGGGAGATCTGTGTTTCGAAGCCCTGCCACGCTCCCTCGTGTTCAACGACGCGGTGACCATTCTTGGTGACGACAAACCAGCCAAAACCGTAGTGCCCGGAGTTCGGCTGCCCGTTGTTAAGCTTGGCCACCGTCCACATCTCGTCCAGGCTCGATTGTTTCAGAAGCTTTTCGGTGTAAAGCGCGGCATCCCATTTGGCAAGATCCATAATGGAGAAGTACAGACTGCCATCCGCCGTCGTATTCACGGTGGGCGAAACCCACTCCTGGTTCTTCAGTTCTCCTTTAACCAAGCGGTATCCCGCGGAGCGGTTGGGCACAATATCGGCTTCGCTGATGATGCGAGTTGTTTGCATACCCAGCGGCAGGAAAATGTGTTCTTGAAGAAAATCTCCGTAAAATTCGCCCGTGACTTTGTGAATCAGGATGCCGATCGTCAGAAAGCCGAGATTGCTGTAGCTCCAACTCGTGCCTGGCGCGAATGCCAGCGGAATACTCTCAACAATTTTGAGCTGCTCCGCCTCGGTGTAATCCCTCCGCATGTCGAAACCTTTCGGGTAATCGGTGAATCCAGCCGTGTGGCTCAGCAATTCGCGAATCGTGACCTTCTTCCAGGAGGGAGGCGCGTCCGGAAAGTACTAGGTGAGCGGAT
>Ga0302325_10012881_pt1 | contig 17912 bp, 12 predicted proteins | sample Palsa_T0_2_FD_201948 | JGI IMG/M metagenome (GOLD analysis project Ga0302325, IMG submission 201948) | Peat permafrost microbial communities from Stordalen Mire near Abisko, Sweden - Palsa_T0_2 | ecosystem: Environmental > Terrestrial > Soil > Palsa > Peat permafrost | place: Sweden: Abisko...
TCCCGATAGCTTTTCTTGTGGTCAACCCAATCGGTGACGGCGTTTACCAGGTCGAAGGCGTTCTTGCCGGCGTTGCCGTTGCCCGTCCGGAAGAGCTCGCTCATTGCGTCGACGGTGTGGATCTCCCCGTTTGTCGGCCTCTCTGCGACCTTGTAGACAAGGCCCTTGAACGTCGAAACCGCTTTGTCGGTCGACACCGGCGTGCGCTCGAGCGCCGCGTAAATCGCGAAGGTGGACCGCGAAGCCTCGTTGGCCCAGCCGAGCGTCTCCAGGGCTGTCGCAACCCGGGCCTCGACGCCGCGAGCGTGCGAGACGTAGAGGGGCGAAACGGCCCTTTCTGCAAGGCCCAGCGTGTTGGCGCAGACGACCCGGACATCCGTCAGCGTGCCGCGGAGCGCCCGAAGCCCGTCGTGCCCGTTTGAGAGGAGGAGATACGTCCGATGCAGTGAGCCGGCAAACAGGCGCTCGCCCGTGCGTACGAGCGCCCAAACGATGCGCCCACCCTTCAAGCTGCCGGCGGTCTCGATTACCGCCTTAAATTCGGCGTCGTCGACCTGGGCGATTGATTCGGCGATCTCGAGGAGCCGATCGTTCTGCACGGGCTGCCAACCCTTCTTCACGACGCCTAAAACCTCGCGCGTGTCGCTGCGCCGGTTTAGCTGGTGCGTCGCGATGTTCAGCATGTCGCCGTCAAAAACCGGCTCCTGGCTGACCTCCCAATCGAGTTTCGCCGCCCTGACAGCTTCCGCGGCCGTCAGGTTGCCCGCAACGATCGTCCCCAGGCCGTGCCAGGGGGTGACGTTGGAGCCGCTTACCATGTGATCGTTTGCTGTGATTTCGTGTGCCATGACTTTTATTCTGAGGGTTGGTTTTTTGGTTTCGAAAGAGGATCCGCAAATGCGGGGCCAACTAACTTGCCGACACTATACGCCCGGCGGCGTATAGCATGCAAGAATAAAGATGCTTTTTTTCAATTATTTTTTTGGGGCCACACTTGGTTCTCGTATGGGTTGCACTCCCAAAAATCCGCCGGAGTGCGCGTTGAACGCACCGCGGGAGAGAAGGCCGAAAGGCCGCGAGCGAGCGGCTTTCGTGCCCGGCCCGCCGGCGCCGTCCCCTGGCCGCGGATCCCCGCGGGCCGAAGGGCAGGGGAGCGGGCCTGTTGCTGCCGCCTCAGGCCTTGCAAGCTGGCCGGCGTGACCGCCCTCTAGGAGTCGCCGCGCATTTCCCGGAGTTGTCTCTTCAAGCTAGCTCGTAGACGACGGCTATGAGTTACCTGTTTGTTGATGGCCTCGACGAGGTCCTTGTGGCTGAAGTTTTTTTTGGCCTCGATGAACTGGCTCATTGCCCACGACCGGTCTCTCGGACTGGAATCCTTATCGAGGGATAGACGAAAGAGCTTGATAGCTTGCACGGCCTTCAGGTTGCCGCGCTCGGGAAAAGTAGGCATTTGGGTCTGTCGCGGTCTCCGAATCGTTTACGGCATGTTGTGCCGTTCTTAGAACGGAGGCTTTACGGCATGATGGGGCGTGCCATCAATCGAAATTTCGCGTCAGCTGAGAGTTCTCGGGGCGAATCTGAGGCGTGAACGGATGCGGCGGAACGTCACGCAGGAGAGATTGGCCGAGCTAGCAGATCTTAATATCCGTACGCTGCAAAAAATTGAAGCCGGCGAGACCAATATTTTAGTTACGACCGCCGTCCGGCTGCGAAGGGCGTTGGGCTGCCCTTGGGAAGAGCTTCTTCAACGATAGCTCAAACGCTACCTTACTTCCTTGGCCCGCCCGTCGCGCAGCAACTGTCGGAACATTCCAAAGCTGGGGCGGCTTTCGCTGGTGACGCCGTCGGTGAACAGTTGCCTTTCAAAGTCCGCCTTCTTTCCTGAGGTTGTCAGCAGGTAGGCGCTGTAGCTCCCCAGCCTCTCACACTCGACGTCCACCGCGAACAGCCGCCATTCCTTTGACACGGACTCTTGCTCGACCTGAAAGCGGTATTGCTTGCCCGCCCAGGCCACCTGTAGCGGCGGCGGTACGAGCAGGATAAATCTACCGTTCAAAGGCGCAGCGTGGCCCCGAGGGGTCATTACATTCTGAACTTTATCAGAGTAGCTCAAAGCGTGAGCCTTCTCGGACTGCTCGGCGTTATGAGCGAGCTTTTCCTCTTCTAGGAATACCGAACACGAGTCGGCGCAGCCGCCTTCAAAGCCCCAATTGAGTGGCCCAGTAGGTGGCGTAGGTACATAGGCCGATTGTCTCGGCTAGGTGTTTGAAAAGGGACCCCTTTCGGGGCTGTCAACGCGCTGCCAGAATCAGTGGTCGACCATGGGTCGTAACAGCAATGCCCAACCGCAGGGCAACCTCCTTGTGCGTCGGCCGGTTTGGGGGTTTGGGCGAGGCGCCCTTTGGGTGGGGGTGGTTGGCTGCCAGCCGGCCGGGGGCCGCGCCCGTCCTTGGCTTTCTCGCTACTGTCCGGCCAGGTTCCTCGCTGCCTGTCTCGCAGCCTCTTCCCGAGCCAGCACTGGCAGCGCCGTGAACCTCAGGCATTGTCCCCAGAAATAGACGACATCTGGGGAATGGAAGCCGGGAAAGGAAATTAATCCGTGGGCGAATTCGTTGCGGAGGTTCGAACCCAGCTTTTCGATGAGGAGGCCGCGAAGATCAAAAACGAAGTCCTCTCCGAAGACTTTCTCGGTCTGCGGCATTTCGGAGAGCAGGGTCTTCAGCCCGAAATTGGATTGCATGAGGTCATTGCTCAGGCCGGAGGCGATGACCCCCCGCTGGGTGAGCACATGGCGGAGGCTGTTTTCGATTTGGGGCAGGAGGTAGTGCGCGGCCTCCACAAAATCCTTGCGCAGGCCACCGAGCAGGCCGCGGGCGAACAGGTCCTCCCGGCCCGCCGGCACCAACGGGCTATGCAGTGCCAGAAACGCGAAATCCCGCAACCGGGGCTCGTGTTCGTGCGCGATCGTTTCGATGGCCGGCAACAGGAGGCCTTGAGCAACTAATTCGCGATTTAATCGTGCGTCCAACCACATTTGTGCCGTAACCGCGGTCTCAAGTTCCTCGGGCGAAATCGGGCTCGCGCTGGGCTTGCGGGCGACGGGTTTGCCCTCGTGGTCGGTCACCACCGCGGCAATCAGATGCACGAACGGGTCCTGCTTCATACTGTTGATGGTTTGTTCGCGCAACCGCTGTTTGCTCAGGGGCGACGCTGCGTCGGCTAGCCAAAGCAAAGCATCCCGCAGGGACTTTCCGGCCACGCCGGCATGGGCCGCGGCCACCATCCCCGATATGTTGAATTCGCCCCCGATGCTCCCATATTCGCCGGACTCTGGTTTCACCGAATTCAGCTGAGACGACAGCATTCGCCGCTTCAGCACGCCAATGCGCTTTTTCGACCCGCCAGCCTTGCGCAACGCATCCACCGCTTGCGCGAGGCAGCTGCCCGCAGACCCGTAGCTTGGACGCGGGCGGGCGAGTGCGGCCTCGGCCTCCGCGACGAAAGTCTCCGCGCCGGCCACCGCTGCCGCCTTGGCCGCTTCGTCGTTGCCGGACGCCCGCCAGAAAAGCTGGGCATAGTCCCAGTAACGACGAGCAAAAAAAGGGTTCCCGGCCTGGGCGCAACGACTGGCCAGACCCTCCGCGTGTTGGCCCCAGCGTGCCGGGTCCCCCACCTTGTGTCTCTCAACCAAGTCTAGCAAATCCGCCGAGACCAGTTCGATTTCGGTGGCTGCGCGGTCCATCAACGCAGCCTCCACCAGCTTGAGTGTATCGGAAAAGGGCGGCTTCGCCCGGCCCAGTCGGGCGCCCAGCTGCATGGCTCTCTCCAGGCGCTTGGTGACGTATACCCAGGCGTTCGCGTCCAGCAGGCCGGCGGCGAGTTCCGTATAAGCCTTGGCCGCTTGACCCACCGCCTTGAAATCGCGCCCTAGAATCCAGATCAGGTCGAACATTCGGCCCCGCAGGTCCGGGTCGGCAACGGTCGGGGCCACCCCTTTGAGCCAGACCAAGCCATCGTCCCCCAGGTCTTCGGGGACGGCGCTGCGTCTCGTCGGCTCCCTCCACATTGCGCCATAGGGGTTGTCCGCCTTGTCGTTCGGATGAAACGAAAAATGACAGATGGCGCCGAGACAGGAATAGATTTTCTCGCCGGTGGGGTCGCCGGCCTGCGCCAGCCGTTCCGCCTCCGCGAGAAACCCGCGAAAATACTCGTCACAAAGTTTCGAGGTGGCTGCCTCGATTACTTTCGGCCAAGGATAGTTGGCGAAGGCGGCGGGATCGACTGTATAGAGCGGATTGGCCATGTCGACGGGCGGACCTGACTGATTTGATGGGGATGGCGCGGGCTGGCAACCCTTGGGCGAATCACCGGCCGGCCCGGGCCGCCCGTCAGAGCCATATCCGGTTGCCAATGAGGCGGCCGAGACCGAGTGTTGCGATAGCTAAAAATACCAGAATCGACCTGAGATCGGTGACTCGTTGTTTTGTGCTAGTCGCATTAGCTCGGCGGTCTTGATTCAGGTCGGCGCTCGAAAAAGGACCGTTTATGGTACAGCCAAATTTCTGGCTATAGGGCCCTTGGGAGAGCGGTCATGGTCTTGGGATATTCTGCCACAAGTGCTCGTCTGAGTCCGTGGTACATTTGGGTAAATCTTATGCGGTCCTGTAGGATACAACTCGCTTATACAAGAACCAGCGACGCCAGCCATCGGATTCGCAATACGCTGCCCGTTTCCTAGTATCGCCTTTCGTATTTGTTGGGCAAGAGCACGGAATCTATGATCGATAATCAAACGTCGCCAAAATAGACTCACCATTCCACGCTGGTTCCGATTGAACTGGGAGCGCCCTAGTTGTCTGCATACTCGTGGGGAATTGAAGGTCGGTCTTATGTCCACAGAATTGAAGCACGCCCCTAGGTACCTTGGACAACCACCCAGGTTCGTGATCGCGGTGTTTGCAATGCTGGCGATCGCGCCTTGCGAAACGACAGCTGCAAACGCGCAATATGCTGCTGCGGCCGTCGTTTTGGGGATCGAACCCGCCGTGACTGGGGTCGGGTCACTTGCAAACAAGGCCCGCGTCTCAACCGGTGGCAGCAACGACGCGACGGGAACCGGGGTGGTCGCGAGGGTCGACGCGGCGGCTTATGAATTCACCACGATTGCCGGCCTAGCCCCAGGCAGTGCGGACGGCACAGGCGGCGCTGCACAATTCAATCTCCCATCAGGAGTGGCGGTGGACGGTGCCGGCAATGTCTATGTCGCCGACACGATGAACTACACGATCCGCAAGATTACGCCGGCTGGCGCCGTGACGACGTTTGCAGGCGCGGTCGGCCAATCCGGCAGCGCGGATGGCATGGGCGGCGCTGCACGGTTCAACGGACCCACGGGCGTGGCGGTAGACGGCTCGGGCAACGTCTATGTCGCCGACACAAGCAATTCTACGATCCGCAAGATCACGCCAGGGGGCGAGGTGACGACCCTCGCCGGAGCGGCCGAACAAGAAGGAAGCGCTGACGGAACGGGTAGTGCCGCGCGGTTCAACCTTCCCTGGGGATTGGCGGTAGACATCAAAGGCAACGTCTATGTGGCGGACGCACGCAACTCGACGATCCGTATGATCACGCCCGAGGGTGCCGTGACGACGTTGGCAGGAGCCGCCGGACAAATTGGGAGCAATGATGGCACGGGAAGCACCGCCCGCTTCGATGGAGCCGAGCACGTGGCGGTGGACAGCGCGGGGAACGTCTACGTTGGAGAACAACTGAACGAAACAGTCCGCAAGATAACGCCGTCGGGTGTCGTGACGACGTTGGCAGGAGCCGCCGGACAAATTGGGAGCACCGATGGCACGGGAAGCGCAGCCCGGTTCACCGGGCCCTCGGGCGTGGCCGTGGACAGCGCGGGAAACGTCTACGTGGCGGATGGCTTGAATAGCACGATTCGCAAAGTAACGCCTGTGGGTGTCGTAACGACGCTGGCGGGCACTGCGGGGCAATTCGGGGACGCAGACGGCACCGGCGGCGCCGCGCAGTTTGCTGCACCCACAGGCGTGGCCGTCGACAGGTCGGGCATAGTCTATGTAGGGGAAACCTATAACGACATGATCCGCGAGGTCACGCCCGCAGGCGTCGTGACGACCCTCGCTGGTGCAGGGAGTCCGTCGGGCGGTTCGGATGGCATGGGCAGTGCCGCGAGGTTCTTCGATCCAATGGGCGTCGCCGTGGATCACGCGGGCAATGTCTATGTTATAGACAATCAGAATTTTACGATCCGCAAGGTCACGCCCGGGGGGGGTGTTACGACGCTCGCGGGCGCTGTCGGTCAATCCGGAAGTTCTGACGGCACCGGCAGCGCCGCGCGGTTCGTTTTCCCCTTGGGAGTGGCTGTGGACAATGCGGGCAACGTCTTCGTCGCGGATGATGACACGATTCGCAAGATAACGCCCGCGGGTGTCGTGAGCACTCTGGCGGGCGCTGCGCGCCAATCCGGAAGCGCTGACGGAACGGGCGGCGCCGCGCTATTCGCCGGCGTCACAGGCGTTGCCCTGGACAGCGCAGGCAATGTTTACGTGGCTGACGGCAATAACTGTACGATCCGCAAGATAACGCCCGCGGGCGTCGTCACGACCCTTGCGGGCACTGCTGGCCAACGGGGAGGCGCGGATGGCACGGGTGGCGCTGCGGAGTTCTGGTGGCCACGCGGCGTGGCTGTGGACGGCGCGGGAAACGTTTATGTGGCGGATGCCGACAACGCCGCCATCCGCAAGATAACGCCCGCCGGCGTTGTGACGACCCTGGCAGGCGCCCTCGGTCAAGTCGGGAGCGAAGACGGTTTGGGAAGTGTGGCGCGGTTCAATAAACCCTTTGGCGTGGCGCTCGACGCTGGTGGAAATGTCTATGTCGTCGACACCGGCAATTCCACGATCCGGAAGGTCACGCCCGCAGGGGAGGTGACGACACTGGCGGGTACCCCGGGTCAAACCGGCAGCGCGGACGGCTTAGGCAGCTCTGCACAGTTTTTCGCTCCGTATGGCATTGCGGCGGACGCCGCCGGCAACGTCTACGTGGCGGACACCTTCAACTTCACAATTCGAATGGGCGTTAACGCGATCCCAGTGATCTTGGTGCAACCGTCCTCGCAGTCTGTCGCTAGTGGAAGTACGGTGGTGTTCAGCGTTGCCGCTTTGAGCGGCACATCGTCGCCGGCCTTCGCGTGGAGTCTTGACGGCGTACCTCTCACGAGTGGATTCACGCCGACCGGCTCAATCTCCGGGACCACCGGACCAACGCTTGTCATCAGCGGCGTAGGCCCTTCGGATGCCGGGACCTACGTTTGCACGGTTACGAATGCCGCAGGTGTCGCCACGTCCGCTGGGGCTACTCTTGCGGTGGTGGTCACCTCGACGCCGGGCAGGCTGATCGACATCTCCGCACGCGCGTTCGTGGGAACGGGCGCCAATGTTCTCATTGCCGGCTATGTCATTCAAGGCTCCGACCCGTTGCAGGTGCTCCTTCGCTCCTCTGGCCCGGCTCTCGTCCCCCTGGGCGTCACGGGTGTCCTTCCCGACCCGCAGCTCCAGCTCTACAACGGCAGCACAGTGATTGCCAGCAATGCCGGCTGGGGCGGCAACGCTCAGATTACTTCAACTGCGAATGCTGTGGGTGCTTTTGCGTGGACCAACCCCGCCAGCAAGGATTCGGCCCTGCTGGAGGCCCAGAACCCCGGGGCCTACACCGCGATCACCTCCGGGGTAGGCGGAGACACGGGGGTCGCCCTCGCCGAAGTCTATGACGCCACCGCTTCCGGTACGTGGAATTCCTCCCTTTCACGGTTGGGGGACATCTCTGCGCGCGCCTACGTGGGCACAGGCGGCAATGTTTTGATTGCTGGATTTGTGATCGGCGGCTCCACGGCGAAGACGGTCCTTATCCGGGCCTCCGGCCCGGCCCTAACCTCCCTGGGCGTTACGGGCGCGCTTCCCGATCCGCAGCTCCAGCTCTACAACGGCGGCGCGGTCATCAACAGCAACGCCGGGTGGGGCGGCAATGCTGCCGTAGCCGCCGCGGCGAGGAACGTGGGCGCTTTCACCTGGAGCAAGCCATCCAGCAACGACTCGGCGATCCTAGTTACGCTTCCGCCCGGTGCCTACACAGCCATCGTTTCCGGCGTTAGTGGTGATACGGGCGTGGCTCTTGCCGAAGTTTACGACGTGCCATAAGTCGCATCGCGAGGTAACACATTCGTCTTGTCGCGAAGCTGGGCGCTGCCTTTCGGGCCAGCTGACAAGCGGCCGCAGCTTGTCCCTAAAAGGGCAGATTGTGGTACGCCGCACCCTTATAGGATGCAGGTAGAGGTTTTTCTCGAGACCGCTGTTGAGTTGACCGACTCTCAAACGATCGTCGTCATTGAAACGGCTCCAATGTTCGACAACATTTACTACGTAACGGTGGTCGTCGGAACGGTTGTTCTCTGGCGGCTATCGATTGGCGAGCGGCCGGCAGCCTTGGCGCGCTGGAATATTTCTCGGCTTAATTTCCTATTTTTGACCTGGTGCGCTCTGGCGGCGAGTTCGATCGTTCCGTTATTGTCATTCGCATTATTGCAGCAAATCACAGCGATTTCAGCGGAGATGGAGGATCCCCTCCGTCAGTTGCTATCGGAGGTTGGGATGTTAAGCGGCATCGCTATCGGCTTCGGCTATCTCCGAAGGTCTATTGCGCCGCCAGCGAGCAAGGGATGGATGAAGACGAATCGGTGGCTTGCGGGGTTTCTAACCTTCCTTGCCTCGGTGCCGTTGACATTTGGAGCAGGAAAAGCAGCGGAATTCATCCTCGGATATTTCGGACTACCGGTTGAATCGCAAAAGCAACTAGACCTGGTGATGGGTTTGAGATCGCGGAAGGCATTCGCTGCTTGGGCCTTTGTAGCGGTAATCGCGGCACCGATCACCGAAGAGATCGTTTTTCGGGCGGGCTTATTCCGATTTTTCCGCGGGCGTTTCCCGCGGTGGGCAACGTTGTCGTTACCATCGGCGTTATTTGCGTTTTTGCACGTAGATCTAAAGACCTCGAAGTGAGGTTGCCCCGATTTGACGGACACACGTTGAGCCTTAAAAAAGGACTCAACCATGACAGCGAAGAAGCAGTCCGGGGCAACGCCCCGGAAGTTTGACGAGGCGTACAGGCGGGAAGCGGTACGCCTCTGGAGGACAAGCGGGCAGGCAGCGGAAGTCACTGCCCAACAACTGGGGATCAGCGTGTTCAACCTGTATAAGTGGGGTCGGGAGGGCGAAGGAACCCGGGCCGCCGGGTTCCTTCGCCCTCCCGAGAGCAAGGAGGCGCTCCAAGCTGAGGTGGTGCGCCTGCAGCTCGAGCTGGCCCGGATGACCGAGCAGAGGGACATCTTAAAAAAAGCCGCGGGCATCCTCTCCGAACCGTCGCCGAGAGGTATGCCCGGATCAAAGCGATGAGCGACGCGTATCCCGTGCAGCGACTGTGCGAGGTCTTCTCTGTCTCCCGTAGCGGCTACTATACCTGGCTGAAGGCCGCGGCGTCGCCTCGGGCACAGCGCGATCAGGTCCTGCGGGCCCAGATCGCTGCTGTCCACGCCAAGTCGAGGGGCACCTATGGCAGCCCGAGAGTTACCCTGGATCTGCAAGATCTGGGCGAACGGGTTGGCAGGCACCGCGTGGCCCGCCTCATGCGCGCAGCTGGCCTGCGTGGCCGTCAGAAGAGGCGCTACCGGGTGTTTACGACGGATAGCAGGCACAACGAGCCGATCGCGCCCAACAGGATGGCTGCGATCCCGCCGCCTACGCGGCCGGATCGCGTCTGGGTGACTGATATGACCTACGTGCATACGGACGAGGGGTGGCTCTACGTGGCCGGTGTCCTGGACCGGTGCAGCCGGCGCCTCGTGGGCTGGGCCATGGGAGACGCCCTCGACACCACGTTGCCGATGTCGGCCTTACGGATGGCCCTGGAACAACGCCGACCCGAGCCTGGGCTCCTCCATCACTCCGATCGCGGCGTTCAGTACGCGAGCGCCGCCTATCGCTCCATGCTCGCCGACCACGGCGTCACTGCCTCGATGAGCCGCAAGGCCAACTGCTACGACAACGCCGTCATGGAGGCCTTCTGGAGCACCCTGAAGAACGAGCTCATCCATCGCCGCCGCTTCAGCACGCGAGCCGAGGCCCGTACCGCCATCTTCGATTACATCGAAGCCTTCTACAACCGCACCAGGCGGCACTCGGCGCTCGGATATAAAAGTCCGCTCGCCTACGAATCCACCCTCAGCTAACCATTAACCATCACGCTCGACGCGTGTCCGAAATATCCGGGGAAGCACAAAGGGGTTGGCGGCATTTGGGCCACTCCTAGTGCTAGCCGTGATTTGGTCTATCGCATATGAGCGTACTGGGAGTATTTTAGTTTCAATAATTGCACATTCGTTAACCAATCTTGCTACGTTGGCATTTGTCGTAGCCACAAGATAGACGCAGTGCTGAATCTTGTGGCGTTGCATGCTTTCGGGGGGTTCCACAAACCGATCGGTTTGTGAACAGTATGGGTTGGTGATCGGCGAATAGTCTACGAATTCGCGGCGCGGTCGTTAGACCGCGCCTCGCTCCTGACGCTGCGTCTCTGCCTTTTCGGGCAAACGACCCCGGCGACCGCCGAGCTCACGGCCGCGCTGCGCTTTACGCCGCTTGGGGCGATCGCTCGCCCACGCGGGCCGGTTGCTCGTTTGGGAACGACAGAAGGGGTCGCGACCGATCGGCGTTTGTTGCCTCGCCCTGGTCCCTTGCCGTCGGGAGTCGCGTTTTTAATTTAGCCGGCATCGGGTCGCCCGCTACTCGGTAGCCGAGACGGATGCACGGCCAAACGCCGTGTTTTTGGGGTGTCTCTTTGGCTGTTTTTCCCCCGACCTGGAGCTTGGTTGCTTTCTCAGCCGGTCCCCCCGTGCGTTCCGGGCTCGCTGCGCTCACCCCGGTCTAGTCGTGGGGCACCCCTGAAGGGAACCCCGACCACGCCTGCCCTCGGAACGACGGAGCCCCCGGCGTATTTCGAGAAAGCAATCCCGCTCCTCTCATCAAAAGAAAAACATATGCCAAAGACAGCCACACCCCCCACCACGAGCAAGAGGCCCGCGCATTCAGTCCGTCTCGGCGCGATCGAGGTCGCCATTTGGGCGAACCCGAACGCCGCCGGCGTGATCTACTACAACGCGACCTTGTCCCGGACGTACTGGGACGGCGAGGATATCATGAACGCCGATTCATTCGGTCGCGATGATCTCCTCGTCGTCGCCAAGGTCGCCGACATGGCCCACACTTGGATCTGCGAGCGGATCGCCCAGGACCGGGCCGGCGCGTAAGCGCCGCCCACGCGGACATGAGCCCCGGCGGAAACGCCGGGGTTTCTTTTCGGCCGTTAGCAGCGTTCGGCCGCGGATTGACGCAGCATCAGAAAGCCGGCCGAACTGCGCCGGCGAGGTTCCCCGCCGACGCCCATGACCCCGACCGATTCGGCTTCGCCGTATTTTCTAGCGCGGCTGCCCTGCCGTGTTTTCCAATTGTACCGGCGGGTCAAGGTAGTACCGCTTCGCGGTCTCCACCACGCCCATACCCTGCGCTTCCCCCTCGTCGGGGCCAAGGCCCCTTCCTCGGCGCTCCGGAAGGGCTTTGACCTCGCCGGTGGAAAAACGGCGTTCAATCGGGCGAGCCGATCCCTCTACAATTCGTAGATACGCGCTCTCCCGGTTGCACGCTCCCTCCATGCGCGTTTACGAAGCCTCGATCAAATACCACCTCGTTAGTTCCCTGCCCGCGGCCCGCGTTCTGAACAGCGCGGCCCTCGTGGCTGAGTATATGCGCGGCGCGTTCGACGAAAGCCCCGTTCAGGAGAGCGTATGGGTGATCGCCGTTAACCGGCGCAACAAGCCGATCGCGCGCTCGATGGTGAGCCTCGGCACCTCCACATCCACGCTCGTGGCGCCCTCAGATGTCTTCCGCTACCTGATCCTCCAGGCGGCTACGGGATTCATTCTGAGCCACAACCACCCGAGCGGCGACCCGTCCCCAAGCGCGGCCGACATTCAGCTTACGAGGGCGATGCGCGAGGCGGCGAACTTGATGCAGATCACGTTCCTTGACCATGTGATCATTGGCGACGCGTCCGATGACCCCCTCCAAAGGGGTTTCTACTCGTTCAGGGAGGCGGGGCTCATTTGAGCCCTCTCCCGCATCCCGGCGGGGCCGCTGGAGGCGGCTACGGGCCGTCCCTGCCTCCGTCGTCCTTCTAAACGCGGCCTTCGGCGCGCGTTCGCCGCTGCAGGCCGTCGCGCACCCGTTCGAGGGCCGGCCGGATCCGCTCCTGATAGACCTTGCGACTTAGTATCGCCACCCGCCGCATGAGCCGGCTGCGCAACCTTTCCCGGGCCGGCCGGTGTGCCCGTTTGCCGACGTAATCGACCGCGGCGGACCTCGACTCGATCGTGTCCACCGCCTCCCGTATCAGCCTTGCGCGGTCCGGAGCGTGGATTTCCAGGGTCCGGCGGCCGCGCGAGCTCGCCACGTACGTTGACTTTCCGTCCAGCTTCTCCGCGGCGACAATGGCGTGGTCTACCGTTGCCCCCTGGCTCTTGTGCGCCGTCACCGCGTAGCCGTGCGCGAAAGTCCGGTAGGAATTCGGTAGCTCCACGAGCCGGGGTTTGCGCTCCCCAACGACCTCAACGACCATCGTTTCCTGGGACACCTTGCGCACCGTGACGAACATCCCATTGCTTACCCCAAGCTTCTTGTCGTTTCCCTGTAAGAGCAGCCTGTCGCCCTGCGCGACCGGGATCCGCTTTGAATCCGCCACTTGGAGCCGCCGGCCGGCTGTTTTAAGGTCAAGGCGCTTCCCGCCAACTAGCGTTAGGGTGTTGTCCTGTCCCACCTCCGCAATCTCGTACCAGATGCCCTTGGTTAGACCCCCGACCTTGCTCCCGGTCGACACGACCTGGCCGGCCCGGTAATTGCGCCCGAGGCGCCGCTGCGCCGACGTGAGATCGAGGCTGTCGACCACCGAGAATTGCTCGTCGGCCCCCACGAGTTCCCCGGCCTGGCGGCGGGCATCGCGGACGTAGCCTGTCAGTTTGCTAATCTCCGCCCAGGTCGGCGCCACCAGAAGGGCACTCACCCCGTTCCTGCTCTTTTCGATGAACGCCTTTGCCGCGGCCGGCAGATATTGTCCGCGGTCCTCGTGAATCATTCCCCGGTCGTCCAGCTTTATGAGCCCATCTCGCACCCGGCCCTGGCTCATGAGCTTCATCGCCTGCCGATACTCGGGATCCAGCTGGCGCCGGATTTCCGTGAGTTCGGGCATGAGCATGGAGGAATGGTTTTTAAGAACCGCCAGAAAGTCGCCGGCTTCGACCGCGGACATCTGCTTTTCGTCGCCGACCAGGACAACCCGGGCGCCGGCGTTTATGGCCGTCTTCAGGAGCTCGTGCCCTGCCTTTGCCGAAAGGAGCCCCGCCTCGTCCACCACAAGAACGCGGTTTTTAAGCGACTGCTTGCCGCTTCCGACGTCCAGGAGGAGCTGCGTCACCGTTCGCGGGTTCCCGAAGCCTTCGGCCGCCAGGACACGCCGCCCCGAGTGCTGCGGCGCAGCGTATACCGGCGAATGCCCCGCCTCCCGGAGCGCCTTGTCAAAGGCCTGGAGTGCGGTTGTCTTGCCGGCGCCGGCCGGGCCGCGCAGCGCGACCACGCCGTCGCAAGAGGCAAGCAGGCGTTCAAGCGCAATCCTCTGATCGTCCTTTAGGGAGGAGGGCAACCGGTCGCTCCTTCCCAAGGGGTCGAATTGCCCTGCGGTCACTTCCACTAGGGCAATAGCCTCCCGTTCGCGCAGAAGGTTCTCGAGGCTCGTCACCAGGGCTTGTTCCGCCGCCCGACCTTCCGGAGCCACTGCGACCTGGACAATCGCGCTCGACTCACGGAGGGCCGCGCGCAGTTGAATGACGTCGGCTGTTCCAAGGTTTTCCTCGATCGCCGCCACAAGGAGGCTTTTCTCGGACACCACCGACTCGCGCTCGAAAAGATGCTCCGCGGCCCATTCGATCAGCTCCCGGTGGTTGACGTCCGGGGTGGGGAGGGCCCCGCGGCCTTGCGCCGCCTCGACAAGCCCGGCCAGGCGCCGGCGGTCCGCCTCTGAATATTTCGCGAGCTGCTTCGCTCGCACCTCGTCGGTCGTTATTTCGGAGAGCTTCCTGCCGCGCGTCTCTGTTGCCATGACGTGCCGCTCGCCGGCCGTCGGCTGCCGGCCCTTTTCCGCCACAAACTTGGCGATCTCCGCCTCGATCTGCAGCCGGCGCGTCGATTGCAGCCGGCGGGCCGCCTCCGTCACGCCTACGATGTTAAAGCCCTGGACCTTCCCGTTTACCCGGTCCTCCTCGATCTCGTATCCAAGGCCGCGGATCCGGCGCGCGAGCTCTGCCTGGTACACCCGGCCGGCCAGGTTGATGGCCGAAAACATTTCCGCGTTCTCGAGCGCATACCATTCCTTCGTTTTCGGGTCGAAGGTCGCGTTGGCACAGACCAGATGCGTATGAAGCTGCGCATCCAGTTCCCGGCTCGCGTCGTGCGTGAACGCGGCCGCCACCAGGTTGCCGGTCATCACCGCGTCCCGCACCCCTTCGACCTCCCCACGGGGTCCGCGGCGAGCCGCCAACCGCTCGAGCTCCGCAAACCCGGCCTTCATTGCCTCGTTATGCGCCCGCCGGAGCCGTTCATCGCCAAAGGTCACCGCCAGGATGGAAACGTCCTTCGGGGCGGAGATTTGGAAGTCGAAAAACGCCCGCCGATTGGCCGACGTCCGGGCTGTGAGTGTTTCGCCGGTTCGCGGGTCCAGATTCAGCCGCAATGCCTCAAATGCCGCATCGTTTTCGCCGATCGCCTTTCCCTCCAGACCGAGCTCGCGAGCGCCTTTCCCCATCCATTGCCCCGTGATCTCGTTGCCCTTGTCGTAGTAGTCGTTCGCCCGCAAATGACGCCCCAGGTACGTCGCCCCGTTTTTTATTACTTTACACGTGAACACGCGGGCAAGCGTTTGCCTCGCTACGCTCGGCCTGTCGATGAATAAAGACTCAGCAGGTGAGACGCAATACCTCCAAGCGCAGAGCGCTTAGAATTTGCAGACACCAGAAGTTCCATTTCATGGGAGCTTCGCTGGAGCTTAATGGAGCTTTCCGCTTTCCCGGTACTTTTTTTCCTTCGCCAAAGCTCCATTAAGCTCCATTGAAGCTCCCGCAAAACCCCGACATGAGGAAAAACAACTCAGGACAACGCGCCGGCGTTCCTTTTAGATCCAAACTGGCACCGTTTGAGCCGCAGATCCGGGAATGGCTGGATGCCAACATGACCTATTCCCAGATGGCCGAATTGCTCCGCAGCGAGCACGGCCTGAAGGTCGACCCTTCGACGATCAATGCCTTTGTCCTTGTGCGATCGCGCGGCGGTCGCCGGGCAATGCTTCCAGCGGACCCGGAAACACCCGGGGCCATACCCACACCGCCTTCGGCACACGCCGGCCCGCAAAACGGCCAGGAAGCGGCACCTGGCCCGAAAGGGAAGCCCGACGCTACCGGCCATGGCCACATGCTCCCGCCCCAGCATTCCAAGCACCTTGATTCCCGTGGACAGCCGGTGGAGCCACCGCCGAACCCTGACGATTTCCGTATCGAGAACCTCTAACCAGCACCACCAATGTCCCTCAAACGAACAGAATCCCTAAGCCCTGCGTCCGAGCAGGACGGCGCCGCGCAGGCCCTGAAGCTCTACGATGCCGACGACGTCAACCCTTCCTTTTCGCGGTTCTATCCCCAGTCCGAGCAGCTACGGCTGACCGCGAAGGGCCTTGAACCCCTTTTCGACTGGCTGGAGGCACCGGGTAGCCTGGCCGTCGCTGACCTTGGGGCCCGAGCGCGCCACACCCTTCTAGAATTCGACGGCAGCACGGGCTTTTTCGACACGGCGACCAAATACAACACAGCCGTCATTGTCTGCGTTGCTCTGACACCGTCCAATGACAGCATTGGCTTACTAAAGAAGCTGTTTGAGCGCCTTGGATCCCGCGTCACCTGGCTTATCGCGAGGAGCTCCTTTGCCCACGGGACTTGGGAGGTTTGGGAGAACACCGCTACCCACAAGGCGCTCACGGAGGCCTCCGCCCGCGAAATCCTCGCCCCGACTTTGGATGCGGAGGCTTGGGCGGCGATCGACAAGCATTCCCTGACCGCCGTTGCCGCCGCGGACGACAGGCGCCTCCCTCTTGCGCTCCGCTCCCACGTCTTTAGGTGGCGCCAGAAATATGCGGCTGAATTCGCCCGTGAGGTCACCCCGCTGATCAAGACGGACGGCAAGACACTCTTTGTCGTTACCGGCGATAAGGGCGGGGTGGGGAAGTCCTCCCTCGCTCGCGCCCTCACGGACTGGTTACTCACGGCGACGCCAAGTCCGGCCGTGTGATTCAATTTAACCGTCATGCCCAACACCCTCTCTGAACCCCCCGTTCTCGCCTCCCGGCCGCCCCGAGGCCCGCAGGCAGCTGCTACATCACCACCAATGACACCACGTCTTGCCCACCTAGTAAGCCAAGCCACGGATCCGGACGGGTATCTGGACCGGGCTCAACTCTATGAATCGCTGTCGATTGATCCGACCGACCCGGTGGCGATCATCATCGAGGCATTCCTCGCTACCGAGAATTCCCGCCACCTTCTAAAGGAAAGCATCGTCGAGGAGCACGAGGCGGCTGAGGGAGCTTTGCGCCGGATCGCGGAGGACATCGCCGACATTGCCGACGTCCATAATAAGCAGCTTGCTGCGGCCGTCGACGAGTTGAAGGCCGGGCGCGAGGCAACCGACAAGGCCATTCGGGTCCACCTGAGCACCGTCGGCGAGCAATCGGACAAGCTGAACACAAGCGCCGGAAAGCTTCAGACAGCCGCCGACTACCTGCGGACGCAATCGCGTGGCATCTTCTTTTTGCTCGGGTTGCTGGTGGGGGCAGGGCTTGCGCTTGCGGCGGTTTTCACTTTCTTGGGAAAGGTTTCTTTTAAGTGAAACCTTCTCTCCCAGTGAAATGGCGCGATTCTTTCGCAACGACGAATACTGCACGTCCTCGCACGACGTACCGATCTTCAAACTCGCGAAGGAAGCGCTAAGGGCGCGCGATTTTCCGCTTGAAGAGAGTCAGGCCGTCGTCCGGCAGTTTTTCGATCCGAAGAGGTTCGAGCATCTTCGAGATAGCTCCCGGCCGATCGCTTACCTGGTAGCCCCGAGCACGTCGGGAACCAACATCCTCCCGCGGATCGTCGCGGAGGAGCTTAGCGCCTACTACCCGGGGGAGATTGTCCAAGGCTGGGCCACCCCTGAAAGCAGAACGAGGAACGCGCTCAAAAGCTCCATCCGCAAATTGCGAGAACCGGCCCATTTTAACGTCATCCAGGAGGTCGTAGACCGGCTCCCGGCAAATGCCCGCCTGGTTCTTGTTGACGACGAGGTAACGACCGGAGGGAGCGCCCGCGCGCTTCGCCATCTCCTTTCCTTGCACAATCGCAGCGTCGATGATGTCCTCTCCCTTGGGCAAAGCGAACTACGCAAGGTAAATGCCCGCGACATAGACCGCGTTGTCGAAAAACTCCAAGACCCAAGCCTAAGACCCGCCGTTGTCGGCGTCCTCGGGGGCCAACTCAAACACGCTGCCAACTACATCGAACGCGTTCTAAATGATAACACCCGCCTGGAAATATCAGCATACTTTGTCGCTGAGTACGCTCGATTGCGCGAACTTGGACTCGCTTACGTCGAGCCAGCGCGAGGAGCTGCAATCGGCCCTCGAGGCCTTGAAGCGGCACAACG
>Ga0302325_10012882_pt1 | contig 17910 bp, 12 predicted proteins | sample Palsa_T0_2_FD_201948 | JGI IMG/M metagenome (GOLD analysis project Ga0302325, IMG submission 201948) | Peat permafrost microbial communities from Stordalen Mire near Abisko, Sweden - Palsa_T0_2 | ecosystem: Environmental > Terrestrial > Soil > Palsa > Peat permafrost | place: Sweden: Abisko...
CAAGATACCATCCTGCCCCACAAGCTGCAAACTGACCCACTACCCGTCTTCCAGTCGGGGACCACTCTAGCGGACGACCCGAGATAGTCGCACGACTTCCTCTTGAAGTCATGTTTGTTACTGCTGCTAAAAACCGCTTCCAGCCCCATCACCCACAGCAACCCTGCGCTTAGACCAAAGTGGCCGTGATCCACTCTCGTAAACGCCCCGCCGGCCTTGCCCGGCAAAATCGATCTCCGCAGTAGCTTGGAGGAAATCATCAATCCGCTCCGGCGCCAGCGCTTCCGTATTCTCCATCTGAATCTGCATCCTGACAGGGTGGCAAGGTTCCGATTTCAGGATCATCCTGCATTGGAAACGAAATCCATTTCAGGATCGTCTTGCATTGGACAATTCTGTGGGCCATTCGTTTAGCGTAATACGATACAATCGCACTGAAAGCCCACGGAGGCGAGGAGCCAAGCATGGAAAAGAGTTCGAACGAAATCTCCAGAAGGTCGTTTGTGATGAAATCCACGGGGGCGGGCGCGGCCGCCACTGTATTTACGATTATCCGGCCGGAGCTGGTGCGAGGCGCGGGCGATGAGAAGCTGAAGGCGGGGCTGATCGGCTGCGGCGGACGGGGCACGGAAGCGGCCCAGCAGTTCCTGCATGGCAACGAAAACGTGGAACTGGTGGCTATGGGCGACATCTTCGAGGACCACCTGGAGAAATCGCTCGGCGAGATTCGCGATTCCAAATATGCGGGCGTGGCCGACAAGGTGAAAGTCGATCCGGGCCATCACTTCATCGGGTTTGACGCGTACAAGAAGGTGCTGGCATCGGACATCGACGTAGTGCTGCTGGCGACGCCTCCGGGCTACCGGCCGGAGCACTTCGTAGCCGCGGTGGAGGCGAAGAAGCATATCTTCGCGGAAAAGCCGTTTGGCACCGATCCTGTCGGTGTGCGCAAGGTGATGGCGGCGTCCAAGAAGGCCGAAGAACTGAAGCTGACGGTGATGTCGGGCGCGCAACGCCGCCACCACGATGGCTATGTGGAGACTCGGAAGAAGGTGCGCGACGGCGCCATCGGAGACATCGTGGCGGCCTATGGGTATTGGGTAGGGACGCCCGTGATCCAGCAAAAAGAACGCGATCCGAAATGGTCCGACATGGTGTTCCAGCATCGCGCCTGGTACTCGTTTGTGTGGCTTTGCGGCGACCAGGTGGTGGAGCAGCACCTGCACAATATCGATGCGATCAACTGGTTCATGAGCGCGCACCCCGTGAAGGTATTCGCCTCGGGCGGCGCGGCGTGGCGGCCCCGCACGGAGATTTACGGCAACATCTACGATCATATCGACGCCGACTTCACTTATGCGAACGGCGTACACATGTCGAGTCACTGCCGTCAGTTCCGGAAACCCACTTACACGGATGTCTCGGAGTTGATCGTCGGCACGCGCGGCCGCACGAACTGCAAGGACATGGGACCGAAGGGTGGCGAAGATCCGTATGTGCAGGAGCACATCGCTTTAGTGAAGAGCATCCGCGGACAGGGTCCCTATATAAACGATGGCATGGAGGTTGCGGAGAGCACCATGACTTGTATCATGGCGCGCGAATCGGCGTACTCCGGTCAGGAGATTACCTGGGATCAGATGATGGCTTCTCCCCTCGACCTGCAGCCGAAGTCATTCGATTATGACATGAAGCTGGATGTGCCGCCGTTGCCCGTGCCTGGCGAGTACAAATTCGCTTAGCGGTTGTGCCACTATCCATCGGCTCATGTGGGGCGGGCAATCCTGCCCAATGTCACTTACTTATTCCATAACCGAACACCTGCATAAATTGTGGGGCGGTCCCCCTGGACCGCGGCCGACGCCCTCGTCGGCCCCTCGCAATTGCCGAAAGCCTTGGCTTTCCGAACAAGAGAGCGGGTCCAGGGGGACCCGCGCAGACCGGGGGGTCTGCCCCACAAATTATGCAGGGTTGCGAGATTGGGAAAACTAAGTGGCATTGGTCAATCCTGCCCGCAGCCGGCTTTAGCCTGTGAACTACTTGGGATGAGCCGCCATCTTCCTTTCGAGCGCGGCCAGCAAACGCGATTCAACTTCTGGCAAAATCGGATGCGGTTCCATGCCCTTATAGATGCGGATGGTCTTCTTGACGGTGTCGCAAACCACCCAACAGTTGGGGCACTCCGTAATGTGTTGCTCCAGCTTGGCCCGGATCTCCGCGTCGACGCTCTCGTCCAGGTAATCGCTAAGCTCCTGCAAGAACTCCTTACATGTAAGCAAAGGCGTCATCCTCCTTATGCTTGAAGAAACGGGTTAGCTTGTCGCGAAGCTGCAGGCGCGCGCGCAGCAGCCGGCTTTTCACCGCCGGGATGGACAAATCGAGCGCCTCGGCGGTTTCTTCCGTGGAAAGTTCCTCGATATCCCGCAGCACGAAAACCGCGCGGTAGGGCGGGGCCAGGCTGTCCACGGCGGAGGTGAGAATCTGGTTCACCTCCTCACGGGAGTAGCGCTGTTCCGGGTTCTCGTCCCAGGCCGCGATTTCGCGCGCCACGGTGTCCTCGCCGGTGTCGATGCCTTCGTCGATCGAAACTGTTTTGTCGGTCTTGCGCTTGCGCAATTTCATCAGCGCCTGGTTGACGGCGATGCGCACGATCCAGGTATAGAACTTCGAATTGCCCTGGAACTGATCGAGATGCTCGTAGGCTTTGAGGAAGGTTTCCTGCAGCACGTCTTCGGCGTCTTCGCGGTTCTGGGTGATGTGCATGGCCAGGCGGAAGATCTTGCCCTCGTATCGGCGCACCAGTTCGGAAAAGGCTTTGGCATCGCCCTCGCGCGCCTGCAGCACGACTGCGGTTTCGTCCGGGATCTGGCTGGTAGCTGGCATCCTTTACTTTTAGTATCGCACGCCGGGGCGGGCGGCCTGCGCTCAGCCCTTGGCCGCCTCCAGCCGCGCGCGCCAAGCGTACCGCTTCGGGGAGTTTGCGTTCCAGATCCTTCCTTGGCAGCGCATCCGTCCAGTACCCGGCCACGTGGATGCCGCTCTTCTGCATCTCGATCAACGCGATGTGTTCCTCGCTTTTACCTGCGCAAAGTATCATGCCGAGAGGGTCGGCTTCGCCGGGCTCGCAGGCGTGCCGCTTGAGCCAGCCCAGATAGAGTTCCATCTGGCCTTTATCCGCGGCCTCGAACCGGCCGAGCTTGAGGTCAATCGCGATGAGGCGGCGGAGCTTGCGGTGATAGAACAGCAGATCGAGGTAGTAATCGCGGTCGTCGACTTGCATGCGCTGCTGACGGGCCACGAAACAGAACCCCACTCCCAGTTCAAGGATAAAGGCTTCCATCTCGCGGAGGATGGCCACTTCCAGGTCCTTCTCCGCGTATGTGTCTTTCAAGCCGAGGAAATCGGGGATGTAGGGATCGCGGAAGACCAGATCGGGAGTGAGCTTGTCTTCCTCGCGCAATTGTTTGAGTTCCAGCGCGGCCAGTTTTTCCGGTTTGCGCGACAGCGCCGTGCGCTCGAAGAGCATGGAACCGATCTTCTTTTCCAGCGTCCGCTTGTTCCAGGGCTCGATGCGGCACATCTCGGCGTAGAAGTCTCGCTGGAGCGGGTCGTCCAGGTAGATAATGAGCGAGAAGTGGGCCCAACGCAATTGTGCAGCCAATGGCTGCACAATTCGGGGATCCGGGAAGACCTCGGCAGAGCGAACCATATTGAAGAGGTTGCGCCGCGAGAAGCCCCGGCCGAACTCCGCCTCCAATTGTGCCCCCAGTGCGGACACTATCTGCGCTCCGTATTCCGCCCGCCTTTCCTTTAGAATGTCTTGGCTGATGCGCCTGCCCACGTGCCAGTACAGGGTGCAGGATTAACTGCCGCAAATCGGCCATCAACGCGGTTGGCTCTTGGGCTGGCGCCACTACTGCGTCTGTTCGCTTGGCAGGTTTTCGTTGTGTCATGCCGCATGCTCCTCAACGCTGGCGCTTCGGGTGCCACTTGTTCGCCAGACATCCTCCTCCGTGACCGACTTGTTGAGGGAAAGCCGCACGTGAATGCGCCACTTATATTGTCTCAGGTTGCACTGCGTTTCACAGGCTGGAGCCTGTGCCACCCTACGCGATCAGGTCTTTGGCGAAGTCCCAGGCGACGACGCGACGCTGTTGCGCGGATAGGTTGATCATGTGGGCGCAGGCGGCGGCATGGTGGCCGGCGGCGGCATCCTCCCAGTAGGGCTGGCGCGAGCGGATGGAATCGAAGAAATGGCCAAAGTGCGCGACAGTTGGTTCGGGGCCTTCGTCTTTGAAATGCTCCGGCGGTTTGCGGGGGCGCTTGGCCGGCTCGACTTCGGCGGCGATCACTTTGGGGTCCTTGTAATAGGCGTCTTCGAGCGGCTGCGCCCAGGCATCCACGATCCAGCGGTTATCCTCGACGGCGTTCTCCGGATAGAAAGCCAGGCCGTCTCCGCCAATAGTAATGCTGCCCTCGGTACCCAGCACTTGGAATCCGGCTTCGGCATTCAATTCGTTATTGAACGACGCACTGAGGTTCACGGTGAAGCCCTCCGGATATTCAAGAATTGCATTGAGCGTGTCGGGCACATCGCGGCTTTCCTTCCAGCGATACATCTCGCCCATCGCCACCACGCGCACGGGCATTTTGGCGTCCATCAGGAAGTGGATGGCGGTACACAGGTGCACGAAAAGATCGGTGGCGATGCCGCCCGAGTACTCCTGATAGCAGCGCCAGCGGAAGAAGCGTTCCAGGCTGAAGGGGCGCTGGGATGCCGCACCCTGGAACATGGCCCAGTTCACGGTTTCCGGAGTTGCGTCCGGCGGGATGGGATAGATCCACGCGCCGGATGCGGTGTTGCGATTGTAGGCGGCGCGGATCATGGTGATGCGGCCGAGCTTTCCGGCCCGGATCATTTCCTTGGCTTTACGTTCCGGATCGGAACTGGGGCCCTGGCTGCCCACCTGCACGATGCGTCGGCCGGCGGCGGCAGCCGCAATAATTTCCAAGCCTTCGGCGGCGGTATAGGTCAAGGGCTTTTCGCAATAGACGTCCTTGCCCGCGCGCAAGGCGTCCACCACGATGGCTTTGTGCAGATGGTCGGGTATGGCGACGACCACGGCGTCGATGGATTTCTCCGCCAGCAATTCGAGATGCGTCGGGTAGATTCGGGCCCGGTCGCCCTTCACGCGGCTTTGGGCGCGGTCCAGGCGCCCTTTATATGCGTCGACGAGGGCCACGATTTCGGCCTGCGGATGCTGCTGAAGCGCGTCCATCAACTCCTGCCCGCGGGCTCCCGTGCCGATCACGCCAACTGTGATGCGGTCGCTCGGGGCGGGACGAGCGGCGGGTGTGGCAGCAAGCAGGGCTCCAGCTTGCAATAGAGTGCGGCGGGTGACTTCCATTAGAGTCTCATTATAAGGGTGGCACGGGGACCTCCGCCGGGACGAGGGCTTGCGCGACGCGTAAGATAAGGGCTTCGGCAAAGGGCGGGCCGACAATCTGCAACCCGATAGGCAGGCTGCGGCGGTCCGTGCCGCACGGAATCGATACAGCCGGCAAGCCCAACGGGTTGATGGCGCGCACCAGGCGGGTGGCGGCCAAGCGCACGTCTTCAGTTTCGCTACCGACAGAAACTGTGGTCTCGCCGATGCGCGGCGCGGTGACAGGCGTGGTCGGAGTAAACAGGCAATCCACGTGCGACCAGAGGCGCGCGAACTCGCACTGCATGGCGCGCCGCAAACGCTGCGCATTGATGTAGTCGGTAGCCGGGAGGAAACGGCCCTGATCGAGCAGGGCCAGTACGTCTGCGCCGAATTGATCGCGGCGCTCCAGATGCGGCTCCATCAAGGCGGAGGCTTCGGCCAGCAGGATAACGCGCGCCACGGTGTTGATGGCGGCTATATCCGGCACGCGCAGCGGGACGATTTCCGCGCCGCGCGATGCGGCGGCATTGAACGCCGCGCGCACGGCGGCATCCACGTCGGGATCGAGGCGCTCGAAGTAGAAGTTCTCGGGGAAGCCGATACGCAGGCCGCGGATGGAAGGCTCCACATCCGGCACGTAGTTCTCGACGGGGCGGCGGGAAGATGTTTCGTCGCCCGCATCGTATCCGGCGATGCAGTTGAGCACGGCGGCGGCATCGCGCACGGAGCGGGTGAGCGGGCCCATGTGGTCGAGCGTGAAGGCCAGCGGCATTGCGCCGAAACGGGTGACGCGGCCGTAGGTAGGCTTCAATCCCACGACTCCGCAGAAGGCGGCGGGGATGCGAATGGAGCCGCCGGTATCGCTGCCCATGGCCATCGAGACCATGCCGGCGGCCACGGCTGCGCCCGATCCGCCGCTGGATCCGCCTGGGATGCGGTCGCGATCCCACGGGTTGCGGACTGCGCCAAAGTGCGGATTGCTGGAAGTGATGCCGTAGGCCAACTCGTGCATGCCGGTCTTGCCGATCAGGACCGCGCCGCCTTCGCGGAGCCATTCGACGACGGTGGCGTCGTAGTCCGGCACATAATCCTCGAACAGCTTGGAGCCGCCGGTGGTGCGCACGCCTTTAGTGCGGAAGAGGTCCTTGACCGCGATGGGAATGCCATGGAGCGGACCGCGTCCTTCGCCGCGCGCCAGTTCTTCGTCGGCTCGTCTGGCCCGCTCCCGGGCGGACTCGGCCATCACGGTCTGCATGGCGTTGGTTGAAGGATTGAGACGCTCGATGCGCTGGAGCGCGGCGGCGGTCAACTCCGCGGACGATATTTCGCGCCGGCGCAAGGCGGCGGCGGCTTCGAGCAGCGTCACTCGGCATCCTCTGATGCTGCATGCAGTGCTGCGTGGAATGCGATGGCTGGCTCGGTCTCCGGCGGGAGGGCGCGCGCCAGTGGACGGAAGTCGGCCGCCAGGGCGTCGAGCGTGCGCGCGATGGGCTCCAGGGCGGCGTCCGGAATGGCGAGGCCGTTAGCGTGTGCTATCTTCTTCCAATCTTTGTTGCAAACGGTGTTGCAAACGGTGTTGCAATCGTTGTTCCGATGGTTGCTCATTTTGGCTCTCCAGACGGGCTGCCCATTGCGCGGCGGCCAGGACGATCATGGCGGAAGCGAAGCCCCAGATAAGGATAGTCGCGGAGTTGCGAAAGACGCCGTACTCGCGCTCCAGCTTGACGTGCAGGAGCGGCCAGATCGACAAGAACACATACTTCATGCCCTCCAGCACGAGGCCCGCCAGAATCGCCATGGGGGCCACGCGGGCGGCCGGGATGCGGCGGTTCGGCAGGATCCAGTAGATCAGGAACAATATCACCATGCCGATGGGGACGGCGGCCGCCTTGAAGATGAGAAGGCCGACCCACGGTTCCAGGTGGGCGTGAGAGCCGCGGAGGCTGCGCGCCCACTGGGCGTTCATGCCGGTGAGGACCAGCGACAGCAGGGCCAGCCCGCCGCACACGAAGATCATGCCGAGGCTGACCAGTTGGTTGCGCAGGTACGAGCGGTTCCGAGTGACGCCCCAAGCGCGGTTAAGGGCGACTTCCAGCGGCTCGAAGACGCCATTGGCGGCGATCAGCAGCAGCAGCATGGCAAGGGGCTGAAACGCGCCGCGCGAGGGCAGATTGCGCTTGAGGAAGGCGCCCAGGTCGCCGGGGAGGTAATCGTTCATGGCCAGGTAGATGGCGTCCACGGCGGACGGCCAGCGGAGCACGTCGCGGCAGAAGGAGAGCATGACGTTCAGGAAGGGATAGAACGACAGCAGGAGGCTGGCGGCCACCGCCAGGGCGTAGACGTGCACCTCGGTTTGCATGCAGTAGAGCAGCGTGGTGCGCCAGGCGTCCATGGAGCGGTCCCAGCGGCTCGGTGGCGCGGGGGAGAACAGAGTTGCCAAGACATTAGCTTAGCGCCCAGAGGCGAGCTTCGCTCGCCGCTGGAGATTGGCCCTTTGTGCCACAAGAATGGCGGAGCCGGGAGCCCGCGACGGAACCGGCAAAGGTTTCGCTGAACATTGCCGGTACTTTGTAAGGTGAGCATGGGCGCGCTGACGGATATCGCCCACCACCCCGGATCCGGCGTACCGCCGGACGCTAGCCGGGAGAGAGGCCCGGCGGGTTGTCGCCGGATGCGCGGAGAAGTTTGGCGACGAGGAACTGTAGGCCTTGCCGGCGCGGCTGAATGCACTGACGTAGCGCAGCACCCTTGCGCCCGCCACATAGTAAGATGGTTCAGGCCGCATGGCGATTCTCAACTTCCTGTTCGGATCTCCGCTGCCCACTTCCGACGAAAGAGCGGAACGCATCGGCGCGACGGCGGGCATTCCCATCTTCGGCCTGGATGCCCTCAGTTCGGCGGCTTACGGACCGGAAGCGGCGCTCACCCTGCTGATCCCGCTGGGCGCGGCCGGTGTGTCCTACATCCTGCCGATCAGCATCAGCATTATCGTTCTGCTGACCATCGTCTTCTTCTCGTACCGGCAGACTATCGAAGCCTATCCGGGCGGAGGCGGCTCGTACACCGTGGCGCGCCACAATCTGGGCGTCTTTCCCGGTCTGTTGGCCGCGGCGGCGTTGATGATCGACTACATCCTGGTGGTGGCGGTGGGCATCTCGGCGGGCGTGGGTGCGCTGGTGTCGGCCGTGCCCGGCATGGAGCCGCACACCATGCCGTTGTGTCTGGCGATTCTCGCCGTGGTTACATTGGTCAACCTACGGGGCGTGCGCGAAACGGGCGTGGTGTTCTTAGTTCCGACTTACTTGTTTGTCGGAACTCTGTTGATCGCCATCGCCATCGGTTTGGCCAGGACGTTCGCGAGCGGCGGCCATCCCGTTCCCGTAGTGCGGCTGCCGCCCGCCCCCCGGGCGGTGGCGGCCGTGAGTGTCTGGCTGCTGCTGAAGGCGTTCGCCAGCGGCTGCACCGCCATGACCGGAGTGGAGGCGGTCAGCAACGGAGTGAAAGCGTTCCGCGAGCCGACCGCCGAAAATGCGCGCCGCACCCTGGCTGTCATCATCGGGTTGCTCATCATCATGCTGGCGGGCATCGCTTATCTGGTGCGCGCTTACGGAATCGAGGCCACGGATCCCGGCGCGCCCGGATATCAGAGCGTGCTCTCCATGCTGGTGGCGGCGGTGGCTGGCAAGGGACTCTTCTACTACGTGACGATCGGCTCCATCCTGCTGGTGCTGGCGCTCTCGGCCAACACCGCGTTCGCGGATTTCCCGCGCTTGTGCAAAATCATCGCGCACGATGGATTCCTGCCGCGCTCGTTCGGCGCGCGCGGGCGGCGGCTGGTTTACTCCCAAGGCGTGTACGTGCTGGCGGCGCTCTCGGCCGTGCTGTTGATCGTGTTCGGCGGCGTGACGGACCGCTTGATCCCGCTGTTCGCGGTGGGCGCTTTTCTGGCGTTCACGCTCTCGCAGACCGGCATGGTCTTCCACTGGAGGCGGATCGGCGGGCGCGGCTCGCGGCATAGCATGCTGGTGAATGCATTGGGAGCGGTGGCCACGGCCATCACGGTAGTGGTGGTGTTGGTGGCTAAGTTTCTAAATGGCGCCTGGATCACGCTGCTGTTAGTCCCCACTCTAATAGCCGTGATGATCGCGGTGCGCCGCCAGTATCATGAGGTTGGCATGTCGGTCCTCAGCCAGTCGCCGCTGGAGCTGCATGGCTTTAAGCCGCCGCTGGTGGTGCTGCCGCTGGACCGCTGGAGCAACATCGCCAAGCGGGCGCTCACTTTCGCCTTGACGATCTCGACCGATGTTACGGCACTGCACATAGATTCCGGAGAGCGCACCATCTATCTGCAGAAGGATTGGTGCAGCTTCGTGGAGCAGCCGGTGCTCCAGCTTGGCATGGCGCCGCCCAAGCTGGTGGTCCTCCCATCGCCCTATCGCTTCGTGATCACCCCGATCGTGGATTACGTTCTGGACCTCGCGCAAAAAAATCCCGATCGGCAGATCGCGGTCATCATTCCGGAGATCGTGGAGCGGCGCTGGTACTACCACATGCTGCACAACCAGCGCGGGACCGCTTTGAAATCGATGCTGTATTTCAAGGGGAACGGGCGCATCCTGGTGGTCAATGTGCCGTGGTACGTCGAGGCGCACTAGCACTGGCCTTGCTTCCGTGGGGCGGCCAATCTTGGGCGGAGCCGCCCTTTTAGGCGGCTGCGGGCAGGATTGCCCAATGCCACTTACTTATTCCATGGCCGAACGCCTGCATAAATTGTGGGGAGGTCCCCCTGGACCGCAGCCAACGCCCTCGTCGGCCCCTCGCGATTGCCGAAAGGCTTGGTTTTCCGAACAAGAGAGCGGTCCAGGGGGACCCGCGCAGACCGGGGGGTCTGCCCCACTAATTATGCAGCATCCCGAAATTGAGAAAAGTAAGTGGCATTGATGGCAGTATTGCCCGCCCCCCTGTGCTACCGCAACATCCCCGTGGCATACTGCAACGCAGCGTACGATTTCTGATAATCGTACTTCGCCCCCAGACTCTCCACCTCCGCCTGCGTCAGGTTCAACTGCGCCTGCGTGAGCTCCACGATCGTACTTAATCCCAGGTTATAGCGCCCTTGCGCGAGATCCAGCGCCATGGTGGCCTCCCGCAGTAACTCCGCGGACACATCCAGTTGATGGTATGCCGTCACCGAATCGCTCCACGCCACGCGCACGTCGCGCGCGACACTCTCTTCCAGGTCCCGCACCCGCTGATCCGCCGCCTGCGCCTTCAACCGCGCGGCCTCCCGGCGTGCGGTAAACAAGCCGCCGTTAAATATGGGGATCTCCACATTTACCGCTGCGCTCTCATACTCGGGGGGAGTGGGGACCGAGGTCAATTGGTGGATGTACGGAATGAATCCGCCCACGCCGACCAGAGTCACTGTGGGAAGCGACAGGTCGCGCTCAGCGTGTTCGAACCGGTAAGCCGATTCTCTCTCCAGCCGCAAGCCGGCCAGTTCCGGCCGCTGCTTAAACGCTTGTGCCACCATATCGGCGGAATCCGTCGGCGGACTGGGCGGCAGCGGTTCGTCGCCTAGCCTGTAGGTCTGTTGCTGGTCGAGGCCCAGCGCCCGCGTCAATTCAGCAAACGCCTGCTGGACGCCGTCCTGCGCGCGAATCAGCATTAGCTTCGCCTGCGCCAGGTCGACCGAAGCGAAGGCTACGTCCACTTGCGACCGCAGCTTATTCTGCGCCAGCGAGGCGACCTGGTCCACCAGTAACTGGCGCGCAGCCACGGTCTCGTTCGCCACCTTCACCAGCGCCTGCGCCTGTAGCGTTTGGAAGTACGATTGATTCACGCGCAACAGCACATCGAAGCGAGTGGCCTGATATGTCAGGGAACTGGCCTGCGCCTGCAGCCGCGAGCTTGCAACCAAGTTGCGCGTGCGCCCCGAATCCGTGATAAGCTGGCTGAGCGTAACGCCTCCGCCAAGGCGGTCCCACAGACGCGACATGGTCAGATACCCGGCCCCGACACGGGCTTGCGGGTTGGCCTGTGAGCCGGTGAGATCGCCCTCCAGCGTTGGATAATATGCCGCCCGCGCTTCCGTCACCGCCTGTTGGGACGCCTGGTAGTTCAGTTGCGCCGCCTGCACTTGCGGATGATTTTTGATGGCCAGCGTCTCGGCGTCCTGCAGGGTCAACGACGGCGGGGTGGCCGGGGTTTGCCCGAAACACGCCGCCGCCAGAGCCAATGTGCCCAATGCGTGCAGTGGTTTGTTCATAATGCCTTTTGTACCTCCGGGCCGCGCCGTTTATTCCGGTATACAAGCACGTACGCGGCAGGAACAATGAATACAGTCAAGAGTACGGACGAAGTCAACCCCCCGATTATGGCGCGCGCCATGGGAGTGTATTGTTCGGCCCCCTCCCCTAATTTCAAAGCCATGGGAATCATCCCTATGATCGTAGCCAGGGATGTCATAAGAATCGGCCGCAACCGCACGCGGCATGCCGTGATGACGGCGTCCGTCACCGACAATCCCTGCTCCTCCAGACTATGCGCGAAATCCACGATCAGGATGCTGTTGGAATCCGCAATTCCCACCAGCATCAGCACACCCATCAGAGACATGACATTCAGCGAGGTATGCGTCAAAGGCAAAATCACAAGTACGCCCACAAACCCCATGGGGATCGCCAGCATGATCAGCAGGGGGTCCAGGAAGGACCTGAACTGGGCCACTAGAATGAGATAGAGGAGCAGAAAAGACAGCGTAAAGCCGAAGCCGAAGCTCTTGAAAGACGCCTGCATCCCCTCCACCATGCCGTGCAAGTCCACGCGCACGTTCTGGGGAATCTTAGTCTGCGCCAGGATGTCCTGAATACTTTGCGCGACGTGCCCCAGATCCTCTCCGGCGGGAGTGACATAAACGTCCGCCACCCGCTGGATCTGGTGGTGATCGATCTCCGTGGGAGTTTGGATGCGCGTCAGCTTGACCACGGAATCCAGGGTGGTCGGAACAGCCGCGTTGGGCCCGCGCAGGGGAATGTTGCGCAGATCCAGCATATCGTGTATGGCAGGCGTCCCATGCTCGTAATACTGAACAGTCAAATAGTAATCGTTCCCGCTCTTATCGTCGACCCAGTAATTGGGAGCGATCATGTAATTGGAATTCAGGGCGGTGATCACATTATCCACAACGTCTTTTTGGGTCAGGCCCAGTTCGCCCGCGTGTACCCGGTCCACATCCAGCCGGATGCCGGGATAGTTCATGTCCTGCGGAATGTACACTTCGCCTACGTTGCGTAGGGCCCGGATGCGCGTGGCCAGATCTTGCGCCAAAGCGAAGTTAGTCTGTAAGTTCGAACTGCTGACCTGCACGTCGATGGGCGCCGGCATGCCCGAGTTGACGATCGCGTCCACCATCGAGCCGCTCTGGAAAAAGGTGCGCACATCCGGGAACTGCGCGGCGATTGCCCGTCTTACGCGCGCCATGTACTCGAAACTGCTGGTTTCATGGTCGTCGTTCAACGCCACTTGAACCGTGCTGGTATACTCGCCGGCGTTATCGGTATAGAGGGCCGTGAAATCGTCGACCACGCCGATATTGGATACCACCATTTTGAAATCATGGGGACTCACGAGCCGGTGAATCAGGTCTTCCACCTTCTTGACGTACTGTTCGGTAACTTCGATCCGCGTGCCGGTGGGCACCTTCATGTTGATGGTGAACTGGCCGGCATCGGTCCGGGGAAAGAATGCCACGTCCAGGAGCGGGAAGATCGCCAGACTGAGGAGAAAGACGCCCGCCAGCGCAAGCACGGTCCAGCCCGGCCGCACCACGGCGCGGCGCACCCAGCGCTCGTAGAAATCCAGAACCTTTCCGAATCCACGGTTGAACGAGGCGTTAAACCTGTCCCACAGGGACTTACCCGCGGGGTGGGCGATTTCGCCCGCCGTTTCGCCGGCGATAAGATTTTCGGCCGGCGCATGCTGTTTCAGAAAGCGCGAGCAGAAAAGCGGAATCACAGTCATCGCTACTACGAACGATGCCAGCAGCGACAGCGAAAAGGCCAGCGCGAGGGCGGAGAAGAGGAACTTGCTCACCCCGTAAAGGAACACTACCGGAAAGAAATCCACCACATCCACCAGCGTGGCCGCAAGCACCGCCAGGCTCACTTCCGATCCGCCCACTTCCGCCGCGATCATCGGCAGTGCGCCCATTTCCAGGTGCCTATATATGTTCTCCAGCGAGATCACCGAGTTATCGATAACCCGCGAGAACGCCAGCGCCATCCCGCCCAGGATCATGGTATTCACAGTGCTGCCCATCATGGCCAGCACCACGAAAGCGGCTACCGCGGAGAGCGGAATCGAGAGCAGCACAGCCGCGGTGGCCCGTGCGCTCCCCAGAAAGATCAGTATCATGATGCTGGTCAGCACCAAGCCAATGGCGCCCTCATGCAGCACCGTCTCCAACGCCGCTTTCACATACACGGATTGGTCGAACACAACGTTAGTGACTAACTGCTTCGGAATATCGACCAGGTGGGAAATCAGCTTCCGGACGTCGCTCACCACCTCAATGGTATTGGTATCGCCGCCCTGCTTCATGATCGAAATATACGAGGAGCGCTGTCCATTCACGCGAACGATGTTGTACTGCAACTGGCTGGCGTCCTCCGCCTTGCCCACGTCCGATATAGTCACCCAGGACTTTCCAGCCGTCTTGATGGGCAGCTTGTTCAACTCGGCCATATCCTTCACCAGGCTGTTCGAGTAGACGTAGTAGTCGGTCGGACCCACCTTCACGTCGCCCGCCGGCAGGATCAGGTTCGAGTCGTTCACCGCGTTCACCACATCCATGGGGCTGAGTTGGCGGGAGGCCATTTTGTACGGGTCTACGTACACCATGATCTGGCGGTACTTGCCGCCGAACGGTGGCGGGATCTCGGCGCCTTTCACCACCGCAATCTGGTTGCGGATCTGGAATTGGGCATAGTCGTGAAGTTGCGTCTCGTTGAGCCCTTCGCCGCTGACCGTGACCAGGCAGACCGGCAAACTGGAGGCGTCGAACTTCAGCACCACCGGCGGCAAGGTACCCGGCGGCAACCGCTTCAAGTCCGCCAGCGCCAGGTTGGAGAGTTGAGTGACATCGGCGTCCGCGCTGGTTCCCGGCTGGAAGTGCATCTTGATCATGCTGACTCCCAGTAAGGAGCGTGACTCGGAGTATTCCACGCCGCTGGCCAGGGTAAAGAATCGTTCCAGCGGATTGGTGATGTCGAACTCGATGTCTTCCGGCGGCATGCCGGTGTAAAAGGTCGCTACTACAACTTCCGGAATGTTGATGGCGGGAAACAGATCCACCGGCATGCGCGCCAGACTGACCACGCCAATTGCCAGCAGCGCCAGGCAGACGACTATGATGAAGTAGGGGTTGCGAATCGAGAAGCCCGCCATGACTCCTGCTTTCTTAGTTCTTGCCTTCGTAATTCAAGAGGTCGACGGTTTTGGGCCGCACCACTTCGCCGGCCTTCAGAGCGCCGCGGTCGCTAACCACCACCTGCTCGCCGTCCGTCAGACCCGAAAGAACCTCGGCGTAGCCGGCATTCTGCACGCCCAGCGCCACCGTCCGCTCCTCAATCGTATTAGCGGGATTCACCGCCAACACGCTGGTGCGGTCACCCTCATGGTCCACGGCCTGCAGCGGCACCACCAGCGCGGCGTTCTTGTGCTCCAGCCGCAGGGTGGCTTCCGCGTACATGCCTTCGATCAATATGCGGTTCGGGTTCGCCACATCCACTTCGGTGTGCATGGTGCGCGTGTCCGCTTTCACGTCCACCGAAAATCGCGCCACTTTGCCTGGAAAAGTTTGGTTTAGCGCGGGAATCCGCACGTTCACCGGATCGCCCACGTGAATGTAAGGCACGTCCGACTCCGGCACCGGAATCACCAGGCGGAACAAGTTATCTTGCGAGAGCTTCACCAGGGGCATGGCCTGCGTGCTGGAGTTGGTGCCGGCCTGCATCAGCGTGCCTTGATTGGCGTAGCGCTGGGTCACCACGCCCGCAAACGGAGCGGTAATGCGCGAGTAGTCGTACAGCGCCTGGTCGTGCACCAATCTGGCCTGCGCGGCGGCCAGCTCGCTTTGCGCCGATTGCAATGCCGACTCGGAGGCTTCCACCTGCGCCTCCGATGCCAGATCTTTTCCCTGCCAATCGTCAACTTCCTGCTGTGCCACCAGGCCGGGCTTGGAATCCGCCACAGTCTTCAGGCGGTCGTACTGCAAGTGCGCGACCTTGTGCTGCGCTTCTACGCTGTTCAGTTCCTTCTCGGCATGGGTGATCCGCTCGGCCATATTCTTGATAGCCGCCTGGTCCTGTTCCAACTGCGCCTGCAACTCCGGGATCTCCAGTACGGCCATCAATTGGCCAGCCGTCACACGCGTGCCGTAGTCCACGTTGAGCTGTCGCACATAGCCGGATTCCTTGGCGTAAACGTCGATTTCCTGAAAGGGGACCAGCTCGGAGGACAAGGTCAACTGGCGCTCCAATGGCATGCGAATGGCCCTGGTCACGCCTACTGAAACCGCGTCCGGCGCTTCGACCGCTTCTGCCCGGCTGTTGCGGGAGCAGGCCGTGAGGGCGGCGGCCGCTATCGCGACTATGGCGATTGACGCATGCGTGCGTGCGCTACTTGGCATGTCGCGTCCGTTCGATCCGCTTGCGCAGTTTCTCCAACGAGAAATGTCCCGGCTGGCATAGCTGCATCATTTCCCCCTCCTCCGCAAGCAGTTCCGCTGCCACCCTGGGGATCTCTCCGGCAATAGCGGCCGGAACCGAAACAACTCCATGCAGGTCGGCGTGCAGCAGATCGCCCGGCTTCACCAGCAGTCCTCCGACCTGGACCGGGCCGCCAAAGTCCACCACGTGCGCGTAAGCGTGCGACACTGAAACGCCTCGCGCAAAAAGATGAAAACCGGTGCGCGCGATCCCGGGCAGGTCCCGCACCGCGCCATTGGTAACGTATCCGATGCACCCCAGGGCGCGGCCGATCTGGGCATGGATTTCGCCGAATAGAGCGCCGAATCCCGGCTTGTCATCCAGGTCTTCGAAAACGATCACGCGCGGCACCGGAATAGTAGCCACGGACTCCCAGAAATCGATGTGGTCGTAGTAACAATACCGGGCGATGGGAGCTGCGGCAGTACGAATCCGGCCAGTGGCGGCATAGCCCACCATCGGGGGCAAGTTGGGCGACAGGCAGCGCACGGAAATATCGGTAAACCCTTCGTTGCGCAGCCTCACATCCAGCCGCTCGATGGCGTTAGAAACCGTACACGCGTCGAGGGTCCGCAACTGGTCCAGGATTCCGGGGGGAACCTGCCTGATCGTCTGGTCGATACTCACCTATGACCGATCATAGGGTGTGACAGCCGATTCGGGGTATACCCTGCTACGGGTATATTCGGGGACGGCGTGCTGTACCTCACCGTGTGCGCCCCTTATGGTGCGCAAAATCACAGAAATCGTCCAAGAGGGGGCCGAGATCCAAGCCGATCACTGTGGCGCGAAGCCCCAGGGATCCAGGCTTTTCCCTTCTCAGATCGCACCATCCTTATTGTGTTGGCGAGTCGCGCACCTTCTGCCGTGCCGCTACCTCCCGATCGCTGAGCCGTGCGTCGTAAATCGATCGCGGCTCGATAGTCCGCGCGACCAGCGTCGCTGTCCCCACCGCCAACAGCATCGGCAGGATGAACGACCGGTCCCGCCCCGTGAGTTCCATCATCAGCACCACCGTCGAGATCGGCCCCTGTGTGGTTGCCGCCAATACCGCGGCGGCCCCGAGCACGGCAAACAGTCCGGGCGGCACACCGGGCCACAACCAGGACCATGCATGTCCCATAACGCCGCCCAGCATTGCGCCCACCGTCAGCGATGGTGTAAACAAACCCCCGGGCGCCCCGCTGCGCATACACAGTAGGATGGCCGCGGGCTTCAGCACCAGCAGCGTCGTCAGTAAGACTGGCGCCACCTGGTTCGTGAACGCCAACTGCGAAACGTCCTTGCCGTTTCCCAATAACTGCGGGAACCAAATCGAGACGGCCCCCAGCAGTCCCAATGCCCCGACGGGCTCCGCTAGCCGCCGCCAGCCGTGAGGCTTGTTGCCATCCGCCCACCGAACCATTCGCACATAACCTACGGAAACCACGCCCGCAAGCGGACCTGCTAAAAGCGCCCAGACGACGACCGAGCCGGAACTGGAATAAGCCGGAAAAACGTAGGTCGGCGCGTTGGGTAGCGCAAGCCACGACACAGCCGTTGCGACCACGGAGCAGAAAAGGGCAGGCAGCACGAACCTGAGCGCCAATACCCCGCGCATCACCTCCAGCGCGAAGAGCGCCCCTCCCAACGGCACGCCGTAGGCCGCGCCCATCCCCGCCCCAGCGCCGCAAGCCACCAGCAGCCGGCGTTGCTCGTCGGACAAGCGTCCC